>Ga0308163_10001915_pt1 | contig 20733 bp, 20 predicted proteins | sample PhyTR1_FD_201037 | JGI IMG/M metagenome (GOLD analysis project Ga0308163, IMG submission 201037) | Phyllosphere microbial communities from UC Gill Tract Community Farm, Albany, California, United States - DLSLT.R1 | ecosystem: Host-associated > Plants > Phyllosphere > Unclassified | place: USA...
GCGAAATGGCCTGGCGCTGGCTGATGCCCGACAGCGTGACCGGGCCATTGCCTTGACGCATGGCAAGGTCGATCATCGCAGTGACAGCAAAACGGCCTTTGGTGGTCAGACGCATTTCAACCCCGGTTAATGATAAAATATTTCTCTTGCCCAAGTACCAAGTCTGCGCCGCATCCTGCGGTGTGTTTCCCTGTGAAGCGGGGGAAAGACCTGATTAGTTGAACGATTTAGTCAAGTATAGCAAATCGCAATGATCTTGTCTTGGACCACCCCAAAAACGGCGGGTCATGTTCGGCGCGAATATCCCATCTCCGCGCTTCGTCAACGGGCCCGCAACAATGCCATCGGCCCGAACAGCGCCTGCATCCCCGGATGCCCGATAAAACTCAGGTTGTAAGGATGCTCGGCCACCGCCTGCGGGAACGCAGCCGTCTCTGGCAACTTCTGCAATTGTTCGGCGATTTTGCCCCACAGAACCAGCGTCGGCACCTGCGGCTGGGCGGCCAGCGCCGCCAGCACTGTCTGCAGGAACGGCAACCAGGCGCGCGCATCGATGACCGGCTTGACATGCTTGCGAAACACCAGCGCGGCATTGAGCAGCAAGAAGCCCTCGTGCACCAGATTGTCCTGCAACTGCGCCAAGGTCTGGATCGAGCCGTCAACCCGCGCGGCCCGGGCAACCGGCGCCAGCGCCTCCCCGCTGGTCGCATCGGCCTGCAACTGGCCGCTTGCCACCAGCAGCATTTTCATGAAGTTGCGCAACGACGTGGCCCGGTTGACGGGCTTGGACAGGCCGGCATCGCTCCACAAGTCGCCGACCGCACCATCCATGAAGCTCACACCGGTGGCGCTCGCGGCGCGCGGATACGGCCCCTCCCCCACCAGCACGTAGCGCACCTTGTCCAGCGGCTGGGCGAAGGCGGCGAACATGCGGTGTTCCGTGGGGACGTAATCATCCTGCGCCAGCGCCGGCAGGTAGCCGGGGTTGGCACGGGCCACTGCCTGCAGCCCCGCTTCGAGGATCGGACGCCACGATGCATCGGCCAGGTCGAGGGCCTGCAGGATCGGTGCAGGGATGGCGATGGGACTGGAGGCAGGCGCGGCGGTGGCGGTCATGGCGAAATGGCAATGGAAAGAGGCGGCGATTGTAGCGCGCCGCCGTCCTTTGCAGCCACCCGCGCGCTATTCGGCGTCCGGCTGGCGCGACGGGTGCGCCGCCTGAAACGCCGGCAACGCGATGCACAGCGCATTGATGCGGTCGATGTTCGGATAGGCCGACACATCGATATTGAAGCGCTGCGCATTGAATACCTGCGGTGCCAGGTAGCAGTCGGCGATGGTCGGATGCGCGCCGTGGCAAAACGGCCCCGCGCCCGGATCGCGCGCCAGGTGGGCTTCGAGCGATTGCAGCCCCTCGATCACCCAGTGGCGGTACCACTCGGTCTTGGCCTGATCGGGCACGCCGATCTCGCGCGCCAGGTAATTGAGTACGCGCAGATTGGTGATCGGATGGATGTCGCAGCCGATGATCTGGGCCAGCTCGCGCACGCGCGCCCGGCCAGGCGCATCCTTGGGCAGCAGCGGCACGTCCGGATACACTTCTTCGAGATACTCGATGATCGCCAGCGACTGCGACAGCGTGATGCGGTCATCCTGGAACGATGGCACCAGGCCGCTCGGATTGATCTGGCGATAGTCGTCCTGCAGGTGCTGCCCGCCATCCTTGAGCAGGTGCACCGGCACCGCGTCGTAGGCCAGCCCTTTCAGGTTCAGCGCGATGCGCACCCGGTAGGCGGCCGAGCTGCGAAAGTAGGTATACAGTTTCATGGTTGCCTCTCGTGGTAACGGACGACTTCCTGATCGATGGCGCCAAAGATGCTGGCCCCGCTCGCATCCAGCATTTCAATGCGCACCGTGTCGCCGAAGGACAGGTACGGCGTCTTCGGAGCGCCACCTTCGATGGTTTCGTACATGCGCACTTCGGCCAGGCAGCAATAGCCCACGCCGCCGTGCTCGACGCTCGAGCCATACAGCCCGCCCTGCTTGTTCGACACGGTGCCCGAGCCGATGATGCTGCCCGCGCACAGCTCGCGCGTGGTCGCTGCGTGCGCGACGAGCTGGGCGAAGCTGAAGGTCATGTCTTCGCCGGCATTTGGCTTGCCGAACGCCGCGCCGTTGAGCGTGACCAGGATCGGCAGGTGCAGCTTGTTGCCCTGCCACGCATCGCCCAGTTCGTCCGGCGTGACCGCCACCGGCGAGAACGCGCTGGCCGGTTTGGACTGGTAGAAGCCGAAGCCCTTGGCCAGCTCGTTCGGGATCAAGTTGCGCAGCGACACGTCATTGACCAACATGACGAGGCGGATGGCGCTGGCGGCCTCGGCTGCGTCGGCGCCCATCGGCACGTCGCCCGTGACCACGGCCACCTCGGCTTCGAGATCGATGCCCCAGTCTTCGGACAGGGCCGCGATCGGGTCCGTCGGGCCGACGAACGAATCGCCGCCGCCCTGGTACATCAGCGGATCGGTGTAGAACGACGCCGGCACCTCGGCGCCACGCGCCTTGCGCACCAGCTCGACGTGGTTGATGTAGGCCGATCCGTCGGCCCACTGGTAGGCGCGCGGCAGCGGCGAGTGGCAGGCGGCCTCGATGAACGACTCGGCGCTGTCGGCGTTGCCGTCGTTGAGCTGGGCGTACACGTCTTCGAGCTGCGGCTTGCACGCATCCCAGTTGTCGAGCGCGGCCTGCAGCGTGCGCGCGATGGTCGGGACTTGCTGGCATGTGACCAGGTCGCGGCTGACGACGACCAGGGTGCCGTCGCGGCCGCCGGCTTTGAGGGTGGCGAGTTTCATGGGGCTGTCCTTTGTTATTGCAGAGTAGTCGCCATTACAAGGTAAAACGCACTATCATACAAACGATATTTTCAGCTCGATATATCAGCTTATCTAATCAATCCACCCGATGAATCCAACCCTGCGACAAATGCGCGCCTTCGTTGCGCTGGCCAGGACCGGCACGTTCACGCTGGCCGCGCAGACCTTGCACGTGACCCAGTCTGCGCTCTCCGGCCTGATCAAGGAACTCGAGCAGACGCTGGACGCCCGGGTCGTCGACCGCAGCACGCGCCGGATTGGCCTGACCGAGATCGGCCGCGAACTGCTGCCCTTATTTAGCCAGATCATCGACGACCTGGACGGTGCGCTGGCTAACGTGGCCGACCATACGCGCCTGAAGAAAGGCGTCGTGCGCATCGCCGCGCCACAGTTGATGGCGTGCACGCTGCTGCCGCCCAGCATCGCCGCCTACCGCGCGCAGCATCCGGAGATCGTCGTGCGCCTGGCCGATACCGAAGTCGAAGGTGTGATCACGCGCGTGCTGTCGGGCGAAGCCGATGTGGGCATCGGCCCGGAACGCACGCCTGCCCCGCCGCTGCTGGCGCAAGAACTGTTCACCATGCCGTTCGCGCTGGTGTTTCCGCAGCAGCACCCGCTGGCCGCGCTCGAGCGCGTGACGTGGCAGGATGCGGCGGCCTACCCGTTCATCTCGCTGCAGGGCCAGTTCACCGACTTGCTGCTCGACGCCGTGCAGGACGCGCGCACGGGCATCGCGCTCACGCCGGCCCACGAGGTGACGTTCATGACGACGGCGCTGGCCATGGTCAGCGCGGGCCTGGGCGTGACGGTGTGCCTGCCCTACGCCGAGCCGCTGGCCACGCTGTACGGGCTGACGATGCGCCCGCTCGATGCGCCGACCGTGCAGCGGCGCTTTTTCGTCTACACGCGGCCCGGGCGGTCGCTGTCACCGGCCGTCGAGAGTTATCTGGAATTCCTGTTTGCATATGTAAAACGGTCGCAAGGGGAAGGCTGATTCTCACAAAAAGGCACGCTACAATGAACCGTGTCTTTTTTTATCGGACCCACGATGTCCCTCGATACGATCGCGATCAACCGCCAGATGAACAAGTTCGATGGCCATGCCAGCGTCTGGCTGTTTGGCTACGGCTCCCTGATCTTCAAACCCGATTTCCCGTTTCTCCAGCAGCGCGCCGCGTCGATCAGCGGCTGGACGCGCCGTTTCTGGCAAGGCTCGCACGACCACCGCGGCACCGAGACGGCGCCGGGGCGCGTGGTGACCCTCGTGGCGGATCCGGACGCCGTCTGCCACGGCATGGCGTTTCTCGTCACGCCCGAAGAATTCGCGCATCTTGACCATCGCGAAAAGAATGGCTACCTGCGCCTGGCGACGCAAATGCAGTTTGACGACGGCAGCAGCGACGAAGGCATCGTCTATATCGCCACGCACGACAACGCGGCGTATCTTGGCCCGGCCGACGAGCACGCGATTGCGCGCCAGATCGCCACGGCGCGCGGCCCGAGCGGCCCGAACAGCGAGTACCTGCTGGGCCTGGCCCGGTCATTGCGCGCGCTGGGCAAACCGGATGCGCACGTGTTCGAGATCGAGCGGCACCTGGCGGCGCTGGGGGTTACGCAGCAGTACGCTTGACGGGGTCAGCGTATGAGTCGGTCTGCTGCGCCATGGCTGCAAGCGTGGCCCGCACGCGCGCCGCACGCTGTTCGAGCGAACCCGTCAGGATCGTATAAGCGATGCCGCGCCGGTCCAGGTCCTCCAGGACCAGCTGCTGGATCTGCGTACGCCACGCCACGTTCTCACGCACGCCCGGTTCTTCTTCATACGGGATGTCGTCAGCGCACACGAAATGGTGCAGGTAGCGCGTGCGGCATTCCAGCGCGTAGCGCAGCAAGGCCGGTGGCACCGGCTCGGTGACCTGGCCGAAACGCAGGCCGAGCAGCAGCGTGGTCAGTGCATTGGTGTCGACGAAGATATAGTCGCCGCCCGCGATGGCAACAGCGGCGTCTTCAGCAGCGCGGTGCCGCTCGGCGATCTCGACATAATCGGCGGCCACCAGCTGGCCCTGCTTTTCTTCCCAGACGAAGCGGCCGATCTCGGGCACGAACTGCGCGCCCTGTTCGCGCGCCAGCATGCTGGCCAATGTCGATTTCCCCGTCGACTCGGCGCCGACGAACACCACCAGCCGACTGCCCGTCCCTTGCTCACCCATGCCTGCATCCTGTAACGATCGATGCGACATCCTAGCCGAGCCGCCGTGACAACTCAACGGTTCAGTCGAGTGCGCGCTGGCGTGACTCGGTGTCCACGCACAGGATGGCGATCGCGCCCATGAGCAGGAAGCCAGAGAGCATGATCAGCGCCAGCGTGAAATGCGTCGCCATCACCGGCGCGATGATTGCGGGCGCGAACAGGCCGCCGAAGCGGGCAACTGCCCCGGCCATGCCCATGCCGCTCGCGCGCAGGCGGGTCGGGTAGACCTCGGGCGTGAACGCATACAGCGCGCCCCACGTGCCCAGCAGCGCAAAGCTCATCAAGAGCGTCGAACCGACGACCAGCACGGTCGAGCTGCCCAGGCTGTAGCCGAGGCAGCCGACGCTACTGAGCAGAAGGAACCCCACCAGCGTCGGCTTGCGGCCCCAGCGTTCGACGCCATACGCGGCCAGCGCAAAGCCGGGCAACTGGACCAGCGCGAGCACGATCAGGAATTCCTGGCCGCGCATGAAGCCGAAGCCTTCCGCGCTCAGGCGGATCGGCAGGTAGACGAACACGCCGTAATAGGCAATCGAGATCAGGCCCCAGGCGACAAACAGTGCGAGGCTGCGCCGAAGCAGTCCATCCGAGAACAGCGACAGCAGTGTCGTCCTGACGTGCGCTTCGGGCAGCAACGGCGGCATCGTCAGCGTGCGGCCGTTGGTCCTGGCCACGCGTTCCAGCACCGCGCGCGCCTGCTCCGGCTTGCCGCTGCGGTGCAGGTACATGGGCGACTCGGGGATATACCAGCGCAGCACGATGCCGATCAGCGCGGGAATCCCGGTGACAAAGAAGATCACGCGCCATGCGTCGTCGCCCCACCCCACCGCCCACAAGGCCAGCACGGCCAGCGCAATTGTGCCCAGCGCCCAGAACGATTCGAGCAGCACCAGCCAGCGGCCGCGCCGGTCGCTGGGCAAGAACTCGGCCATCATCGTGTAATCGACCGGCAGCGTCGCGCCCACGCCGATTCCCGTCATCAGGCGCAGCGCCAGCAGCCACGTGAAATCGGGCGCAAACGCGGATGCCACGCCGAAGCAGGCGTCGATCACCACCGCCATCAGCAGCACTGGGCGGCGACCGATGCGGTCCGCCAGGCGCCCGAAGACAAAGGCGCCAATCAGCATGCCGACGAAGAACACGGTCCCCGTCTGCAAGGCCTGCGGCATCGACAACCCGAAGGTTTTCGCAATCGACGGTGCAGAAAAGCCGATCGACAGCACCTGCATCGCGTCGGCCAGCCAGACCAGGCCAAAGATCAGGAAGATCCGGTACTGAAACTTGCCAACGCCGGCGGCCTGCAAGCCCTGCTCCATCGTCATGGCGGCAGCGCGGGCCTCGTTCGGGCCGCTGCCGGGAAGTCCGGGCTGCCCTGGTGTCACTGGTGTGGTCATGGATTCTTATCGAGGCGACTGGGACGGCGCGCGGATCGGCGCGCCTGTCAATGCCGCATCTTAGAATAAAACGAGCTCTTCAGTGACGTTTTACCAATTGTTTTACCAATTGTCGGCGCCCGATCAGCCGCCGAAGTTCAGCGAGACTCCGCCCGGCCCACCCGGCCCCTGACCGGCACCGGGGCCACGCCCGTTGCCAGGCCCGCCGCGTCGGTTCTGCTCGTCACGCGGTCCAGACGGCGCGCCACTGCGCTGGCTACCGTCAGGCACCACGCGCAGCAACTGCTCTCCCAGCCGGCCGGCGACCTGGCGGCGCTGGTTGTCGTCCAGGCCATCGTTCACGTCGAGCCACAGCGCGCGCAGTTGCCGGTCCTCGCCGTTCGCGGTTGCGCTTTCGGCGTCGGTGGCGGCGTCAAGCTTGCGCAGGTCGGCGTCCGGGCTGGCCAGCAAGGTTCTGGCCCATTCCTGCAGTGCGGCGCGGCGCCGGGTGCGATCGCGCAGGATCGTGCGTGACGCTGCTTCGGCCTTGTTCCACAGGGTTTGCTGGTTGGTGCTCAGGTTGAGCGACTGTTTCAGGTCGCCCGCCATCGGCAGCAGGTCTTCGGCGCGCAGATCGGTCAGTGGTACGCCATGCGCCGTGCCGGCGCCGGCCGTGGCCAGAGCCAGTGACAGCAGGCAGGTGCGCAGCCAGCAAGGCAAGCGCGAGAACGTGGTTTGAATTGGCATACGACACCCATGGTCAGGAAAGGACGATCACGAATATAGGCGCACGGCAGATGGCTGTCGTGCTGCTTTACCGAAACTTACCCGGCGCGTCACCATCGTTTCAGTGCTGCGCCAAGTTGCTTCAGGCTTGGGGACAGTGCGCCCAGCACACTGCCGACACGGGATGCCTGCCCAGGCCCCAGCAAGCTGACGGCGGCCGCCAGCGCCTTATCGTCGCGCGTGCCGAACATGCGCGTGCTTTCAACGCCGGCACGTGTCGCGGGCGGCGCATCATCCTGGGCAGGCAGGATTGCGCTGAGATGCTGCGCCAGGTCTTCCTCGCGCAGTGCCAGTCCAGTCGCACCAGCCTCCGTGCGATCCTGTGCCACGATCACATCCGGCGTGATCCCGCGCGCCTGGATTTCGTGGCCGTTGGGCGTGAAGTAGCGCGCCACCGTGAGCTTGACGGCACTGTCCCCGGTCAGCGGAAAGATACTCTGGATCGAGCCTTTGCCGAACGTGCGCGAGCCAAGCACGGTGGCGCGGCGGTGGTCCTGCAATGCCCCGGCCAGCAATTCGGCGGACGAGGCCGACGCGCCGTTGACCAGCACCGCCAGCGGGACCGTTTGCGCCCATGCGGGCAAGTCGGCCAGCACGTCCGGCTCGCCTGGCCGCCGGTAGAAACGCGGATCGACGGTGACGGTGGCATCGGCTGCATCAGCGGCAGTGGCACGCCCGCGCGCCGAAAACAATGGCGTGCCTGGCGGCAGGAATGCGCCAGCCACGCCGACCGCGGCCGACACCAATCCACCCGGGTCGTTACGCACATCGAGCACGATGCCGCGTGGGGTCCCGCCTGCGTCGAGTGTTTTCAACGCCGCAACCAGATCCTGCGCGGTGCGCCCCTCGAACGCCGTCACGTGAATCCACGCGATCCCGTTTGCCATCGGGCGCACGCGGACCGTCTGCGCCAGCAACGCGGCCCGGTGCAGACTGATCGTGCGGACGGCGCCGCTGCCGCTGCGCCGAAACCCGATCTCCAGCGCGCTGCCGGGCACGCCGCGCATGCGCCGCGCGATGTCGGGCAAGCGCATGCCGACGATCGTCGTACCGTCGATCGACGCGATGGTATCGCCCGGCTCGATGCCGGCAACGTCGGCCGGCGAGTCGGCGGTGACTGCCGTCACCACCATGTCGGCGGCGGAGAAATCGACGCTGATGCCGATACCGGTGTATTCGCCGGCATCGTCCTTCCGGACTTCATCGAGCTCGTCCTTGTCGAGGAAGCTTGAGTGGGGGTCGAGCGAGGCGAGCATGCCGGCAATTGCCCCATCCAGCAGTTTCTTGTCGTCCGGCGCCTCGACGTACCGGGTTTTTACCAGCGCATAGGCCGACAGCAAGGCCTGGAATTCGGCAGCGGGAACCACGACCGGCTCGCCTGCCCGGCAGGTGCTTGCGGCGACAAGGGGAAAGAGAAGGCAGAGAATGGTGGCGCGGAGTCGTTTCATGAGTCGGTGTCCTTGATGATCGACCGATTCTCTGCTGATCGCGTGTTGTGTGCGGTTAAGCGCTTGTAAGCAGGTGTAAGCAGGCGCTGTGCAGATCTGCGTTCAGCGCTGGCGCATCCGCTGCATTCTCAGAACAGGTCCAGCTGCCCTGCCCCCTGCGCACTGCCGCGCCGTGTCGTCGCAGGCACGACCACCGGTCGCCGGAATTGCGAGCGATCGAGCCGCCCGAAGCGCCCGCGCAATGACTTGAAGCCAAGGCGTTCGACGGCTTTTTCAAAGCGTTGCCGGATCAGGTCGGCCCACACGCCGTCACCATGCATGCGCTGTGCGAAGTCGGCATCGTAATCCTTGCCGCCCCGCATTTCGCGGATACGGTTCATCACCCGCTGCGCGCGATCCGGGAAATGCGCCTGCAACCATTCCTGGAACAGCGGATTGACTTCGTGCGGCAGGCGCAGCACCGTGTAGTGGGCGCCGACCGCGCCAGCGTCGCGCGCCGCTTCGAGGATGCGCTCGATCTCGGGCTCGGTCACGAACGGGATGATCGGCGCGACGCTCACGCTGACGGGAATGCCGGCGTCGGTCAGCGTGCGGATCGTGCGCAGGCGCCGCATCGGCGCGGCCGCGCGTGGCTCGAGCGTGCGCGAAATCTGTGCATCGAGCGTCGTGAGCGTCACCGCCGCGCACGCCAGATTGTTGGCCGCCATCGGCGCCAGCAGGTCGATGTCGCGTTCGATCAGCGACGACTTGGTGATCAGACCGAGCGGGTGGCGGCATTCGGCCAATACCTCCAATACCTGGCGCGTGATCTGACGCTCACGCTCACAAGGCTGGTAGGCGTCGGTATTCACGCCAATGGCGATGTGTTCGGGGACGTAGCCGGGCCTGGCGAGTTCGCGCCGCAGCAGTTCGGGAGCATTCACCTTGGCGAAGAGCCGGGATTCAAAATCAAGGCCCGGCGACAGGCCGAGATAGCTGTGCGTGGGCCGCGCGAAGCAATATATGCAGCCGTGCTCGCAACCCCGGTAGGGATTGAGCGATACGCTGAACGGAATATCGGGCGACGTGTTGCGCGACAGGATAGTCTTGGCGAACTCGTCGGTGACCACCGTCTTGAACGCCGCCGCTTCACCGGCCGACCCGGCAGCCGATTCAGAATCGGCATCAGACCAGCCGTCGTCAAAGCGCTCGCGACCGTTGACCTCATAGCGTCCTTGCATATTCGACACCGCACCACGCCCCTTGCGTGCAAGGCGCGGCGGCGCCAGCATGATGTGTTCTTCTACCCGCTCGCGGCGGATGGGCTCATCGGTGTCGATCATGGCCGCTGCTCCATACTGTATATTTATACAGTATCTTACGCCGCTACCCCGTCAAATTCAAGCGCACACGTCAGCCGCTAGTTGTGCGGCCGGGCAAAGGTCGCCAGATAGTTCACGCTCGTATCGCTGCACCATGAGGCCCGATGCAACACCGGCAGGTAACGCATGCCGCGCAGGTCGATCCGCTGCAGCCCGGCCCCGGTGGCGGCGGCCGTCAGCTCGGCGGGTTTGACGAAGCGGCGCCACTGGTGCGTGCCACGCGGCAGCACGCGCAACACGTACTCTGCGGCCACGATGGCCAACAGGTAGCTCTTCCAGCTGCGGTCAATCGTCGACGCCAGCAGCAGACCACCGGGCGCCACGCGCCGGGCTGCCTCTTCGATGAAGGCACGGGGGTCGGCCACATGCTCGGCCACCTCGAGCGCCAAGACGACGTCGAAGCGTTCATCAGGCTGCAGGACAGTCTCCAGTTCGCCCAAGCGATAATCGACTACCGCGCCGCTGGCGTCGGCGTGGCGTTGCGCCGCCGCCAGATTGCCGGGCGAGGCGTCGATGCCGACCACCTGCGCGCCACGCAGCGCAAGCGGTTCGGACAGCAGCCCGCCGCCGCAGCCGACGTCGAGGATGCGCAGACCCGCCAGCGACGTATCGGGGCGACCGAAATGCGACGCCATGCACGCCAGCAGATAGACCTGGCGCAGCGCGTTCGTGACGTGCAGCGGCCGCATCGGGCCGTTCGGGTCCCACCAGGTGGCGCCGAGTCGGTCGAAGCGGGCGATTTCGTCTGCAAGTGCGCTCATGCCCGGCCCCCGCCCGCAGCACCGGTCACCAGCGCGGCCAGTGCGCGGCCGGAGCGCCAGGCCCCTTCCACACCGCCGCCGGCAAGGGCATCGCCGCACACGCCAAGCCCGATGCCTGCATCCCACCAGGCACCAGCACCCTGCTCGTCGCCGGGCGTCGCTGCCAGCGTTGCATACAGCCAGCGATGCACGGCCGCGAAACGCCAGGCCAGAGCGCCGCCGACGCAATCGGCAAGCACCGCCTGCAGCATCGCCTGCACCTGCTCGGGCGGCGTGTCCAGATGCGCGCCGGTCCAGTCGGGCGTTGCGTGCACCACCCACTGGGCCTGCCCCGCCAGCGCTGTGCGCGCCGGCTTCGCATCGTTGCGCACCACCAGCGCCAACGGGCCGGATGCGGGCAGCGCCAGGTCCCAGTCGCCGCCGCTTGCGGGCGCGTCGGTCATGCCCATCAAGACCCAGACGGGCAACATCGGCACTGCCTGCGCGCGCGTGGCCCAATCCGGGCGATGCACGCCGAGCAGCGCCGCCGCCTGTTGCGGCGGGATCGCCAGCGCCACGGCATCGAAGCCATCGGCCAGGGTCACACCGCCGCTCTCCAGCGACCACGTCCCGCCACTGCAACGCACGCCATCGACCGTGCACAGGGTATGCAACGGCAGGTCCTTCAACAACGAGCGGCACAGGGCCGGCATGTCGGGCGTGGCAACCCACATCGCGCCGTCAGGCAGCGCTGCGCCCTGTGGGGCCAGGCGCGGCGTCCAGTGCACCAGCAGCCCGGCGCGCTGCCCCTCCTCGACAAAACCGAGGAAGTCGGCGCCCATGGCAGCAAAGGCCGGCGTTCCGTGGTCCAGGCCCAGCATGGCGTCGGTGCCAGCGACCGGCGTTACACGCCTGGTGGACATGCGCCCGCCAGCGCCGCGCGACTTGTCGAACACCTGCACCGCATGCCCGGCATCGGCCAGTGCGCGCGCGCAGGCGGCCCCGGCAATGCCCGCCCCGACGACGGCGACCCGCATACTCGTGCCACTCATCGCTTGCCTCCGCGGCCGCGCCACAGTGGCCTCATGACCAGGAACAGGCGGTAGGCCGGCTCCAGCAACGCCAGCGCGATCCTGGAGCCAAGCAGCCGTCCAAGCCAGGCCCAGCGCGGCAGGGATCGCCACAGCAGGGTGAATGCCTCCGCACCGCTGGCCAGGCTGCCATCGGTACGGCGCATGTGCAGGCGCGCCATGGCAGCCTCGCGGTTCAGTCCGGGGCCAAGCGCTTCAGGCGCGCAGTGCGCGACATCGACCCAGCACACCTTGTCGGCACCATCCTGGCGCTGATAGAGGGCGATCTCGCGGGTGCATACCGGACATCCGCCGTCGTAGTACACCGTAGGGGGGAGTGAGGATGGTTGTTGCATGATCTGATCATACAGGAAGCAAGCGCGAATCCGGTTCATGAACCGGATTTTTCCGTTTCGGTCGCCTGTTGAACGGTTCAGCTCCTGTTCAACTCATGGGACTAATCCAGCAGCCTCGATGGGTGCGGCAGCTCAAGCGCGCACGTAGGCCGCTTGTTGTGCGACAAACCCGTCAAAGGCGTCGAGCAGCGGACCGAAGTGTCCAGGCGCGCCTTCCAGCTGGCCCAGCGCCAGCGCCGCCGCTTCGAGGCTCGACAACTGATGCGGCGCGTGTGCCTTGCGGATGCGGTAGTTCGACGGTGCCACGTCCTTCAGGCCCAGGCGCGGCAAGCGTTGCAGCACCGGGTTCAGATACAGCATCTTGCGGCTCTTGCGCCAGGTAGCGTCGAGCAGCACCAGCCGCACGGCTTCGGCAGGCAGCGCCGGCATCGGCGGCGGCACGGGCAAACCCGCGTCGCCAGGCGTGGCCGGATACAGCAGCACGGGCGTGCGTCCATCTGCATGCAGCAGGCTATCGAGCACCCCTATCTCGAAGGCTTCGCCGGTCGCCATCACGCTGCTGTTGACGCACAGATGCAGCAGGCGCGCGCTGTTCTTGGCATTGCCCACTTCCAGCGGATGCTGCAGGATCAGCAAGTGCGCCTGCGCTTGCACCGGCGTGATCCAGCGGCAGATGCAGGCCGACTGTGCCCGCAAGCACCTCTCACAGACAGCGCGTTTCAAGCCAGCCACACCGGTCACGGTGCCGGCGTCCAGCCGCCACCCAGCGCCCGGTACAGGTCGACGTGCGCCGCCAATAAACTCGTGCGCAGTTGCAGCGCCGCGAGATCGGCACTGAACGCGGTACGCTGCGCATCCAGCTCTTCCAGGTACGACGCATAGCCATTCGTGTAGCGGTTGTGGGCCACGCGCAGCACTTCGCCGGCCGCCGCGCGCCGCGCCTCGGCTTCCACCAGTTGCCGCTGCAAGCCATCGATCGACGCCAGCGCATTCTCGGTCTCGGCAAACGCCGTGCGCACCACGGTCTCGTAACCATAGATGGCGCGATCGCGCACCGTACCGGCAATCTCGGCTTGGGCGCGCAGGCGGCCAGCATCGAACAACGGTGCAAGCACGCTACCGCCGATGCTCCACAATTCGGTTGGCGAGCGCAGCAACTGCGAGATGCCGCCCGCCCCTGCCCCGAGCGACGCCGTCAGCCGGATCGACGGCAGCAGCGCATCGCGCGCCACGGCCAGGCTGGCGTCGGCCGCAGCGATGGCCTGCTCGGCCTGGGCGATGTCGGGCCGGCGTCGCAGCAGTTCGGACGGCAAGCCGGCGCCCGGCGTCGGCTCGCGCAGCGACAGCAGATCGGCACCGCGCGCAATCGCGCCCGGACTCGCGCCCAGCAGCAGGTTGAGCGCCTGCTCCTGCTGCGCCACCTGCCGCTCCAGCTGCGGCACGGTACCGGCCGTCGCGTGCAATTCGGCCTCGGCCTGCGACATTTCCAGGCGCGAGCTGTAGCCCACTTCGAACTGGTGCCGCGCCAGGTTGTACGAGCGCTCGCGCGACGCCAGCGTGGCCTTGGCCAGCGTCAGCTGGGCGTCCAGGCCCAGCAGGCTCAGGTAGCCCGACGCGGTATTGGCCGCCACCGCCAGCGCCGCTGCTTCCAGCGCCGCCTCCTGCGACTGCGCCTCGAACCGCGCCGCCTCGACGGTGTTCGCCACGCGGCCGAACAGGTCCAGCTCGTAACTGGCCTGTACCGCCCCGACGATCGAGGTCGATTCGACCGGCGTGCCGAGCGGACCGATCGACCTTGCCCGGGTCGGCGCCAGCGACAGGTTCAGTGCCGGCAGACGCGCGCTGTCGGCCACGCGAATGCGCGCCTGGTATTCCTGCAGCCGCGCGCGGGCAACCTTGAGGTCGCCGTTGTTCGCCTGCGCCTGTCGCACCAGTGCGTCCAGCGCCGGATCGCCGAATGCGCGCCACCAGTCTCGCTCGACGCTGGCATTCGCGCCGGGCAAGGTCGTGCGCCATGCGACCGGCACCGTCACCGAAGACGGCGGCGCCGGCTGCGGCGCCATCGCGCAGGCGGCCAGCAGCAACGGCGCCGCCAGAACCACGAAGCGCCGCTTCATCGCTGCCCCGCGTTCGCCGTCGTGGCAGCCGCCGTATCGATCGTCGTCACCACCGACATCCCCGGCCGCAGGCGGTTGGCCAGCGGCTGGTTGGGGTCGATGCTGATGCGCACCGGAATGCGCTGGGCGATCTTGACGTAGTTGCCGGTGGCGTTGTCCGGCGCGATCACCGAAAACTCCGATCCGGTGGCCGGCGCGATGCGCTCGACGTGGCCGCGCAGCTTGGCGCCGCCCAGCGCATCGACACTGAAGCTGACCGGCTGGCCCACGGCCACACCCGCCATCTGCGTTTCCTTCAGGTTGGCGATGATCCACATCTGGTTCGGCACCAGCGCGGTCAGCTGCGCGCCGGCATTGACGAAGGCGCCCTGGCGCACGGTCACCTGCCCCAGCTGGCCGTCGCGCGGCGCGGTGATGTTGGTATTGGCCAGGTCGATCTCGGCCAGCTTCACGGCCGCTTCGGCGCTGGCGACTGCCGCTTCGAGGGCGGCGCGGTTGACGCCGACGGACGCCAGGTTCTGGCGGGCGATCTCGACAGAGGCGCGCGCCTGGTCGCGGCTGGCCGCAGACTGGGCGCGGGTAGCGCGCGCGGCATCGAGTTCGCGCGCAGACAGCGAACCGTCGGCCGCCAGTTCTTCCACGCGGCGCAGGTCGGCGCTGCTGCGCCGGGCCTGGGCTTCGTTCGAGGCCAGCAGCGCCTGGTTCTGGGCGATGGTGGCGCGGGCGCTGGCGTTGGTCTGCGCGAAATTGGCCAGCGCCGCCTTGCGGTTGGCGAGTTCGGCGCGTGCCTGCGCCAGGCGCTGGATCGGGATCCGGTCATCGATGCGCAGCAACAGCTCGCCCTTCTTGACGGTCTGGAAATCCTGCACGCGCACCTCGGTCACGTAGCCGCTCAGTTGCGGACTGATGATCGTCACCTGGCCGCGCACCAGCGCGTTTTCGGTCGCCTGCAGCGCACTGCGAAACGGCGGCAGGTTCCAGGCATACAGCACGATCAGGATGCCGGCGAGCGCGATGGCGGCAAAGGCCAGCGCACTGAGGATGATCTTGCGCTTCGGGCGCGCGGGAGTAGTAACGGGTTCTGACATATCAATCGGTAACGGTAATGGGTGCGGGAGTGTTATTGACAGGGGCTGCGGGTGCTGGCGCCGCTTCCGGAGCGGTAGCCGGGAGGTTGTAATGCATCCAGACGGCGTGCAGGAAGATCCAGGTCGCGCTCACGGCAGCAATCAGGGCGATCATCAAAAACACGTCGTTGTAAGCCAGGATGTTCGCTTCGCGCGTGGCACTGGCGGCCAGCGACGCCAGACTCTGGCGCGTGCGCGCGGCCGGGTCGGCCAGCAGTTGCCCGGCCGCTGCTGCCCCCGACTGGACACGGCTGGCCACCAGCGGATCGAGCAAACTCAGGCCCTCGACAATCGTCGACGAATGGAATTTCTCGCGCGCGATCTGGAACGTGCCGACCAGCGCCGAGCCGATCAGACCGCCCAGGTTCTGGGTCAGGCCGAACAGCACCGAGAAACTGATCAGCGCGCCGGGATTGCCGATCACGGTGACGATCATCGAAATCAGCGAGGGCCCGATGAACAGCGTGCCGCCGAACGCGAGCAGGCTCTGGCTCAGGTACATCTGTTCGGCACGGGTCTGGTTATTGGCATGCGCATCCATCCAGGCGCCCAGCGCCATCAGCACCAGCGCAATGACCTGCGGCGCCATCAGGTGCTTCACGTCGACCGTCAGGGCCGACACGACAATCCCCGCGACGGTGGCCGCCAGCACACACAGGAACAGCGACTGCATCTGGTTGTTGTCCAGGCCCACGGCGCGCAGGAAACCCACCGCGCCCACGCTCTGCTCGGACAGCACGATGCGCACCAGCAGCAGCGACAGCGCCACGCGCAGGATCTTGCGGTTAGTCAGCCAGCGCAGGTTCAGCAGCGGATTGGCCCGGTTGTGCTCGACGCACATCGCGGCGGCGAGCAGGAAGATCGACACGGCCAGCGCCACGCCGATCCACGCCTGTTCGGTCCACCAGAAGATGCGCCCGAACGTGAGCACCATACAGAGCAGCGCCATGCCCGGCGCGAACAGCGAGAACGTGACGAAGTCGGTGGGCCGGAATGCCTTGATCCGGTCGCCCGGCGGCAATTTGAGCAGCAGCACGGCGCCCAGCGACACCAGCGCCAGGCCCAGCTCGAACATGTACAGGCCGCGCCATTCGGCAATGCGCAACAGGTCGCCCGAGAAAATATACGCCAGCGGCAGCGCCAGCTGGGCCGTGCCAAGCGAAATCGCGATGCCTTTCAGGCGCCATTCCTTCTTGAACCCCTGCAGCGTGTAATACAGGCCGAGCGGACTGACGGCGGCGGCCAGCATGCCGTGGGCGGCGCGCACGGCGATGGCCGAGCCGAGGTCATTGACGAACAGGTGGGCCAGAGTGACCAGCGCGTACAGCACCAGGAAGCATTCGGTGAACAGACGCAGGCCGAACTGTTGCCGGAATTTCACCAGCAGCAGGTTCATCGACGCGTTGGCCATCACGTAGGCGGCCGGCAGCCAGGCCGTTTCGGTCTGGTACGCGCCCAGTACACCCTGCAGATTGATCAGGTTGACGGCGACCAGCGCATTGCCCAGGCCGCCCGTGATCGTGACGAGGATGCCAACCGCCAGGTAGGCCAGTCGCAGCTTTGTCGTGTGCGCCGGCGTGGACGGAGAGCCGGGCAGCATCGGCTTTTCGTCGGGTGCCCATTCGCGTGGCGCGTACTTGCTCATCCTGCTGTTTCACCATAATTGTCAGGCTCGCTATCTTACGCCTTTGCTCGACATCGCGTCGGATGGCGCTTTCGCCACACCCCGGACAATTTCTACAAAAGTTGCCCAACCAAATATTGCCGTACGGATTTATTGGCTCTAGACTCAGATTTGTTCTTTACGGAAATTGTTCCGTGAAGCAGCACTTCCAGAGTCAGCCATGTCGAACCTCCACGCCATCCGCACCCTGATCTCCGCTTCGCTTGCCGCGCTGGCCATGCTGCCCGCGCTTGGCGTCTCGCAGACGCTGCCGGCATCACAGCCCGTCGCCAGCACGCTCGACTACCGCATGAACGAACACGTCATCCAGGTGCCGGCCGGGTCGGACGATGTGCTGCTAGAGACCACGGTATTCCAGCCCGATGGCCCCGGCCCATTCCCGCTGATCGTCATCAACCACGGCAAGGACCCGGGCCGCCCGAGCCTGCAGTCGCGCGACCGCTTCTATCATATGGCGTCCGTGTTCGTGAAGCGCGGCTACGCGGTGATGGTGCCGATGCGCCAGGGCTTTTCGAAGTCGGGCGGACGCTACCGGGATCGCGGCTGCGACATGACGGCCAATGGTTATACGCAAGCCGAAGACATCCGCGCCACCCTCGACTATGCACGCCAGCAGCCGTGGATCGACGGCGCGCGCATGATCGTGGCCGGCCAGTCGTACGGCGGGCTGGCGGCCATCGCGCTGGGCACCGAGGCGCTGCCGGGCGTGCGCGGCCTGATCAATGTCGCGGGTGGCTTGCGCGACGACAGCAACCGCTGCGCCTGGCGCTCGCAACTGGTGGCGGCGTTTGCCGACTATGGGGCCAAGGCAAAAGTCCCGAGCCTGTGGCTGTATGGCCAGAACGATTCGCTGTTCGGTCCGGAGCTGGCCGGGCGCATGCACGCCGCCTATGTCGGGGCCGGGGGCCGTGGCCGCCTGGTCGAGTTCCCCGCGTTCAAACGCGATGCCCACGGCATGCTGGCCAGCCGCGACGGCGAGAAAGTGTGGTTGCAAGATACTGAACAGTTCCTGCGCGAGATCGGCATGCCGACTGCCATCGTGGTCGACGTCCCTGCCCCGCCCAGCCCGGCGCGCACCGATTATGCACAGGTCGACGATATCGACGCGGTGCCTTTCCTGTCCGAGTCGGGCCGCCGTGCTTACCGGGAGTATCTGACCAAGCTGACGCCGCGCGCGTTTGCCGTGTCGGCCAGCGGCGGCTGGACCTGGGCCGAAGAAGGCGAAGATCCGGACGGGCGCGCACTGGCGACCTGCTCGGCAAAAAGCAGGGAGCCGTGCCGGCTGTACTCGGTCGACGATTATGTGGTCTGGCATGACGAACGCATCGACGGGGCCGGGAAAGCGGCGGCGACGGCTTCGGTCATGGCGGCGCCAAACCCGCTGGCCGAATCCGTTCCGACGACGTCGGTGGGCAGTACGACCGCGCGCTGATCGCGCAGGCTTGTCAAGCGGCCTGCGCAGTTCTTGGTGCACGAGTTCGCTTTATCGCGCATCGGGTCGATCCAGCGCAAACCGTCGCCTGGGGATACGCCTGATAATGCGGCTGTCGCATTGTCAGGAGCATATCGATGGTCCGTCTCGCCCACGTCTGCGCTGCTGCGTTGATCCTCCTCGGCCTGATCGCCGCCCCCGTCGCACCTGCCGCAAACAACGATCCCGTCGTGCTGGTACATGGCGTTCTGGGCTTTGGCCCCGACGAGTTCCAGCAGAGCGGCTTCAACTACTGGGGCGGTTATGGCGACATCGCAGCGCACATGCAGGTCTACCGCGGCCCGCACGCGGTGGTTGCCGCCGCCGTCAGCCCGATCGCGTCCAACTGGGACCGTGCCGCCGAACTGTATGCGCAGATCAAGGGCGGCTGCGTCGACTATGGCAAGGCGCACGTCGCCACCCAGGGCGTGCCTGGCCAGGTACAACAGCCAGCTGGCAAATGCTGGGCCGCCGATCCGCGCGACAACCCGCACGCCTATCCGCCGGCGCTGTACCCGCAGTGGGGCCGCGCGCATCCGATCCACATGATCGGCCACAGCCAGGGCGGCACGACCATCCGCGCACTGATCCAGCTGCTGGAACACGGCTCGCTGGCGGACGAAGGCGACAGCGCGCTGTTCAAGGGCGGCAAGACCGGCTGGATCCGCAGTGCGACGACGATCTCGGCACCGCACAATGGCACCACGCTGACCGACGCGGTCTTCAATATCCTGCCCAACGTGCCCATCGTGCTGCGCGACATCCTGCGGCACTGTGCAGCCAGCTGGGAGCTCGCGCCGGACGGCGCGCGCGAATTCAACCGGTGGGCGCTGACCTCGCCCAATGTCTACTATTTTTCAGTAGGTACCGTGGCTACCGCCAGCGGCAGCTGGTGCTGCAACGGCACCGACCGCACCATCGCGCCGATCCAGACAACGGCGTTCCAGTACGCGCGCGCCGACATGATGCCTTACTTCAAATCGTTCTCCGGTGAGTGGATCGTGCCGTCGGCAGCGCAGCGCGGCATGGGCAGCTACACCGTCAACGTGCCGACACGGGTGCGCGTCGACAGCGACTGGTTCCCGAGCGATGGCGTCGTCAACACGGTCAGCATGCGCGCACCCGGCGGGCACCCGGCGCGCAACTACAACGGCACGGCGCTGCGGGGAACGTGGAATTTCCTGGGCAATTACCCGGGGTATGACCACTTCGACATCCTGAACTGGCCCAACCAGGGACCGTCGGCCAATCCGCTCTACGACCGGATCAGTGACATCATCTTCGCGCTGTAGCTCACGGTGACAACACCTCGGCAGGCCGGTGAATGCGCACGATCTGCAAGCCGTCGGGCTGGTCCACCAGCATGCACAACTTGCCGGTGCGCTTGCAATGGTCCTGCACACGCCAGTAGTCGCCATGGCTCATGCAACCGGTCTGGCAGATCACCAGGTCCGCGGCCTGCAGGCTCGCTTCCAGGTCGGCCGCCAAGGTGGCTGGCATGCGCTCCGGATCACCCGCGCTGCCCGCCTGCGCGGCCAGCTCACGGCGCTGCAGCGTGCGCGTCAAGTCATGCACGCGCGCCTGCAATGCGGCCACCTGGCGCCCCAGCGCAACGCGCCGGCCGAGGCCCGGCAGCGCCGCGTCGAGGGCGGCGCGGTCTTCGCGTTCCCAGGCCAGCGTCGTCGTCGCGCGCATCGTCGCGGCGCGTGCGCGGATCAGCTGGGCTTCCATGGCGGCGATGCGCGTGGCCTGGGCCTGCAGCAGTGTGCTGCAGCGTTCCTGCGCCTGCGCATGCGCCCTTAGCAATGTCACGTGCTCGCCAGCCAGGCCATCGGCTTCCCGGTATGCGGCCATCTGCACCTCCTGTTCCTGAACCAGAACCCATCTTAGATGAGAACGATTCTCATTTCAAGGGCGCGTCGAAGCAGGGACAAATCGACACATCGTGACGTGAAAACAAACTTTCACGATACAATATGGCCCTGCTCACCTGTGCGTTACCCCGACGGCCCATGACCCAGGCATCTCCCGACCAACTCGACATTTCCAGCTGCGCCAGCGAGCCCATCCGCACGCCTGGCG
>Ga0308163_10001916_pt1 | contig 20732 bp, 23 predicted proteins | sample PhyTR1_FD_201037 | JGI IMG/M metagenome (GOLD analysis project Ga0308163, IMG submission 201037) | Phyllosphere microbial communities from UC Gill Tract Community Farm, Albany, California, United States - DLSLT.R1 | ecosystem: Host-associated > Plants > Phyllosphere > Unclassified | place: USA...
TGGCTTCCATGCGTGATATTGTCTGTGGCAACAGATAGCGGCCATTGGCAATGGGAGCATTCGAAAACGCTGAATGCGAGCCCTGCGTGGGCAGAGCGATGTCTCCCGCCAACGTTAGCCATGTGGCAAACTCCTGACGTTCTTTGGGGGAGGCTTTTTTCCAGGAGTTTTTCAGCTTTTGCACACGGGTCCGCTCTGGCCGCAGCTCGACAAGCTTGAGCGCCGCCCGCAACGAACCAATCCGCCCGGCGATGAAATCACTGTAGACGCCAGGGCATCGAACGCGAAGACGTTCTAGATCTTTGGTTTTACGTGTTTCTGGACGGAAGACCGGTTCCCACTTTTCCTGGAAACACTCTGAATCTGCTGCTTTTGTTGTTTTTTCTTTTTTGGACATCGTTACCCATTAGCAGAGGCCCGCTGCGCGGCTTCTGATCTATCTTTAATCACGTTCAATACGACGCTATGGAAGTCTTTGAAAAAGATCCTGCCCCACAAATCGCAGTAGGCATTGATAGGCGTTCTGATCCGATAACGGCTCGTCAGGGTCAACCGTGTATTGCCATTGGCCAACGGCTCCAGACGATAATCGCCGTTGGTGAGCGTGAGATATGTGCTGTTGACGTCGATATGGCCTTCAATAGCTGAAGGAATGGAATCGGGTGAAAAACGGAAATTCCATGAAAGGAAGCGATTGGTCTCCCAGCCGGTGATGACCTCTTCAAACCGGATATTCTTCGTCCATTTGAGGTGACGGACAGCACTGGTTCCCTCGTCAGTCAGCAGAGCGTCCTGCGGCTGCGGCATGCCCAAGACGCCGTGGCTGAACGTAAACTTCAGCTCGCTTGGATCGATGTTGCGAATTTCCACCGTGTTTCGCCAGACAGCCTCGGCCGGTGCCGCAATCTCGATGACCGTCGTTATATCAGAAAGATGGTCGGCATAGATCAGGTGAGGCTCAATCGGCAGCCCAACGAGGGGCAGGACGATAAGAAAGGTGGCACGACCAGGAGACCGGAATTTGCGGATCAGTGTCAATGTCAGGAGAGAGCCGAGGCATGATGCCAAGGCGAAGATCGGAAGCCCCATCACCACGCAGATTATACTCTCGTTGAAAAAGAGCACGGTCAAAGCGAGGCCGATACCGATGACCATCCAACCCAGTTTAATCTGCCGCCAAGCCGTGCTTTTGCCGCGCGGATCAGCAATGCTCGTGGCAAGGCTAGAGATCGCCATCGGCATAAGCACAAGCCCGCCAACAAAGGGCAGGCCGGAATTTTTATCTGTCCAAATCAGACCATACAGCAAAAGTGCATAGATAAGCGCAACGATGACGGCAATGGAGATGCGCTCAATGATAGGCGGGGTGGTGGATGCACTCACGCGATTACGCTCCGTATGAATTGCCCAGCGTTATAAACGCGAACAAGCCCGACGAGACAAGAGGCTTAAACATTGAGCGCATCCCGACTGGATTTTAGTGACTCAAGCATCGCAGCGACGTTATCGGCCTGAGTAGGTTGCGATGCCAGGCCACGAAACAGCGCCTGCATACGGAAAGGGCTCTGGTCCAGCCAATTTAGTTAAATCAAAGTTTTGGAGATAATGGCGGACAGGGAGGGATTCGAACCCTCGGTACGCTTTCACGCACACACGCGTTCCAGGCGTGCGCCTTAAACCACTCGGCCACCTGTCCGTTTTTCGAAGAGCTTGCTGCGGGGCAGCTTGGCCGTTCGGGCGGGACATATATCAAGGATTCGGCGGCGATCAACCCAAATCTGACAGTTTTTCGACAAAGCCTCGGAAAACTTTCGCGCAGCACCGACTTCGGCCGTTGGGCTTCGATGGCCGATCCTGTAAAAGCGTCGTGTTTGTGAGAGAAAAGTTGCTTCCGGTTTTCCCGACAAGACGGACGCAGGCGCGGAAATCGAAAGTCTGTTCGGCTCAATCTGAGGCTGACAGAATCTGGCGAAATGCATGGTGATGATATGAAGGTGATGCGGTTTCTGTTGCGGCTTTTCAGCTTCCTGGCCCTGGTGCTGGCCGTCATCGCCGGCACGACCGATGCGATTGAATCGGTTGCCTTGTCTAATGTCGTCACCACGCCCTTTGGATCGCTCTGGGCCGATGTCGAGCCTGCCAGCCTTGCTCTGGTCAAACAGGCTCTCACCACCCATATAGGGGACAACGGGTTGCAATTGGCAGACGACTTGTTGTTGCGACAACCGGCATTTGCGGTTTTCCTCGTGATTGCCCTGCTGTTATGGATCGCCGGATACAAGCGACGCGCCGCAGCCGGTCGTTTTGCAGCCTGAAATTCAGTTCTTGCCCGCCCCAATCCTTGGACCCATGCAAAGGGAGACGCGCCATGCTGTTGAATGCCCTGTTTTCGAAAAAGACCGTTATGCCCACGCCGGACACAGCTCTGCCGGGGCGCGACCGGGAAATGCCCACCGCCGCGCTTCATTTCGTCAGCGGCCGTCCGCTGAAAGGTCCTTATCTCGAGGGGACGAAGACCGTCTATCTCGGCATGGGCTGCTTCTGGGGTGCCGAGCGATTGCTGTGGAACACGCCAGGTGTTTGGGTGACCGCGGCAGGCTATCAGGGCGGATTTACGCCCAATCCGACCTATGAGGAGACCTGCACCGGCCAGACCGGCCATGCGGAAGTGGTCAAGACCGTTTACGATCCGACAAAGGTAACGCTCGAGGACCTGTTGAAGATCTTCTTCGAGGCTCATGACCCGACGCAGGGTATGCGCCAGGGCAACGATATCGGTAGCACCTACCGGTCCGCGATCTATACTGAAAACGACGAGGATCTTGCCGCAGCGCGGCAGGTGGCGGCGCGTTTTCAGGATGCGCTTTCAAAGGCTGGCCACGGTGAAAAGATCACGACGGAGATCGCGCCAGCCGGTTCCTTCTATTATGCCGAGGATTATCACCAGCAATATCTGGCCAAGAATCCCAACGGTTACTGCGGTCTACGCGGCACCGGCGTCAGTTGCCCAATCGCCTGATCGCGAGATCGGGTTAAAAATCAAGCAAACAAGCCGTTGATGCGGCTTGTTTTTCGCCTTTCGGCTTCAAAAAGCAGCAGCCCTGTTAATATTTACCAGTTGAAAAAAATCTGGTGAATTTTTTGGAAAGCCGTGCAAGGATAAGGCCCAGCCAATCCTAAGAGGGGGCGGGCGGGTTTGTCGCGCCGATATTTCGGCGATCGACAGAAGCCTTTCAAGAACAACACAAGCAACATCAGGGCTGCATCATGAAGAAATCCCTTATCACGCTGTTTGCCATGGCCGCTATGTCGGCCTCGGCGCTTGCGGCCGACATCAAACCGGCGCTCGTCTATGGCACCGGCGGCAAGTTCGACAAGTCCTTCAACGAAGCAGCCTTCCATGGCGCCGATAAGTTCGAAAAGGAAACCGGCATTAAATTCCGGGATTTCGAACCTACCAGCGACACCCAGGGTGAGCAGGCAATCCGCAACTTCGCCTCCAAGGGTTTCAGCCCTATCGTCGCCGTATCCTTCGCCTGGACCTCGGCCATGGAAAAGGTCGCGGCCGAATTTCCTGATACCAAGTTCGTGATCGTCGATTCCGTCGTCGACAAGCCCAATGTTCGTTCCGTCGTCTTCAAGGAAGAAGAAGGCTCGTATCTGGTCGGTCTGATGGCTGGCATGGCGTCCAAGTCCGGCAAGGTCAGCTTCGTCGGCGGCATGGATATTCCGCTGATCCGCAAGTTCGAGTGCGGCTATGAGCAGGGCGCGCGCGCGGCCAATCCGAAGATCGAAGTGCTGCAGAACATGGTCGGCACCACGGGTGCGGCCTGGAATGACCCGGTTCGTGCCGGCGAATTGACGAAGAACCAGATGGACCAGGGTTCCGACGTGATCTATGCGGCGGCCGGTGCATCCGGCATGGGTGTGCTGCAGACGGCTGCTGACGCGAAGAAGTTTTCGATTGGCGTCGATTCCAACCAGAACTACCTGCATCCGGGTTCGGTTCTGACCTCGATGGTCAAGCGCGTCGACCTCGCCGTCTACAACGCCTATGCCGATGCCAAGGCTGACAAGTTCAAGCCAGGCCTCGAAGTGCTCGGCGTCAAGGAAGACGGCGTCTCCGCCGCCATCGACGACAACAACAAGGCTCTGGTCACACCTGAGATGAAGGCGGCTGTCGACAAGGCCAAGGCTGACATCATTGCCGGCACCATCAAGGTCCATGATTACATGAAGGACAATTCCTGCCCGAAGTAATCTAGTAGCCAAGGGCGCGAGCGGTTTTCCGTCTCGCGCCCTTTTTGTGTCCGCCATCCGGAGTTTTGCACGTGGCCCCAATCCCCGCGATCGAAGTCCCTGCGACCAATGTCCCTGCGATCGAACTCATCGGGATCGACAAGAAATTCGGTCCGGTTCACGCCAATAAAAATATCAATCTGACCGTCGCCAAGGGCTCGATCCATGGCATTATCGGTGAAAACGGTGCCGGGAAATCGACGCTGATGTCGATCCTCTATGGCTTCTATCAGGCCGACAGCGGCGACATCAAAGTCGGCGGCCAGAGCACTGTCATCAAGGACAGCCAGACGGCGATTTCCTGTGGCATCGGCATGGTGCACCAGCACTTCATGCTGGTTGAGAATTTTACCGTTCTGGAAAATATCATGTTGGGCGCTGAAGGCGGCGCTCTCCTGGCTAAGGGGACAGCTGCGGCGCGCGCCACCCTGAAGCAGCTGGAAAAAGATTACGGCCTTGACGTTGATCCCGATGCTGTTGTCGAGGAGCTTCCGGTCGGCCGCCAGCAGCGGGTGGAAATTCTGAAAGCGCTCTATCGCGGCGCCGATATTCTCATTCTCGACGAGCCGACCGGGGTGCTGACGCCGGCCGAGGCCGATCACTTGTTCAAGATCCTTCGCGTGTTGCGCGATCAGGGCAAGACCGTCATCCTCATCACCCACAAGCTGCGCGAGATCATGGCGATCACCGATACGGTGTCGGTCATGCGGCGTGGCGAGATGGTCGCGACCCGCAAGACGGCAGAGACCACGGTCGAGGAGCTGGCGGAACTGATGGTTGGCCGCCGCGTGCTGCTGCGGGTGGACAAGCAGCCGGCAAGCCCGCGCGACGTGCTGCTTTCAGTCAAGAACCTTACCGTCAAGGACAGCCGTGGCGTCGTCATGGTCGACAACGTGTCCTTCGATGTGCGCGCCGGCGAAATCGTCGGCATTGCCGGCGTCGCCGGCAATGGTCAGAGCGAGTTGTTGGAAGCAATTGCAGGCATCCGCAAACCGGTGTCCGGCGAAATCCTGATCGAGGGGGCGCCAGTCACTGGTTACGACCCGGCCCGGCTGCGTCGGATAGGCCTTGGTCATATCCCGGAAGACCGCCATCACATGGGGCTCGTCCTGGCCTTCGAAGAAAGCCAGAATGCCATTCTTGGCTATCACCGCGATCAGCGTTACGGCAAAGGTCCCTTCCTCGACCCGAAGGCGATCCGCACTGCCGCCGAAGCCGAGATTGCCAAATATGACATCAGGCCGCCCAATCCGCGGCTGAAGACCGCGAATTTCTCCGGTGGTAACCAGCAGAAAATCGTCGTTGCTCGCGAAATCGAACGCGATCCGACCGTGCTGATCATCGGCCAGCCGACCCGTGGCGTCGATATCGGCGCGATCGAATTCATCCATCGGCGGATTGTCGAAACTCGCGATGCCGGCAAGGCGCTGCTTCTGGTTTCGGTGGAACTGGATGAAATCCGCGCCCTGTCCGATCGTATCCTGGTGATGTTTGCCGGTAAGGTCGTGGGTGAAAAGACGGCAGATGCCGATGAACAGACGCTGGGCCTGATGATGGCCGGCATTGCCGCTTGAGGTTTTGATGAGCACCGCTTCCATTCCGCTGCCGAACTGGATCACCTACGGGCTTTTGCCGCTGATCAATCTGCTGCTCGCCTTCCTGATTTCCGGCCTGGTGGTCTGGATCATAGGCGAAAATCCCTGGGATGCGCTGGTTCTGATGCTGCAGGGCGCGCTTGGCCGGGGCGAGGGCATCGGCTTTACGCTGTATTATGCCACCAATTTCATTTTCACCGGCCTGTCGGTTGCCGTTGCCTATCATGCCGGCCTGTTCAATATCGGCTCGGAAGGCCAGGCCTATGTCGGTGGCCTCGGTGCTGCGCTGGTGGCGCTGGCGCTCGACCATTACTGCCCCTGGTATGTGACCATGCCCTTTGCGGTGATCGGTGCTGCCGTGTTCGGCGCTGCCTGGGCTCTGATCCCGGCCTGGCTGCAGGCCAAGCGCGGCAGCCATATCGTCATCACCACCATCATGTTCAATTTCATTGGCGCAGCGCTGATGGTCTATCTCCTGGTGCATGTGCTGATCGTGCCGGGCAAGATGGCGCCGGAAACCCGCACCTTTCTCGAGGGCGGCCAGTTGCCGAAGCTGGACTGGCTTATGGCCATGTTCGGCCTGAAACTCGGGCCTGCCCCCTTCAACGTATCCTTCCTGATTGCACTGGTCGCTGCCGCAGCCGTCTGGGTGCTGATCTGGCGCACCAAGCTTGGCTATGAAATGCGCACGCTCGGCATCAGCCGGTCGGCAGCGGCCTATGCCGGCATTCCCTATGTGAAGATCGTCATCATCACCATGCTGATCTCGGGCGGCCTGGCCGGCATGATGTCGCTCAATACGGTCATGGGCGCTTCCGCCCGTTTGCAGGTGGAATTTGTCGGCGGCGCTGGCTTTGTCGGCATCGCTGTCAGCCTGATGGGCCGCAGCCATCCGCTTGGCATCGTCATAGCCGCCATTCTGTTCGGTGTGCTCTATCAGGGCGGGGCGGAACTGTCCTTCGACATGCCCAACATCACCCGTGACATGATCGTGGTCATCCAGGGTCTGGTCATCCTGTTTGCCGGCGCGCTGGAATTCATGTTCCGCCCGGCGCTGGTGCGCCTCTACCAGACGATGTCGCGCCAGACAGTTTCGGGCCAGAAAATTTCGGGAAAGTAAGGAGCTGACGGCATGGACAATTTTGAAATGATCCTCAGCATCCTCGGCTCGACTATCCGCCTGTCGATCCCGCTGATCTTTACCGCGTTGGCAGGGCTGTTTTCCGAGCGTGCCGGCGTGTTCGACATCGGGCTTGAAGGCAAGATGCTGGCTGGCGCCTTCGCCGCTGCCTGCATCGCCTATCTCACCGGTTCGGCCTGGGCCGGATTGGCTGGCGGCATTGTCGTTTCCATCGGCTTTTCGCTGGTGCACGGCTTTGCCTCGATCACCAATCGCGGCAACCAGATCATTTCAGGTGTCGCACTGAATTTCGTCGCCGCCGGCCTGACGGCGGTGCTGGGCCAGGCCTGGTTCAGCCAGGGCGGCCGCACGCCGCAATTGCCGAGCGACGCCCGTTTCCAGCCGATCGTGCTGCCAGGCGTCGATGCTATCAAGGACGTGCCGTTTCTCGGTCCGCTCTATGTCAACGTCATCTCCGGCAACAATATTTTGACCTATCTCGCCTTCCTCGCGGTCCCCTTGAGCTGGTGGGTGCTTTATCGCACCCGTTTCGGTCTGCGTTTGCGCGCGGTGGGCGAAAATCCAGGTGCTGTCGATACGGCAGGCATTTCGGTCGCCTGGCTGCGCTACCGGGCGGTGATTGTCGCGGGCTTTCTCTGCGGCTTTTCCGGCGCTTATCTCGCCATTGCCCAGTCGGCGGCCTTCATTCGCGACATGTCGGCGGGCAAGGGTTATATCGCGCTTGCCGCGCTGATCTTTGCCAAATGGAAGCCGGTGCCTGTGATGTTCGCCTGCCTGCTGTTCGGCTTCCTCGATGCGATGTCCAATTTCATGCAGGGCAAGGCTGTGCCTGGCATCGGCGAAGTGCCGGTACAGATCTTCCAGGCGCTGCCCTATATCCTGACCTGTATTCTGCTGGCAGGCTTTATCGGTGCCGCCAATGGTCCTAAGGCGGGCGGTGTGCCCTATGTGAAGGAGCGGTAACAACCATGTCTCATGACCTGTTCGAGGCGGCCAAGGATGCGATGCGCCATGCGCATGCGCCTTATTCCAAGTTTCCTGTTGGCGCGGCGATCCGGGCCGATGACGGCAAGATCTATACGGGCGCCAATATCGAGAACCTGTCCTTTCCCCAAGGGTGGTGCGCCGAGCCGACGGCTATCGGCTGCATGATCATGGGCGGCGGTCGCAAGATCGTTGAGCTTGCTGTCATTGCCGAGAAGCTGGCGCTGTGCCCGCCCTGCGGCGGCTGCCGCCAGAAAATCCGCGAATTCGCCTCGGCCGAGACCAAGATCTATCTGTGTGATGAAGTCGGCGTGCAGAAGGTGATGAGCATGGATGAGCTTCTGCCCTTCAGCTTCGAGACGGACACGCTCGGATGATCCCCGCCGTCGACCTCTTGATCGACCGGCTGAATGGGCTTCTGCCGCGCATCGCCATCGTGCTCGGCTCAGGCCTTGGCGGGCTGGTGGACGAGGTAGAGAATGCCGTGCGCATTCCCTTTGCCGATATTCCAGGCTTCCCCGAGGGGGGTGTTTCCGGCCATGCCAAGGAACTGGTCGCCGGCTTTTTCGCAGGCCTGCCCGTCATCATGGTGGCCGGCCGCGTGCATTACTACGAAAAAGGTGATGCCAGCGCCATGCGCCTGCCGATCGAGGCGCTGTCGGCGCTTGGGGTCAAGACGCTGATCCTGACCAATGCGGCCGGATCGCTCCGGCACGACATGCCGCCGGGGTCGGTGATGCAGATCACCGATCACATCAGTTTCTCGGGGCTAAACCCGCTGATCGGCGAAAGTGGCGATGGCCGCTTCGTCGGGATGACGGCCGCCTATGATGCCGATCTCGCGGCGGCGATGTATCAGGCGGCAAAGGATGAAGACATTCCATTGTCATCCGGCGTCTATATGTGGTTCTCCGGCCCGAGTTTCGAAACGCCGGCGGAAATCCGCATGGCGCGGCTGCTGGGAGCCGATGCGGTGGGCATGTCCACCGTGCCGGAGGTCATCCTGGCACGATATTTCGGCCTCAAGGTTGCGGCCGCCTCGGTTATCACCAATTATGGGGCCGGGATGACCGGTGCCGAACTCAGCCACGAGGAGACCAAGGATATGGCTCCAATCGGTGGCAGCAGACTTGCCGTCATCCTGAAGCGGATGATCGCCAATGGAGGAGCGGATCTTGGATAGTCGTGAATTGCGCGAATGCGCAGCCGTCGCCCTGTCGGTGCTGGATCTCACCAATCTCAAGGATGATTGTACCAGCGCCGAAATCGAAGATCTCTGCGCGCGCGCCACCAGCCCGCTCGGTCACACCGCGGCAATCTGCATCTGGCCGCGGTTCATCACGCAGGCGCGCGCCATTCTGGGCACTGAAAGCCCGGTGCGGATCGCGACCGTCGTGAATTTCCCCTCCGGCGATCTCGATGTCGCAACCGTCGTCGCCGAGACGCGGGCAGCGCTCGCCGATGGCGCCGACGAAATCGATCTGGTCATTCCCTACCGGGCATTCATGGCCGGTGATGAAGCAGCAGTGGAACGGATGATTGCGGCCGTGAGGGCCGAGATTGCTGCTCCTGCGCTGTTGAAGACAATTCTGGAAACCGGCGAGCTGAAAAGCGCCAGCCTGGTCTCACGTGCGTCGCAGATCGCCATTGCCGGCGGTGCCGATTTCATCAAGACCTCGACCGGCAAGGTCTCGGTCAATGCGACGCTGGAGGCAGCCGATCTCATGCTGCAGGAAATCCGCGCCAGCGGCCGCAAGGTTGGCTTCAAACCAGCCGGCGGTATTTCCACGGTCAAGGATGCAAGCCTTTATTTCCGCCATGCCAGTGCAATCATGGGTGAGGATTGGGTGATGCCGTCGACCTTCCGGTTTGGCGCATCTGGCCTGTTCAACGATATCCAGGCAATCATGACCGGCGAAAAGGCCACCGGACAAAAGGCAGACAGCCAGACGAGCAGCTATTGATCATGCAGCCCGTGGAGATCATTCGTCGCAAGCGCGACGGTGCCGAACTCTCCGATAGCGAACTGCAGGCCTTCATTCGGGCGCTCAGCCGGGACGAATTGTCGGAAGGCCAGATCGCGGCCTTTGCCATGGCCGTTTTCCTGCGCGGCATGAGCGACGCTGAGACCGTGGCGCTGACGCTTGCCATGCGCGACAGCGGCACAGTGCTCTCCTGGAAAGGGCTGGGGCGACCGGTCACCGACAAGCATTCCACCGGTGGGGTCGGCGACAACGTCTCGCTGATGCTGGCACCGATCGTCGCCGCCTGCGGCTTGGCCGTGCCGATGATTTCCGGCCGGGGCCTCGGCCATACCGGTGGCACGCTCGACAAGCTCGAATCAATCCCGGGCTATAATATCGCGCCTTCCGCCGGGGAATTTCGCAGCCTGGTCGATACAGTCGGCTGCGCCATCATCGGCCAGACTGCAGATCTCGCACCCGCCGACAAGCGGCTTTATGCCGTGCGCGACGTCACCGCCACAGTCGAATCCATTCCGTTGATCACTGCCTCCATCCTATCGAAGAAACTGGCAGCGGGGCTCGAAAGCCTCGTGATGGATGTGAAGTTCGGCAATGGCGCTTTCATGGACAGCGCCGAAGAGGCGAGCGTTTTGGCGCGCAGCCTGGTCGCGGTTGCCAATGGTGCTGGGGTCAAGACCACGGCGCTTTTGACCGACATGAACCAACCGCTAGCCGATGCCGCAGGTAACGCCGTCGAAATCGCCAATGCCGTGGCTTTCTTGAAAGGCGAAAAGGCAGGCAGCCGGTTGGAGACGGTGACGCTCGCGCTCGGTGCCGAGATGCTGGTCAATGCGGGCGCGGAGACGGATATTGACCAGGCGCTGGCGCGCTGTCGCCAGGTGCTTACGAGCGGTGCTGCCGCCGAGCGATTCGGGCAGATGGTCCATGGCCTCGGCGGGCCTACGGATTTTGTCGACCGAGCCGAGCATTATCTGCCAAAGGCCCCGCTGGTTATTCCGGTCCTTGCCACGGCTTCCGGCTTCCTCTCCAGCGTTGCCAGCCGCGACATCGGCATGGCCGTCATCGACCTTGGCGGTGGCCGCCGCCGCGCCACTGACCGCATCGATCATGCCGTCGGCTTCAGTGACTTCCTGCCGGTCGGCACTCCTATTGCAAGAGGGGATGTGCTTGCACTTGTGCATGCCAATGACGAGGTTAGCGCCACTCGCGCCGCGCAGGTGATTGCCAGCAGCTTCGTCATCGGGGAAGAACAGCCGGCACGACGGGAAGATATCGCCGAGCGGATCAGTTCTCGATCGTGAATTGCACCCGGTCGGCGGGAAAGCGCGTCACCGCATATTGCACCGGCACGCCCTCAATATCCGTATTCAGCGCCTTGGCGATCATGACGATCGCCCCGGGCGACAGGCCCAGTACGTCGCGGTCGCCGGGATCGGCATGCACGGCGCTGATTTCGGTGCGCAGCCGGAGATAATCGCCGAGGCCACAGGCGGCAAAGGCTGCGGTGATTGAGCCGCTCTTGCGATAGGCAGCATCGATGCCCTCGAAACGGGGTAGCGGAAACCAACTGGTCGACCGCGAGACAGCCTGGCCATCGGCCTTACGCAGCGCTTCGAGGCGCATGACCGGAGTGCCAGCCTCCAGGCGCAATTGATTGGCAATGTCAGCATCGGCAGGTTCGATAGCACTGTCGAGCAGCAGGCCTTCAACCGCCCGAGCCTGGTCGCCAATCCCAGGCGTAAAGCGGGTGCGCTTTGATATTGGAAAATTGATCCGGTCTCGTCGCTCGATCAGCGTGCCGCGCCCCTGCACCGCACGCACGATACCTTCCTGGGCGAGGGCGGCCAGCGCGCTGCGCACCGTGTGGCGATTGACCCCGAATTCCGCCGCTAGAACCGCCTCCGGCGGCACCATTCCCGTGGCATCATAGGCGCCGTCACTGATCGATACGCGGATGCGATCTGCAATCTGGCGCCATAGCGCAACGCCGGTCTGTCTTTCGATTGCCTTTGGCCCCACCCGCTTTTTCCCCTGATGTCACATGCTTGTCATTCAAGCTGGATATTTATAGGATGAATTTGTACAGTTGTCTATATAAATAGACAAATTACTTCGAAACAGGAGAAGGCAATGGCGGCGCAAGCGCAAAATGCGGGTCCTGATCACAGTGGTCGAAAACGGGTCGTGGATCTCTTGGCGGCTGCAAGTCTGTCGGAGCTGAAGGCGCTCTGGGCCGAACTGCCGGAGCCACCACAGGCGCAGTTCCTGCGTGGACCGGAAACCGGCTTGGTGATGGTGCGCGGGCGCATCGGCGGCGGTGGCTCGCCGTTCAATCTCGGTGAAGTCACGGTGACCCGTGCAACGTGCAGACTGGCCTCAGGCCATGTCGGTCACGCCCAAGCGCTCGGCACGTCCAAGGAAAAGGCCAGGCTGTCGGCAATATCAGATGCGCTTTGGCAGGATGATGCATACCGCGACCGCGTCGAGACGCTGCTGGTCTCTGTCGAGCGCCGCCTTGAGGAGGTCGACCGCCGCAAGGCGGAAGAGGTAGCGGCAACCAAGGTCGATTTCTTCACCATGGTCAGAGGAGAAGACTGATGCTGGACGCAGTTAGCTTGATCGGCGGCTTTTCGAGACCGGTCTTCGATGCGCAGACGGTATTTCGTGCCGTCATGGATGGCATGGCTCGTCCGGGTAGCCGCCAGACGATAGGGCTCGGGCTGCAACCACCGGCTCCGTTCGGCTTGGCGCAGGCCGCGATTGCGCTGACGCTTTGCGATGTCGACACACCGGTCTGGTTAAGCACCGGCCTTGCCAAAGGAGCGGTGCCGAACTGGCTGAGTTTTCACACCGGTGCCGTGACGGTGCCGCAAAAGGCCGATGCACATTTCGCCTTCTTCGAAGGTGGCAGCCCGCTGCCCGCCTTCGGCCAATTCTCGGGCGGCACACAGGACTATCCCGACCGCTCCGCCACCCTCGTCTACGAACTGCCGAGTCTTGATCGCGGTGACATGCTGGTTCTGTCAGGTCCCGGCATCAAGGACAGCGCCACTGTCGCGCCGCAGCAACTCCCTGATGGCTTCCTGCGTCAGTGGCAAGACAACCGCGCCCTGTTTCCGCGTGGGGTGGATGTCGTCCTCACCGCCGGCCGGGATTTTCTCTGCCTGCCGCGCAGCTGCGCAATCGCTCTTCAGGAGGCGTGAATGTATGTTGCCGTAAAGGGTGGCGAAGCCGCCATCGCCAATGCTCACCGTCTGCTGGCCGATCGCCGGCGCGGTGACCGCACACTTCCTGCCATGACTGTCGAACAGATCGTCGAGCAACTGGCGCTGGCTGTGGGTCGCGTCATGGCCGAGGCCTCGCTCTATGACCGCAAGCTGGCCGCCCTCGCGATCAAGCAGGCGCGCGGCGACATGATCGAAGCGATCTTCCTGCTGCGCGCCTATCGTACCACTCTGCCGCGTTTCGGCCTGTCGGAGCCTGTCGATACTGGTGCCATGCGGATCGAACGACGCATTTCCGCGACCTATAAGGACCTGCCCGGCGGCCAGCTCCTTGGCCCAACCTTTGATTATACCCATCGCCTGCTTGATCCGGCGCTGCTGGATGAGGAAGAGACCGAGCCGCCGCTTCGCAAGCCCGATCTCGGTGAGCCGGCGATGCGGGTCTCGGATATTCTTTCCGGCGAGGGACTGATCGAACCGGATGGCGATATGCCTGAAGATCATCTGGCCGGTGACATCACCCGCGAACCTATCGAGTTCCCGATGGCCCGCGATCTGCGCCTGCAATCGCTGGCGCGCGGTGATGAAGGTTTCCTGCTGGCGCTCGCCTATTCCACCCAGCGCGGCTATGGCCGCAGCCATCCCTTTGCCGGTGAAATTCGCCTGGGCGAGGTCGAGGTGGAGTTGGATGTGCCGGAACTCGGCTTTGCCGTGTCGCTCGGGCGCGTTCAGGTGACGGAATGCCAGATGGTCAACCAGTTCAAGGGTTCATCCAAGGCGCCACCGCAATTCACCCGTGGCTATGGCCTGGTTTTCGGCCAAAGCGAGCGCAAAGCCATGGCCATGGCGCTGGTTGACCGGTCTTTACGCGCCTCTGAACTCGGCGAAGATATCGTGGCACCAGCGCAGGATCAGGAGTTTGTCCTGTCCCATTGCGACAATGTGCAGGCGACTGGTTTTGTCGAACATCTGAAGCTGCCGCATTACGTGGATTTTCAGGCGGAACTTGATCTGGTGCGCCGCATGCGTGGCGAACATGAGCAGGCGCGCCAACAGGGGCTCGACCTCAGCGAGGCGGCAGAATGACTGGCATCTCAATCGTGTTCGGAATACCAGAAGGCGCAGAGCGTCGACATGCCCAGCATGAGCGTCACAAAGATGGCGAACATCATTTCGATTTCCATGTCTCTGTCTCCCTGCACTCTTTGATTGAAAAGCATGTTGTCTGGGAGGGTAACGCAGAATGATTACGGAAGTTTCACCGATGGATGAATTAGCCTCCTATAATTTTGCCTATCTCGATGAGCAGACCAAGCGGATGATCCGCCGGGCCATCCTGAAGGCCATCGCCATTCCCGGCTATCAGGTGCCGTTTGCCTCGCGCGAAATGCCTATGCCTTACGGCTGGGGCACCGGCGGCGTGCAGGTGACGGCGGCAATTCTCGGGCCGGACGATGTGCTGAAGGTCATCGACCAGGGGGCCGACGACACCACCAATGCCGTCTCCATCCGCGCCTTCTTCCAGAAGGTCGCCAATGTCGCTGTCACCACGCATACCGGCGAGGCCTCGATCATCCAGACTCGCCACCGTATCCCCGAGGAAAAGCTGCATGCCGGCCAGGTGCTGGTCTATCAGGTGCCGATCCCCGAGCCGCTGCGCTTCCTCGAACCGCGTGAAACCGAGACCCGCAAGATGCACGCGCTCGAGGAATACGGCTTGATGCATGTGAAGCTCTACGAGGACATCGCTCGCAACGGCCGCATCGCCACGACCTATGCCTATCCGGTCAAGGTCGCCGGTCGCTATGTGATGGACCCATCGCCGACCCCGAAATTCGACAATCCGAAAATGCACCGGTCCGAGGCCCTGCAATTGTTCGGCGCCGGACGGGAAAAGCGGATCTATGCCGTGCCGCCCTTTACCGATGTCGTCAGCCTCGATTTCGAGGACCATCCATTCGAAATCCAGCGCTTCGACAAGCCCTGCGCCCTGTGCGGCGCCGAGCACGTTTATCTCGACGAGGTGATCCTCGACGACAAGGGCGGGCGGATGTTCGTCTGCTCCGATACCGATCATTGCGAAGATCGCCGGGCGCATGGCCATCGCGGCGAGATGCTTGCCGACCCCGCCACTGATCCCACCCATGAGGAGGCCGCGCCATGAGTGAACAAGCAATGAGCGAGCAACCGCTTCTGAAGGTCCGCGACCTCTCGAAATTCTATGGCCGGCGGATCGGCTGTGCCAATGTCTCTTTCGATCTCTGGCCCGGTGAAGTGCTGGCCGTGGTGGGCGAATCCGGCTCCGGCAAGACCACTTTGCTTTCCTGCCTCTCGACCCGGCTGATGCCGACGACAGGCAGCGTCGACTACCGGATGCGTGACGGCGCCTATCGCGAACTTTATCACATGAGCGAGGCCGAGCGCCGCTTCCTGATGCGCACCGATTGGGGCTTCGTCCATCAGAACCCCGCCGATGGCCTGCGCATGACCGTGTCTGCAGGCGCCAATGTCGGCGAGCGGCTAATGGCCGTGGGCGAACGCCATTATGGCAATATCCGCGCTACCGCCACCGACTGGCTGGAGCGGGTGGAAATTGCGTCAGACCGGATCGACGACCAGCCACGTGCCTTCTCGGGCGGCATGCGCCAGCGCCTGCAGATCGCCCGCAATCTCGTCACCAATCCTCGTCTGGTCTTCATGGACGAGCCGACCGGCGGGCTCGATGTCTCGGTGCAGGCCCGGCTTCTCGATCTGGTACGTGGTCTGGTGGCCGATCTTGGCCTGTCGGTCATCGTCGTCACCCACGATCTCGCTGTCGCAAGATTGCTGTCGCACCGGATGATGGTGATGAAGGATGGCCATGTCATCGAGCAGGGCCTGACCGACCGGGTGCTGGACGATCCCCGCGAGCCCTACACCCAGTTGCTCGTTTCCTCGATCCTGCAAGTGTGATTGGAGCACCTATGCCCACACCTCTTATCGTTTCCGATGTCGCCAAGAGCTTCACGATGCATCTGCGCGGCGGACTGGTTCTGCCTGTCGTGCGCAATGTCAGTTTTTCCGTCGAAAGCGGCACCTGCAGCGTGCTGGGCGGACCGTCTGGCATTGGCAAAAGCTCGATCCTGAAAATGCTCTACGGCAACTATGCCGTCGATAGCGGCCAGATCCTGGTGCGCCATCACGATGCGGTGGTCGATCTCGCTTCGGCCGCGCCGCGTATGGTGCTGGACATCCGCCGGGACACGATGGGCTATGTCAGCCAGTTCCTGCGCACCGTGCCGCGTGTGTCGGCGCTTGATGTCGTGGCGCAGCCGCTGACAGCGCGTGGCGCCTCCGTCGAGGAGGCGAGGGCGGTGGCGAGCGATCTCCTGGCCAAGCTGAACCTGCCACAGGCGCTCTGGCAATTGCCGCCCGCCACCTTCTCCGGTGGCGAACAGCAGCGCGTCAACATCGCTCGTGGTTTCATCACCGATCACAAGATCCTGTTGCTCGATGAGCCGACCGCGTCGCTCGACGCGCAAAACCGGGTGGTGGTGATCGAATTGATTGCCGCGAAGAAGGCTGCTGGCGTGGCGATGCTCGGTATTTTCCACGACGAAGAAGTGCGCGAGGCCGTTGCCGACAACATTCTCGACGTCTCGCAATTTTCGCCCCGGAGTATTGCCGCATGAGCACTCGTCTTGGCATCGAGCCTGTTATCCATCCGAGCGCCAGCGTCAAAGACAGCACGCTTGGCCGCTACTGCGAAGTGGCAGAGCGCACCCGGCTGGATGAAGTCGAGATGGGCGACTATTCCTACATCATGCAGGATGGGTCGGTCTGGTGCGCGACGATCGGCAAATTTGCCAATATCGCCGCCAGCGCCCGCATCAATGCGCCCAATCATCCGACCTGGCGGGCGACGCTGCATCACTTCACCTATCGCGCCGCCGACTATTTCGAGGGCGCTGACATGGATGCGGGCTTCTTCGCCTGGCGGCGGGAAAACCGGGTGGTGATCGGCCATGATGTCTGGATTGGCCATGGCGTTACCATTTTGCCGGGCGTGACGATTGGCAATGGTGCGGTGATCGGCGCCGGCGCGGTCGTCTCGAAACCCGTTGCGCCTTACACCATCGTCGGCGGTGTGCCGGCCAAGCCGATCAAGCCGCGCTTCGCGCCTGGCATCGGCGAGCGCATGGACCTGCTTGCCTGGTGGGATTGGGACCACGAGCGGCTGCATGCGGCCTTGGCTGATTTCAGATCCATGTCTGCGGAAGAGTTTCTGACCCGACACGAAGTATCGTTTCCAGTATAGGAGTGCCTCTGAATGATTTAACAAAAATGTCATGAAACTGACATTGGTGCTTCACTTGCTTGGTCTATAGCTCGCTTCAATTTGGACATGAGGTCGGACGGGGCGCATGAATTTTGAACTGACCGAGGTAACGCGACGTTTCGGCAAGAAGACTGCCGTCGAAGCCGTGACCCTGTCCATTCCGCATGGTCAGATGGTCGGCATCATCGGCCGGTCCGGTGCCGGAAAATCGACCTTGCTTAGGATGATCAACCGGCTTGCTGATCCCACCTCCGGCTCCATGCGGTTTGGCGATCAGGATGTGTCGCGGCTCAAGGGTGCTGCCCTGCGCAACTGGCAGCGCGATTGCGCGATGATCTTCCAGCAGTTCAATCTGGTTCCGCGTCTGGATGTGCTCACCAATGTCATGCTGGGGCGTCTCAACCATCGCTCGACGGTGCTGAGCCTGCTCAATGTGTTCACCCGCGAAGAGCGGATTATGGCGATCGCGGCGCTGGAGCGTCTGGGTATCGAGCAGACGGCGATGCAGCCGGCGGGCACCCTGTCGGGTGGCCAGCAGCAGCGTGTCGCCATCGCTCGCGCTCTGATGCAGGCCCCGAAAATGCTGCTCGCCGATGAGCCGATTGCCTCGCTGGACCCTCTGAATGCCAAGATCGTCATGGATGCGCTGCGCGACATCAACGAACGCGACGGCATTACGGTGATCACCAATCTGCACACGCTGGATACGGCGCGTGCCTATTGCGAGCGGATCATCGGCATGGCGGCGGGACGGGTGGTGTTCGACGGTCCGCCCGAGGCGCTGACGGCTGACGCGGTGGAAGCGATCTACGGCACGGGCCAGGACGGATCGGCCATCGACGAAAGCATGACCTCGACGACCATTCGTCTGCCGAAGTCGGATCTGGCCCTGTCGTCCCATGCGCCTTTATCGATGGCGGTTCCGGTGAACTGAGCATTTCCAGGAAAAGTGTGAAGCGGTTTCCCGTTCGGAAATGCCTCAAGATAACGGGATCAATCGCGAAGCCATGACATCAATCGACTTCGCCTGAAGGCTTCGGTCTTCCGGTGCTGCCTTCGCTTGCCCGCGTCAAAGGCACTTTCTGACATCACAGGGACAGATCCGGACTTGGCGGAAAACCAGGCCGGAAAACCAGGAGAGAGACCATGTTGAAGAAAATCCTGCTTGCATCGGTGACGCTTCTGTCGCTGGCTGGCGTAGCTGCTGCGGAAGACCTGAAGGAATTCCGCATCGGCATCCTCGGCGGCGAAAACGAAGCCGACCGTTTGCGCAACTATAACTGCCTGTCGGACGGCCTGAAGAAGCAGTTCGGCTTCACCAAGGTTTCGCTCTTCCCGGCGTCCGACTATGACGGCGTGATTCAGGGCCTGCTGGGCGGCACGCTCGATTATGCCGAACTTGGCGCCTCCGGCTACGCCAAGGCCTATCTGGCCAACCCCAAGGCTGTCGAGCCGATCCTGACCACCGTGCAGACCGACGGCTCCATGGGCTATTACTCGATCATGGTTGCCCGCAAGGACAGCGGCATGACCAAGGTCACCGACATCAAGGGCAAGAAGCTCGGCTTTGCCGATCCCGACAGCACCTCCGGCTACCTGATCCCGACCGTGACCCTGCCCGACGCGCTCGGCGGCAAGCCAGTCAAGGATTACGTTGCTTCGACCGGCTTCGGCGGCGGCCATGAAAATCTGGTTCTCGAAGTGCTGAAGGGCACCTTCGATGCCGGCACGACCTTCGGTTCCGGCGTCGGCAACTTCAAGGACGGCTATACCTCGGGCAACCTGCGCAAGATGGTCGACAAGGGCGTTCTCAACATGGACGACTTGGTCGAACTGTGGAAGTCGCCGCTGATCCCGAACGGCCCGATCGTTGTTCGCTCGTCCATGAGCGATGACATGAAGACCAAGATCAAGGCCTATATGATGGCCCTGCCGAAGACCGACGCAGCCTGCTTTGCCGCCATCGAAGGCGGCGATTTCAAGGGCTTCGCCGAGGTGAATGTCGATTTCTACAAGCCTGTCATCGACGCCCGCAAGGCCACCATCGGCGGCTGACCGCTCCGCTTGAAGACGAGCCGCCGGCATGATGCCGGCGGCTTCTCCATTTTACCCATTTCGGAAAGTGTCCGATGAGCCATACCGCCGGATTGTCCCTGCTGAGTGATCAAGGGCGCGCGATCGAAAGCCACTGGAACGCGCTTGCCAGAACCCGCCGCCTCTATACGCTGGCCGGCCTTGCCGTACTGCTTCTGGCGCTGTCGGGATCGCTCTGGTTTGCCAACGACACCAATTCGGGGAAGTTCCTCGACCGGCTGCCGCATCTGTTCGATTTCGTCGAGACGCTTATTCCCCGCGATGGCCGCGAGATCTGGCGGGCGATGTTCGACCTGCCGTCGCCCTATGACGATGGCAGCCTGAAATACAATTATCCGGAAGGGCGCTTCTACATTACCCAGACGCTCTACATCCCCGAATATTTCTACAAGATGATCGAGACGCTGAACATTGCTCTGGTCTCGACGCTGCTGGGCGGCATGCTCGGCTTCTGCCTGTCCTTCATGGCTGCGCGCAACATGATGCCGAGCAAGTGGGTGCGCTGGCCGGCACGGCGGTTCATGGAAGTGCTTCGCGCTTTTCCGGAAGTGGTCCTGGCTGGTTTCTTCCTCGCCATCCTCTCGCTCGGGCCGATCCCGGCGATGATTGCTGTGTCCGTCCATACGGTGGGCGCGCTCGGTAAACTGTTTTTCGAAGTGGTTGAAAATGCCGATATGAAGCCGGACGAGGGCCTGCGCGCCGTTGGCGGCAATTGGCTGGAGCGGCTGTGGTTTGGCATGGTCCCGCAGGTCATGCCGAATTTCATCAGCTACGCCCTACTGCGCATGGAAATCAACGTGCGTGCCTCCACCATTATCGGCGCGGTCGGCGGTGGCGGCATCGGTGAACCCTTGCGTCTGTCGATCAGCCAGGGCCATGCGGCGAAAACTGTCGCCATCGTAATGCTGCTGCTGACGACAGTGATTGCCGTCGATCAATTCTCCGCCTGGCTGCGCCGCAAATTGGTCGGCGAGCAGGCCTTCCATGCGGTCGCCTGAGGATTTGCCATGACCCATCTCTCCGCCGCCGACATGGACCAGATCGCCGCTCGCCATCCCGAGATCTTCCGCCGCAGCCTACTGCAGCGCTACA
>Ga0308163_10001918_pt1 | contig 20725 bp, 18 predicted proteins | sample PhyTR1_FD_201037 | JGI IMG/M metagenome (GOLD analysis project Ga0308163, IMG submission 201037) | Phyllosphere microbial communities from UC Gill Tract Community Farm, Albany, California, United States - DLSLT.R1 | ecosystem: Host-associated > Plants > Phyllosphere > Unclassified | place: USA...
GTACGTGACACCGGGCAGGGAGACGGGCCCCAACTCGGCCATCTCGTTCAGCGCCCTCAAGCTGGTCGACGTCATCACTCCCGAATTGCGAAAGCAGGTGTCATCGGGCAGCGACGACCAGAGCCAGTACTGGCAATCGGTCTCTCTGCGCGATGGGCAGAGTGGAGTGCCGGGAATCGTGGTGGGAACGCCGCTCTTCGTTCCCGGGGCCGGCGAGTACGAGCTCTACCTCGGCTACGACCTCGCCGAGGCCGATCGCACGCTCGTCTTCGTCCAGCAGACCCTCCTGCTCGCGGCTCTCGCTCTGAGCCTCCTGATCGGAGTGATCGCGTGGGTCGTGGTCAGACTCGTCGTCGAGCCCATCCGCGTGGCCGCGGAGACCAGCGCGAAGCTGGCTGCGGGCGAGCTCGAGGTGCGCATCCCGGAGAAGGGCGATGACGTGATCACCACCTTGGCGAGATCCTTCAACGGCATGGCCGACAGCATCCAATCGCAGATCACCCAGCTCGCCGACCTCTCGCGGGTGCAGCAGCGGTTCGTGTCGGATGTCTCGCACGAGTTGCGCACGCCGCTCACCACGATCCGGCTGGCCGGCGACGTGCTGTTCGATCAGAGAGAGTCGTTCCCGCCGGCGACGTCTCGCACCGCCGAGCTGCTGCACACGCAGACGGAACGCTTCGAGTTGCTGCTCAGCGACCTGCTCGAGATCAGCCGGTTCGATGCCGGGTCGGCCGAGCTCGAGACCGAACCCGCGAGTCTCGTGCACCTCGTCGAGGACTCCATCGACGAGATGAGTCAGCTGGCCTTGCAGGCGGGAAGCGAGCTGCGTCTCGTGGCGCTGGGCGGCTACTTCGAGGCCGACATCGACGCCCGGCGCATCCGACGCATCGTGCGCAACCTCCTGGGCAACGCGATCGAGCACGGGGAGGGACGCCCGATCGTCGTGTCCATCGACAGCACGGCCACGGCCGTCGCGCTCGCGGTACGCGACTACGGAATCGGTATGACCCCCGAGGCGGCCTCGCGGGTGTTCGACCGCTTCTGGCGCGCTGATCCCTCTCGCAAACGAACCATCGGCGGCACCGGCCTCGGTCTGGCCATCTCTCTCGAGGATGCGGCCCTGCATGGAGGGGAGTTGGAGCTGTGGAGCGAGCCCGGCGCCGGTTCCTGCTTCCGTCTCACCCTGCCTCGTATAAAAGGACGACCCATCGGCGTATCGCCGCTCCCGCTTCCTCCCCTCGACGCAGACGGAGAAGCACAGACGCACAACGCCTTCGGTCAGCAGGCCCTCAACGGAGACAAGACATGATGCGCTTTCGATCACGAGCCGCCATCGGTGCAGTGGCGTCGCTGGCCGTGTTACTGCTCGCCGGCTGCGTCGGCATCCCCAACTCCGGGCCTGTGGAGAAAGGCGATGCCCTCGCGACATCGGACGAGATCGACATCATCTTCCAGCCCTCCGGCCCGGGAATCGACGAGAGCCAGGAGGACATCCTCAACGGATTCATCAGAGCCGCGTTGAACCCGCTCAACAACTTCGATGTGGCGAGGTCGTTCCTCAGCAAGAACTTCGCCGACCAGTGGAAGCCCGACGCGGGCGTCACGATCGATCAGAGCGGGCGCAGCACGCAAGTCGTCTCAGAGACCTCGATCGACCTGGAGATCAGCCCGATCGCCACGGTCGACGCCAACGGCGAGTACAGCGCCGTTCCGTCGGCCGACCCGGTGACTCGCGCTTACACGTTCGTTCAGGAGGACGGTCAGTGGCGCATCAACACGGCGCCCGACGGTGTGGTGATGCTCTCGAGCGAATTCGCCGAGGTCTACAACTCCTACCCTCTCTACTTCTTCGATCCGAGTTACCAACGCCTGGTTCCCGACGTGCGATGGTTTCCGCGTGTCTCCTCCAATACGGGCACGCGCATCGCTCGGGCGCTCGTCACAGGGCCGTCCGCGTGGCTGGGCGGCGCCGTCGTCACAGCGTTCCCCGAGGGAACGGGCGTCACGAGCGTCCCCGTCGACGCGGGCGTCGCATCCGTCGACCTGTCGGGGCCGGTACTGGATTCGACCGAGGCCACTCTCAGTCGAATGCAGGTGCAGCTGCGCTCGAGCCTGCTCGCACTCAGCGGAGTGTCGACGGTGAGGATGACAGTCGACTCGACCGAGGTTCCCCTCGCCACGACGGGTGACACGGGGCCGATCACGACGCCGAGGGTCGACAGCCGAGCCCTCGTGCTGCGTTCCGGGCAGTTCGGATTCTTCACCGGCAGCTCGCTGACGCCGATCGAGGGCATCAGCGACGATGTGGCGTCGTTGGCCGCGACGTCGGTCGCTTTCTCCGATTCCGTGCCGGGGTTGCAGCTGGCCGCCGTCGGCACCTCCGCCGGAGTGTATGCGGTGGCACCCGCATCCACCCCCGGCATCGTCGACGACCGGGCCGGGCTCATCGAGCCGAGCGTCGATCCCGACGGATTCGTCTGGACCGTTCCTCGGGATGCCCCCGTCGACATCCGCGTGTCGGCTGCCGGTCGCACGCCGTCGAGCTTCACCGCGACGTGGGATGGCGCAAGCCAGATCGTCTCGCTCGATGTGTCGCGTGACGGCCAGAGAGTGCTCGCGTTCCTCACGATGGATGGCGAGCCCAGGCTCGTGGTCGCGTCGGTCCTCCGCGACAAAGACGGCACACCCACGGGGCTCGGTGAGCCTGTCGACCTGGCCGAGGGCACGGGCACGGCGGTGGACGCGACGTGGGTCGACTCGTTGTCTGTCGCGTCGGTCACGCTCACCCCGTCTGGGAGTAATTCGATCGTGCAGCAGCAGATCGGTGGCACGACCACGCAGCTCGCCGATTCCACGAAGGTGGTCTCGATAGTGGGCTCGAACGACGTGGTCGCCCTTCGGGTGCTGACCTCCGACGGCAACATCCTGCAGCAGAGCGCCAATACGTGGCAGGTCCGGGCTGCTGGCGTCGCAGTCCTGGCGACACAGTACTAGTCCTCGTCTCGGCGCCAGCCCGTTGGGTTCTGCACAGGATCGGTTGACGGCGGGTACGTCCGCGTTCGGGCAGAGCATGATCGAGCGATGGATGCCCGTGGTCTCGTCTCCGAGGCGATCCTCGATGCTCTCGCGGTCCTGCTCCCTGTGGAATGCGCTGGGTGCGGCGCCGCAGACCGTGGCATCTGCGCCGCCTGCCGCGGGGCGCTCACGCTTCCGGACCGCGCCGGCCGGCATCTGCTCAGGGCGCCCGGCGCGAAGAGTGGAGGTGACGGTCTGCCACTCTGGTTCGCCGTCGCCTACGACGGTGTGCCCAAACAGATTCTGCACGCGCTCAAAGAGGCTGGTCGGCTCGATGGCGCCCGGCCTCTCGGCCCGCTCCTCGGGGTGGCGGTGGCGGATGCCGTAGAGGTGGTCGAGCCTCGCCTCCCCACCGGGGCGCGGCTCGAAACACTCGTCGTGCCGTCGTCACGCTCGGCGTTCAGGCTCCGCGGCTACAACCCCGTCGAGTCTCTCCTGCGCTGGGCCGGTCCGCAGCCACTTCGCGGCACCGGACTCCGCTATCGCCGATCGCCGCGCGACCAGGCGACACTCGGCGCCGACGAGCGGTGGGCCAATCTTTCCGGGTCGATCGAGGCCGTCTCGGGCCGACTCGAGGGGCGGCATCTGCTGCTCATCGACGACGTGGTGACGACGGGCGCGACCCTGCTCGAGTGCCGACGTGCAGCGGAGGCGGGGGGCGCTTCCGTGTGGGGTGCGGCGGCTCTCGCCCATACAGCAAAAGTCAAGCGAACAAACAGTGAATTGCACGGTGACTTAGTCAGCCCGCAGGTCTACGGTGGGGGAAAAGGCGCGGAATCCAATCGCCCTCGACTCGGGCGCCGCGTCTTGGACTAGGAGAGATCGCCTTGGAAATCAACATCACCGGACGAAACCTAGGAATCACCGATCGATTTCGGGATTACGCGACGGAGAAGGCCGAGAAGGTCGAGCATCTCGCCGACAAGGCACTCGCGCTCGAGGTCAAACTCTGCCGGCACAACTCGGCCACCGGGTCTCCCGGAGACGACCGGGTCGAACTGACCTTGATCGGTCCTGGACCAATTGTTCGTGCCGAGAGCGCCGCGAGTGACAAATATGCGGCGTTCGACCTCGCCCTGGCCAAACTGATGGAGCGGGTGCGCCGCGCCAAGGATCGCAAGAAGGTGCATCGGGGAAAGCACCGCCCGGTCTCGCTGCGCGAGGCCTCGACGGGTGGCTTCTCCGTCATCGACATCACGCCCGCCGATGCCGAGGTCCTGAACAGCGTCGACAGCACAGGTGCCGTCGCGCAGAGGGCCGAGGAGCCGGACACACCGACCTACTCCGAAGACGACGACTACACCGAGTACTCGCCGGTCGTCATCCGCGAGAAGGTGTTCCCCGCCTCTCCCATGACGGTCGATGACGCTCTCTACTTCATGGAGCTCGTGGGTCATGATTTCTATCTGTTCATCGATGCCGAGAGCCACCGACCCAGCGTCGTCTACCGTCGCAAGGGCTGGGAGTACGGAGTGATCGGGCTCGACGACAACCCGGCCGAGGTCGCGAGTGCCGTTGCGGCGACGGCCGCGGGCGCATCCGCACGATGAGTCGCCCGGAGTAACGTACGCCGACGAGGCCCGACCCTGCACAGGGTCGGGCCTTCGTCGTGTTGAGTGCAGATTCAGGCGCGATTCCGGTGGCGCTCAGGCAAGGCAGGCTAGAATTGCTGGGATTGTCGGCCAAATGCGCCGCAATATCAGCAGTAGGAGACTCTCGGTGGCTTCAGTTCTTGAAAAGGTTCTTCGTGTCGGTGAAGGTCGCATTCTTCGCAGGCTCGAGGGCTACGCGAAGGCGATCAACGCACTCGAAGACGGGTTCAAAGACCTCACTGACGAGGAATTGAAAGAAGAGACGCCCGCGCTGCGCAAGCGCTATGAAGACGGCGAAAGTCTCGACCACCTGCTCCCTGAGGCGTTCGCGGCCGTTCGAGAAGCCGCACGCCGCACACTCGGACTGCGCCACTTCGATGTTCAGCTCATGGGTGGTGCTGCCCTTCACCTGGGCAATATCGCCGAGATGAAGACCGGTGAAGGAAAGACCCTCGTGGCGACCCTGCCGGCGTATCTCAACGCGCTCACCAGCAAGGGTGTGCACGTCGTCACGGTCAACGACTACCTCGCGAGCTACCAGTCAGAACTCATGGGCCGCGTCTTCCGCGCCCTGGGCATGACCACCGGCGTCATCCTGTCGGGGCAGACCCCGGCCGAACGCCGCGTGCAGTACGAAGCCGACGTCACCTACGGAACGAACAACGAGTTCGGCTTCGACTACCTGCGCGACAACATGGCGTGGCAGGCAAGCGACATGGTTCAGCGCGGCCACAACTTCGCCGTGGTCGACGAGGTCGACTCGATCCTCATCGACGAGGCTCGTACCCCGCTCATCATCTCCGGCCCCGCCTCCGGAGAGGCGAACCGCTGGTTCACCGAGTTCGCGGGCATCTCGACGCGCCTCGTCATCGATGAGGACTACGAGGTCGACGAGAAGAAGCGCACGGTCGGAATCCTCGAGCCGGGCATCGAGAAGGTCGAGGACTACCTCGGCATCGACAACCTCTACGAGTCGGCCAACACGCCGCTGATCTCGTTCCTCAACAACGCGATCAAGGCCCGCGCGCTGTTCAAGAAAGACAAAGACTATGTGGTGCTGAACGGCGAGGTTCTCATCGTCGACGAGCACACCGGCCGTATCCTCGCCGGGCGACGCTACAACGAGGGAATCCACCAGGCGATCGAGGCCAAGGAGGGCGTCGCGGTCAAGGCCGAGAACCAGACGCTGGCGACGGTCACTCTGCAGAACTACTTCCGGCTCTACGACAAGCTGTCGGGCATGACCGGTACAGCCGAGACCGAGGCGGCAGAGTTCATGTCGACCTACAAGCTCGGCGTCGTCGCCATCCCCACGAACCGCAAGATGCAGCGCATCGACCAGTCCGACCTCGTCTACAAGAACGAGCAGGCGAAGTTCGACCAGGTCGTCGAAGACATCGCCGTTCGCCACGAGAAGGGCCAGCCCGTTCTGGTCGGAACCACGAGCGTCGAGAAGAGCGAGTACCTCTCGCGTCTGCTCGCCAAGAAGGGCATCCGGCACGAAGTGCTGAACGCCAAGAACCACGCCCGTGAGGCCGCCATCGTGGCTCAGGCGGGTCGGCTGGGTGCGGTGACCGTCGCGACGAACATGGCCGGCCGTGGAACAGACGTCATGCTCGGTGGAAACGCCGAGTTCCTCGCGGTCGCAGAGATGAACTCGCGCGGCCTCAGCCCGGTCGACACTCCTGACGAGTACGAGGCCGAGTGGGACGCGGTGTTCGCCAAGGTCAAGGCAGACGTGCAGGAGGAGGCCGACAAGGTCGTCGAGGCCGGTGGCCTCTACGTTCTCGGAACCGAGCGTCACGAGTCACGCCGAATCGACAACCAGCTCCGTGGTCGCTCCGGTCGCCAGGGAGACCCGGGCGAGAGCCGTTTCTACCTGTCGCTCACCGACGATCTCATGCGCCTGTTCAACGCGGGTGCGGCAGAGAGCCTCATGGGTCGCAGCAACGTTCCCGACGATCTCGCCATCGAGTCGAAGGTGGTCTCCCGGGCCATCCGCAGTGCGCAGTCTCAGGTCGAGGGCCGCAACGCCGAGATCCGCAAGAACGTGCTGAAGTACGACGACGTGTTGAACCGCCAGCGCGAGGCCATCTACTCCGACCGTCGCCACATTCTCGAGGGCGAAGACCTCGAGGAGCGGGCGCAGAAGTTCCTGGTCGACGTCGTCGATGACGTCATCGACACTCACGCGGGCTCCGGCACCGGCGATGACTGGGATTTCGACGCGCTCTGGACCGAGCTCAAGACGCTGTACCCCGTGTCGATCACGATCGACGAGGTCGTGGCAGAGGCAGGCGGAAGCAAGGGTCGTATCGACCGCACCTTCGTGCGCCGCGAGATCCTCTCCGACGCGCAGCTCGCCTATAAGAAGCGTGAAGAGACGCTGGGCGAGACCGCGATGCGCGAGCTCGAACGCCGCGTCGTTCTGTCGGTCATCGACCGACGCTGGCGCGACCACCTCTATGAGATGGACTACCTGAAAGACGGCATCGGCCTGCGTGCGATGGCTCAGCGCGACCCGCTCGTCGAGTACCAGCGCGAGGGATTCGCACTGTTCCAGTCGATGATGGGCCAGATCCGCGAAGAGACCGTGGGCTTCCTCTTCAACCTCGACGTGCAGGTCAACACTCCCGCCGGCGAAGTCGACGCTCCCGTGGTTCAGGCCAAGGGCCTCGAGGACTCGACGGCCACCGAGAAGCTCAGCTACTCCGCCCCGAGCGATTCCGGTGGAGTCGAGGTGCGCAACGAGAAGGGCCAGATCGAGCAGGCCGCTACGGCTCGCGCGGCGAAGAAGGCCGAAGAGGAGTCCGCTCCTGTCGCTTCGGCGTTCTCGCGGGGAGCCTCGACTCCGGCTGCCACTCCGGCATCCGGCCAGCAGGGCGCGAAGCGGCCCGCCTCGGGTCCGCAGGCCAAGCGACCGAGCAACGCGCCCGCGGCCAACAACCGCGCCGACCGTCGCAAGCAGGGCAAGAAGAAGTAGCACCCATCGTTCCCTGAGCGTGTCGAAGGGGCATGACGAAGGGTGTTTGCTCGACCAGTGCCACGTCGGCGCTGGTCGAGTAGTCGCTCCGACCGCGGAGCCGACGTATCGAGACCAGGCTCAGAGCACGTTGATGGCGCTTGCGCGCCAGCGCTTGTCGAGGCCCTCGAGACGTATGGCCACGGCCCTCGTGCGCGCTTTGCCATGCACGATGACCACGCCTTCGACGACGCCGTCGGCGGGTTCGCACGTGATCGTGTTGCCGATGCGAAACGACGGCCGACCGACGGGCGCCCCTCGCGCCTGACGCGCTCGAGCCGAGAGGACAACTCGCTTGAGCAGATGGCGGTAGACGTCGTCGGCCACCCACCTCGAGAGTTGATCGAGATCGCGCGCTCCGGCGAGGACCTCGAGGACGCATCGAGCGAGGTTCTCCATCAGCGGGATGGGGTTCGGGAGAGAAGACGTCGACGTGGGCTGGGCTTCGAAGTACTCGAGGTGCTCCGACTCTGATGGCGTCGGCTTTGTTGCCTCGGACGGCATCTGCGGCACGGCGTGCAGCGTGGCTCGGGTCGGAGATGTGGTGCGCTCGGTAGCCGCGTGTGCGGTGAGGTGACTGTGCATGATGTCTTCTCTGGCGATACAGGCGGACGAGAGAAAAAGAGCTGCGTGAGCAGGGTGCTGCGGCAAGCGCAGGGCGCGCCGCAGTGACCTCGGTGAATCGGTCGTCCCGTTCATCCCCCAGTTGGACTCGCGACGCACTGTCAGTGACAACAGTGGTGTTCGTACCCCCACTTGGGGGATATTTGGATACTAAACCAGCTTTCAACTCATGGTGTCTACAAGCGTTTCTGCCCTGTGGATAGATCTCGCGGGGGGCCGCCAAGACCGGTTACCGTGCCTTCTATGCGCTGGGACAACCTGTTCTCTGATCTCGAGAGCCAACTCGAGTACGGCCTGAACGCCGAGGAGAACGATCTTCACGAAGAGGAAGAGCGGCTTCGGCTGGGCCGACTGTCGCTGCGTGACAGGCTCTGTCAGCTCGCGGCCGCCTCTGACCGGGGAGCGAACTACTCGATCGCATTCGTTCTGGTGGGCGGGGTGACTCTCTCGGCGCGGGTGAAAACCATCGGCAAAGACTGGTTCGCGGCCGACATCGCCGTCGTGGCAGGGGCAGAGCGCGCACGGAGGCAGACGCAGTGCATCGTGCCTCTCGCAGCTGTCCACGGGCTCTCCCTGACAAGACGACAGATCCGTCACTCGCTCGAGCCAGCGGCCGAGGAGGAGCGCCGTGCCCTCACCGACAGGCTGGGGCTCGCGTTCCTTTTGCGCGATCTCTGCCGCCGGCGTGCGACGGTCGACGTGATGTTGCCGACAGAGTCTCTTTTCGGAACGATCGACCGGGTGGGGCGCGACCACTTCGACCTCGCGATACACGAGGCGGCATCGCCGCGGAGGGATGCCGAGGTCGTGGGCTACCGCGTGATCTCTTTCGACTGCCTCGTGATGCTCAGAGTGTGATTCGCACACCTCTCGCATCGGCCATGGGCGTCACCGCCTGATGATGCGCCCGTCTGACAGCTCGGGCAGGGGAGCCGCGTCGGATTGATTCCAGAGCGAGAGGCGTCGGCTTTCTTCGTACATCGCCTCGATATAGGACTCGAGAACGTCTCGCTCGATGCGCCAATGCCCGCTTGCCCCCACCTTGATCGCCGGCAGTTCGCCCGACCGAACGAGGGAGTACACCTGCCGCGCCGACACGTTCAACACGTCGGCCGTATCGGCGAGAGTGAGGAAGCGACCGAGTCGATCAGGAGAATCGGGTTCGTTCATTCCACAATTATGAAACCGCCTCGAGGCCCCCGACGGGGCTGTGGATAACTTTCCCGCCATCCGTCGAACATTGGCACGATGTGCGTATGGACCGATCAGCTCCCCGTGTCAGGGCTCACCGCTCGTTCGTTTTCGATCCCCGGTTCATCATCGGGTTGGTTCTCGTCGTCGTCTCTGCGCTCGGCGTCACCTGGCTGGTGGCGACGGTCGATCAGACCGCCGACGTCTACGTGGCGTCATCCACCCTCAATACCGGAGAGCGTTTCACCACGGACGATCTCGCCGTCGCGCATGTACGCCTCGGGACGGCGGTCGATCGCTATCTCGAGCCGGCCGATATTCCCGCCGACGGCGTCGTCGCCGTGAGACCGATCGAAAAGGGTGAACTCGTGCCGAGGAGTTCTGTGGGCGAGGTTCGTGCGGGCGACGAGGCTCAGGTTGTCGTCACCGTGTCCGGTCCCATACCCTCCGTCGTCGACCGATCCTCCCGTGTCACGCTCTGGGCTTCGGCGGCGTCCGACTCGGGCACGACGTTCGAGGCTCCGGTCGTGTTGGTAGCCGAGGCCGAGGTGATCTCGGTCATCGAGCCGACCGGCATCGTCGCGTCCGGCAGCGAGATGCGAGTCGAACTCAGGGTTCCGCGAGGGGCCGTGGCATCCGTGCTCGAGGCCATGGCGAACGGGGCGGCCCTCGCGATCGTTCCCGACGATGAACCGTTGGCAGCACGGTGACCGGGATGCTGTCGGTCGTGACCTGCCTCGCCGACACCGCAAGCGAACGGCTCGTGCGAGAGATTCGTTCTGCCGACCACGACATCGTCGCCCGGGTCGACTCGGCCCATGAAGTGATCGACGCGATTCGGGGCCATGCGGTCGACGGCGTTATCGTCTCGTCGACTCGACGGCACCTGACGCTCGACGTTCTTGCAGAGGCCGATGAGGCGGGGGTGCGCATCGTTGCCGTCGCCGACGACGATGCAGCACGGCGGTATGCGCTCTCGCTCGGACTGTTCGAGGTCGTCGACGTGCACAGCCCCTGGAATGACATCGAGGTGCTGCTGAGAGGAGGAGTCGCCGTCCCTCTCGGCGCCGCTCCGCACTCCCGCCGCGGCACCGTGATCGCCGTCTGGGGGCCGGCCGGTGCGCCGGGGCGCACGACGGTCGCTATCCAGCTCGCCTCCGAGCTCGCGTTTCGCGGCAGAACCGTCGCATTGGTCGACGCCGACACCTATGGGGGAGCGGTGGCGCCGAGCCTCGGCATGCTCGACGAGTCTCCGTCGTTCGCCGCGGCCTGCCGTCTTGCGTCACGCGACAGCCTCACACTCGCAGAGTTGGAGCGGGTCGCTTCGCGCTACACCTCTCCACGGTCGGAGTTCTGGATCCTGAGCGGCATAGGCCGTGCGTCGCGCTGGCCCGAACTCGGGGCAGATCGGGTAACCAGCGTGCTCAGCACGTGTCGGCAGTGGGTCGACTACGTCGTCGTCGATACCGGGTTCAATCTCGAAACAGACGAGGAGATCGCGAGCGACATGTTCGCGCCGCGCCGAAATGCGGCGACTCTGGCGGCGCTGCGGCAGGCCGATCACGTCGTTGCTGTCGGAGCTGCCGATCCGATCGGCCTCTCACGCTTTCTGCGCGCTCACGTCGACCTGCTCGAACAGGTCGAGACGGCTCAGATCTCGGTGGTCATCAATCGTCTGCGCGCGAGCTCGGTCGGCAGCAATGCCCAGCACCAGGTGCAGCAGACTCTGAGGCGATTCGGCGGGCTCGACAATGCCGTCTTCGTACCCCTCGATGTACCGGGTGTCGACTCGGCAGTTCTCGCGGGCAAGACCATCCACGACGCCGCGCCCCGTTCTCCGGTTCGGTCGGCCATCGCCCACCTGGTCGATGTCGACATCCTCCCTCCGGCGGCAGAGGGCACGTCGAGAAAACAGGCCAGACGAGCTGCTCGACAGGAGTCGAAGCCCGGGCCGCTGCAGACGCTGCGCGCACGTCGCCTAGGCTAGGCAGGTGTCGACGCTCAGTGATCTCGTACTTGCCCAGGGCCGCTCCTCCGAAGCCGATGTCGAATGGCTGCATCTGCTGGTCAGCGACTGGCAGCTACTGGCCGACCTCGCCTTCGCAGACATCGTGCTCTGGGTTCCGACCGCAGATGATTCGTTCCTCGCCGTCGCCCACGCGCGCCCGTCGAGCTCGGCGACTCTCTTCTATCGCGACTTCGTCGGTCAGAAGATCAAGCCCGAGTGGAACACCCAGGTCACCGAGGCATTCCGCAACTCCGTCATCGTCGACACGGCTGCGCCCGACTGGTACGAGGAGACTCCCACGCGAGTGCGCGCCGTTCCCGTGCTGCGACGTCTCGTGCCGAACGATCGGCAGACCACCGAGAACCCCATCGCGGTCATCACCCGCCACACGAATCTCAGCGAGACGCGCACTCCCAGCCGGCAGGAACTGACGTTCAACGAGTGCGCCAATGACCTCTTCGCCATGATCGGCACGGGCGACTTTCCCGACCTGGGCGCACCGACCGGGCCGCGCCGAGGCGCGCCCCGCGCATCCGACGGTCTGATCAGGCTCGACGCCGACGGAATCGTCACCTTCGCCAGCCCCAATGGCCTGTCGGCGTTCAACCGCATGGGCTTTCCCGAGGAGCTCGAGGGGCAGTCGCTGGCCGAGGTCACGACGACACTCCTCGGTGGCCGACTCGAGGTCGACGAATCCCTGCCTCTCGTGGTGACAGGACGGGCGCCGTGGCGAACCGACATCGAGGCCAAGGGCGTCACCGTGTCGCTTCGCGCGATCCCGTTGCGTCTGCAGGGCACCCGCTTCGGAGCGATCGTGCTGTGCCGCGACGTGACAGAACTGAGGCACACCGAGCGCGAGCTCATCACAAAAGACGCGACGATCCGCGAGATCCACCATCGGGTCAAGAACAACCTGCAGACGGTCGCGTCGCTCCTGCGCATCCAGGCCCGTCGAACCCATTCTGAAGACGCGAAAGATGCCCTGACTCAGGCCATGCGCCGGGTCGCGGCGATCGCGGTCGTGCACGACACACTGAGCGAGGGGCTCAACCAGCGCGTCGACTTCGACGAGGTATTCGACCGAGTGCTGCTGCTGGTGGCCGAGGTCGCCTCGGCCCACAACACCACCGTGCATCCGAAGTCGAGCGGCAGCTTCGGCGTTCTTCCGAGTGAGTACGCCACCCCGCTCGCGCTGGCCCTCACCGAGCTCGTCACGAACGCCGTCGAGCACGGGCTCGCCGGTCAGGAGGGTCAGGTCGAGATCGTCGCGACGCGTTCGGACGAGAACCTGACCGTCGAGGTGCGCGACAACGGAACCGGCCTGCCGGAGGGCAAGGTCGGCTCAGGGCTCGGTACGCAGATCGTGCGCACCCTCATTCAGGGCGAGCTCGGCGGCACGATCGACTGGCACACGATGGTGGGCTCGGGCACGGTCGTCACGATCGAGATCCCGTTCCGCTGGCTGACGAAGCCGTAGGCGAACGGGCAAGCCGAAGGCAAACACGAACGAGCCGCGATTTCGTGAACTGTCGCGGGTAAGTACGACAGCCCGCGATCTCGCGGCTCGTGTGTGCTGTAGCGGCTAGGAAGCGCGGCGCGCTCGTGCGGCGCGACGCTTGAGGGCGCGGCGCTCGTCTTCGCTGAGTCCACCCCACACGCCCGAGTCCTGACCGGTCTCGAGGGCGTACTGCAGGCAGATCTCGGTGACCGTGCAACGTGCGCACACGGTCTTGGCCTTGTCGATCTGGTCGACAGCGGGGCCGGTGTTGCCGACGGGGAAGAACAGCTCGGGGTCTGCGGTGAGGCAGGCTGCTTTGTCGCGCCAATCCATGGGGGTGCTCCTTATAGTGCGGAAGCTTGGGCTGCCCTACGGTTGTAGAAAAAGGCTCGGCCTAAGATTCGGGTGAAGGTCAATGGCACAGGGACTGCTGCAGAGAAAATCTGCATCCACCCACGTCACTGTGAGCAACATTGACCTCAAATATGGTCGCATACTGGTAATTGCAAATCAAGACTTTTCTAGGGGTAACGGCTGTGAGTGAACCGCTGAATTCGAAGCCAAATCCGGGTGAACAAGTATCGGATCAGTCGTCGCGACGACCGATTCTGTTGATCGCGCTCTCCGTGGTCATCGCCGCCGAGGCCGCTCTCGCGACCGGCGTCACCGTCTGGCTCATCGTCGAACTGCTCACCGCGACCCCCGATTCATTCGCATCGGCCGTGGTCATCCTGCTTCTCGCCGCCGGGCTCGCGTGCGCCCTGTGGGCGATGGTCGTCGGCCTGCTGCGCAGGCAGAGCTGGGTGCGCGGTGCGGCCCTGACGTGGCAACTCCTGCAGATCGCGGTCGCGATCGGATGCTTTCAGGGCGTTTTCGCCGTTCCGTCGCTCGGGTGGGCGCTGCTGGCTCCGGCGGTCGTGGCCATCCTCCTGCTCCTGAGTCCGACCGTGGTGGCGGCGACGCGCAGGCTCTCCTAGCCGTCTCCCGCAGCACTCGTCAGGAGCGCAGGATGGAGGTCATCTTCTTTCCTCGTCCGACCTCGTCGACCAGCTTGTCCATGTAGCGGATCTTCTGCATGAGCGGATCGTCGATCTCCTCGACGCGGATTCCGCAGATGACGCCGGTGATGAGCGAGGCGTTGGGGTTCAACGCCGGGGCGTCGTCGAAAAACTGCTCGAGGGTCACCTCGTCGGCGATGATCTTCTCGAGTTCGACCTGGCTGTAGCCCGTCAGCCAGCGGATCACCAGGTCGACGTCAGCCGGGTTCTGGCCCTTGCGCTCGGCTTTGGCCACGTAGTGCGGGTAGATGCTCGAGAAACTCGTACTGAAGATGCGATGCCGTTCCATGGCTCGGCTCCCTTCTGCTCAGCTGTCGATGCCCAGCTTCTTGCGAAGCGAGGCGACGTGACCGGTCGCCTTGACGTTGTAGAGGGCGAGGGTGATGACGCCGTTCTCGTCGAGCACGAAGGTCGAGCGGATGACGCCGGTGACGGTCTTGCCGTAGAGGGACTTCTCGCCCCAGGTGGCGTACGCCTCGTGCACTGTCTTGTCGGGGTCGGAGAGCAGAGGGAAGGTGAGATTCTGGCTCTCTTTGAACGCCGCGAGCTTGGCGGGCTTGTCTCGTGAGACACCGAGTACCTGGTAGCCGGCGCTCGCGAGCGAGTTGAGGTTGTCGCGGAAGTCGCACGCCTGCGTGGTGCATCCGGGGGTGTCAGCCTCGGGGTAGAAGTAGACGATCGTCTTCTTGCCGCGGTAGTCGCTGAGTGACACTTCGGCGCCATCCTGGTCGAGGAGGGTGAACTCGGGGGCGGGTGTACCCGCCGTCAGGCGCGAAACGGTGTCGGTCATGGTTCTCCTCAGTATCGAAGCGTCGCACGACGCTCATATCTCATGGTAGTGTTTTCCCTCGGCGCCGCAGTTTCGCGCCAAGGCACCTCTAGCTCAATTGGCAGAGCAACTGACTCTTAATCAGTGGGTTCCGGGTTCAAGTCCCGGGGGGTGCACCGAAGGCCCGGAATCGTCATGATTACCGGGCCATTCTTCTTTTTCCAGACGCTCAGGCGCTCAGACACTCAGACGCTCGTGCGCTCAGATCTCCGGCCACGAGAAAGCCCGAGGCCGCGGAGGCCTCGGGCTTTCTCGTCGTAATGCCGGCGCGTGCGCCGTCTAGGTCAGTCCCACTTCACGACCGGGTTGTCAGACGCCATGTCGACGGAGGGCTTTCCGAGTGACGGGGCGAAGTAGATCGAGCAGCGCCCGGTCGCTCCGTCTTTCGTGCAGTCGGCCGTGACAGACGGCGAACCGATGTACTCGCCCTCGACCAGCGTGGGATTGTCGTAGCTAGGCGTGGCCTTCATCGAGTCGATCGTGGCGTTCGCGTCAGCGCTGAGGCTTCGAGTGATCGTGCCATCGGTCAGCTGCGTGCCATCGCTGATTGTGGAGGGGATGTCGATGCCACAGCCTGCCGTCAAGGTCGTCGACGCGATGCAGGCGTCGACCGCTGCCCGCACGAGGCTGTGGAACTGCTGCAGCGCCTCGTCGGTCAGAGCGGGCTTGATCTCGGTCGTGTCGGCCGACGAGTACGACTCCGTGATGGTCACCGTGGTCGGCCCCGTGAGCGTGAAGTTCTTTAGCGTCGTGGCCAGCTCGTAAGTTCCGGGAAAGACGTCGACCTGTTCGGCATCGACGGCCACGCCGTTGATCGTCAGACCGAGCCCGTCGAACGAGCGTGTGTAGATCGAGCCCGTGCCGCCGCTGATCTCCCACTTTCCGTCGCGGTCGTAGTCGGACGCGCTGAACGTCGTTGTGACTGGCTCGCCATTCAAGAGATACGACGCCGTCACGTCGTCCGAGCTGCTCTTGCCGTCTGACTTGGGAACCTTGATCTTGGTGATCGGGCCGAGCTTGTTCGACGCTTCGAGGGCTTCGTCGGTGAGCAGGGTGGAGTCGCTGGGCGGCGAGCTGAGGTAGCTGAGCGCGGTCTTGGCATCGCTCTCGGAGATGGCGGTGAGGTACCCCTTCACCGCGTCCGACGCCGAGGAGGCTTCGGCCGCAGGCCCCTTGTCGCCGCCCCCGCCTCCGGGCGTACCTCCGATGCGGGAGACACCGAAGCCGACAGCGATGACGAGGAGTACGACAAGCACGATCGCACCGCCGACGATGCCGATGATTGCGCCGGTTCCGAGCTTGCCCTTCGGCTTGTTCGGAGGCGTGTACCCCCCGGCGGGCTGGGGCTGTGAGCCGTACTGCGGCGACCCATAGGGCGCACCTCCAGGCTGAGGAGCCGCGGCATACTGAGGCGGCTGCGGCGAGGCCGAGGGCTGAGGCGCGTACGGCGCGGCCGGTGCTTGGGGAGCATACGGCGCCTGGGATGCGGGCGGTGCCGGGGGCGCAGGCGGTGCCGGCGGCGCGGATGGCGCCTGGGGAACAGACGGCGCCTGGGGCACAGACGGCGCCTGTGGCACAGAGGGCGCCTGTGGCTCAGAGGGCATCTGCGGAGCGGGAGGCATCTGCGGTGCGGGAGGCTGCTCCGACGCGGGCGGAGTCTGCGGGGTCACCGGTGCGTCTGGCTCGGCTGCGGCACCGGGGAAGGCGGGCAACGGCTTCGAGCCGTGCTGGTCTGGTGCCTTGTCGTCGTTGTCGCTCATGGGGTCCTTCTCGTTCGGGGGGTATCGGCTCTACCCAGTGTGGCGTGTCACGAAGTCGATTGCGACGCTCAGCGCGGCAAGTCCTTCGGGTCGGTCGAGGTCGAATTGGTATTCGTGCGGCAGCGCGGGTGTGAGATCGCGAGGCCAGAACAACCGCGTCACATCGACGCCGAGAGACTCGAGGCGATCAGCGAACGGTTTCGCTTGGGCATCGGTGAGCGGATCGCCGTTGCCTCCGCTGATGAGGGTAGGAGGATAGGCCGACGTCGCCCGGTGCATCGTCGACATCTCCGCCAGAGCGGGCGACGTGGCGAAGCCCGGACCACCCACGTATGCGCGCAGTGCCGTGCGGTTGCCCCATCCGATGATGCCCGTCGAGTGCAGAAGGCCAGCCATCTCGTAGATGCCGCAATGAAGAATCACACCGCGCAGTCGGCTGGCCTCCAGGCCGGGCCGGATGCCGAGCTCTGCCGCGTACGCCTGGACGGTGATCGCCGCCGCCAGCTGGCTGGAGAGCTGGGCGCCCGCGGAATCACCGGCGAGCACGATGCGATCCGCGTCGATGTGCAGCTCAGCGGCGTGAGCGACGATATAGGCGTGCGCATCGTTCAACTGGTGAAGCGCCCCCGGGTACCGGCTGGCAGGCCCGCGCGTGTAGTCGAGGCTCACGACAGTGAATCCCGCTGCGGCCAGCAACTCGAAGTACGGCGCGGCGTTCGCCCGACCGCCGGAGATCCACGCGCCGCCGTGGGTCCAGATCACGGTCGGACGGGGCGCCGTCGTGCCGGCCTGCCAGTAGGCATCCAGCATCGCGTGCGGGTCATGGGGGCGATACCGGATGCCGGTGGCCCGGTCGACGCCGCTGGGCGCGTGGGCCTGGAGAGCCTTCAGAACGCGCGCTCCGTCTTTCTCGAACACGTATCGCACGATCAGCGCCGATGGCCAGGGGCTCCACCTCCACGCGGCGATCGCGGCTGCCGCGACAGCGCCGATCACGACCGCCGCCGTGCCGAGGCGGGCCCCTGTGGGTCGACGAGTCATCGCAGGGCCTTCGTGATCGTGTCGGTGATGATGTCGCGCATGTCGGAGTCGTCGATCGAGGACTCACCGTCGCCCGCCTGCGGCCCGTAGTCGCCGAACGCGGCGTGATTCGCGCCCTCGATCTCGGCGAAGGTCGTGTCGGCGGGAAGGGACGCCTTGTTCGCGTCGATCTTCTCGGGTGTGCTGAGCCCGTCGTCGCTTCCGGATAGAGAGACGACCGTCAGAGCGGAGCCGGACAGGTCGTTCGCGCAGTACGACCCGAAGAGAACGAGCCCCTTCACCTCGGGCGAGTCTGCGTACATGCACGCCTTCACTCCGCCGAGGGAGTGCCCTCCCACGAACCAGTCGGAGACGTCGGGCGCGAGTGAGGTGAAGGCCGATAGCGGTCGCGTCTCGAACAGCCCGAAATTGAGGAACGGGCGCACGATCACGACGGTGTATCCGGCCTCGACGAGGTCCGACAGTTTGTAGGCGTAGGCGACGGGCTCGATCTTTGCGCCCGCGATGAACACCAGGCCCTCGCCGTTCGCTTCGGAGACGGGGGTCATGACGACCGAGTCCCGCGAGTAGTCGAGAGAGATCGCCGGGTCGTCGGCGACCTCGGACAGAGGTTCGCGCTCGGCGGCGGAGGTGACGTTGGCGTACACGAGAAAGCCGCTCGCGCCCACCACGAGGGTGGTGACGACGAGCGCGGCGACGGTGCGCAGCACCGCGCGTCGTCGAGAAGTCATGAGGTCAATTGTGGCCGATCGTGACACGCTTGCACCATGGATCTCGAGGTAGCGCCCGGCCTCACCATTCCAGCCGCCGAGCTCGAGTGGCGATTCTCGCGCTCATCAGGGCCGGGTGGCCAGCACGTCAACACCTCCGACAGCAGAGTGCAGCTGACCTGGAACGTCGGAGATTCCGCTGTGCTCGACGACTCCCAGCGGGAACGACTCACGAGCAGGCTGGGTCGGCGCCTCGTCGCCGGACGGATCACGATCACCGTCTCTGCGCAGCGTTCGCAGCTACGCAATCGCGAGACCGCCCTCGAGCATCTCGGCGAACTCCTGCGCGACGCGCTGGCTCCTCCGGCGCCGCTCCGCAGAGCGACCAAGCCCACGAGAGGCTCGGCGAGACGCCACCTCGCGGGCAAGAAGCGTCGTTCTGAGACCAAGCAGCAGCGTCAGCGGCCCTCAGCAGAGTAGGCGAGCCACTCGGGTCTGGCGCTCAGTTCTCCTCGGTGGTCGGCGGTGAGAAGCGGGCGATGGCATCTGCCGCGCGCACCAGAGCGAGGTGCGAGAGGGCCTGGGGCGTGTTGCCCATCTGTCGGCCAGCGGCAGGATCGTATTCCTCCGACAACAGCCCGACGTCGTTCGTGAACGAGACCAGCCTGTCCATGAGGGTCACCGCATCGGCCAGTCGACCCGTTCCGGCCCATTGCTCTGCCAGCCAGAACGAGCAGGCGAGGAACGGATGCTCGCCGGCCGGCAGCCCGTCGACGTCGCTCTCGGTGCGGTAGCGCATCACCAGCCCGTCGTTCAGGAGGTCGCTCTCGATCGCCTTCACCGTTCCGAGCATGCGCGCATCCGTCGGCGTGCAGAAGCCGGTCTGGGGCAGCAGCAGCAGCGATGCGTCGACCTCGGTGCTGCCGTAGTACTGCGTGTAGGTGCCGCGTTCGGCATCCCACCCGTTCTCTTCGATCTCGGCACGCACCTCGTCGCGCAGCTTCTCCCACCGGTCTGCGGGACCGTCGAGCCCGAACTCGCGCACACCGCGCACTGCTCGATCGAGAGCCACCCAGATCATCACGCGCGAGTGTGTGAAGTGCTGCAGTTCGCCCCTGATCTCCCAGATGCCGTTGTCGGGCCGAGTCCAGTTCTCTTCGACGAAACTCATGAGGGCCCTCTGCAGCGGCCAGCTGAACTCGGTCTCCTCCGCGCCCGCGAGGCGTGCCTCGTGCAGCGCCATCATCACCTCGCCGATCACATCGGCCTGGTACTGCAGTGCGGCTCCGTTTCCGATGCGCACGGGCGATGCGCCCTGGTAGCCGGGCAGACTCGTGATCTCTCGCTCGGGCAGGTCCCGTTCGCCGGCGAGGCCGTACATGATCTGGATGTCTGCGGGGTCGCCCGCGATGGCCCGCAGCAGCCAGTCGCGCCAGTTCACGGCCTCTTCTGCGAAGCCGTGCGAGATGAGCACCTGCAGTGTGAGCGAGGCGTCGCGCAGCCAGACGTAGCGGTAGTCCCAGTTGCGTACGCCGCCCTGCGCCTCGGGCAGCGAGGTGGTGGCGGCGGCGACGATGCCGCCGGTGTCCTCGTGGCTGAGCGCGCGCAGTACGAGCAGCGAACGGCGCACGGCCGCCGAGTACTCGGGGGCGACCGTCGTGGCAGACGCCCAGTTCTTCCACCATTTCTCGGTCGAACGGATGCGGCTGCTCACGTTGAGCGCGGGCGGGGGAGTGCGGTGCGCGGGAAACCAGGTGAGGGAGATGTCGACCGTCTCGCCCGCGGCGACGGTGAAATCGGAGACGTGCGAGTGGTCGGTGGCGCGCAGCTCGGGCCCGCGCACGACGATGGCGTCGGGCCCGGCGACCGCGATCACGGCGTTGCCGCCCGCGTCGGGCATCTGCCGCATCCACGGCATCGCCGCGCCGTAGTCGAACCTGATGCGCAGCTCCTGGTGCATGTCGACCGTGCCGGAGACGCCGGCGACCCTGCGGATGACGTCGGCGCGACGGTCGCCGTGCGGCATCAGGTCGATCACGTCGACCTCGCCGGTCGGCGTCGTCCAGCGGGTCACGAGCGTGAAGGTGTCTTCGACGTAGTGTCTTCTCGAGGTGACGCCCGCGGTGCCGTCGAGCGATGCGGCAGGGGCGACGAGCCAGCGCCCGTGGTCTTCGGTGCCGAGCAGGGCGCCGAAGGTCGACGCCGAATCGAAGCGGGGGAGGCAGAGCCAGTCGATGCTGCCGTCGGAGCCGACGAGGGCTCCCGTGTGACAGTCACCGATCAGGGCATAGTCTTCGACGCGCAGAGCCATTCGGCC
>Ga0308163_10001919_pt1 | contig 20719 bp, 14 predicted proteins | sample PhyTR1_FD_201037 | JGI IMG/M metagenome (GOLD analysis project Ga0308163, IMG submission 201037) | Phyllosphere microbial communities from UC Gill Tract Community Farm, Albany, California, United States - DLSLT.R1 | ecosystem: Host-associated > Plants > Phyllosphere > Unclassified | place: USA...
CAGCAAACGGCAGCTTGGCGCGGAGGCATTCACCACCTGCAGATGCCGCTCGCCACCGGGTGCGAGATAGATCTTGCCGATCTGCAATCTTGCACCATCGGTTGCTTCCTCGACGACAGGAGCGCACAGCCGGTTCAACCTCTCCGCAAAGCTCTTGGTGAAGGTTGGTGGCATATGTTGCGTAATGACCGTCGGCGGACAATTGCGTGGAAACTTCTGGAGCACAGCAATCAAGGCTTCGACACCGCCGGTCGACGAACCGATTGCCACGATCTTGCGCCCGACCCTGAAGTCTGGCGCAGGTGCCGTGACCGTCGCTGCGGCAGGCCCCGTCGACCTGATTGGCCGGCGCTGCGAACGGGCAGCCGCCTTGACCTTTTCGGCGAGATCGCCGAACGGACGTGGCTCACCGGGCATTGGCTTACCGACGCAGTCGAAAGCGCCGATTTCGAGCGCGGCGAGCGTCGCTTCAGCACCCCTATGGGTCATAGTCGAGACCATGATCACAGGCATGGGCCGCAGCCGCATGATCTTTTCCAGGAACTCGAGGCCGTTCATATTCGGCATTTCAATGTCGAGGGTAACGACATCGGGATTGAGTTCTTTGATGGCCGCGCGCGCTTCCATGGCGTCCTTGGCCTGGCCAATGACGCTGACTTCCGGATCGGAATTCAGAACCGCGGTGATCAACCCACGCATGGTCGGGCTGTCGTCAACGACGAGAACGCGAGCTGCTGATGTCATGCTTTGCGCCCTCCAGTCTTGCCGGTATATTTGTAGGTCGTGATACCGATGTTATCGAACAGGTTCTTCGGATCGCCAGATACGCGCTCGGAATGGCCGATATACAGATGACCGCCCTCCGGCAATAATCCGGCGAAACGAGACCATATCTTCACCTGGGTCGGCTCGTCGAAATAGATCACAACGTTCCGGCAGAAGATCACATCGAACGGCCCCTTGAGCGGCCACTGCGCCATCAGGTTCAACTCGTTGAAGGTAATCAGCTTCTTCAGCTTGTCATCAACCTGGAACTTACGGCGTCCGCCGATATCGACTTCACGGAACCATTGCTTGCGCATGGCCGGGCTAACGGTTTCAAGCGCGGTCTCGTCATAGGCACCTGCGCGAGCAAGCGCCAAGATCTTCGGATCGATATCGGTTGCCAGGATACGGAAGTCGTAATCTGCAGCATTCGGCAACAACGACAGGACCGTCAACGCGATCGAATAAGGTTCCTGGCCATCGGAACAGGCGGCTGACCAGATCCGTACCCGGCCCCCGGATTTAGCGCGGTTGATAAGCCCCGGCAGCACCTCGGTGCGCAGATGGTCGAAGTGATGGTTTTCGCGGAAGAAGCGGGTGAAATTCGTTGTCAGATGCGACAGCATCTCGCGCCGCGCCGCTGCCCCCTCCTGCGAGGAGACAAGTGCGCAATATTCGCGAAACCCGCGCAAACCCAGATTGCGGATGTGTTTCGACAGCCTGGAATAGACCAAGGAAGCCTTGGAGTCGTTCAGCGCAATCCCCGCATCGGCGTAAATCATGGCAGCGATCTCGTTGAGATCGCGCCGTGTCAGCGGATACTCGCCGCTGGCCATGACTTCGTCGTCCGATTGGCGGCTCTGCGCAGAAAAGGTCGATATCATGCCGCTTCACTTTCCGCTTCTGAGAAAAGGCCTGCCAGCTCGATCAAACAGATCATCCGCTTGTCGATGGCAAGTATCCCCCGTGCATATTGACGCTCGAGGTCCGAAGAGACCTCGGGCATCGGCTGTATCGTCTCGTCTGTCACAGTCAGGACATCGGACACGGCGTCGACCAGAAGACCGACGACTTTCGTCTTGGTCTGAACGACAATGATAACATGGCGCACGGTCGGTTCGGTCCGTCTCAGGCCAAGCCGCACCGCCAGGTCGACGATCGGCAGGACGGCACCACGCAAGTTGATGACGCCGACCACGTAATGCGGAGAATGCGGCAATGGCATTGCGGGGGTCCATCCACGGATTTCCCGCACCTGCATGATATTGACGCAAAACTCCTGATCACCGATACGGAACGCGATCAGATCGCGATTGCCCTGGACGATGTTTTTGACCGCATTCGACATGAGACTATCCTGCGACAGCTAACGACATTTCCTGCTTGAGTGACTGACCGCGCGAGGCAGCGACGACAGCATCCACGTCCAGGATGAGAGCCACGCGGCCGTCGCCCAGAATGGTTGCCGCGGCAATGCCGGGCACATGGGTATAGTTTGCTTCGAGGCTCTTGATGACGACCTGGCGCTGACCTTGGATGGCATCGACCATCAAGGCACGCTGACCGCCACCTTCCGATTCCACCAGGAGCGCAACGCCGTCGATCGGGTTGGCCTGCACCGAGCGGAAATTCAGGATCCGGCCGACGTCCACCAGCGGGCAGAAGCTGTTTCGGATCGAAATCAGCCGCTGGTTGGCGCCAAAGGAATGGATGTTCTGGGCTTCCGGCTGCAGGGTTTCGACAATCGCGGTCAGCGGCACGACCAGGGTCTGGCCGGCAACGGTCACGACCATGCCATCCAGAACTGCAAGCGTCAGCGGAAGGCTCATGGTGAAGGTAGAGCCATGGCCCGGACGCGAGCTGATCGAGATACGGCCGCCCAGCGCCTGGATCGAGCGCTTCACAACGTCCATACCAACGCCGCGACCGGAAATGTCGGATATCTTGTCGGCCGTCGAGAAGCCCGGCATGAAGATCAGATTGTCGATTTCTTCATCCGAGAGATTGGCATCCGCTGGGATGATGTCGTTATCGATAGCTTTCTGACGCACCCGTTCGCGATTGATACCGGCACCGTCATCGACAAGTTCGATGACAATACGGCCAGACCGATGCTTTGCCGTCAGTTTGACAGTACCTTCGGGGTTCTTACCGGCGGCAGTACGCTTTTCCGGCGTCTCGATACCATGGTCGACGGCGTTACGGATCATGTGGGTCAGCGGCTCGGCCAGCTTGTCGATGACCGTCTTGTCCACTTCGGTGTTTTCACCTTCCGTCACCAGACGGATGGACTTGCCGACCATGTCCGCAACTTCACGAACGATACGTGACATGCGCTGGAAGACCGGCTTGACCGGCTGCGCGCGGATCGCCATGACCGAGTCCTGGATCTCGCGGGTCAGCTGCTGCAGTTCTTCCAGGCCCATATTGATCGAGGACGTGCCGTTTGCATCGTTCTCGATAACGCTCTGGGAGAGCATGGCCTGGTTGATAACGAGTTCGCCTACCAGATTGATCAGGCGGTCGACGCGGTCGAGATCGACGCGGATGGTCTGGCCTGCGGCAGAATTTGCCTGGTTCTGGGCGGCTGCAGCCGCTGCGGCCGCCGCTGCGGCAGCGCTCGGCGATTCCTTCTTTTCCCGGGCAGCACTGGCCAGCTTGACCACCTTGCTGGCGGTATCGGCGGCTTCGACTGCTTCGGCAACCAGATCGGCACTGTTGTCTTCGACCTCTGCGCCGCTGTCGTCATCGAGAGCCGACAGATCGAAAGGCACGGGAGTCATTGGCAGATCTTCGCTGCCATCGCTCGCCGAGACTTCCTGCTCCTTGACTTCAAGATCGCAGTCCCACTCAGCGAATTCAAAGATGGTTCTGACGCCATCTTCGCCCTTTTCGCTCTTCACCAGGATCTTCCAGAAGAAATAGGCTTCTTCGGGATCAAGGGATTCGAGCGTCGGAACGGCGCTGGTATTGCAGTTGAGGCTAACTTCACCAATGCGCGACAGATCGCGCAGAAGCAGCGTCGCATCGTTGCCCTTGGCATAAAGATCGCGGCGCGGCTTGAATGTGACTTCCAGCGTCGCAGGCGCGATCGGCGGCTCTTCTTCGGAGAATTCGTCGAAAGAGAAGGGGATCGGCGCAAAACCGCTGTCGTCAGTAGGAGCTGCGGCAGGCGCAGGCTTTGCAGCCGCCTTTGCAGGAGCCGCAGCTGGCGCGCCGGATGAGGAGGGAAGTTCACCCTTGGCCAGAGCTTCCAGTTCCTTGACGAGGCCGCTCGAGCGCGAGGGATCGACGCTACCGCCGTCACGGGAGGCATTGGTCAGGTCGGCGAGTACGTCAGCCGACTTGAGCATCACCTTCATGACTTCGACGCCCGGCTCCAACTTATTGGAACGAACACAATCAAGAGTGGTCTCAAAAACGTGAGCGAAGGCAACGAGATCGTCCAGACCGAACGCGCCTGCGCCTCCCTTGATGGAGTGAACGGCACGGAATACGGCATTCACCGTTTCCGGGTCACGATCCCCATCGTTCATTTTCAGAAGACCGGATTCCAGTTCTGCGAGCTGTTCTTCGCATTCCTGAAAAAAGATCTCTTTGATTTCGTTCATATCCATCGAAGTCAGACCCCGTTAGGCGGTTACACGTTCAATCGCATCGATCAGTTTCGTCGGGTCGAAGGGCTTGACGATCCAACCGGTGGCGCCAGCTTGGCGAGCCCGGTTCTTCTTCTCCGCATCGCTTTCGGTCGTCAGCACGAGAATCGGCACGGCGCGATACTTCTCGTTGCGACGAACCCCTTCGATGAAACCAAAGCCGTCGAGACGGGGCATGTTGATGTCCGTGACGATCACGTCAGGATTGCATTCTTCAAGCACTTCGAGGCCTTCGACACCGTCTTCAGCCTGGATCGTCTCGAAACCCGCATTGTTGAGGGTAACGAGCAACATGTTGCGGATGGTTCTGGAATCATCCACGGTTAATACTTTCTTTTTCATTGCCGGATCTCCGCGATCAGTTGATCGTTGTTCAAGCCCAAGAGCTGAATAGTTTTGTTAAAAGCGTCTGACGCCTGCTTGATCGAAAACGTATGCTTGTCTTCTTCCCAGGTCTTTGCGCCCGACACGAGTACCTGGGCGCACAGAGCTCCCATGCGCTCAACGCCGGATGCGTCGATCTCTAGTGCCCCTCCCCGCATGGACAGAAGCTTGTCCTTGAGCTGAGACGCTTCATTCAAGTCCAGCACCGATGCCAGCTTAAGCTGTGCCGGTGCGCCTTTCTTGCTCGCCATAGACTGTTTCCCTACTGTTTCTCTCTGTAGTCCCCTGAAGGGTCTGACGGTTAAAAACTCCCGCTTCTCCGGCACGGAAAGCAGTTTTCACCCGGAACCTCGGTCTGTTGTATAAGAGGTAAGTAAATAAACCGCTCACATCGACAGGCCTCCAGCCCGAATCGGTACTAAAAAATCGTGCCCGTCGAAGTCTTCTGCAAATGCGGGTAGTGTGCCTTCGGCAGCGGCGGCAACCGGCACCGGATAGGCCTGCGACGGTGCATCCTGGCGATACTGGCCGCGCTCAATCGTAAACTGGCGAACGGTCCTGCCCAGTTCCACGATCACAGTGTGCAGATCGCTGCTGTCTTCAGCCGTCTTTCTCGACCAGTCGGCATTGGTGCGTGCGGCTTCGCCCTGCGCTTCCAAAACGCTTGCGAGCCCGCCCAAAGCCTCGGCTTGCCGGGCGGTCTCACCGGCCATGACGGATACAGACTGATTGATGTCGACGACCTGGGTAACGATATTGGAAATCGCGCCCTGCGTCCGATTGACCATCTCGACGCCAGCCTCGACCTGGTTTTTCGTTGCGGCGACGAGCGCTTTGATTTCGCGAGCGCTTTCGGCTGACCGCTGGGCCAACGCCCGCACTTCCTGGGCGACCACGGCAAAGCCACGTCCGGAATCTCCAGCCCGGGCCGCTTCGATCCCTGCATTCAGCGCCAGAAGATTGGTCTGGAAGGCAATTTCGTCGATCGAGCCGATGATATGGCCGATCTGCTCGGCCGAAGCCTCGATATCTGCCATGGCAGCAATGGCCTTACCGACGACCTCGCCGCTCGCCTCAACCGCCTTTACGGTCATACCCACGGCATTTTCGGTTGCCTTGGATTGAGCAGCACTGCGGCTGACGGTTTCGCTGACCTTGCGCAGGCCAGCACTTGCGGCATCAAGATCGACAGCCGTTGCATCAGCCCGCGCGCCAAGAGCGACGCCATGCTCGCCAAGCGTCAGGCTCGCCTCTTCGGCCTTGCGACGATTGGCGTCCATCTGCGAAACGGCAGCGCATATGCTGTCCATCGCACCGTTGAAGCTTGCCACCAGATCGCTGTATTCCTCAGGTACGTCCTGCCGCAACCGGCAAGACAGATCTCCATGCGACAGCGCGGCAAAGGCATCGCTGAACAGGTCGGTCACGCAAGAGCGTTCCTTACGGCGCAATTCGGAAAGGTCGCGGTGATGCTTGAGACGCAGTTCATTGAATCGCAGCGACACAGCGATTTCGACATCGACCATAACCAGGCGGATCAACGCCGCGACCAGAGCCTGCAACTCGCTGGCGCGCTTGCGCGACGACGGCAGGAAGCCACGGTTGGCAAGATCGGCAAAGACCGCCGCGACCAACCGTTCTAGAACGATGGCGTGACCGGCAATCTGCCAGCGCGGGTCGAGCCCCATACGGCTCTGGCTATCGGAGAGAACCTTGACGCGTTCAGCGTAAAGCGCGTCGAACCGCGCATCCGTCATTACGTCCCAATGAGAAGCGTAGAGATCGTGGAGCCGATCGATCTGACGCTCGCCAGTAAATTGACGCGATGCTTCGGGCGCGGTCTGCAGCCGACGGAACAGTTCGCGCAGGCCAGCCTCGACCTCCGGCTCCAAATCTGCCCTATGGCGACGCAGCAAGTTGCAGGCGTCCTGATCCAGGCCGGCAAAATTGAGCCGGTCACGCAGGCTTCCCGCCTGCGATCCACCTGCCCGTTCTGCCTCTGCGTGCTGAACCAATTGCCAATCCCCGCAAAATCAGCCCTTTCAAACAGGAACTGACCGCCATCACCCGTTTCAAGCCCTGGACGCAGGCGTATGCACGCTGCGTTCGCAAGACTATCGCTCTTTCGTGGAGATACCGGATCGAACCCGGTACGGTGGGACTGGCATCATGCCCGGTGGGTCGCGAAGCGCCCATTCCGCCGTGTCTTATAATCTTTATGGTTAATTCGTTGACTGGAGGTTAACATTTATTAGCATCATCGACTTTACTGCGATTTTATTAAAATTGGAATCGATTTGTGATCTTCCCTTCCGCCGATTCAGCCTCGAGCAAGGTTAAGTTGTGTTAATAAGGCATGAGCCGTTATAAGGCTGAAAGGGTAGAGCAATGATTGTTCTCGCAATTGGAGCTGCGCTGATCGCAGCAAGCACGATCGCTGTTGTTTCGCTGAACGAGCGGCTGAAGCCGACGATAACAGCCATGCCGACATTTTGATCCAGTCTGACGCAAGTCCGTTCTGTCGGGTATTGCACGGGCGTTGACTGACCTTGCGCAGCACACGCCGCATGGTTGTGCGTATCAATCGTTGCCGCTTGCCGCCTTGTCCATTCCCCTGTAGAGGCATGGACAACAGCTGCAATTGCCGGATAGATCAATGAATACCGTCACGTCTCAGCCTCGCCGACTGACCGTCCTGGGGTCGACCGGCTCGATTGGCACCAATACGCTAGATGTGATCAGGCAGACGGGCGAGCGTGACAGTTTCGAGATAATGGCGCTGACCGGACACGGCAACGTCGCGCTACTGGCCGAGCAGGCGCGCTCTTTTGGCGCCAAACTTGCCGTCACGTCCGATGACGCACAATATCAAACCTTGAAAGATCTTCTATCCGGCAGCGGCATTGCCGTGGGTGCCGGCGCCAGTGGCCTGCAGGAAGCTGCCAGTCTCGAAGCCGACTGGGTAATGGCGGCTATCGTCGGCACAGCTGGATTGCAGCCAACCTTGACCGCCGCGGCACGCGGCGCCGACATTGCACTAGCCAACAAGGAATGCCTTGTTTCGGCCGGAGAATTGTTCGTCGAGGCAGTGCGCCGGGGTGGCGGCAAGCTTATCCCCGTCGACAGCGAGCATTCCGCGATTTTCCAATGCCTTGACGAGCGTCATCGCGACGCGCTGGAACGCGTGGTTCTCACCGCCTCCGGCGGTCCCTTCCGCACCTTCAGCCGTGAACAGATGGCCGATGTCAACGTCGAGACAGCCCGCACCCATCCGAACTGGTCGATGGGGCTGAAAGTATCCGTTGGCAGCGCCTCGATGTTCAACAAGGCGTTGGAAATGATCGAGGCCAAGCACCTCTTCGATCTCACGCCCGACCAAATCGAGGTCATCGTCCATCCTCAGTCGATCGTCCATTCCATGGTCGGTTATGCCGATGGCTCCGTGTTGGCGCAACTGGGCGTGCCGGACATGCGCACCGCGATTGGCTATGCCCTCAGCTATCCGAACCGGTCGGCGCTCAATGTCGACCGGCTGGACTTCACCACCCTGGCTCGGCTGGATTTCGAAGCCCCGGACCTTGAGCGCTTTCCGGCAATCCGGCTGGCCCGCACCGCACTGGAACGCGGCGGCCTGCAGGGAGCGGTACTGAACGCGGCGGAAGAATGCGCTTTCGAGGCCTTCGTCGAAGGAAAGATCGGCTTTCTCGCCATGGCAGACGTGGTCGAGGCCGTCATGGACGACCTCAGCGGTCTTGCACCGGCCTCGACGATATCCGACATTTTTGCTGCCGACGCAGAAGCACGCGACCGCGCCCGCGAGGCGATCCTTAAAACGCGCCGGGCGGCTTGAACCTCACAGATCTAGATCTTCGCAAACCGCAGCGCGCAGGCGCTCGGCATAGGCGCCGTCGCATCCCTCAAGCGCGGTATTGCTCATGCTGACCACCGTCAGGCCTGCCTCGGGCACGATAAACCAGGTATTGCCGTAGACGCCGCCCCATTGTACCGCTCCGGCCGGAAGCGCTGTCTTGGCAGCAGCGGGATCGGTGATAATGGCGCCTAGAAAACTGAACCGTTTGCCATCGAGACCCATCGGGACTTCACCGATTTGGTTCGTCAAGGCAGCTTTGGCGAGGTCCGGCGAGATCAATGATCCTCCGCCGGTCCTGATGGTCTCAAGCAATGTCAGCACATCGAGCGCTGTTCCGGCCATGCCCCCGCCACCGGATTGGAAAGCACGCGGATTGAAGATCCGAGAGGGTGAAAACACCGGCCCCTCGCCACCCCAGGGCGCGGTCGCCTGCCAGCGATCTTCCATCCGTTCCGCTCTTTGTTCACCATCGCGATAAGGCACCGCCAGACGCGCCATGTCCGTGACATGGAAACGGGCGTCGGCAAGTCGCAAGGGCTCGCAGACATGCGCAACGACAGCAGCCTCCAGCACCGTCCTGCTTTCGATGGAATCGAAATGGCGCGCCAGCGGGCTCGCAGCAGCAGTTGGCTCCGCGCTTGCCTCTTGCTGCTGCGCCTGCTCACCATGGACCTTGGCGACAACAGCCCCGAGAATGTCGATGCTGATCGAATAGGCCCAGCGCTCGCCAGGCGCAAAGGCGAGCGGTATAGCATTGTGGCGGCTGAAATTTTCCTCAAGCGTAAGGTCGGTATCGAGCAGGCCGAGAGTAATGGCCCGCTCGCGCGGCAATCTTTGCAGCGCGGGGTCATAGGTCAGGCCGGATGTATGGGTCAGCAGATGCCGCACCGTGATGGGCGCTGGCTTGCCCGTCGGCGTCTTCGGTCGGAACCAGGGCAGATGTTCGGCAACGAGATCGTCAAGACCAAGCAAGCCCTTGTCGATCTGGCTCAGCGCCGTCAGCGCGACGAAGGGTTTGGTCACCGAAGCAAAACGAAAGATCGTGTCGAAGCCGACGGGAATGCGGGCCTCCCGGTCGGCATAGCCGATTGCCCGCCGCAAGACCGGCTGCCCATGGCGAAACACCATGACCACGGCGCCGACGAGCGTCTCGCTGGACACCGCCTCTTCCAGCACAAGATTGACCCGCTCCACTATCGACATTCCCATTCTCCCTCAACGCAAATGCGGGCCATGTGACCATGACCCGCACAACTCATGCAAGGGCGAAATGTGAAAAATCAGGCGACAGCGCGGGCCAAAGCGCAACGCGACCAGAGCTGATGCAGGGCGCCGACCAGATGATCGATATCGGCATCGCTGTGCAGCGGCGTCGGGGTGATGCGCAGGCGCTCGGTCTTCTTCGGCACCGTCGGATAGTTGATCGGCTGCACGTAGATATTGAAGTTATCGAGCAGGATATCGGAGATCCATTTGCACTTCGCGGCATCGCCGACCATCACGGGAACGATATGGCTGGGATTGGGCATATGAGGAATACCGCGCGCATCGAGCAGCGACCGTAGCCGACGGACCCGTTCCTGGTGGGCGAAACGCTCGATCTGGCTGGTCTTCAGATGCCGGATCGATGCGACCGCACCGGCCGCCAGCGACGGTGGCAATGCCGTGGTAAAGATGAAGCCAGAAGCGAAAGAGCGGATGAAATCACAGAGCGCCGTCGAAGCGGTAATATAGCCGCCCATCACGCCAAAGGCCTTGCCGAGCGTGCCTTCAATGATCGTCAGCCGGTCCATGATCCCTTCGCGCTCGGCAACGCCGCCGCCGCGCGGGCCATACATGCCAACGGCATGCACTTCATCGAGATAGGTCATGGCGCCGTACCGATCGGCAAGATCGCAGATCTCGTTGATCGGCGCGATGTCGCCATCCATGGAATAGACGCTTTCGAACGCGATCAGCTTCGGAGCCTTGGGATCGGCAGCCTTCAGCTTGGCTTCCAGATCCTTCAAGTCGTTGTGCTTCCAGATGACACGTTCGCATTTCGCATAGCGAATGCCTTCGATCATCGAAGCATGGTTGAGAGCATCGGAGAAAATAATCAGGCCGGGGATTTTCTGGCCGAGCGTGCCGAGCGTCGCCCAATTGGAAATATAGCCCGACGTGAAGATCAGCGCGGATTCCTTGCCATGCAGGTCGGCAAGTTCCTGCTCGAGCAGGACATGATAATGGTTCGTACCAGAGATATTCCGGGTGCCTCCAGCACCCGCGCCACAGTGATCGATGGTGCTTTTCATCGCCTCGACCACAGCCTGGTTCTGGCCCATGCCGAGATAGTCGTTCGAACACCATACGGTGACGTCGTGCGAACCATTTTCGGTGTAGCGGGTAGCCCGGGGAAACTGGCCGCGCTGGCGCTCAAGATCGGCAAAAACCCGGTATCGTCCTTCTTCGTGCAGGCCGTCCAGTTCGCTCTTGAAAAACGCTTCGAAGTCCATTGCGCCTGCTCCAATCTTTCTCAATCTCTTTTGAGATCGTTCGGGGCAGCGGTCAACCCCTTTTGTAAAGTGATTCTAAACTGCGACAAATGGCGCGGACCCTCCGGCGCCATCGCCGTTGTCAAAGACTTAGCCGAACGGCACGGAGACAGATTTGATCTGTGTCAAGCTTGCCGGAACGACCATGCGATCACGCCACCATATGTTTTTTAGGTATGTCTAAATAAAAAGTCTTGATCATACGTTACCGTACCGTTGAGATTGGTCGAGTCTACCTTGCAGGACAGCTATAAAAACAGGCGAGTTGGCTTACGCATCAAACCTATTGAGTGCATGCTAAAAATCATTGGTTTTCGGATGGACATTCGTGACATCAGCTATATGTTTTGGCGATGACCTTTTCGGAAAAACTTCGGAAAAGCATCAAGATACAAAAATAATACTGCATAACGAAGAGCAGGGGCGGACGCGCCGAAGACCGGAGCCGGAAAACGGCGACCAGGTTTCGGGTTTACCTAATGTGGAGTTGGACATGAAGAAGGCTATCATACTGGTACTGGCAGGCCTGGCTGTTGCCGGTTGCACGCAGACCGAAAAGGGTGCGGGCATCGGCGCAGCGTCTGGCGCGATCATCGGCGGCCTTGCCACCGGTAACGTTCGCGGTGCCGCCGTCGGCGCAGCGGTTGGCGGTGTCGCCGGCGCAATCATCGGCCGCGTCAACGAACAGCCTGGACAGTGCTACTACCGCGACCGCTACGGCCGCCGCTACGTAGACAGCTGCCCGCGCGGCTACTGATAAAGTCAAAGCGCTGGCGGCAGCCGCCAGCGCTTTTTAATTTATATATTCCGAAATGGTACACTTGGCAGCCTTTTCGGGTATGATCGCAACTGGGGATGGCGGTTTAGGAGCAAGGGGCTTGGTTGGCTGCTCCGGCCGGATAAGGACCTCAGACACTGTTGATTTCGCGTGGGGCGACATTGCCGAATGTCAGTAAAGCGTTTCGGACGTCAGGCACCGCTCTGGCATGTCTCGTCTTGGGTGTGACGTCACTGACGTTTCCGGCCGATGCTTATGCTTTCAAAATTTTTGGGATTACACTTTGGGGCCGCGACGACGCCAGCGCCGATGTCGTTGATCCCGTGCACTATACTGTCGATCTGGCAACGCAGCCGAAAGCGTCCGGTAAAGATGCCGATGACCTGGAAGATGCGCTGAAGAAAAGCTCGCAATTGCTTCAGGACAAGAGCAAGCCGGTCTCAGGCGATCTCGGGGTTGTCATCAAGGCACGCGAGGATCGCGAGCGCCTTCTTGCCACGCTATACGAGCATTCCTATTATGGTGGCGTCATCACCATTTCCATTGACGGAACGCCGATCGACAGCCTGCCGCCCAATCCGAGTTTTGCCCGCGACAAGCCAGTGCCTGTGAAGGTTGAGATCGGTCCGGGCCCGCTGTTTACCCTCGGCAAGGTTAATCTGACTGGAGATGCCGCCCGTCTTAATCCGGCCACGTATAATTTGGTGACGGGCAAGCCGGCAGGCTCGCTTGTGATCATCAAGGCCGCCAACAAGATGGCTGAGGACCTGAAGGCGGAAAGCCGTCCACTGACCCACGTTTCCGAACGCAAGGTCGAGGCCGACCACCGCTCCAATACAGTGGAAGTGACCATCGGCGTTTCTGCCGGGCCTGTCGCGCCCCTCGGGCCTGTCACCGTTTCAGGGGCCAAGGCCGTCGATCCCACTTTCATCCAGAAATACTCCCGGCTGAATGCTGGTCAGCCTTACTCACCGGAAGAACTGCGTAAGGCCGCCGACCGCCTGCGCAAGCTCAGCGTCTTTTCCAGCGTCACAATTACGCCGGCTGACAAGCTCAATCCTCAAGGCGCCATTCCGCTCGGGATCAACGTCTCCGAAGGCAAGTTCCGCTATTTTGGGGCGGGCGCCACCTATTCCACCATCGATGGCGCCGGGCTGCAGGGATATTGGGGCCATCGCAATTTGTTAGGACAGGCCGAATCCCTTCGTATCGAGGGTACGGTCAGCGGCATCGGTCAAAAGACCAACGCGACCGATTTCGACTATTCCGCCGGTGTCACCTTCACCAAGCCGGGCTTCCTCCTGCCCTCGGGCACACTGGAAGCATCGATCAAGGCCGCCACTCTCAACACCGATTCCTACGACGCCAATTCCGTTACGGGTAAGCTCGGCTATTCCTACGAACTCAACGATTACGACACCGTCTCGGCAGCGACAGCACTGGAATATGCCAGGATCGACGATGCCTTTGGCCGCAATGATTACCTGACCTTTTCAGTTCCGCTCGACTACGTGCGCGACACCCGCGACAATAAACTGAACCCGACTGGCGGCTACCGCGCCACGCTGAGTGCCGCCCCCAGCTATGAATTCCTTGGCAGCACGGTGTTTTCCAACTTTGGGGGCTCTATTTCAGGTTACTATGGCTTAGGTCAGAATGACGGGGTGGTTCTCGCCGGCAAGCTGGCAGCCGGCACCTTGTTCGGATCCGGCGGGCTTGCCGATGTGCCGGCGACGCGGCGGTTCTTCACCGGCGGCGGCGGCTCCGTGCGCGGCTATGGCTATCAAAGCATCTCGCCACGCAACAGTGCTGACGACCCGACCGGCGGATTTTCCTATCTGACGGCCTCGCTCGAAACCCGGGTGCGTATCACCGAGACGATCGGGCTTGTTCCCTTCCTCGATGTCGGCACCGTCTCCAGCGGCCATGTCCCTGATTTTTCCGACATCAAGGCCGGGGCCGGCATCGGCTTACGCTATGCAACGCCGTTCGGCCCGATCCGGCTCGATGTAGCAGTACCGCTCAATCCCTATCCCAATGGCGACAAATACGGCATATATGTCGGTATCGGACAGAGTTTCTGACGCAGACTCAGCAGTCGAATGGACGGACAGAAAAGGTCGTAACAGACAGTGACAGCCCTCAAGATCCTCCTTTCCGGCCTTGGCCGCGTGCTTGGCTACGGTTTGCTGATCCTCAGCGCGATGCTGGTCATTGCCTTGACGCTCGTCGGCACGACCCAGTTCGGCAGCCGGTTCGTTGGAGATCTCGTGGCCTCGCTTGCCTCGAAGCCGAACCGTGTCATCGCCATCGACGGCCTCGGCGGCCTTTTGAACGGCCATCTGCGCGCGGCAAAGATCACCGTTTCGGATGCGAGCGGCACCTATGGCGAAATAGAAAATCTGTCGATCAACTGGTCTCCATTTGCGCTGCTGTCGCGCCGTTTCGAAGCCTCCGATGTTGCCGCCTCCAGCATCACGCTGCTGCGCAAGCCTCTGCCCTCCACTGAACCCGCGACACAGAGCACAAACGACACCGGCTTTTCCCTGCCCGTTGAAGTTAATGTCGAGCGGATTTCCGTTCCCCAGATCACGCTGGAAAAGCCACTGCTCGGAACTGCTGCCCGCCTGGCGCTCGACGGCAATCTGGCGGCGAGCAGCAATACGATTGCCTCGCGCCTTGCCTTACGCGGCGTCGATCTGCCACAGACCGCCCTTTCGGCCAATGTCGCATTTGCCCCGCAACAGAACCGGCTCGACATAGATGCCGTCCTGCAGGAGCCGAAGGGCGGATTGCTGGCCACTCTGTTGCAACTGCCCAACACGCCGGCCATTGCCATCACCGTCAAGGGCGGCGGGCCGATCGACAATTGGAAGGGCGAGTTGACGGGCGCACTTGATGGGACGCCGCGGCTCGACGTTATCGCCACTCACAGGCTTGCCAGCGATGGCCGGCACGTAACGCTCAACGGAAACGGCGCCTTTGATAGCCTGATGCCAGCAGATCTGCGCGATCTGTTTGCCGGCAATACGATGATCGATCTCGCAGCCAGGATCGATAGCGACGGCGCGCTGACCATGGAAAAAGGCAGTCTCGAAACCGGCAGCCTTGCCATGAAGGCGAGCGGAACATATTCGCCGAAAGGCGAAAACTCTCTGAAGGCTATGCTCGAAGGCAAGAACGGCGCCGCCAAGCTTCGCTTGCCTATGGGCGATGGCACATTGCTGGCAGATGTCGCCGGGTTGTCGTTCAGCCTGACGGGTGCGGCCGATGCGGCAAAGCTCGATGCCAGCGCGACCGTCGATCACCTGTCTCTGCCCCAAGGCAATTTCGGTGGCATCACGCTGACCGCCCATGCGCCGGCCTTCGATCTTGCCCAGCGCAAGGGTATAATCGACACGGTATTGAGCGTTCAGCAGGCGCAACTGACGGATCCCAACCTGGCACGGGCAATCAAGGCACCGCTAACGCTGAAGGCACCTATCTCTGTCGACCGCGACCGGATCGCCGCACAGCCACTGACCATCGAGAGCCCAACGATTGGCGGCAGCATAGACGCCAGCTACACCCTTGCCGACAAAGCTGTGGCGGCAAGCTATCAGCTGTTTGCCCGCCCCGAGGCGCTGCCGCAGCCGCTGGCGGAAAAGCTGTCCGCCAAGACTGGTGCGCAGACCGATATGGTCAAGCTCAAAGGTGAAGCGCGCTATTCAGCGGCATCAGGCCTTGCTGTTCCTGACTTTGCACTGGACACCCGTTTACTCAAGGCAGCGGGACAGTTCTCCTTCGTGGATCAGCAGGTTTCCGCCGATCTCTCGGGTGAACTCAGCGATCTCGCGGTGCTGCAACCCAATGCGTCCGGCAAGGCAGGCTTCACGGTCAAGGCTGACGGCCCCGTTTCCGCCATCAAGACGAATGCAACGATTAACATCGACGATGCCATGCTGGCAGGACGAAAGCTCAGCGGCTTTGCCATGGAGGCCAAGGCCGATCTGATACGCGGCGCCCCCACGGCGACAGTGACGGCAAAAGGCAGCCTCGACGGCAAGCCGGTGACGTCGGCGCTCGACCTTACATCCAAGGACGGCGTCACGGCCCTGCCGACCCTCAAGCTCACGGTTGGCGACAATCATCTCAGCGGCGCCCTCACCTTCTCAAAGGCTTTCCTGCCAAGCGGTTCGCTGACATTCGATTTCCCCGATCTCGGCCTCTTGGCTGCCCTCGGCGGACAGACCGCCTCCGGCGACCTCAAGGGAGACATCAAGCTGGATGAGACCGGCGGCAAGATTGCTGCCCAGATCAAGGCTGATGGCTCGGCGATCCGACAAGGCACCGTGACCGTGGTCAAGCCTGCGATCGACATCACCACCAGTGACCTGACGGCATTGGCACTGCAAGGCACGGCAAAGGCTGACCGGATCGCAACCAGTTCGGCCACTGTCGAGCAGCTCGCTCTGAATTTCGACCGGCGCGGCACGCGCACCGATATCGATCTGTCCGGTCGCTATGACAATGCGCCTTTGACCGGCAAGGCATTGGTGCAGCAGGACGGCAGCAGCATCGGGATTGCGTTGCAGGAGTTTGCCGCAAGCCCGCGTGGCATTGCACTAACGCTCTCCCGACCGACAAACATAACGGTCGAGGGCGGCACGGCCACAATCGATAATCTCGCCATCAAGACAGGCAGCGGCACGGTTTCCGTCACCGGCAAGGCAGGCGCTACTCTAGATCTGACCGCTCAGATCAACGCTCTACCCGCCTCGCTTGCCAATACGATCTCATCAGGCCTGGACGCGGCCGGGACCATTTCCGGCAAGATTACCGCGACGGGCACATCGGCTGCTCCCAACGTGGCCTATGACCTGCGCTGGGAGGATGCCAGCGCCGCCAAAATCGCTGCAGCCGGCCTGCCACCTCTGTCGATCACCGCTTCCGGCACCTTCGCCGAAAACCGGCTCGCGGTTCAGAGCAAGGTCACTGGCTCCGGTGGCATCAGCGTCACCGGCGGCGGCTCCTTGTCGCTTGCGGGTGACAAGCCCGTCGATATGGCCTTCAAAGCCAATCTGCCGCTCGCCGCCCTCCAGGGCGTGCTGACCAAGCAAGGCCTGACCGCAGAAGGCATGGCTAACGGCGATATCCGCATCGGCGGCAGCTTGTCGACGCCGGCGCTGTCAGGCAAGATCACCACATCAAAGGCAAGGCTGATCGATGTCAGGCACAATATCGCCCTGGAGCAATTGACAGTCGACGTGGCCTTGGATGGCGACCAGGCACGCATCAACAATGTGAGTGGTCGGATTTCAGCCGGCGGCAAGGTCTCAGCCACCGGCACCATTGACCTGAAAGGTCAGGGCCTGCCCGCCGACATTTCAGTCAAGCTCGACCACGCCGTCTATGTCGACGGCACGCTTGTGACCGCGACGACCACCGGAACGCTCGGCCTTAAAGGACCGCTGGTGGACGGGCCGACCTTGTCCGGCAAGCTCACGTTGGACAAGACCTCGATCACCATACCCTCACGCCTGCCGGGGTCTATCGCGCAAATCGATATCAAGCATAAGAACGCCCCCGCAGATGTGCGCCGCCAGACGGCTATTCTGAACCCGGAAAAACCTGGAGACGGAGCCAATTCCCCGATCAAGCTCGACCTGCAGATCGCTGCGCCATCACAGATCTTCGTGCGGGGCCGCGGCATTGATGCGGAACTTGGCGGCACCGTATCGCTGGCCGGCAGCGTCGCGGCGCCGCAGGTCTCAGGGGGCTTTACCATGCGGCGAGGCCGGATGGTCATCCTCACCAAGCGGCTGGATTTCAGTACCGGCAAGATCACCTTCAGTGGCGGCCTGATTCCGGTCGTTGATTTCGTTGCGTCAAGCACATCGGGCAGCACGACCCTGACAGCCACGGTCGAAGGCGTTGCAACAGATCCTCAGATCAGCTTCTCCTCCGCACCCGCGCTGCCCCAGGACGAAGTTCTGGCGCAGCTGATCTTTGGCCAGTCCATGTCAAAGCTATCTCCGTTGCAGATCGCGCAGCTTGCCGATGCCGTCGGGCAGCTGGGCGGCGGCAACTCCACCTCTCTGTTCAACAGCCTGCGCAGCGCCGTCGGCGTCGACGATCTCGATGTCAGCACAGACGCAAAGGGGAACACCCAGTTCAGCGCCGGCAAATATCTCAATGACAAGACCTATCTGGAATTCCAGCAGGGCAGCACCGGCAGCAAGGCTGTTATCAATCTCGATGTCGGCCGGGGCATCAAGCTCAAGGGCCAAGCGGGCGCAAATGGCGATAGCGGTGGCGGGGTGTTTTACGAAAAGGAATACTGATAATTATAAATAAAACTTAAAAATGTTAAGGCTGTTGCATGTTATATTATTCCACGCAACATTTTGATTTATATTGGACTGTATAAGTGAAAATTCATTTCAATACTTTAGAGCAGTTTCTTCGAATATGATTATAAGTTTTTATTAAGAAAATTCCCTATATATTCATGGGTAAATTAACTCGAACGGCAAGGCCGCCAAAAAGAAACTGCACAAGATGCAGCTTTCGTGGCCACAGAACCGGGCGTGCTAATCTCAACATGAAGGGGAAAGTAATGCTTGGCTTTGGCTCAGATTCCAAAAATGTTTTGACAGCGCTAGCGAAGTCTCAGGCTGTTATAGAATTCGACCTCAATGGTACAATACTTTCAGCCAACGATATATTCTGCCGGCTGATGGGTTACAGGCCTAAAGAATTGAAAGGCCGCAAACACGCGCTGTTTTGTGATCCGACCTACACATCCTCGCAGGACTACAAGACGTTCTGGAAAAAGCTTGCCGACGGCGAGGCCCAAACAGCGACCTTCAAAAGAATCAACAAAGCAGGCGAAGACGTCTGGATCAACGGCTCCTACAACCCTGTTAGCAATGGCAACGGCAAGCCGTACAAGATCGTGAAAATTGCCAATGACGTAACGGCCGCACAGATTCAGACGCTGGAGGATCGCGGGAAAATGACGGCGATCTCCCGGGCGCAAGCGGTGATCGAATTTACGAAGACCGGTGAAATCCTGGCGGCAAACGAAAACTTTCTCGCCGTGCTTGGCTACACCTGGGAAGAGATAAAGGGCAGACATCATTCGATCTTCTGCGATCCCGCCTACGCATCCAGCACGGATTACAAACTGTTCTGGGAAAAGCTCGCGGGCGGCGAATTTGTTGCCGAGGAATTCAAACGCATCGGCAAGGGCGGCAAGGTCGCCTGGATCCAAGCGTCCTACAATCCGATCTTCGATGCCGACGGCCGTGTCACCAAAGTCGTGAAATTCGCGACTGATGTTACCGACCGGGTTCGCTCGGTTTCAGAAATTGGCGAGGCATTGCAAGCCGTATCCGAAGGTGACTTGACTGTCACCCTGGAGCGCCCCTTCGTTGCCGGCCTCGATCAAATTCGGCTGGATTTCAATCAGGCGATGGCGAAACTGACAGCGGCCATGCACAATGTCGCAGTGAATGCCGGCGCGATTGCCGCTGGCACCAACCAGATCAAATCAGCATCCGACGATTTGTCGCGACGAACCGAGCAGCAGGCGGCCTCTGTCGAGGAAACGGCCGCAGCACTTGAAGAAGTCACCCAGACGGTCACCGATAGCGCCAAGCGAGCAGCCGAAGCTGCCAAGCTCGTCGCACGGACCAGAACGCAGGCGGAAGCATCGAGCGATGTGGTGCGCAATGCTATTGCCGCCATGGGGCAGATTGAGCGATCCTCCAGCGAGATTTCCAACATCATCGGCGTGATCGATGACATCGCCTTCCAGACTAATCTCCTCGCACTGAATGCCGGTGTGGAAGCCGCCCGCGCTGGTGAAGCCGGCAAGGGATTTGCGGTTGTTGCCCAGGAAGTGCGCGAGTTGGCGCAGCGCTCGGCAAAGGCTGCCAAGGAGATAAAGGTTCTGATCAATACGTCTTCCAGCCAGGTCGAGACAGGAGTTTCGTTGGTGGGCGAAACGGGCAACGCGCTGACGACCATTCTGACCGAAGTTCAGGAAGTCGATCGCAATATTGTTGCCATCGTCGAAGCATCGCGGGAACAAGCGACAGGTCTGCATGAAATCAACAAGGCCGTGAACGTGATGGACCAGAACACCCAGCAGAATGCTTCCATGGTCGAGGAAAGCTCGGCCGCCAGCCATGGACTTGCACAACAAGCCGAAAACCTGCGCAGCCTTCTCGAACAGTTTAGATTTGAGAAACATTCTTCCGTTAGGATGAGCAATGACAGATATGCAGCGTGACGTTGTTAGTGACGCAAGGCATGGCATCGACACGGATTTATGATCGCAAAAAGGCCCGGCGGATCCTCTGTTTACAGGGCGAATGGGCAAGAGACAGGCGGGACGGATATCATGGCTACACCTATTACCCCTACCAGCTTCGGCGGTGAAAACCTCGAAATCATTGCTTTTCGCCTGCATGACCAGGAGTTCTGCGTCAAGACGACCACGATCCGCGAAATCCGCGGCTGGGCGCCGTCAACGCCGATCCCGCATGCACCAGCAGACGTTATCGGCGTGATGAACCTGCGCGGCTCGGTCATCCCGATCATCGATCTCGCTTACAAGCTCGGCATGAAGAGCACGGTCGCCAACGAGCGTTCGGCGATCGTCGTTGCCGAAGTCCACAATATGGTGATCGGCATGCTCGTCGATCGCGTCTCCGACATCCTGACCATCCCCTCGAGCCAGGTT
>Ga0308163_10001921_pt1 | contig 20705 bp, 18 predicted proteins | sample PhyTR1_FD_201037 | JGI IMG/M metagenome (GOLD analysis project Ga0308163, IMG submission 201037) | Phyllosphere microbial communities from UC Gill Tract Community Farm, Albany, California, United States - DLSLT.R1 | ecosystem: Host-associated > Plants > Phyllosphere > Unclassified | place: USA...
TGGAAAGAGACATACGAACACTATCGAAACAAGGGCAAAGCCACGACTGAAGCGCTGGTGATCTTGTCGCGCAAGCTCGCCCGGGTGGCATTTGCCTTGATGAAGAAGAAGGAGGAATACGTGAGCAAAACGGCCTGAAAACGTTGATTGCAACCATAGAATCTCCCACAGTAGATGTGACGCCTGAAAATTTAGCGATTAAACGTAGGAATCGTCGTCATCGCCGCCAAACAGGCCGCCGCTGTCGTTACCGTAATCGGTGTCGGCAAAACCGCCAGAGTCATTACCCCAGCCATCATTGCTGGTCACGCGTTGCTGATCGTCACCCCAACCGCCGCTGTTGCCATTGCCGAAATCACTCTCGGCCGCCGGCTGGGCAGGCTGTTGTTCGATGATTTCGACAATTTCCTGAGGCTGGCTGTTGTGATGGAACAGGCTGCTGATGCCTTCCGCCAGCATCACACCGCCGGCCACCCCGGCTGCGGTTTTCAGCGCACCGCCCAGGAAGCCACTGCCGATTGGCGCAGCAGGCGCCTGTTGTTGCGGCTGGGCGTAGTTGCCCTGCGCAGGTGCGTTGTACGGTGGAGGGCTGGCAGGGCCGCTGTCACGCCAGCCACCTGCAGACGGCTGCGGACTGGACGGACGCGAGAACGACGAGGCCGGCTGTTGCGCCTGTGGCTCGCGAGAACCGCCGCCGAAGATGCTCGACAGAAACCCGCCACCGCCCTGAGCCGGCGCTGTCTGCGCCTTGGCGCGCTGGAGTTCGGCCTGCAATTGTTGAATCTGCTCGTCGCGTTGACGGTTTTGCGCTTCCATCTGTTTGAGCGCAACTTCCTGGACCAGGATCGCCTGCGCCATGTAATACGGTGCGGTAGGCTGCCGGGTCAGGTGCTCCTTGATCAGCGCCTCGGCCTGGGCGTCGCGGGGGGCCGAATCGGTTTCTGCTTGCTTGAGTTTGGTAAACAAGCCGTCGATCAGGGTTTGCTCTTCGCTGTTCATGGCGACCTCGTTAGATTGCCGTAGGAATTCTGTGACTGACCACAGTGTCAGACATAAACAGTAATGGGGCGTTTCAAGGGCGTTTCAATAGGATGTAAAAAAAGTTAAGAACCCTTGGAGGCGTGTGTCACGTTGGCCCGCTCACCGGCTCTACGTTAAAGTGTCGGCCTGCTTTTTCCCTGTGAAGCCTTCATGAATCCTCTGACCATCATTCAAGACTCGCTGTACTTCTTCCGGCGTAATTTCGCCAGCATTCTGACGTTGTGCCTGCCGCTGGTCATCCTTGAAGCTTTAACCAAACAGCTGCTGGGCAGCGCGGCGGGCGATGGATCAGCGAGCTGGCAATTGCTGATCGGCCTGCTGTTCTATCCTTTGTACACCGGCGCGCTGATTCTTTTTCTGGACGCGAAAAGCCGGGGCGAAGAACCTGCCAAACGCAATCTGCTAGCGGCGACGCTGCGCATGTGGCCGACCTTTGCCGTGCTGACAGCCCTGAGCACCCTGTTGATCATGGCAGGCCTGTCGCTGTTCATCGTTCCCGGCGTCTGGGTCATGATCAAGCTGGTGTTCTCCGAATACCTGCTGGTGCTGCGCGGCCTCGGTCCGCTGGAGGCGATGCGAGAAAGCTTCAAGATGAGCAAGGGCCACGTGGTGCGGATTCTGGTATGCGTGCTGTTCGTCTACATCCCGCTGTCGGTGCTCGAAGGGCTGAGCTTCTACGTGCTGCCTGACCAACAAAGCCCGCTGCTGTCGCTGATCGTCGACAGCGTTTCCAGCTTTCTGCAGCTGTTCATCAGCGTGGTGATGTTCCGCCTGTTCATGCTGATCGACGAGCCCGCGCAGCCGGCCTGAGGAACGCCGATGCCCCGGTTACTGCGCGCTGCCATCTGCCTTGCCCTGCTTGGCGCATTGATGGCCGGCTTGATCTACGAAGTGACCTGGCATCCCGCCCGGCATGAGCGCATGCCGGTCAGTTGCAATGCCAAAGACGCGGCGCCGCCGACGCTGGTGCCTGGTCAGACGCTCAAGGTCATGACCTGGAACATTCAGTACCTGGCGGGCAAACGCTATGTGTTCTGGTACGACATGGCAGACGGCAGCGGCCCGGACGAACGCCCCACGCCGGAGGACATCGCCTACAACCTGGACGAAGTCGCGCGGGTGCTGCGTGACGAACAGCCGGACGTCGTGCTGTTGCAGGAGGTGGATGACGGCGCCAAGAACACCGACTATGTGAACCAACTGGCGCTGTTACAGGGACGGGTGACGGATCTTTACCCGTGCAGCACCGAGGCGTTCTACTGGAAATCCGACTTCGTGCCGGACAGCCACATTTATGGCAGCGTCGGCACCAAGCTGGCCACGCTAAGCCGCTTTCAAATGGACAAGGCCGAACGCCTGCAACTGCCTTCGCCGGACGGCAATCCGATCGGGCGACAATTCGAACCCAAACGGGCGCTGTTGGTGAGTTATCTGCCACTGAGCAATGGCAAGCATCTGGCGGTGGTGAATACCCATCTGGGTGATTTCAAGCCAGGCGATGACACCGTGCAGCGTCAGGTCGCGGCCACGACTGAGCGGGTGAGCGCGTTCGAGCACGCAGGTACGCCATGGATCAGCGGCGGCGACTTCAACCTGCTGCCCCAAGGCCAGTATCAACGTCTGCCGGCCGCGCAGCGCGAGCAGTACGCGCCCGACAGCGAGCTGCATACCCTGTGGGATCAGTACCCGATGATCCCGAGCAATGAAGACGTCAACGGAGACGAACCGCGCAAGTGGTACACCCGTTTCCCCAACGACCCTCGCGTGAGCGGGCCTGATCGCACGCAGGATTACCTCTTCTACAGCCCGACGCTCAAGCGCATCGATGCCCAGGTTCGTCAGGCGGACACCTTGCTGATTTCCGATCACCTGCCGGTGATCGCACGGTTCCTTTTGCCGACTGGTCAATAAGCTCAGTGAAACCAATCCCCTGTGGGAGCGAATTTATTCGCGAAAAACGTCTGGACGATAGCGATGTATCGCCTGTGCGCCCTCATCGCGAATGAATTCATCCCACAGTCTGATCCCGCAGGGTTGACGGTCGCGTTTCACTTCCTCGGCTTCACCCGCGCGGTCGGCTCTGCTATCAAGGGATCGTCCGGCCAGTAATGCTTTGGATAACGACCTTTAAGGTCCTTCTTTACCTCGGCGTAGGTACTGCGCCAGAAGTTGGCGAGATCCTGCGTCACCTGCACCGGGCGGCGCGCGGGAGATAGCAGGTGCAGTTTGACGATCTGTCGGCCGTTGGCGATGCGCGGGGTGTCGGACAGGCCGAACAGCTCCTGCAGCCTGACGGCCAGGATCGGCGGGTGTTCGCTGTAGTCCAGACGCACCGACGAGCCCGAAGGCACGCTCAAATGATGCGGAGCCTGTTCGTCAAGGCGTTGCGGCAACGGCCAGGGCAACAGGTTGTGCAGGATCGACGACAGGTCCAGACTGCCGAAATGGCTTAACCGCGTGACCTTGCCCAGATACGGCAGCAACCAGTGCTCGAGCCTCTCAAGCAGCGCATCGTTGCTGACGTCCGGCCATTCGCTCTCGCCCCGCTGTTCAAGGTCAAGATGACGCAGCAACCCTACTCGCGCCTGCCATTGACGCTGCTCTGGCGTCCATGGCAAAAGCTCCAGCCCTTTGCGCCGCACCAGCGCCAGCAGCGCCTGCCCCCGGGCAGAATCATCCAGCCCTGTCAGCGGCTCGCGACTGATGATCAACTCACCCGCCTTGCGCTGCCGCTCTGCCCGAAACACGCCTTCGCGTTCGTCCCAGTCCAGCTGATCAAATGAGGTGACCTGCTCCGCCAGCACTGAATCGAACAGCGCAGGATCAAACTCCGCCGCCAGGTAAATACGTTCTTCTTTCTGCCCGTGACGACTGCCCAGATCGGCAATCACCAGCCAAGGCTCTTTCATCAGCGCATCGGGTTCCGAGAACAGCGCGGCCCGCCCGTTAGCCAGGCGGTATTCGGCGCCACCTGCTCGACGCTGTTGCGCCACCCGGTCGGGGTACGCCAGCGCCAGCAAGGCGCCGAGCCAGCGGGGATGGTCCGGATCGGTCACGGGTGTTTTCGCGGCCCCTCTGAGGTAACCGCGATACTGCCTGGACAGCTGTTTAGCCCGCTGCACACCACCTTGCGCCCCTCGGGCCGCCCGTTCCGTTCCGGCGAGCAGGGTCAGACGGCTGTGCAGGTCGGCCCCCGCGCCACGCAGGATGTCGCGCTCACCCAATAACGCGGCGACGTCGCACGCCAATGGCCCCAGCCCCAGTTCCTGCCCGCGTAGCAACAAATGCCCGATGCGAGGGTGGGCGGGCAATTCCGCCATCGACTGGCCGTGCGGCGTGAGTTTGTAGCCTTCACCCGGCTTGCGGCTCAGGGCGCCAAGGCGACCGAGTAAATCCTGCGCCTGTGCATAAGCCGCTGCAGGTGGCACGTCCAGCCAGACCAGCTGCGCAGGCTCAACGCCCCAGCGTGCCAGTTGCAGCGCCAGGCCCGCGAGGTCGGCTTGCAGGATTTCCGCTGCACCGTAGGCCGCCAGCTGTTCATGCTGCGCTTCGGACCACAGGCGATAACACACGCCCGGCTCAAGACGGCCTGCACGACCAGCCCGTTGCGTCGCGCTGGCCCGTGAGATGCGCTGCGTGTCGAGTCGCGTCATGCCACTGCCCGGATCGAAACGTGGCACGCGCGCCAAGCCGGCATCGATCACGACGCGCACGCCGTCAATGGTCAAACTGGTTTCGGCGATGTTAGTCGCCAGTACCACCTTGCGTTTGCCGACCGGTGCCGGTTCGATCGCCGCGCGCTGCGCGCTCAGGTCCAGCTCGCCATGCAGCGGGCAGAGCATGACATCGCTACGCTCGCCCAGCGCGTCGGCCAATTGCTGATTGACCCGGCGAATCTCCGCCTGCCCTGGCAGGAACACCAGCACACTGCCGGACTCATTGCCCAGCGCGTCGAGCACCGTTTGCACCACGCGCGGTTCGATGAACTCGCCCGGCTGGAAGGGACGACCCCACTGCATCGACACCGGGAACATCCGCCCTTCGCTGCTGATCACTGGCGCGTCATCAAGCAGACTTGACAGCCGCTCGCCTTCCAGCGTCGCCGACATCAGCAGAATTTTCAGCGGCTGCTCGTCCCTGAACAGCGCTCGGCCGTTAAGGCTCAAGGCCAATGCCAGGTCCGCATCGAGACTCCGTTCGTGAAATTCGTCGAAAATCAGCAATCCGACGCCCTCCAGCGACGGGTCTTCCTGCAAGCGGCGCGTGAGAATGCCTTCGGTCACGACTTCGATGCGGGTGTTGGGCCCGACTTTGCTGTCGAGGCGAATCCGGTAACCCACGGTTTCACCGACCTGCTCGCCCAACTCCGACGCCAGCCGCTCCGCCGCCGCCCTGGCCGCAAGGCGCCGGGGCTCGAGCATCAGGATCGTCTGCCCTGCCAGCCACGACTCATGCAAAAGCGCGAGCGGCACGCGGGTGGTCTTGCCCGCGCCGGGTGGCGCTTCCAGGACGGCTTCGTCACGGTCGGCAAGGGCCTGGCGCAACGCAGGCAGGACGGCATCAATGGGCAGAGAAATCATGAGGGCTCCCGAAACAGACCGCGATTATACGGACGCACGTCGCGGTTTGTTTACCCAGCCACAGAACCGTCTATTCGGTTGGATAGTCTTATTGATTAGGCATTTGCCTTGTATAGTTGCGACTTCCTCTGAGGAGATCTCCATGCGCATCCCTTCCCGTTTGATCGGCGGTGTTCTGATCGCCAGCCTGCTGACCCAACTGACCGCCTGCGGCAGCATTTTCTACCCAGACCGACGCGGTCAGATTCAAGGCAGCGGCAGAATGGACCCCGCCATCGTGGTGCTCGACGCCATCGGCCTGCTGTTCTACATCATTCCCGGCGTGATCGCGTTTGCGGTCGACTTCGCCACTGGCGCTATCTATTTGCCGAGCGGCAAGCAAGCGCAGATCGATCCGCAAAAGCTGCAGCCTGCGGTGCGCGCTGACGGCACGGTGGACAACGCCAAACTGCAAGCCATCATCCAGACTGAGCTGGGCCGTACGTTGCCACTGGACGACCCACGCTTGATCCAGCACAAAGGCAGCACCGAGCAACTCGCCTCGCTGGGCCTGGTGCCGTCGGCCTGATGTTTTCAACGCTGTCATTTAAGGAAGCGCCATGAGCAGCAGCCCTGAACACGCCCGGTTATTGCGTCTGGCGACGCGAGCATCGCTGGCCGTTGCCAGCACTCTGATCGTCGCCAAGGCTGTGGCCTGGTGGCTGAGCGGCTCGGTCAGCCTGCTCGCGGGCCTGACGGATTCGCTGCTTGATGGCGCGGCCTCTTTCCTCAATCTGCTGGCCGTGCATTACGCATTGCGCCCCGCCGATGACGATCACCGCTACGGGCACGGCAAAGCCGAAGCGTTGTCAGGCATGGCTCAGGCGCTGTTCATTGCGGTCAGCGCCTTCCTGATCGGCTTTCAGGCCATTGAACGCATTCAGCATCCGCAACCGTTGGGCGCGCCGGGCTTGGGTATTCTGGTGATGGTGCTGTCGATCGCCCTCACAGTGATGCTGCTGATGTTCCAGCACAAAGTCGTGAAGGAAACCGGCTCGGCGGCCATCCGCGCCGACTCATTGCATTACCGCTCCGACCTGCTGCTGAACGCCAGCATCATGGTTGCGTTAGGCCTGGCATTTTACGGGTACGACCAGTTGGATGCGTATTTCGGCCTGGTCATCGCGCTGTACATCCTCTGGAGCGCGATCTCGATTGCACGGGAAACCATCTCGGTGCTGATGGATGCCGAGCTTGATCCCAGCGTCAGCGCTCGCATGCTGGAGTTGGCTCAGAACGTACCGGGCGTGCTCGGCGCCCATGATCTGCGCACCCGAATCTCGGGCAATCACTGGTTCGTGCAATTGCACCTTGAGTTGCCCGGCGAGTTGACGCTTTCCGTGGCGCACGATCTGTGTGAGCAGGTTGAACGGGCGATCATGGCTGAATTCCCGAAGTCCGAAGTGCTGGTGCATGCCGACCCTCAGGAAGTGGTGAACAGGGCGAGCAGTCCTGTGTTGAATTGAGTTGCGGTGCGGTGACCACTTGCTGATCTGACTGCTGACCTGTGGGTGCGAGCTTTGTTGGGCGGCATTCCGACGGAGGCGGTGGGTCATCGACATTGATGATGAGTGACCCACCGCGTTCGTCCGAGTGCGGCCCAGACCCTCGTAACCTCGGACTGCTACAGGGAGCGCGGCGTTCCGAAGACTTGGGGACGACGCTGACACTGTAGGAGCGCGCTTGCCCGCGATTGCGGTATGTCAGTCGACGGCAATGCTGAATGACCCACCGCGTTCGTCCGAGTGCGGCCCAGACCCTCGTAACCTCGGACTGCTCCTACAGGGATTGCGGTGTTTCGATGCTTTGCGGCATGGACACAACCTGTAGGGGTGACTTAGTCCTACTGCTGAACACTGTACCCACGGCCCGCATAACATCCCGCCATCGCTTGCCGGTAAATGCCGACGACTTCGGGCGCGGGTTGATAGCTTGCGTTGGCCGGATCGAAGTTGCTCTGCTGCACGGCATAGCGATAACAGTCATAACGATCCTGCTCGACCTGCTGCTGCGTCTGGCCATTGGCCGGATACGCAACCACGTCGAACGGGTCGGTAGGCTGCTGAGGCGGTTGCGGCAGGGTTTCCGGGCTGTAGACCGGCTCGACGCCCTGCGGCGGTTCGGCGACCACGTATTCCTGCGTGCTTTGCTCGTAGGTGTAATAAGTGCCAGCGGCGAGGAAGAACAGCGCGCTGCCTAACCAGACCTGCTGCGCATAGTCAGGCAGATAACGCACCCGAACCCCACGGGGCGGAGCGACCACGACATAGCGCGGCCCCTGCGGGCGATACCAATAACCACCCGAGTAGAAGTAGTCATTGCCACGATACGGCACGCGGGAATAGCCACCCGGCATACGGTCTATTTCATAACCAGGGCGATAGCGCGGTCCGCCGCCCCAACCGTCGCCATGACCACCCGGCCGACCGGCCTGCCAGTTTCCATGGGGCTGCTGGTCGCGCGGGAGGTCGCGGTAAAAGCCCTGGCGCGGTTGTTCGGACTGGCGCACGGTGTCGGGCCGACTCTGGATCGGCAGATTACCTTGGCGGTCCTGTAACTGGCGCTGCTGCAACTGCTGTTGTTGCTGGCGCTGTTGCTGCTGAAGCTGCTCTTGACGCTGCTGCTGTTGCATCTGCTGCTGTTGTTGCTGATTGCGCTCGCGCTCCTGCTGTTGGCGCTGCTGATCGAAGCGCTGCTGCTGGTTCTGCTGAATCTGGCGCTGCTGGTTGAGTTGCTCCTGCTGGCGTTGCTGCTGGTACTGCTGCTGTTGCTGCTGGCGTTGTTGCTGCTGTTGCTGCTGTTGCTGCTGTTGTTCGCGCTGCTGATTCTGCTGGCGATCTTCATTGAAGCTGCGTTGCTGGTTCTGTTGCTGCTGGCGCTGATTATCGAAGCTACGCTGCTGTTGCTGACGCTGCTCATTGTGTTGCTGCTGTTGCTGCTGATTATTATCGTCGGCCAGCACCTGAGCACTGATGCTCAAGGCCAAAAGACTGACACCTGCCAAACGCCAGATGCGCATGTTCATGCTTTCCTCACTGCGGCGCGGATACCTGTTGATAGGACTGCATTCTGGGTGCGCCGTTCGCCGCACTCTATCAGCGTGCCGAATGAAACTGTAGGCGTGCGCGTGTTCCCGATGCGATGGCTCTGTGCCGAACCGTCCGCTAAAAATCGCAGGCACAAAAAAAGAGGGCTCATGGGCCCTCTCTTGAATACTTCGTCCTGGCTCGACGCTTTTGACGCCGGCTCACCTCGCATCGTCTTCTGGACAGTGCGTAGCCCGGTGGCCTGATCAACCCTGTTGGGCTGGAGGCCGCGGCTGGCCTGATTCGGCGGGCCGCGCTGGACGCTGTGTCCGGGCAGTGATTCTGGTTAAAAGAATAGGCTTTGACCGGCGACAGAGGATTGCGAATGTTGCTGGTGAAAACACCACTTGCGCAATTTTTCCCCTCGGATCAATAATTCAGCGCAATCGATCCTATAAAGGTGTCAATCGTGAGCAAGCTCGACAGATATGACCTGAGCATTTTGGCGGAGCTGCAACGCGACGCGCGCATTTCCAATCAGGAGCTGGCCGAACGCATCGGCCTGTCCCCCTCGCCCTGTTCACGCCGAGTCAAACAACTGGAGGACGACGGCTATATCGTGCGCCAGGTCGCCCTGCTCGATCGCAAAAAACTGGGGCTGAGCCTGACGGCCTATGTGCTGATTGGCATGGACCGGCACACGCCCGACCGCTTCGAGAACTTCGAACAGCACATCCGCAACCTGCCGCAAGTGCTGGAGTGCAGCCTGGTCACCGGCATCGATGCCGACTATCAGCTGAAGGTCGTCGTGCCGGACATGGATCACTATCAGAAGTTTCTGCTCGGCCATCTGACCCGAATCGATGGCGTGACCAGTGTGCGCTCAAGCTTCGTGCTCAATCAGGTGCTGGCCAGCACCGAGCTGCCCTTGGTGCATCTGCGCAGCTGACGCGCAATTCGACCCGCCTATAATCGCCAGCCATACCGACTCACCGGAGACGCCCGATGGAACCCGAAGTGTTCGAAGAATGGATGATGACCATTTTGGTCACCGTACTGATCGGTTTCATGTGTTTCATCGTTTGGGACCTGGCGAAGAAATCCAAAGCCGGTCGGTTTGGCACGATGATCCTGTTCGGTGTCCTGGGCCTTGGGGTGCTGGCGTTCGTGATCAAGAGTGTGGTGATTGCCTACCTTGAGCAGCATGGCTGAAGTCGTTAGCCCCACAGTCTGTTTTTTTGTAGGAGCGCGCTTGCTCGCGATAGCGGTGTTTGAGCTGCATCATTGGTAACTGCCAGATCGCAATCGCGGGCAAGCGCGCTCCTGCAAGGGTTCGCACCCGCCGCAGGATTTTCGGCGAAACCTGAGCCCAATGCCTACAGTTTTGCCGGCACTTCCTTCCACTGCCCTTGATCCAGCCCCTCGATGCTCCAGTCGCCAATGCGCACACGCACCAGCCTCAACGTCGGCAATCCAACAGCAGCGGTCATTCGGCGTACCTGCCGATTGCGGCCTTCCTTGATCGTCAACTCCAGCCAATGGGTGGGCACGCTCTTGCGAAACCGGACGGGCGGGTTGCGCGGCCACAGCTCTGGCTCATCCAGTTGCCGCGCCTGCGCCGGTAGCGTCGGGCCGTCGTTCAGTTCCACGCCATCGCGCAGCTGTTGCAGCTGTGCTTCAGAAGGCTCGCCCTCGACCTGCACCCAGTAGGTCTTGGCCAGTTTGTGTTTGGGGTCGGCAATGCGCGCCTGCAACTGTCCGTCGTTGGTCAGCAGCAAAAGGCCTTCACTGTCGCGATCCAGCCGCCCGGCGGGATAAATCCCGGGGATGTCGATGAAATCCTTGAGCGTGGCCCGCCCTTCTCCATCGCTGAACTGGGTCAGCACGTCGAACGGCTTGTTGAACAGCACCAGTCGCGGTTCGGCGGGAGGCGCCTTGGCGACACGACGGGGTGCAGCAGAGGCATTGGGCGCGGGACGGCGCGAAGCGGGACGTTGAATGCGGGGCATTTGGGCTCAAACTGACTGAGATAAGCGAAAACAGAAAGGGCCACTTTAGTGGCCCTTTCGCTAAACGCCTAGCCGATTAACGGAACGGCGGCTCGTCGAAGCTGCGCAGTTTGCGCGAGTGCAACGAATTGAGCTGGGTGCGCATCAGGTCCAGCGCAGCGATGCCGATCTTCAAGTGTTGGGTGACCGCGCGTTCATAGAAGGCGTTGGCCGAACCTGGCAGCTTGATTTCGCTGTGCAGCGGCTTGTCCGACACGCAAAGCAGCGTCCCGTAAGGCACGCGCAAGCGATAACCCTGTGCGGCAATGGTGCCGCTTTCCATGTCCACGGCCACCGCGCGCGACAGGTTGATCAGCGGTCGTTCCTGAGCCCAGCGCAACTCCCAGTTACGGTCGTCGTAGGTCAGCACGGTGCCGGTGCGCAGGCGTTTCTTCAGGTCGTCGCCACGTTCGCCGGTGATCTGCGCTGCAGACTCTTGCAACGCCAGCTGCACTTCCGCCAGCGCCGGGATCGGGATGTTCGGCGGCAACACGCGGTCAAGAATACCGTCGCGGCGCATGTAGGCGTGAGCCAGCACGTAGTCACCAATGGTCTGCGACTGACGCAAGCCACCGCAGTGACCGATCATCAGCCAGCAATGCGGACGCAATACGGCGAGGTGGTCGGTGATGTTCTTGGCGTTGGACGGACCGACACCGATGTTGACCAGCGTCACGCCGTGACCGTCTTCGGCAATCAGGTGGTAGGCCGGCATTTGGTAGCGGTGCCAGACCACGCTGGAAACGATGGCCTGAGCCTCGCCGTGATCCATGCTCTTGTCGACGATGACGTTGCCCGGCAGGACCATTTTCACGAAACGCGGGTCGTCGCGCAGCTTCTCAAGCCCGTGAACGATGAACTGGTCGACGTAGCGGTGATAATTGGTCAGCAGGATCCACGGCTGAACATGACGCCAGTCGCTGCCGGTGTAATGCACCAGACGACGCAGCGAGAAGTCGACACGGGCAGCGTCAAAAAGCGCCAACGGCAAAGGATCGGTGTTGGCCCAGTCGTACAAGCCGTCAGCGATGCCGTCGGTGGCGGCGGACAGGTCTGTGCTCGGGAACACGCGCGCCAGCGTCGCGGCGGTCACGCCTGTGCCGGCCAGTTCGTCGCCCTGCTCGACCACGTAGGGGTAGGGAATGTTCTGCTCGCTGACGCCGACTTCCACCGTCACGGTGAAATCATTCATCAGCGGCACGAGCTGTTCGATCAGGTATTTGCGGAAGGCTGCCGGGTGGGTCACGGTGACGCTGTAAGTGCCTGGCAGTTGAACCTTGGCGTACGCGCGCGTGGTCAGCGGCACTTCGCCGTGACAGTGATAGGTCAGGCGTAATTCGGGGTAGCGGAACAGCTTGCGCTCAACGGCGTCGGGCTCGACGCGGTCTTTGAGATAACGCTTGAGCGCCTGGCTCAAGGCCGTGGTTGCACGTCCGTGCAGCTCGGCAAGCCGGTCCACAGCTTGCTCGGCGGTTTCTACGACAATAAAAGCTTCGGTCACGATGCGCATCCTTCTGATCTTGCAAGGCTCCATCTTGCCTGCAACGGAAAGGGAAGGCACGAGTTGTGTCAGGGACACCGCTTCGCGACCGTCGAAACTCCGATGGCTCCTACAGGGACTTTCACCCGTCGCACGATCGCCGGCTGACCGAAATCCTCTCTAGGAGCGCGCTCGTTCTGGGCCGTATCCGGACGATGATGTCGGATCAGTCACTAAACATGTCACAGAAGTACCGCAATCGCGGGCAAGCGCGCTCCTACAATGGGTCAAGCGACTTGCGGCGAGGACCGGGCCACCAATGCCTCGACATCCACCCCTCGCGGCAGCGCGCCGTATACCCGTCCCGGCTGCTCGATACGCCCGGCGATAAACCCGTCGCTGACCACCGGGTTACCCGCTTCCAACAGCAGCTTGGCTTGTAGCCCGACGGCGATGTCTTCCGTCAACTGCCGCGCCCGGTACTGAATGTCGGAGGTATCCATGAACGCCGTTTTCAACTGCTCGATGTGCGCCGCCAGACGTCGGTCCCCGTGACCGTCGCCCAGTTCGTCGAACAGCGCGTCGAGCACGCCCGGCTCCTTGGACAAGGCCCGCAAGACATCCAGGCACTGCACGTTGCCAGAACCTTCCCATGTCGAGTTGACCGGCGCCTCTCGATACAGGCGCGGCAGGATGGTGTCCTCGACATACCCCGCTCCGCCCATGCATTCAGCCGCTTCGTTGATCATCGCGGGCGCGCGTTTGCAGATCCAGTACTTGCCCACCGCCGTCACCAGCCGGGCGAACCGCGCCTCATGGGCATCGTCCAGACGCTCGAGCGAGCGCCCCATGCGCAAGCTCAACGCCAATGCCGCTTCGCTTTCCAGCGCCAGGTCGGCGAGTACGTTCTGCATCAGCGGCTGCTCGCTGAGCAGACGACCGCTGACGCTGCGGTGCGCGCAATGATGCGCGGCTTGCGTCAGTGCCTGGCGCATCAAGGCGCTGGAACCGGTCATGCAATCGAAGCGAGTCATGGCGACCATTTCGATGATGGTGGGCACCCCGCGGCCTTCTGCACCGACCATCCACGCCAATGCGCCACGGAACTCGACTTCGCTGGAGGCGTTGGACCAGTTGCCCAGCTTGTTCTTCAAACGCTGAATGTAAAACGCGTTACGGGTGTCGTCCGGACGATGGCGCGGCAGCAGGAAACAGGTCAGCCCTTTGTCAGTCTGCGCCAGCGTGAGGAAGGCGTCGCACATCGGCGCCGAGCAGAACCACTTGTGGCCCACCAGCTCATAGGCCTGGCCAGGCCCCGGTTGACCCACCGGATACGCCCGCGTGGTGTTCGCACGCACGTCGGTGCCACCTTGCTTCTCGGTCATGGCCATGCCAATGGTGGCGCCCGCCTTGTGGGCGATGCCGACGTTGCGCGGGTCGTAATGGGTCGCAAGGATCTTGGGTAACCAGATGTCTGCCAAATTGGGCTGCAGCTTGAGCGCAGGCACGCTGGCGAACGTCATGGTCAGCGGACACCCACTGCCCGCCTCGGCTTGCGTGTGCAGGTAACTCATGGAGGCGCGGGCGACGTGGGCGCCTTCGCGAGGGTCGGTCCAGGGCAGCGAGGGAATGCCGTGCTCGACGGCGGTTTGCATTAACTGGTGATAGGCGGGATGGAACTCGACCAGATCGATGCGATGGCCGTAACGGTCATGGCTGGCGAACACCGGTTTGTTCTGGTTGGCGAGAAAGCCGGCCTCCATCAATGGCCCACCCGCCAGGGCACCGTAAGCATCGATCCTCGACTGCGCCCACCCGGCACCGAACCGCTTCGACCACTCCTGCAACGGCAGGTCGATGCGATACAGGTTGGCGCCATCCAGTGACGGAGGCTGGTTGGTGACCTCGTGGGTCTCGGCGAACTGATGCAGGTTCATAAGGCGACTCCGGTCCGGCCATTGCGCAGCGAGCGCAGATGAGAGCCAGTGAATCACGCACCCGATGTCGATCAAAGCGCCATAGACGACTAAATAACGGCGCTTTTGCCCTCTTTTGCTCGCAGAACATCCAGGCTCAAGCGGAACTGGCTGCCATTGCCCGGCTCGGACTGATGGCTCAGACGACCGCCCTGCAACTCGATCAACTGCCGACAGATCGCCAGCCCGATGCCCAGACCGCCATACTCGCGCGTCATCGATCCGTCCACCTGATAGAAATTGGCGTACAGCGTCTCCTCGTCCAGGCGACTAAAGCCGATCCCCGTGTCGATTACATCAACCAGCAGGCGTACATGTTGCGCATCGGTGCACTGCCCGTTGACGCGAATCCTGATCGAACCCGCCTTGGTGAACTTGACGGCGTTGTCCATCAGGCAATCCAGGCACTGGCGCAGCTTCAACGCATCGCCTTGCAGGCTGTCCGGCAATTGCTCATCCAGTTCGATGCTCAAGGTCAATGCCTTGCTGCGCGCAAGGGGTTCGAATGCGCTGCGCACCTGGAACAACAGATGCCTCAGGCTGAAGGCTTCGTTCTGAACAGTGATCCGTCCGGCCTGAAGCTCGGTCAGGGTCAGGATGCCGTTCACGATGCCCATCATGTTTTGCGCAGAATCAGCGGCGGTCTGACGATACAGCTCGATGTCGTCTTCGGCGCCGTCCATTTGCATCAGTTCCAGCGACCCAATGACGCCGTTCATCGGCGTGCGCAGCTCGTGGGTCAACGTGGCCAGGAACTCGTCTTTCAACCGGTTGCTCACCGCCAGCTGCTGGTTGAGCTTTTCAAGGTCCTTGCTCGATTGCGCCATGATCTGCGCCTGACGCTCGCGCATGGTGTTGATGCGATCGGCCAACGCCAGCGACAGCAGCGCGACCTCCACCACCGAGCCGATCTGGCTGGCATACATCGTCCAGAAATTGTTCGGCAGATGCCCCAACAGCATGGTGGCATTGATCACCCCGCCGATGAGGAACGCCGACCAGGCAAAAATGAAATACCGAGCGACCCGCCGCCCTTTCAGCCAGGCAACGATGCCGATCAGCAGGATGACAGGCGTGAAGATCAGCACCAATGCCGTGACCAGACGCAGGGCAATGCCGTAATCCATGGTCAGCGACATGACCATGATCACCGCCGAGCACGCCATCATCAGCAACAGCGGGCCGTCCATCCAGAAACCGAGCCGGGGCGTCTGCAGGAATTTGCGGGCGAACTGGCTGGCAAACAGGATCGCGGCGGCAATCAGGAAAGTCGTGGACGTGTTAGCCCACCACGGATCGTCAGGCCACAGAAACTCGATCCCGGCGCCATTGACCGACACCTGATACAGGCCGAAGCAGGTGATATAGAGGATGTAATAGAGGTAACTGGTGTCCCGTACGCTCAGGTAGATGAACAAGTTGTAGACCAGCATCACCGCCAGAACGCCGTAGATCATCCCGAGGATGTACAACCGCGACGGCTGTTCCTCGATGTAGGCGTGGCTTGCCCACAGATTGAGCGGCGCTTGCACGGAGCCATGACTCTCGACGCGCACATACGCGGTCTTGCTCTCGTTGGCTTTCAGGTTCAGGTCGAACAGGTAGTTGTTCTGTTTTATCTGGCGACTCTGGAACGGCAGCATGTCACCGGTTTTCCAGGTCAGGCTCGGCTGCCCGGTGTCGCTGGCCAGGTAAAGGTCGACGTGATCCATCGGCGGGTAGGCCAGCTCAAGCAGCCAGTCGGCCGATGCCACGGGATTGGTCGGGGTGTAGGTCAATTGCACCTTCAGCCAGAATGCCGACCGCGAGTAACCGGCGTTGAGCGAGCCGGCGTCCAGTGCACGAAATTTTGCGGCGCCCTCAGGGGATGAGACGTTTTCGATCGTGGCGGTGCCGGTCGGGTCTTCGAAGACCTGAGTCGCAGAGCCCAACGGCAACGACCGGGTGTTTTCGTCAAACTCGACAGCGCCGGCCAGCATCGGCAGCAGCATGAACAGCAGCGTCAGTAAAACGCGCATGCAACACCACCCGCTTCATTCTGGGCGGCGTGGTAAATGCCCCGTTCCATTGGAGACAACACGATCCTGAGAGGGGCCAACAGGCTTAACGGGCAACGCACTTGCATTCACTCTTCTGGCAGGGACGACGAACTAGGCCAACAGCATAGCGATTGATAGCTAGATGACACCATCTTAATCGTCGCACGCCAAGCTTTCCTTTTCCTTTCAAGACGACCGGCACCCAGACCCCGAAAACACCGTGCCAGAGCCTTGCAGTGTCTGACCGCGAAAAATCTCAGAGCGACCAGCGGCCCGGCAAAAGCTTTAGTGGTAAGCTCGCGCACCATGAATATCTATAGCTCCCGCCCCGTTGTCCTCTGTCTCTCCGGCCACGACCCCAGTGGCGGCGCCGGCTTGCAGGCAGATATCGAAGCCCTGCTCGCACAGGGTTGCCACGCCGCGCCTGCGGTCACTGCCCTGACCGTGCAAGACACCGTGAACGTCACTGACTTCAGGGTCCTTGACCGCGAGTGGGTGATGGCTCAAGCCAATGCCGTGCTCAACGACTCGACTGTCGCTGCGGTGAAGCTGGGTATGCTCGGCTCACTGGAAATGGTCGACACCGTTGTCGAGTTGCTTGAGGCCCATCCACACCTTCCGCTGGTGTGCGATCCGGTGCTGCGCGCCGGTGGCGGCGGACGCCTGGGCAAGGATGAAGTCGGTTATGCGATGCGCAAGCGCCTGCTGCCGCTGGCCACAATTGCCACGCCGAACCTCCCTGAAGCACGCATCCTCGCCGAACTGCCCGAGGGAACGGCCGACGAATGCGCAGAAAAGCTGCTGCCCTTCTGCGAGCATTTGCTGATCACCGGTGGCCACGGCGACGAGCACGAGGTGCACAACCGCCTTTACTTGCGCAACGGCCAGTCGCGGACCTTTACCTGTCAGCGCCTGCCAGGCAGTTATCACGGTTCAGGCTGCACGCTGGCCAGCGCCCTGGCCGGACGCCTGGCGCTGGGCCAAGACGTGATCAGCGCTGTGCAGACCGCGCTGGACTACACTTGGCGCACGTTGCGCGACGCCGAACAACTGGGCAAAGGCCAGTTCGTTCCTCGCCGCCTGCCGCTGGATTTTTGCTCGTAACGCCACGATAAAGAGGCACCTTCATGAAACTACGTGGCTTGTATGCCGTGACCGACAGTCAACTGTTGGCCGGCAAATTCCTGTCTTATGTCGAAGCCGCCCTCGAGGGCGGTGTGACCCTGCTGCAATACCGCGACAAATCCGGCGACGAAACCAAACGCCTGCGCGAAGCCTCGGCGCTGCTCAAACTGTGCGAACGCTACAAGACCCGCCTGATCATCAACGATGACGCAGAAGTCGCCGCACGCCTCGGCGTGGGCGTGCACCTGGGCCAGACCGATGGCTCGCTGCCGGACGCCCGCGCGTTGCTCGGCCACAAGGCCATCGTCGGCGCCACCTGCCACGCGCAACTGGAACTCGCCGATAAAGCCAAAGCCGATGGCGCGACCTATGTCGCATTCGGCCGGTTTTTCAACTCCAACACCAAGCCGGGCGCGCCGACCTGTAGCCTCGACCTGCTCGACCAGGCGCGCAAACGCATCCATCTGCCGATCGCCGTCATCGGTGGCATCACCCTGGAAAACGCCGCCCCGCTGGTGGCCCATGGCGCCGACCTGTTGGCCGTGGTGCATGGCCTGTTCGGCGCTGACAGCACCCAAGAAGTGACACGCCGCGCCCGCGCTTTCAACGATTTGTTCAAGTCGGCCTGATCCCTGGTCCGGCCGACCGCACGCCCTCTTATGACCGATTCAAACAGAGACCTCATCATGTCCCGTTCTGAAACCTTGTTCGCCAACGCCCAGAAACACATCCCTGGTGGCGTCAACTCGCCGGTTCGCGCCTTCAAAAGCGTCGGCGGCACCCCGTTGTTCTTCAAACATGCCGCGGGCGCCTACGTCACCGACGAAGACGACAAGCGCTATGTGGATTATGTCGGCTCGTGGGGCCCGATGATTCTCGGCCACAGCCACCCAGACGTGCTGGACGCCGTGCGCAAACAGCTGGAACACGGCCTGTCCTACGGCGCGCCAACCGCGATGGAAACCGAGATGGCCGATCTGGTCTGCTCGATCGTGCCGTCGATGGAAATGGTGCGCATGGTCAGCTCCGGCACCGAAGCGACCATGAGCGCGATCCGACTGGCGCGCGGCTACACCGGCCGTGACAGCATCATCAAATTCGAAGGTTGCTACCACGGCCACTCCGACAGCCTGCTGGTCAAAGCCGGCTCCGGCGCACTGACTCAGGGCGTGCCGAGCTCTGCCGGCGTGCCCGCGGCGTTCGCCAAACACACGCTGACCCTGCCGTTCAACGACATCGACGCGGTCAAGGCAATGCTGGCGGAAGTCGGTCAGGAAGTGGCGTGCATCATCGTCGAGCCTGTCGCGGGCAACATGAACTGCGTGCCGCCTGCGCCGGGTTTCCTGCAAGGCCTGCGTGAAGAATGCGACAAGCACGGCGTGGTGCTGATTTTCGACGAAGTGATGACCGGCTTCCGCGTTGCCCTCGGCGGTGCTCAGGCGTACTACGGCGTCAAACCTGACCTGAGCACCTTCGGCAAGATCATCGGCGGCGGCATGCCGGTCGGTTGCTTCGGCGGCAAACGCGAGATTATGTCGCACATCGCACCGCTCGGGCCGGTCTATCAGGCCGGTACGCTGTCGGGTAACCCGCTGGCGATGGCGGCCGGACTGACCACCTTGCGCCTGATCAGCCGTCCTGGTTTCCACGACGAGTTGAGCGCTTACACCACGCGCATGCTCGAAGGTTTGCAACAGCGCGCCGACGCGGCGGGCATTCCGTTCGTGACTACACAGGCTGGCGGCATGTTCGGTTTGTATTTCACCGACGCCAACGCGATCGTCACCTTCCAGGACGTGATGAGCAGCGACGCCGACCGTTTCAAACGTTTCTTCCACGCGATGCTCGAAGGTGGCGTGTACCTGGCGCCGAGTGCATTCGAAGCGGGCTTCACCTCAATCGCCCATGGCGAAGCAGAGTTGCAGTTGACGCTGGATGCGGCCGAGAAGGCGTTTGCGAAGCTGAAGTAAGCCCTTTCGAAGATCAGCTTGCTTGCGAAAATATCGGGTCAGATGAATCATCTGTTGACTGACCCAGTGCTTTCGCGGGCAAGCGCGCTCCTACAATTGACCGCGCACGAGTCAATACCTGTGTCGGAACCGAACCTGCGCTACTCGATACCTGTGTCGGACATCGAACCTGTAAAGCGCGCTGAGTTTGGGCCGCATCCCGACGAATTTGTCGGATCAAACAGCCAATGCCTTTCAGGCAAACGCATATTTTGTTAGATATTTACTTTCGCAGATCGGCCAGACAGCCTGATTACAGGCGAATCAGGCCCGTGCAGCAGAAATTCTGCAAAGACTTTGTAAGGTTGGCCCTGCTTATTTCATAATGCGCAGCCAGCACGTTTAGCTGGACGGGCATGCCCGCACCTTTTTCAGAGGTAAGTCGACTTCCATGAACCGCACCGGCCGCACCCTTGCATTGGGCTGCCTGTTGCTTCTTCATCCCCTGCTGGCGAACGCAGGTGGCAACTCGTTGTTAATCCCAGCGGTGGGTCGTTGCACCCTCAATACCCAGCCAGACAACCTGCCCGCAGCGTTGTCGGCCTGCCAGCAGGCGGCGCAAGGCGGGGATGCGCAGGCACAATACGAGTTGGGACAGTTTTATTACGACGGCAAAAGCACGCCGCGTGACCTCACTCAAGCGCTCAACTATTTCGAACAGGCTTCGTTACAGGGTCATGCACAGGCGCAGTATCAACTGGGTCTGATGTTCTTCCGTGGCGAGGGCGTGCAGGCCAATAACATTCAGGCTTACATCGTGCTGAAGATGGCGGCGGTCAACGGTTCGGAAGACGCACTGGATCAGGCCGATGAAGTGTCGGGCCAGATGAAGAAGGAAGATCTGGAAGTGGCGACTCAAGTATTGGGTCAGATCTTCCGCAAGTATCTGCTCGAACTGCAAACGGCTGAAGGGCGCACGCCGTTTGCGCCTTTTCCTGATAGCGCCAAGCCCTGAGCCGACTCAATTTCGCATTGGCGACGAAAGCTGGTCACTCCCGAAACTAGCAAAGCCTCAAAGCAAGAAGGTTTGAGAGCTTATCCATTTTCTCGGGTGGCGCTGAATCACCTTTCCGCCCTTACGGCGGGTCACTTTCGAAAAGCCGGAATGCCGGCCCAGGCGAAAGTAACCAAAGCGCTCTTGCTCCTGGTTTGGCCTCGACTTCGTCGAGGTTCCTTCACTCCGGCGACGCTCCGTGGGCCCGCGCCGAACGGGCATCCATGCCCTGACGGCGCTCTCGCGGCATCCATGCCGCTCGACCCACTGCGCATCGCCTGCGTTCAGCCTGCACCCAAGTCGCGATGTGTATCGTCTGGACTATCGCGCATGAAAAGCAAAATCAAA
>Ga0308163_10001923_pt1 | contig 20662 bp, 18 predicted proteins | sample PhyTR1_FD_201037 | JGI IMG/M metagenome (GOLD analysis project Ga0308163, IMG submission 201037) | Phyllosphere microbial communities from UC Gill Tract Community Farm, Albany, California, United States - DLSLT.R1 | ecosystem: Host-associated > Plants > Phyllosphere > Unclassified | place: USA...
TCATGAACAGTTCGATCTGGGCGATCGTCTGGTTCGCAAACGACGAGCTCATCACGTACGACGGGTGACCCGTACCGCAACCGAGGTTCACCAGGCGGCCTTCGGCCAGCAGGATGATGCGCTTGCCATCAGGGAAGATGACGTGATCGACCTGCGGCTTGATGTTGTCCCACTCATATTTCTTGAGCGCGGCAACTTCGATTTCGTTGTCGAAGTGACCGATATTGCAGACGATGGCCTGGTCTTTCATCTTGAGCATGTGCTGCTCGGTGATGACGTGGTAGTTGCCGGTGCAAGTCACGAAGATGTCGCCGTGTTCGCACGCGTAATCCATCGTCACGACGCGGTAGCCTTCCATCGCCGCCTGCAGTGCGCAGATCGGATCGATTTCGGTGACCCACACCTGCGCCGACAGTGCGCGCATGGCCTGGGCCGAGCCCTTGCCGACGTCACCGTAACCGGCAATCACGGCCACTTTACCGGCGATCATGACGTCGGTCGCGCGCTTGATGCCGTCGACCAGCGATTCGCGGCAACCGTACAGGTTGTCGAACTTCGACTTGGTGACCGAGTCATTGACGTTGATGGCCGGGAAAGCCAGCTTGCCCTCTTGGTGCATCTGGTACAGGCGGTGCACGCCGGTCGTGGTTTCTTCGGTCACGCCCTTGATTTCTGGCAGGCGCTTCGAGTACCACTTCGGATCACGTGCCAGACGGCCCTTGATCGCGTTAAACAGGCAGATTTCTTCTTCCGAACCCGGCTTGTCGAGCACCGAGATGTCGGTTTCAGCCCGCACGCCCAGGTGCAGCAGCAGGGTGGCATCGCCGCCATCGTCCAGGATCATGTTGGCATGGCTGTCGCCTGGCCATTCGAAGATGCGGTGGGTGTATTCCCAGTATTCGTCCAGGGTTTCGCCCTTGACGGCAAACACCGGCGTGCCGACCGAGGCGATGGCCGCGGCAGCATGGTCTTGCGTCGAGTAGATGTTGCACGATGCCCAGCGCACGGTGGCGCCCAGGGCTTCCAGCGTGCGGATCAGCACGGCGGTCTGGATCGTCATGTGCAGCGAACCGGCAATGCGCGCGCCCTTGAGCGGTTGCGTGGCAGCGTATTCTTCCTGGATGGCCATGAGACCCGGCATCTCGGTTTCAGCGATGCGGATTTCTTTTTCGCCCCAGGCGGCCAGGGAAATGTCGGCGACCAGATAGTCGGCAGTGTCTTTGAGTACGGCGTTCATCACGCCCTCCTTTCAATGATTAGAAAAAAGTAACGTGAGCGCAGTTGCTGATATCCGAGCCTGGCTGAAAGGCATCTTTCAGTCGCAACGCTCCTCGGAACGAAGTAGTTTAGCACGCTTGCCGTCTGATGGGTGCGCTGGCCCTGACAGGAGCGGTACACTGGAGCGACCTGACAACGACGAAGGAACGCGGCGTGCTGCGATTTGGCCCCTGGAGCACCACGCTTGGTCTGGCCGCCGCCTTTGGCGTACTCGTCGCGCTGCTGCTGTGGTGCGCGCGCGGTAACCGTAGTGCCCAGCGCCTGCTGGCGGCGCTGCTCATCGTTGCCGTGCTGCGCCTGATGCCGTATGTGCTGGGTTTTGCCGGCGCCTACGACGCCTGGCCGTGGCTCTCGTTCGCGCCATTCGACCTGCGCCTGGCGATCGGTCCCCTGCTGTACCTGTATCTGCTGCGCCTGGCTACCCCGGGCCTGCCGCCGCGCTGGGGCTGGCACCTGGCCCCGGCCGGCCTCGACCTGCTCTACATGCTGTGGGCGTTTGCCCTGCCCCTTGAGCATAAGAACCTGTGGGAAGCCCGGGTCCACGGCCCGTGGATCTCGCCCCTGCAGGATGCGGCCGGGGCCCTGTCGCTAGGGGTGTATCTGTGGCTGGCGACGCGCCTGCGGCGACGCTATCTCGATTGGCTGCGTGACCACACCAGCGATCGCGATATGCAGCGCCAGCCATGGGTGGCCAGCGTCCTGCTCGCGCTTGGCCTGTGGCTGCTCGTGTCGGTCGGGTTCGACCTGTACAGCGCGCTCTTGACGCCATTGACGTATTACGACCGGTTCCCGCAATACCTGGCGTTCTCGGCCATCATCCTGTGGCTCGGGCTGGAAGGCTGGCGCCATGCGGGACGAGACTTTCCACAGATGCGACGGGTGGCACCGCCAGCGCCCGCCGGGCGCGACTGGCAAGTAACAGCCGACGAGTGGCATGCGCGGATTCGCGCGGAAGGCTGGTGGCGCCAGCCTGGACTGAGCCTGACCGATGTGGCGCAACGTCTCGGGACGAACGAAAGTTATGTCTCGCGCGCGTTCAACCAGGGCCTGGGGAGCAATTTTAATGGTGCAATCAACGCAATGCGGGTCGATGCCGTGCAAGCGGGCATATGCGATGACCCGACCGCTGAATTGCTGAAACTGGGGCTGGACTGCGGCTTTTCGTCGAAAGCCAGCTTCAATCGCGTGTTTCGGGAACAGACGGGCATGAGCCCAAGCGTCTGGCGCGCGACTCACATCACGAAAAGCCTTGAAATCCCCACTTCTGAGGCGACATCGTCAGCGCCGCAGGCTTGAATACGAATAGAGGCGCGGGATGGTCCTGCGCCGTATTCCGGAGTCAATATGCCGCTTTTTTGTGCACTCGCTTTGTTGTTCAGTTTGCTATTCAACGTGTCCATCGCAGCCGAACCACCCTCGTCGTGGGCCCAGGCCGCTGCCGTGCCCGATGTCAGCGACATCACACGCGCCGCGCCGCCCGAGCGGCTGAGCCAGGCACTGGCCGGCCACTGGCGCGGCGCCCTGCGCTACCGCGATTACAGTTCGGACAAGGCTGTTACGCTGCCAACGACGGTGAGCATCGAGGATGGGTTGCGCTTTGCCTTCACCTACGACGACGGCCCGGGCAAGACGGTACGGTCAAGCGAGCAATGGTCATTCGATGGCACGGTCCTGAATCCAGGCAAGGCCAGCGAACCACTCCAAGTCAGTCTTTACCGTGGCAACGAGAACGGTGATCTGATCCTCGTCGCGCTCGGCAGCGGCGTCGAAAACGGTCAGGCGGTCGAGCTGCGCCTGGTCGTGCTGCGGCGCGGTGACACCTTGGCCATCAGCCGCTCGAGCCGCTTGCCGCAGCAAGAATGGCTGTTGCGGCACGTGTACCGGCTCACGGCTCGCCGTTAGCGCCGAACGTCCGGAATCCTGAACGTTCATTCAGGCGTTCCATATACGCGAGCACGGCCGGATAGTGCGGCCGCTCCATCGGCGTAAGCAGCCAGCGGTTGACCGACAGGCCGATCACGACGTCCGCCAGCGAGAATTGCGCGCCTGTCACGTAGGCGCCGGTGGTGGTCAGCTGGCGCTCGAGAATGCCGATATGCCGGTGCCAGCTGGCGATACTCGCTGCGATCTGGTCGGGATCGCGGTGCGCCGGGCTGCCCCGCACCAGCCCCATGAACGCATAGCGCCAGGCATTGTTCAGTTCGGTGGCTTGCCAGTCCATCCATTGCTCGACCAGCGCGCGGGCGCGCGGCGTGGGCGGCAGCAGGTGCTGTTCGGCGCTGTTGGCGCACAGGTAGCGGCAAATCGCGTTCGATTCCCACAGCACGAAGTCGCCATCGACGATGACCGGCACCGTGGCGTTCGGGTTGAGCGCAAGAAAGGCTTCCTGCTGGGGCGACTGAAAGCCTGCGCCCCAGTCTTCGCGCTTGAACGGGATGTCCAGTTCGCTGCAGGTCCACAAGACCTTGCGCACGTTGAGCGAGGCAGCTTTTCCGAGAATTTTGAGCATGGGAATTCCTGTGAAGTGAAAGCAGATGGTTCAGACGGTGATGCGGCCTTCGAGATAGAACACGCATCCACCTTCGAGCTCGACGCGGCCATCGACCAGCCGGCATGCCAGTTCGCCGCCGCGGCGCGATGCCTGGAAGGCGCGCAGTGTCGTCTTGCCCAGCCGCGCGCCCCAGTATGGCGCAAGCGCGCAATGGGCGCTGCCCGTGACGGGGTCTTCCGGCACGCCCTTGGCCGGGGCAAAGTAGCGGCTGACGCAATCGTTGTCGCCGTCGCCCGGCGCCGTCACCGCCAGGCCAGGGCGGTCGAGGCGCGCAATGGCATTGAAGTCCGGCGCCAGTTCACGCACGGCGCGTGCGTTTGCCAGCACCACCGTATAGCCAAATCCATCGTCGAGGACTTCGGGCAGTTCGTGCGGATGGCAACCCAGGGCCGCTGCCAGACCGGGCGGTGCCGCCACCGGCACGAGTGTGCGGGCAGGGAAATTCAGCACGTAGCCGGTTGCTGAACGCCGCACCGGCAACGGGCCGCTCGCCGTGTCGAACACGACCTCGGTGCGACCGGGCTCGAGCCGTTCCATGACAACCGCCGCGCTTGCCAGCGTCGCATGGCCACACAGCGGCATTTCAACCACCGGGGTGAACCAGCGCAGCCGGTACTGCCCGTCATGCGGTACCAGAAACGCCGTCTCGGACAGGTTGTTTTCGGCAGCGATCGCATGCAGCAGCGCCGTGTCGGGAAACCCGTCCAGCACGACGACGGCGGCCGGATTGCCGCCAAACAGCCGGTCTGTGAAGGCATCGACTTGATAGATGGGGAATACCTGCATGGCGTCCTTGTATGGCAATGGACAAGAAAAAACCCCAAAAACTGCAGGCAATTTTTGGGGTTTGCTGTGCGGTCGCGGTGCGCGCGTCAGGAAGCCAGGAAATTAGGCGATGCCGGCCGCTGCGCGCAGCTCGGCTGCCTTGTCGGTGCGTTCCCACGTGAATTCCGGCTCTTCACGGCCGAAGTGGCCGTAGGCAGCAGTCTTGGTGTAGATCGGACGCAGCAGGTCGAGCATCTGGACGATGCCTTTCGGGCGCAGGTCGAAGTGCTCGTTGACGAGCGCTGCGATCTTGTCGTCCGGGATCACGCCGGTGCCTTCGGTGTACACGGTGATATTGATCGGACGCGCCACGCCAATGGCGTAGCTGACCTGCACCTGGCACTGACGCGCCAGGCCGGCGGCGACGATGTTCTTCGCCACATAGCGGGCGGCATACGCGGCCGAACGGTCGACCTTGGTAGGATCCTTGCCCGAGAATGCGCCGCCGCCGTGCGGGGCTGCGCCGCCGTAGGTGTCGACGATGATCTTGCGGCCGGTCAGGCCGCAATCGCCCTGCGGGCCGCCGATGACGAAGCGGCCGGTCGGGTTGACCAGAAAACGTGTTTCCTTGAGCCACTCGCGCGGCAGCGTGGTCTTGATGATTTCTTCGATGACGGCTTCTTCGATCTGCGCATGCGTCACGTCAGGATGATGCTGGGTCGAGAGGACGACGGTGTCGACGGCCACCGGGCGGCCATCGACGTAGCGCAGTGTGACTTGCGACTTGGCATCCGGGCGCAGCCATGGCAGGCGGCCGTCCTTGCGCAGCTGCGACTGGCGCTCGACCAGGCGGTGTGCGTAGTAAATGGCAGCTGGCATCAGCTCCGGCGTTTCATCGCAGGCGTAGCCGAACATCAGGCCCTGGTCACCGGCGCCCTGGTCGAGGTCGATGCCCTTGCCTTCGTCGACACCCTGGGCGATGTCCGGCGACTGCTTGTCATAGCAGACCATGACAGCGCAACCTTTATAGTCGATGCCGAAATCGGTGTTGTCGTAGCCGATGCGCTTGATGGTGTCGCGGGCGACCTTGATATAGTCGACGTTGGCGTGGGTGGTGATTTCACCGGCGAGGACGACGAGGCCGGTATTGCACAGCGTTTCTGCAGCGACGCGGGCAGTTGGATCCTCGGTCAGGATCGCATCGAGGATGGCGTCGGAAATCTGGTCAGCCACCTTGTCTGGGTGGCCTTCGGAAACGGATTCAGAGGTAAAGAGGTAGTCGTTCGACATGGAGGCTCCTGTTACGGGTCATAATTCTGCCGCAGCAAACTGAGCCTGCGACGCTTTAGCGACATTTATATTCCGCTTCGCAAGTTGTCTGTTAACTCGGCGGATCCTGCATAAAGTGGTATTTTACGCTTCCTTGGAATTTTGGTGTGGAAACGCGCGTGGCGTCCGCGACCCAACAATCGACATGCTAGTTGTACTTTTCAGAACACTATCGGTGTTTCCCTTGCCACTCCTGCACGCCCTGGGCGCAGCGATGGGTTGGCTGGTCTATGGCCTGTCGCCATCGTATCGCAAGCGCCTGCGCGCCAACCTGGCCCAGGCCGGCTATGACACCCACTGGCGCGCGGCCGTGGCCGAGGCCGGCAAGGCCGCCATCGAGCTCGCGTTCGTCTGGTGCGCGAACCCGCAGCGGGTTGCCAGGCATGCCACGGTGGAAAATTGGGACCTGGTCCAGGCGCGGCTCGACGCCGGTCGCGGGATCGTCTTCCTCACGCCGCACCTGGGCTGCTTTGAAATGACGGCCCAGCAGATCGCGCTGCGCACGGCGTTGACGGTCATGTATCGCCCACCACGCAAGAGCGCGTTGAAGCCGCTGGTCGAAGGCGCCCGTGCGCGCCACAACCTGCATCTGGCGCCGGCCAATCTGTCGGGCGTGCGCATCCTGGCCAAGACACTCAAGAGCGGTCAGCCGATCGGCTTGCTGCCAGACCAGGTGCCACAAGAAGGCGAAGGCGTCTGGGCACCATTTTTCGGCCGCAACGCCTACACGATGACGCTGCCGGCCAAGCTGGCCCAGCTCGGCAAAGCCGACATCCTGCTGGTGTATGCCGAGCGCCGTCCGCATGGCGCCGGCTACATCGTGCGCTTCGTCGAATTCGACGGCGACCTGTCCGGCACGGGCGCCGAACAGGCAGCGGCCATCAACCGCGCGATGGAGCAACTGATTGCCCGTGCGCCAGCCCAGTATTTCTGGAGCTATAACCGCTACAAGCAGCCGGATGGCGTGGCCGGCCCGGACAGTGAGGTCGCGTCATGAAGATCTTGCTGGGATTTATGTGGTTGCTGCATTTCCTGCCGTTGCCCATTCTGGGGCGCTTCGGCGAAGCGGTCGGCAGCCTGATGTTCGTGATCCTGGGCAAGCGCCGCAAGATCGCGCTGACCAATCTGCGCCTGTGCCTGCCCGAGCTCGACGAGCGCGCGCGCCGCACGATCGCCAAACAGCATTTCCGCGCTTACGCCCGCAGCATCTTCGAGCGCTCGATCCTGTGGTGGGCGCCCGAAGAACGCGTGCGCAGCCTGATCCAGATCGAACCATCGGTACCGCTGGCCGCCATGCAGGATGGCCCGACGATCCTGCTGTGTCCGCACTTCGTGTGCCTGGACGTGGCCGGCATCGGCGCCCGTGTGATTCCGGTGTGCAGCATGTACGTGCCGCAAAAAAACGCAGACTTCGACCGCCTGCTGCGCCACGGCCGCGAACGCTACGGCCCGGTGCGCCTGGTGACACGCAAGGAAGGCATCAAGCCGATCCTGCGCGCACTGCGCGATGGCCTGCCCTACTTCATGCTGCCCGACATGGACTTCGGCGAGAAGGATGCCGAGTTCGTGCCGTTCTTCGGCGTGCCGGCCGCGACCTTGACCGCACTGGGCCGGATTGCCGGCACGACCGGCGCCAAGGTCATTCCCGTGATCGCCACCTACCTGCCGAACTACCAGGGCTGGCGCGTGCGCTTTTACCCGGCCTGGGAAAACTACCCGGGCGACGATATGGTCGAAGCGACCCGCCGCATGAACGCTTTTATCGAAGAGCGCGTGCGCGAGGCGCCGGAACAATATTTCTGGACCCACAAACGTTTTAAAACCCGGCCGCCGGGCGAACCTTCGCTGTACGATTGAAGCCATGAAACTGAAATTCACCAAGATGCACGGCGCCGGCAACGACTTCATCGTCGTCGACGCGATCAACCAGCAGGTCGACCTGAGCGTCGATCAATGGCGCCGCCTGGCCGACCGCCGCTTCGGCATCGGTGCCGACCAGATCCTGGTCGTGGAACGCCCGACTGACGCGGGGGTGGACTTTCGCTATCGCATCTTCAACAACGATGGTGGCGAGGTCGAGCAGTGCGGCAACGGCTCGCGCGCCTTCGTGCGCTTTGTCGTCGACAAGGGGCTGACCCAGGCGCGCAGCATCCGCGTGCAGACCATGTCGGGCATCATCAACCCGCGCCTGGAAGACGACGGCAGCGTTACGGTGGACATGGGCGCCCCGCGCCTCGTGCCGGCCGACGTGCCGTTCGACGAGACCGGCCTGGCAGGCATGGCCCAGGGCGACGATACCCTGTGGCCGCTGCCGGTCGGTGATGACACTGTCTTCGTCTCGGTCGTGTCGATGGGCAATCCGCATGCGGTGCAGGTGGTCGATGATGTCGATGCGGCGCCGGTGGCAGAAACGGGGCCGCTGATCGAGCGCCATGTACGCTTTCCGAAACGGGTCAATGCCGGCTACCTGCAGGTGATCGACCGGCACCATATCCGCCTGCGCGTGTTCGAGCGCGGCGCGGGCGAGACGCTGGCCTGTGGCACCGGCGCCTGCGCTGCGGTCGTGGCCGGCATCCGGCGCGGCCTGCTCGATTCGCCGGTGCGCGTCTCGGCCCGTGGCGGTGAACTGAGTATCGCCTGGGCCGGCCCGGACCAGCCGGTGTATCTGAGCGGCCCGGCCGTGTCGGTGTTTGAAGGCGAAGTCGAGATCTGAGCCTGATGCCGCCAAGTCAGGCGGCTTTGCCTTGATTGAACGACATGCGCGTCAGGCCGCCAATCCGACGTCGGTTCCGGCCCCGTCGTCGCTGTCAGGCTGCGCGATGTTGAGCAGCGTGCGCAGCCGGTACAGGCGCTGGCGGTAGTTGCCCTCCAGCCCGGCGGGGCCACAATCGACCGGTTCGAACAGGCGCACGATGCGGTCGAGCGCCTGGCGCTCGGGCCCCGGCGTCACCATCACCAACCGCCGCTTGCTGCGCCCGTAACTGGCGCGGATATCGATGACCAGGCAGTGGCCCTGGTCGGCAGCAACCACGTCGAGCAGCAGGGCTTCGGGCCGTGACAGATTGAACAGCTGCGCCAGTTCGAGGCGCGCGGCGAGCAACGGATGCGCCGCCAGCGCCCCGGCGTGCAGCGCCAGCAAGGCGCCCGTGTCGGTGTACGGCGTGGTGGTCAGGCGCGGCGCGATCTTGTGCAGCAGGCCGGCCGCGTCCGGCGCGTCTTGCTGCGCCGCCTTTTGCAGCCAGTACACGGCCCGCACATCGTTGTTTTCGTTTTCGCGGCGCGCGCGCCAGGCGTTGTGGCCGCATTCGAGCTGGGCATCGCGATATCCCATCTCGGCCGCACGCTCGAGGTAGCGCTGGGCATCGGCCACATTACGTTGTGAGAATTCGGGCTTGATGCAGATACGCGACAGCGCATACCAGGCCTCGGCCAGCCCCTGCTCGCCCGCCAGTGTCAGCCAACGAATCGCTCTTTTGAAATTGGCCACGTGTGCAGCCGGCGCATCGCCACTGCCAATGCGCCGGCCATCCACCCGCATGCGGGCCGAGCGCAGGCCCAGCGCCAGTTGCGCGTGGGGATCGTGTTCGGCAGCAGCCAGTTCCCAGAAGATGGCCAGCTCACCGGGATCGCAGGGCGCCGGCGCAGCGCCGGCCACTGCCCCATCACCAGCCCCATCGACGCCATCGAGCGCCGGATCCAGCAGACGCGCGCAACGCGACAGCAGCGCGATTTCGTCCGGCGCGAAACGGCGCAGTTCGCCGGGCTCACCGCGCTCGCCGTGTTCGTCCACCAGCGCCCGCGCCTGTGGCAACGCCAGGCGCAGATAATCGGGCCAGCGCCGCGCGAACCACAGGGCATCGAGGCCTGCATGCTGCGCCATGGCGGCGCATTGCGCCGGCGAGAGCCGCGTGCCATGCAGCGCGCCCTGCGCCGCCTGCGTACGCGCCGCCGTGGCTGGTGTGGCCGCCGCCCTGCCGGCGGCCTGCGCGTGTTGCCGGGTCAATAGCACCTGGGCATGCGAAAACCCGGCTCGCGCGGCGTCTTCGAGCGCGCGCACGGCTTTGGGCTGCTGCTGTTGCGCGGCCGGCGCCAGGGGATCGAGTACCAGTTGCGCAAACACGAGGCCGGCATGCACGCTGCCATCGTCATACGCGCGTTCGTACCACTGCGACACGCCTGCTGCATCGCGCTGCGCCAGTTCAAGCGGGATATGGTTGCCGATCAATTGCCACGCTGGCGGACAATCTTGCCGCGCCGCGCGCTCCAGCCAGTGCAGCGCGGTAGGAAGGCTTTGCGGCAAGCTGCTGCTGCCAAACAGGTACAGCTTGCCCAGCGCGAGCTGGGCCGCCACTTGGCCGGCACGGGCATTGCGGATGATTGCCAGTTCTTCGCGGTTAGCCATTGTTGGAATACGTGAAAGACATGACGTGAAAGCCATGGAAAGTGTGCCTGCGACACACAGCGGCAACGTGAAAGTTGCAAATATACAAGCTATCGGCACCATGCGGCGCTGCTGTGAGAACGAGGCCAAAGTCTACGCCGTAGCAGCTGGCGATTCGATTGGATTCCCGAGCGGATTGAGGGGTCACAAAACAGCACGAATCCGATGAAACTGTTTCGGATATTCGCAAGACAAACCGTCATGCCGAGTCCGGCAGCGCGGATTGCCCCACCAAAGGGCGTCGTATTGCCCTGATTTATGACGCTCGTTTCAAAAATACAACAGCACGGTTCGATTTATTGGCAAGGAGCGCGGCGCCCCCCCGATAATTGACGGATTAGCTAGTCTTGACGTTTGAAAGATTTAAGGTGCACGTATCGCGCGTTCAGCCAGGTCTCAACGCTCCAGATGTACGTGTTCACTTTATTTACAGGATTACCCCGATGAAGACCTCTCTCCTGGCTGTCGCACTGCTTGGCGCTTGCGCCGGTGTGGCCCATGCGCAGACGTCAGTGCAGGTCTACGGCAACCTCGATGCCGGCATCGTCAAACGCAGCAGCCAGAACGTCAGCATCGGCAAGCGCTCGGCCAACACCCTCGGGTTCAAGGGCACCGAAGAACTGGGTAATGGCCTCAAGGCCCTGTTCCAGCTTGAAACCCGTTACGAGCCGGACACCGGCAGCGCCGAAATCGGCCCCGATGGCAATGGACGCAGATTGTTCCAGGGCCAGAGCCGCGTTGGCCTGCAGGGCGACTTCGGCATGCTGCGCATTGGCCGCGGCCTGACTCCGTTCCACGAAACCATCGGCGCCTTCGAGCCATTCCACGCGATCGAAACCGCAGGCGGCTTTTATACCGACCTGAGCGTGGCCGGCTACAGCTCGCAGCCCCTCGACCCGGTCGGTTCCACCGCCAACCGCTGGTCGAACGCGGTCTGGTACAACTCGCCGGTCGTGAACGGCTTCCAGCTCAACACGGCCATCGCCACCAAAGAAAACAATGGCGCCGTCGCCATCATCGGCCGTGGCAGTGCAGTGGCGCCGCAGTATGCGGCCGGTACTGAAGCCTCGACCAATCCGTTCTCCATTTCCGGCACCTACAACAACGGCCCGGCAGCCCTGATGGCGGCCTACGAGCGCAACGCCGTCGAATCGAAGGTCTGGTCGATTGGCGCGTCGGTCACACCGACACCCGAACTCAAGCTGATGGGCACGTTCACACGGCTCGACGAAGACAATACGCGCCTGTTCAATACCGATACCAGTTCGTGGGTCGTAGGCGCGAATTTCACGGTCGGCCCTGGGAAATTCCTTGCTGGCTATGGTCAAAAGGACACCGATGGCCTGGAAAAGGTCAAGCAACTGTCGCTGGGCTATGAATACAGCCTGTCCAAGCGCACCTACCTGTATTTCGACGTGTCGCGCAAAAAAGGCGTCCCGGCCGCCCCTGGCACGATCAACCAGTACGACATCGGTATTCACCACACGTTCTAACACACCTGCAGCAGCCAGTAACTACTTGAGGGCGGACATCGGCAACGGTGTTCGCCCTTGTCGTATGCGACGCTCTGTAGCCTTTTCACAACGACAACGCGCCACCAGGCCCCATCCGAACGAGCGTTCTGTACAGTGCAGCAAGGCAATGGCATATTTGCGTGGCGGGCTCATGCCACGCGACAAGAAAATAATAGGGAGACACCATGAAAAAATGCCTTATCGCCGCCCTGCTCGGCGCGACCTTCGCAAGCACCGCGCTGGCCCAGACCAGCGTCCAGATCTACGGCATTGCCGATGCCGGCGTGATGTGGCAAAAAGGCGGCCCGACCAAGATCTACAGCGGCGGCGCCGACGGTTCGCGCCTCGGCCTGCGCGGCTCCGAAGACCTGGGCAATGGCTACAAGGCGATTTTCAATCTTGAAGCCCGCGTCGAACTCGACACCGGTTCGCAGCAGCCGACGCTGATGAACGACAATCCGGGCCGCTACCTGCTGCGCGGCATGGAACGCATCCCGGTCGCGATCCGCGACCGTCTGCAAGCGGCCATCCAGCCGCCGGGCGGCCCTGCCGTCAACCAGGAAAAAGCCCTGTTCGACCGCACCTCGATGGTCGGCCTGATCACCCCGATCGGCGCCGTGCTGCTGGGCCGCATGTACACCCCGGGCTACGAAGTGTTCAATATGGCCGATGCCTTTGAATCGGGCACGGCCGGCACCTGGGGCCACGTCACGGGCGGCACCGCCGGCTTTACCGCACTGGGCGCGGACATCCGCTCGCAGGAAGCCATCCAGTACCGCATCGCGTTGCCGAACGGCCTGGGCGGTTCGGTGATGTATGGCGCGCGCAATTCGGGTTACCTCGGCCGCTACAACAAGTTCCGCGCCGGCGCGGTGACGTACAAAGCCAACGGTTTCGACGTCGGCGTTGGCTACAACCATGGTTATGACCAGCAGAACCGGCCGAGCCTGCGTACTCTGACCGTCGGCGGCTCTTACTCCCTGGGCGAGAGCTGGAAATTCTTTGCCGGCTTCCATAGCCAGCGCAACGAGAACTCGGCCCTGATTCCGGATTATCTGAATGGCTGGGACACGGCCGTGGGCCCGGCGCTGACCGCGCAAGGCATTCCTGCGGTCACGCAGCAGCAACTGCGCGGCATTTTCGCCAACGCGATTTCGGCCAACACCAAGCAGGACGCCAACAGCTACCAGATCGGCGCCCACTACAAGGTTGGCAACGGCCGCATCGTCGCGTCGTACGCGCACCAGAACGACCGCACCGCGTCCAACAGCGATGCCAACCTGTACGCGCTGGGCTACAACTACTACCTGTCCAAGCGTACCGACCTGTACACGGCGCTGGCGTTCATCAAGAACGACAACGAAGCGCAGTATTCGCCAGGCACCTCGGGCAATCCGGGCGGCTTTACCGAAACCCCGGGCGCCGATGGCCGCGCCTTGCAACTGGGTGTCCGTCACCGCTTCTGACCACATCCCCGTTCATGCAAAGACGCCTGCGGGCGTCTTTTTTGTTCTCGGGTGCAACGCCCAGCGTCGGTTAAAATGATCCGATCCATTCCAATACCCTATTCCCCCATGAGCACTGCACCACTGGACGCCAGCACCGTTGCGCAATACCTGACCGATCACCCGGAGTTCTTCCAGGAGCAAGCCGGCCTGCTGGGTGAAGTGAAACTGTCGAGTCCGCTGACCGGTCGCACCGTGTCGCTCCAGGAACGCCAGATGGAAGTCATGCGCGACAAGTACCGCGCGCTCGAACTGCGCCTGTCCGACCTGTCGCGCCGCGCCGAAGAAAACGCCGGCATCGCCAACCGCTTTCACGCCTGGACCCAGGCCCTGCTGGTGTCGAAAGGCGGCGCCGCGATGGCGCGCGACCTGACCGAAGGCTTGCGCACCCACTTCACCGTGCCGCAAGTGACCTTGCGCCTATGGCATGTGGCCCCGGAACATGCCGACGCCTGGTTTGCCAGCAATGTCTCGGACGACGCACGCATCTTCGCCAACAGCCTGCGCGCGCCGTACTGCGGCCCCAACAATGATTTTGAAGCGGTGCGCTGGCTGGACGACGCCGAATCGATCCGCTCGACGGTGATGCTGCCGCTCGGCGCACCGGGCCAGAGCTTTGGCCTGCTGGTGCTCGGTTCGCCCGATCCGGCGCGCTTTACCACCGCCATGGCGACCGATTTCCTGGTCCACATCGCTGCCACCGCTACCACCGCGCTGGCGCCACTGCGCGCTTGACCAGCATGGATACGCGCGAGCCGCCAACCGACTGGGCCGCGCGCTACCTCGGCGAACTGGCCACCCAGCGCCAGTTGTCGCCACACACGATCGCGGCCTACCGGCGCGACCTGGCCGAGCTCGCGGAGCTGGCCGGCCACAGCGACTGGGCCCGGCTGGTGCACGCCGACATCCGCCGCTTTGCCGGCAAGCTGCATGCCGGCGGCCAGTCCGCGCGCTCCATTGCGCGCAAGCTCTCGGGCTGGCGCGGCTTCTATGAATGGCTGTCGCACCAGACGACGCTTGCTGCCAATCCGGTCGACGGTGTGCGCGCCCCCAAGCGCGCGCAGAGCCTGCCGAAGGCGCTGGCGGTCGACGATGCCGTGCAATTGATGGAAGCAAACCAGCGCGGCCACCTCGAACCGTTCGAGCTGTGCAATCACGCGATGTTCGAGCTGCTCTATTCGAGCGGGCTGCGCGTGTCGGAACTGGCGGGTCTGGACGTGGCCTGGCAGGATGCGCGCGGTGGCCAGCCGGGCTCGCTGGGCTGGCTCGACCTGCAGGCAGGCGAAGTGGTCGTGACCGGCAAGGGCAACAAGATGCGCCGGGTGCCGGTGGGCGGCCCGGCGCGCGAGGCGCTGGCACGCTGGCTCGCAGTGCGCCCTGCCGCGCGCGACGGTGGCGCCGCGCTGTTCTTGTCGGCGCGTGACACCCGCATCACGCCACGCGTCGTGCAAACCCGCCTCAAGCAGCACGCGCTGCGCGCTGGCACGCCGGTACACGTGCACCCGCACGTGCTGCGCCATTCGTTCGCGTCGCACCTGCTGCAATCGTCGGGCGACCTGCGCGCAGTGCAGGAACTGCTGGGCCACGCCAGCATCACATCCACGCAAATCTATACGGCACTGGACTTTCAGCACTTATCAAAAGTGTATGACGCGGCGCACCCGCGGGCGAAAGCCAAGCCGGAGTCCTGAGCCGGCGTCTCGAACTAGCGTCTCGACCCAGCCTCTTAAAGCAGGCCGAACAATGCGGCCTTGACCACGGCGGCGGTCTTGTTGGCCGCACCCAGCTTGAGCAGGGCATTGGCAACGTGAAAGTTGACGGTCCGCTCGGACAGGCTGAGGATGGAGCCGGCCTCGCTCGAGGTCTTGCCGTCGGCCATCCAGCGCAAGACTTCGGCTTCCCGCGCGCTGAGCGCCAGCACCGGCGCACCTGGCGCCGGCCGCTGCAGGCGGGCCAATCCCTGGTGCGCCGCATGCGCCAGCCACGACATATTGGCTTCGCTCTGGTACAGCTCGGTCTCGGACAGCGCATCGTGCGAGCGCGCCAGCGTCAGCATGCCGACGCAACCGTCCGGCGTACGCGACGCCTGTGCCCAGCCCACCTGCAAACCATGGCCACGCGCGTCTTCCCACAGCGGGCGCGCCTGCGCGAATACCGGCTCGCTCCACAACAGCGGCAACAGCGATGCGGCGCCATGCCGGACCGTGGGATCCTGCCCCAGATAACCCTGGTCGGCATAGCGCGCCTGCCATACATCCGGGTAATTGTTCAGCATGACGGTCGATGGTTTCGACAGCGGCATCGGCTTGCGCATGCCGTAGGCGCAATAGTCGAAACCCAGTTCGCGCGCGGCGCCGGCGACGACTGCAAACAGCCCATCCGCGTCCACGGCCCGGCCCATTGCGTCCAGATGACGGGCACGCCATTGCGCCATCGATTCGTTTGCCACCGCTTCCCCTATCCCCAGCGCGCTGCCCGACTGACATATTTGACAGTACCGGTGTCTTGCCGTGTTTCTTAGAATATTGCTTCACATTCAATTGTCGCCGCATGCAGGCAGGATGACAACGCATTTGATGGAGTCACCATGGTCTACCTGTCCCGCACCGTCGGCGCCGTCCTGCTGGCACTGAGCACGTTTGCCGGCGCCCAAACGCCTGCTGCCATGCCAAAGGACGCACCGGAACTGCTGGACGTCGGCACTTACCGGGTGCAGCTGGTCAGCAAGGGCACCGGGCCCTATACCGTCATCTTCGAATCCGGCTTCGGGCGCGACCTGAACGTGTGGCGCGATGTGGCGCCGCAGGTGGCCAGGTCGAACAGGGTGATCACGTACTCACGCGCCGGCCATGGCCGCTCGGAGGCGCGCCCCGGCACGCCAACCGTGGCCAGCCGTACCGATGAACTGGAACAAATGATCGCCGCTGCAGACTTGCGCCCGCCCTTCGTGCTGGTTGGCCATTCTTACGGCGGCTTCCTGATTCGCAGCTACGCCGCACGCCATCCGGCCCAGATCGCCGGCATGGTGTTCGTCGACCCCAGCGACGAGCACCAGAGCACCGAGCTGCGCAAGCTCGATGCCGCCGCGGTCGACAACGACGCCCGCTTGCTGGTGCAATACATGCCACCCAAGTTCCAGCCCGAACTGGCCCAGGTGCAGGCCATTCTCGACAGCGGCAACCTGCCCCTGGCCGGGCCCTTGCCGGATGTGCCGGTCGTGGTGCTTACATCCGTGCAGCGCCGCGAGCAGCCGCAGCTCTTTTTGGAAACCCCGGCAGCCGTCGACGTCTGGCGCGACCTGCATGCACGCTTCTTTCGCGGCTTCAGGCGCGGCAGCCACGTGGTGACGCCCGACAGCGGCCACAATATCCACCAGGAACAACCGCAGCTCGTGGTTGCCGCAATTGCCCAGGTCATTGCCGCTGCCGACACCGCACGCGCGGACGACGCACCTGACAAGAGGTAGACGCCCTGCCAATCCGGCCAAAAATTTCGTCCATGGTTTGAACGCAGTCAGCACGCGATACGCCAGATGGTGAGGTTGCAAGAATTGCGGCATAATCCCCCGGTTCTTTTGTCCAACCTTGATGTCAACCACGAGTAGCGAACCAATGGACCTGATCCCCAGCACCATCCTCACCGGCTTTCTCGGCGCGGGCAAGACCACCCTGCTCAACCGCATCCTGCAGGAAGACCACGGCATGCGCATCGCCGTCATCGAGAATGAATTCGGTGAAGAAAACATCGACAATGAGATTCTGGTGCAGGACTCGGGCGAGCAGATCATCGAGATGAACAATGGCTGCATCTGCTGCACCGTGCGTGGCGACCTGATCGAGGCACTCAACAGCCTGGCAAAGAAACGCGCCGCTGGCGAGATCAGTTTCGACCGCGTCGTCATCGAAACGACAGGCCTGGCCAATCCGGGGCCGGTGGCGCAGACCTTCTTCGTCGATGAAGAAGTTGGCGCCCACTACCTGCTCGACGCCGTCGTCACCGTGGTCGATGCTCGCCATGCGATGGAACAATTGACTGCGCACGAAGAAGCCCAGCGCCAGGTGGGCTTTGCCGACAAGATCCTGCTGTCCAAGACCGATCTGGTCGATGCCGCCGCCGTCGATGCGCTCAAGGCGCGCCTGCAGCGCATCAACCCGCGCGCCCCGATCGCCACGAGCGACTTCGGCCGCGCCCCGATTGCCGATGTGCTCGACCTGCGCGGCTTCAACCTGAACGACAAGCTGGACATCGACCCCGATTTCCTGCGTGTCGACGGCGAAGACGGGCACGACCATGATCACCAGCACGAACATGGCGCCGATTGCGGCCACGGTCACGACCACGTACACGATGCGTCGTGCAGCCACGACCATCATCACAGCCATCACAGCGACGACATCGCCGCGTTCGTGTTCAAGAGCGAGCGCGCATTCGACCCGGAGCGCCTGGAACAATTCCTCGGCAGCCTGGTCCAGGTCTTCGGCCCGCAAATGCTGCGCTACAAGGGCGTATTGCGGATGGATGGCGTCGATCGCAAGGTCGTGTTCCAGGGCGTGCACCAGATCATGGGCAGCGACGTGGGACCGAAATGGGGGGAGAATGAAACGCCCGCCACCAAGATGGTCTTTATTGGTAAAAATTTACCAAAAGACGTATTTATCCGCGGACTGGAACAGTGTTTGGTATAAACTGCATCAGTTTGACTGGCCATGCAGGCATGTCCGGCGCCATGCGTCGACAGTTTGCCAGGCCGGGCCGCACGGACCGCCACGACGCGCTTCAAACAGCCAGTGGTGAACCGCCCTTGCCGCCCATGCGGCGCGGACGGAGATAGGATGGCGTACCGTCGTCATCAAGGCAGCCTGCCCGGCATGCACCCATTTGTGCGGTGTTACTGATGGGCAAGCTGATAAAATGCAAACCTCTGTCGTATCGAAGGCATCATGACTAAAACAACGAAACCGAATACCGCCCAGTCCGACGAACGCCTCCTGACGGAAGACGAGATTCGCGCGATGAGCGAGGGCGACTACATGAATGCGGCCCAGCTGGCATTCTTCAAGAACCGCCTGCAGGAACTCGAGCGCGAACTGCTCAAGAACGCCGGCGAAACCACGGAACACCTGCGCGAAACCGTGCTGGTTCCCGATCCGGCCGACCGCGCAACCATCGAAGAAGAACATGCGCTCGAACTGCGCACCCGCGACCGCGAGCGCAAGCTGCTCAAGAAAGTCCAGCAATCGATCCAGTCGATCGACGGCGGCGAATACGGCTGGTGTGAAGAAACCGGCGAGCCGATCGGCATCCCGCGCCTGATCGCCCGTCCTACCGCCACGCTGTCGCTGGAAGCCCAGCAGCGTCGCGAACTCAAGCAGAAGCTGTACGGCGACTGATCGATGCCCGTGCTGAACCTTGATTCAGCACCAGCCAAAAAAGCATGCGACCTGTCGCATGCTTTTTTTATGTGCAGACACCTTTTCTTGATGTTTGTAACGACGCATGACAGCCGCCGTCCCGGCCATGCGCGCACGCTACAATTGCTCGATACCACATCAATATTGCCCTTAAGCTACACTGACGCCCGTCCACGTATGCTCAGCATGCGTCGCCAGGGTCCGTGCTAAGGTCATGGTGGACACGTTATCGAGACAACGGTGAGCATGGGGCTTTTTTCCTTCCTGAAGAAAAAGAACGATGCGGTGGCCGCGCCCGACTGGCCGCCACCCGAGTCGCGCCTGCGCGGCGAACCGTCACGCCTGGCGTCTGACGCCGAGCGCGAACGCCAGCGTGAAATCGCCCGCGCCACTGCCGCCAAGATCGATGAAATCGAACTCGAATTCGCGTCCGACATGTTCGACGACGAGCCGGCCTGGGACAGTGGCCGCCGCCCCGCCAACGGCGTCACAGTGGCCGCCGCGCCCGATCCCGACGACATTCCCGACCACGCCGCAGCGCCCGCGAATGCCCCGGCGGTCGATGAAAGCGCCATCCTGTACGCCAACGGCCAGGGCGCCGCTGCCGAACAATTGCTGCGCGAATCGCTCGCGACGCTGGGGCGCCACGAACGCCTGCCATGGTGGATGCTGTTCGACCTGTACCAGGCCGATGGCCGCGAAGAACTGTTCGAGAGCATCGCCATCGATTACGCCAGCCACTTCGAAACCTCGCCGCCCACCTGGAAGCCGCTCGCGCCCGCCTCGGTCGCCCCCCAGCCGGCGCAAGGCGTGGCTGCCACCGAAACCTTCGATACACTGCTCGATGCGACCGTCGCGCCCCGCCTGCGCCGCGTGCTCGAGGCGCAGGCGCCAAACGTGCGGCTCGACTTCGGCAAGGTACGCAGCATCGACACGGATGGCGCCGATTGCCTGCTGGCCGCCCTGCACACGCTGCGCGCGAGCAACCGCGGCCTGGTGCTGGCCGGCGCCGACACGCTGATCACGACGCTGCGCCCGATGCTCGTCATCGGCAAGCGCGGGGCCAGTCCGGCGCCGTGGCTGTTGCTGCTCGAACTGCTGCTGCTGACCAATCGCGAAAAAGATTTCGAAGAAGCGGCGATGGATTACTGCGTCACCTACGAAGTCTCGCCCCCCTCGTTCGAGGCACCCCGCCACGTCTCGACGGCCGCGCCCGCCCCAACCCACGGCGACCGCTTCATGCTGCCTGCCGTGATCACCAGCCCAGAGCCGGCGCTGATGGCGGCCATCGATGCCTACGCCGCAGAGCACAAAATGCTCGTGCTCGACTGCTCGCGACTGATGCGCATCGACTATGCCGGCGCCAGTACCCTGCTGGCGCGGCTGGATGCGTGGGCAGCCGGCCGCCCCGTCGAGCTGCGCGAACTGAACCATCTGATAGCCGCCCTCCTGCGGCTGCTGGGCGCAGGCGACAGCGTACGGCTATATCCGCACCGCTACTGACGCTAAAGCACCCCGAAAAGCCGGGGTCAGGTCTGACATTCGGACACGATCTCGACCGAAAAGCCGGGGTCAGGTCTGACATTCGGACACGATCTCGACAGTCAGGTAGTGAAACTAGCTGGCACTGGGCCATGCGAATACTGAACAAGACACTGTTGGAAGTGGCTAAGGCTGAGGTCGTGTCCAAATGTCAGACCTGACCCCGGCTGTGTGACCCCGGCTGTGGAAGCGCATCGGTATTTCCCGTTCGGATAATCTTGCAATCCTGCGCACGGTCCCCACCTGCTGGTAGCCAGACAATCACGAGGTAAAAATGGAACAATTTCACGGTACAACCATCGTCAGCGTACGCCGCGGCAATCAGG
>Ga0308163_10001927_pt1 | contig 20645 bp, 12 predicted proteins | sample PhyTR1_FD_201037 | JGI IMG/M metagenome (GOLD analysis project Ga0308163, IMG submission 201037) | Phyllosphere microbial communities from UC Gill Tract Community Farm, Albany, California, United States - DLSLT.R1 | ecosystem: Host-associated > Plants > Phyllosphere > Unclassified | place: USA...
ATACCTACCGCGCCTCCGGCGCCGGTGGTCAGCACATTAACAAGACCGATTCCGCAGTGCGTCTGACGCACGGCCCTTCCGGTATCGTGGTGCAGTGCCAGAACGACCGCTCGCAGCACCGCAACAAGGCCGAGGCGATGGAAATGCTGAAGGCGAAGCTGTACGAGATGGAGCTGCGCAAGCGCATGAGCGAGCAGCAGAAACTGGAAGACTCCAAGACCGACGTCGGCTGGGGCCACCAGATCCGCTCTTACGTGCTCGATCAGTCGCGCATCAAGGATTTGCGCACCAATTTCGAGACCGGCAACACCAAGGGTGTGCTCGACGGCGACCTGGACGACTTCATCTCCGCTTCGCTCAAACAAGGCGTTTAATCAATGGCAAATACAGTGGCATCCTCCTCGCAGCGCGCGTTCATCTTCGACATGGACGGCACCATCGTCGACAACATGGCCTTCCATACCAAGTCGTGGCTGGCCTTTTTCGAACGCCGTGGCAAAACGCTGGATCCGGACGCGTTTTTCCGCGACACGGCCGGCCGCCAGGGCCATGAAATCATGCGCAACTACATGGGCGACCACCTGACCAAGGAAGAAAGCGCGGCCCTCGACTTCGAGAAGGAATCACTGTACCGCGAACTGTACGCGCCGCACCTGGCGGTGACCACCGGCTTCGACCTGTTCATCGCCGCTGCCAAAAGCGCCGGCATCAAGCTGGCCGTGGCCACCGCAGCGCCGAACGAGAACATCGCCTTCACGCTCGACGGCCTGGATCTGCGCAAGCAGTTCGATGCCATCGCCGGCGCCGCCGATGTGGCGCGCGGCAAGCCGAATCCGGACGTGTTCCTGCTGGCGGCCGAACGCGCCGGCGCCCTGCCCGCCAACAGCATCGTCTTCGAAGACGCGCCGCTGGGCGTGGAAGCGGCACGCCGCGCCGGCATGCGCGCGGTGGTGCTGACCACCACGCTGCCGGCCGAGGCTTTCGCCGAATACGACAACGTCATCGCCGTGGCGCGCGACTTCAGCGAGCTCGATATCGAGGCGCTGTTCGCCTCCGAGCTGCATGTCGAGCCATACCTCGACACCGCCGCCACCAACTAATCATCACCTCAACCTAGAAACAGACCATGACTACGGATCTTCAAGAACAAGCAGGCGCATCTGCCACCCCGCCGGACGAAAACAAGATCATCGCCGAGCGCCGCGTCAAGCTGGCCGCGCTGCGCGAACAGGGCATCGCCTTCCCGAACGACTTCAAACCTGAGCACAAGGCGGCCGACCTGCACGCGCAGTACGGCGAGAAGTCGCGCGAAGAGCTGGAAGCCAATCCCGTCACCGTGGTGCTGGCCGGCCGCATGATGTTGAAGCGCGAAGCCGGCAAGAAGGCCGCCTTCGCCACCTTGCAGGACTCGTCCGGCGCCAAGGCCGATGGCCGCATCCAGATCTACGCCACGCTGGACCTGACCGGCGAAGCCGCGATGGCCGCGCTGCACCACTACGACCTGGGCGACATCCTGGGCGTGGTCGGCACGCTGTTCAAGACCAAGACCGATGAACTGACCATCAAGGTCAGCGAACTGCGTCTGATCACCAAGTCGCTGCGCCCGCTGCCGGACAAATTCCACGGCCTGGCCGACCAGGAAACCAAGTACCGCCAGCGTTACGTCGATCTGATCATGAACGAGGAAACGCGCCGCACCTTCAAGGCGCGCACCGCGGCGATTTCGTCGATGCGCCGCTTCATGGAAAAGAACGAGTTCATGGAAGTGGAAACGCCGATGCTGCACGCCATTCCAGGCGGCGCCGCGGCCAAGCCGTTCATCACCCACCACAACGCGCTGGACATGCAGATGTTCCTGCGTATCGCGCCGGAGCTGTATCTGAAGCGCCTGGTGGTGGGCGGTTTCGACCGCGTGTTCGAGATCAACCGCAACTTCCGCAATGAAGGCGTGTCGATCCGTCACAACCCTGAATTCACGATGATGGAGTTCTACGCGGCCTACACCGACTACAAGTGGATCATGAACTTCACCGAGGAGATCATCCGCCAGGCCGCGATCGACGCCCACGGCACCGCCACGCTGACCTACGGCGGCAAGGAGCTGGATCTGGCCAAGGCCTTCCACCGCCTGACCATCGTCGAGGCGATCAACAAGTACGCGCCGGGCTACACGCCGGAGCAGCTCAAGGACGCTGAGTTCATCAAGCAGGAACTGCTGAAGTTTGGCGTCAAGCCGTTCGCCACCGCCGGCCTGGGCGCGCTGCAACTGGCGCTGTTCGAGGAAACCGCCGAAGCGCAGCTGTGGGAGCCGACCTTCATCATCGACTACCCGGCCGAAGTGTCGCCGCTGGCGCGCGCCTCCGATACGGAAGCGGGCATCACCGAGCGCTTCGAGCTGTTCATGGTCGGTCGCGAGATCGCCAATGGCTTCTCGGAGTTGAACGACGCCGAAGACCAGTCGGCCCGCTTCCTGGCCCAGGTGGCCGCCAAGGATGCCGGCGACGAGGAGGCGATGTTCTACGACGCCGACTACATCCGCGCACTGGAATACGGCATGCCGCCGGCCGGCGGTTGCGGCATCGGCATCGACCGCCTGATGATGATTATCACCGACTCGCCAAACATCCGCGACGTGCTGCTGTTCCCGCACTTGCGCCGCGAAGAGTAAGCTTGACGCTTGCCTATAAAAGCCGCTTGTCAGCGGCTTTTTTTCCGGCTGTGGTGTTGCCATAAAAGAAATTATCAAATAGAATTAAACGTTTATTAATAATTAAATGTGGCATCGCGGGCAGCCGCAATCGAAAGACTTTATGAAGAAATTTGCAATTCTGGCCATCGCCTCGTTCCTTGGCGCCTGTGGCGGCGGCGGAGATGGCGGCGGCAACTCGACGGTGACTCCCGCGAATCCGGGCACTTCGCCGATGCCTGGTGGCAACAACGACCCTTGCCTTACGCTGTCGCCCAGCGCGCTGAGCCTGACGGCCACGCAAGGCTCAGCGACCACTGCAGCGGTTCAAGCCACCTCTACTTGCAACTTCCCCGGAATCGTCAACGCCGCCATCATCGACAGCAAAGGTGTCTTCGATCCGAACGCCGGGATCAGCGCCGCCTCGTCATCCAGCTACACCGCCCAGCTGCGGACCGCGCAAACGCTGCAGGCCGGCGTCTATGACGGCACGCTGGAAATCCGCCTGTGTAAAGACGATCCCAAAGTGTGCGCGCAGCCTCACCAAGGCTCGCCTTGGCGCCTGCCCTATCATCTTCAAGTCGATCCGCCTGTCGTCAATCCATCCATTAGCTGGACCGTTCCGAACACGCAGATCATGCTGGCCAATGGTAGCGCAACGATGGCGAGCCTGATGGCGCAAACCCCTGTTAGCTTGTCCGGCATTGCGCCGGTGGCATGGCGTGCCAGCGTGGCCGGCGCGCCATGGCTGAAACTCGTTCACGGCAATGGCATCACGAACGCCTCCAGCCTTCAGGTTGCGGTCGATCCCGCCGAGTTTGCCAAGCTCGACAACTTCGCCGACCACACGGCCCTCGTGACCATCACGGCAGACCAACCCGACGTACCGCCGACCACCACGGCTATTACGCTAAGAAAAGCACTTCCCGAGCTGACCTATGCCGGCCCCTACACCATGCTGCCGGGCCAGTCAGCGCTGCTGCGCTTGCGCGGACACGGTCTGTCTACGCTCGGCGATCCGGCGAAATCGCTGCAAATCAGCGGCGTCAACGTCAGCAATGTGCAAGTGATCAACGACAGCGAAATCACCGTGCTGGCGTCCGCCGGCAGCGCCGGCGCCGCACGCTTTTCCATTCCCAACGCGATGGGAATCGATACCGGAGGCGCCACCGTGAAGATCGTGTCCCCGACTCAATTCGGCTATCAAGCCTTCGCCACCGACGGCGAAAAAGGCACCTTGCGTTACGACGTCGAACGCCAGTCTTTGCTCTTGGTAAATCGCGCACAACAGAAAGTGTTGCGCTATGCCTTTATTGCCGGTCGCTGGGCGACAGCAAGCGTTGCGATCAAGGGCGTCGACGATGCCTCGCTCAGCCCCGACGGTCAGTCGCTGGTGGTGACCTCCACTTCCGGATTGCTGTCGCTGCTCGATCCCGCCACGCTGGCACTGCAGGCCAGCTATCAAAGCACCGCTTACTTAGCTTCGCAATATTATGTTACGTCACGTCTGGCGATAACCAATGACGGCCGCGCGTGGTTCCCGCAGGGTCACTGGCTCAATACCCTGGCGTATTTCGATTTACGCAAACGCCAATTTGGTCGGAACGGCGACGATTATTACGACGGCCCATGGTTCTCACTATCCGGCGATGGCGAGCGCCTGGTGATGATTCGGTCCGCGTCCCCTTGGCCGACTGGTCCGGTGCAATATATGGACGCGAGCGACGGCGCCATCCACCATAATCCGGATACGAACCTGTCGATGTTTCACACGTCTTCCCAGAGCCGCGATGGCGACCGTATCATCTTTGACGATTTGGAAGTCCGCGATCGTCAATTTAAAAAACTCGGTAGATTCGCGGTGAACGACGTGGCTTACGCCGGTCTATCCCCCGGCTCGGTGATTTCGCCAGACGGAACGCGCGCCTACGTGATGTACCTTGGTCCCTTGACGGATCCGGATATGAAACCGCGAATTTTCGTCTTCGATACCAGCAAAGCGGTTGAAGGCGTCTTTCCTGTAGTCGGCTCTTTCTCTGTTTCCGATACGCCGACCAGCTGCATGCGAAGCGAATCCTACTGCGACCCGCGCATGTCGACCGCCATCAGCCCGGACTCCAAGACGCTGTTCTTCGCCGGGAACAAAAATGTACTGGTCATTCCTGTACCAGGCTCGCTTGCCCATTGAGTAAGCGTGCAATGGGCGCGCCTGCCGCGGCGCCCATTGCAGCTTACCGGATAGCCCACACCCCGCCAAACGGTGGTGGTCCGAGATATGTGCGGTCGGCACGTTACGGATTGAAAGGCTCCCTGCGGAAATTCTGGCGCAGGCCTACAATAGGCCTACACCTTCGCCAGGAGTCCACCCATGCTTCTCTCGCTGCAAGACCAAACCGCCATCGTCACCGGCGCCAATTCCGGACTTGGACGCGGCATCGCGCTGGCATTCGCCAGGGCCGGCGCCAATGTCGTCGTCAACTATCACAGCCACCAGGACCAGGCCGACGAGGTGGTCGCGCTGATCGCCGCCGATGGCGGACAGGCGATCGCGGTCCAGGCGGACGTCGGCGAAGAGCCGGACGTGCTGGCCCTGTTCGACGCCGCCGTCAAGCGCTTCGGCGCCGTCGATATCGTGGTGGCGAACTCCGGCCGCCAGGACGACGCGCCCAGTGCCGACATGACCCTGGCCCAGTGGGAAGGCGTTTTGAAAACCAATCTGACCGGCCAGTTCCTGTGCATGCGCGAAGCGGTGCGCCTGTTCCGCAAACAGGGCCAGCGCGACGTCTACCGCGCGCTCGGCAAGATCATCTGCATGAGCTCCGTCCACCAGCGCATCCCGTGGGCCGGCCATGTCAACTACGCGGCGTCCAAGGGCGGCGTGCACCTGCTGATGGAAACCATGGCGCAGGAGGTCGCGCCCGAGAAGATCCGTATCAACGGCATCGCGCCGGGCGCCATCAAGACCCCGATCAACGTCGAAGCGACCGGCGACGGCGGCACTCCCGAGCTGCTTAAACTGATCCCGTATGGCCGCGTGGGCAAGCCGGAGGATGTCGCCAACGCGGCGCTGTTCCTGGCATCCGACCTGGCGGACTACGTGGTCGGCAGCACGCTGTTCGTCGACGGCGGCATGTCGCTCTATCCAGGCTTCGAGGACAACGGCTGATGGCCGCCGGCGCAAAGGCCAGGACCACCGCCAAAACCCCACCCAAGCCGAAGCCGCCCGTGAAAGGCGCGGACCGCGCGGAACGCGACATCGCCGACCATGGCGTCATCGGCAACCTCGCCACCATCGCTCTGGTGGCGTGCGACGGCGCCATCGACTACATGTGCTGGCCCAACCTCGACAGCCCGAGCATCTTCGCCGGGTTGCTGGACGCGGCCAAGGGCGGCGTGTTCGAGCTGTCGCCGCAAATCGACGATCCGCGCATCGTGCAGATGTATATGCCCGACACCAACGTACTGCTGACACGCTGGATGGGCAGCGATGCCAGCGCCGAAATCACCGACCTGATGATCGACACCGACGATGTCGGCGAGTCCCCCACCCGGCTGGTGCGGCGGGTGACCGTCACCGGTGGCAAAGCGACGATCAACCTGCGCTGCGCGCCGCGCTATGACTACGCGCGCGTGGTTCCCGCGGTCGCATTCAGGAAAGGCAGCGCAATCTTTTCCGGCAAAGGCAACCCCTCGCTGCGCCTGAGCGGCCATGCCGATTTCGTCAAGGGCGAAGGCGAGGTGACCGCCAGCTTGACGCTACGCGCCGGCCAAAGCGTGACCTTCATGCTCGACGAGCCGCACGAAGAGCTGCTCGACGCCGACGCCATCGGCCAACTGATCGACGCGACCATCGGCCGCTGGCGCGCCTGGGCAGGTAAATCGACATACAAGGGTCGCTGGCGCGACGCCGTCACGCGTTCCGCGCTAGTGCTCAAACTACTGACGTCGCGCCGGCATGGCTCCATCGCTGCCGCCGGCACCTTCGCCCTGCCCGAGGCAAAGGGAGGTGTGCGTAACTGGGACTACCGCGCCGCCTGGATACGCGATTCGTCATTCTCGATCTACGCGCTGATGCGTCTTGGTTATCACAGCGAGGCCAAGGACTTCTACCGCTGGCTCGGTGACCGCGCGCTGCACTCCACCGAGGGTGGCAAAATGCAGGTGATGTATGCGCTCGACGGCGGTGCGATTTCGCCGGAAACCACGCTGGAGCACCTGGCCGGCTACGGTGGCGCAGCACCGGTCCGCATCGGCAACGACGCCGTCACGCAACTGCAGCTCGACATCTACGGCGAGTTGATGGACTCGATCTACCTCAGTAACAAATACGGCGAGGCGATCTCGCATGACCGCTGGGTGGGCGTGTGCCGGGTGATCGATTACGTTTGCCGCCACTGGAACGAGGCCGACGCCGGCATATGGGAAGTGCGCGGGCCGCCGAGCCACCATTTGCATTCGCGGCTGATGTGCTGGGTCGCGATCGACCGGGCGATCCGGCTGGCCAGCAAACGCTCGCTGGCCGCGCCGTTCACGCGCTGGATCAAGGTGCGCAACGCCATCCATGACGATATCTGGTCCAATTTCTGGGATGAGAAGCTGGGGCATTTCGTCGAGGAGCGCGGCGGCAAGGACCTGGACGCGGCGCTGCTGTTGATGCCGCTGGTGCGCTTCGTCGGCGCCACGGATCCACGCTGGCTGGCAACGCTGGATGCCATCGGCACCCGGCTCACCGACGATGGCATGGTGTTCCGCTACAAACGCGACGACGGCTTGCCGGGCAAGGAAGGCGCGTTCTCGGCGTGCTCGTTCTGGTACGTAGAGTGCCTGGCGCGCGCCGGACGCATGGACGAGGCGCGGATAATCTTCGAAAAGCTGCTGCGGTACGCTAACCACTTGCAGTTGTACGCGGAGGAGTTCGACGAACGCGCGGAGTTGACCGGCAATTTTCCGCAGGGGTTCACGCATCTGGCCTTGGTTAGCGCCGCGTTTTATATCGACCGCGAGATGGAGGGGCGCGGCCAGCGGGACTGGCCGGCTTAAAAAGCGCGAGCGCACCCCGAACCGGGAAAGGGGTCGTACCCCGTACGGGGTACGACCCCACGGCGACGCACGCTTTTCGTCACGTGCGCGGGGTGCGGGTTGGGGTTACCGGTTTATTGGATCACCCGATAGCACGGCGTGTATGCCTTGCCCGCCAACTTCATGCGGCTTTGCTCGACGAACGACGCCAGCAGCGCATCCATCGGCCCCATGATCTCCTTGTCGCCATGGATTTCGAAGTGGCCGAACTTCTCGATCGCCCGGATGCCCTCGTCCTTGACGTTACCCGCCACCACACCGGAAAACGCCCGGCGCAGGTTCGCCGCCAGCAGATGCACTTCCTGGTTCTTGTGCAGGCTCAGATTGCGCATGTTCTCGTGCGTCGGCGCGAACGGCTTCTGGAATTCGCGGTCGATCCGCAGGCCCCAGTTATAGTAATAAGCATCGCTGCGGCTCTTGCGGAATTCGCGCACCTGCTTGATCCCGGCCTGCATCTCGCGCGCCACCAGTTCAGGATCGTCGATGATGATCTTATAGCGCTGCTGCGCCTCCGGCCCCAGCGTATCGAGGATGAACTGGTTGATCTGCACGAAGTACTCGCGCGACGTCTCAGGTCCGGTGAACACCAGCGGGAACGGAATCTCCGCGTTATCCGGATGCAGCAGAATGCCCAGGATGTACAGTATCTCCTCGGCGGTGCCGGCGCCGCCCGGGAACACCACGATGCCGTGACCGGTGCGCACGAACGCTTCCAGGCGCTTTTCGATATCCGGCATGATCACCAGTTCGTTGACGATCGGGTTCGGCGATTCGGCGGCGATGATGCCCGGCTCCGTGATGCCCAGGTAGCGGCCATGGGCCAGACGCTGTTTGGCGTGGCCGATGGTGGCGCCTTTCATCGGACCTTTCATCGCACCCGGGCCGCAGCCGGTACAGATGTCCAGGTCGCGCAGGCCCATTTGATAACCAACTTCCTTCGAGTAGTTATACTCGGCGCGGTTGATCGAGTGTCCGCCCCAGCACACCACCAGGTTCGGATTGAGCATCGGCTTGAGCACGCCGGCGTTGCGCAGGATGTGGAAGACCGCGTCGGTGATGTCCTCGGTGCGGTTCATGTCGAACTTCTGCGTATCGGTGACCTCGTTGCTGACGAAGACAATATCGCGCAGCACCGCGAACAGGTGTTCGTGGATGCCCTTGATCATTTTGCCGTCGACGAAAGCGATCGCCGGGGCGCCCTTAATATCGAGCTTGATGCCGCGCTCGCGCTGCACGATGCTGATCGAGAAGGACTCGTAACGTTCGAGCAGCTCCTTGCCGTCGTCGATGGTGCTGCCGCAATTGAGCACGGCGAGTGCGCAATTGCGAAAGACGTTATATAGGCCGCCCTGGCTGGTGTCGAGCAGCTTGTTCACTTCCGCCTTCGAAAGGATTTCCAGCTGTCCTTCGGGCGAAATCAATGTATCGATAACGTCATGTTCCATGTTGCGTAAATCCTTATTCAGATTCGATGTCACGTAGTAGGCCTGCAATGCCAATATACGACAACTCGGCGCACTTTGGGTCCGGAGATTGTGCGCCGCAATCTTTATAGGCCGATCCGGGATTTATTATCACAAATGACACAATCTTGCAGCGATTGCTCCAAAAAGTGCGTCACGTCGCATTTGTAGATTAAAATGGCGCCCAATTTGGCCCCCCACGAGGGAGCCGGAGACACTTTTCATCGATCATAAATTAGGAGAAGCCGCATGAGCGGTGCTACCACCACCAACACGGACGTTCCGATTCCCGAGTTCAAACAGATCATGGGCCACCCGGCCCCGCTCTGGATGTTGTTCATGACCGAATTCTGGGAGCGTTTCGCTTTCTACGGCATCCGTTGGGCGCTTGTGCTCTACGTCGTCGCACAATTCTATAACGGCGACTCGTCCGGCGAATCGGCCGCCAATCTGGTCTACGGCTCCTACCTCGCGCTGGTCTACGCCGCCGCGCTGTTCGGCGGCTATGTCGCCGACCGCGTGCTGGGGTACCAGCGCTCGATCCTGGTCGGCGCCGCCTTCATGGCGGCCGGCCTGTTCATGATCGCCTTCCCCGACCAGACGGTGTTCAAGCTTGGCTTGGCCACCATCATCGTCGGCAACGGCATGTTCAAGCCGAACATCTCGACCATGGTGGGCAAGCTGTACTCCACCGGCGACACACGCCGCGACTCGGGCTTCACCATTTTCTACATGGGGATCAACTCCGGCGCGATGGTCGCCCCGGTGCTGACCGAATGGCTGGCAACGGCGATCTTTGGCACCGACGGCATGCCCGCTTACAAAGTGGTGTTCATGTCGGCCGGCGTCGGCATGTTGATTAGCCTGGTGTGGTTCTTCATCGGCCGCCGCAATCTGAAAGGCATCGGCGCCCCGGATGCGCAAACCAGCGATCCGAAACGCCTGGTGTATGTGGTATTGGGCTCGCTGTGCGTGATCCCGGTGGTCTACATGCTGCTGGCGGCCGGCGCCAAGAGTCTGCAGGCGGTGCTGTCGGTGCTGTTCATCCTGCTGGCGGTGATGCTGCTGATCGAGGGGATCAAGAACGGCAAGGTCGCGCGCGACCGCGTCATCGCCATGCTGCTGATCTTCTTCTTCAATATCATGTTCTGGATGTTCTTCGAGCAGGCCGGCAGCTCGTTCACCTTCCTGGCCGAGAAAATCGTCGACCGCGAAATGTTCAACTGGACCTTCCCGGTGGCGTGGTTCCAGACGGTGAACTCGCTGGCGATCATCACCTTTGCGCCGCTGATCGCCTTCATCTGGGTCGCCATGCGCAGCAAGAATCCATCGATTCCGCGCAAGTTCGGTCTGGGCCTGCTGTTCAACGGCGCCGCCTTCGGCCTGCTGATGTACGCGCTGTCCATGCTGGTCGATATCGACAACAAGATCCCGTTCTGGACCCTGTTCATGGTCTACGTGCTGCAATCGATCGGTGAACTGTGCCTGTCGCCGATCGGCCTGTCGATGGTGACCAAGCTGGCGCCTACGCGCCTGGTCGGCCTGGGCATGGGCGGCTGGTTCCTGTCGACCGGTATCGGCAACAACCTGTCGGGCATCTTCGCGTCGGCGGTGTCCGGCGAAAGCGGCATGTCGGTGACGTCGGCGCTGTCCGGCTACACCTTCGGCTTCTACTCGCTGATGGCCGGCGGTGTGCTGCTGTTCCTGATCGCGCCGCTGATTCAAAAGCTGATGCACGGCGTGAAGTAAAGCCCTTCGCTGCGGAAGCAAGCAAACAGGCAAGCAAAAAAAAACGCCGCCCGGATGACACCGGGCGGCGTTTTTTTGAATACTGAGCACGCATCAATCCAAACGACGTAGGGCGGATTAGCGAAGCGTAATCCGCCATGCATGCGCAGCCACACGCGCACACATCTATCAGGTACGCTGCATCGGATTAGCGTCCAACCAAGCCTGCAGCTTGTCGGCGGTATCCGCCGGCAGATGCAAGCCAAGCTTCGAGCGCCGCCAAAGAATATCCTGCGCCGTGCGCGCCCACTCGTAGCGGCGCAAATACTCCACCTCCGTCGCAAACAACCCCGGCGCGATCTGCTCGCCCATATCCGCCACATCGGTGCGATCGCACAGCAGCGTGTGAATCCGCGTTCCGTAGGCCCGCGCATAGCGCAGCACCAGCAGCGGCGGCAGCCACGCGTAGCGCGCCTGCATGGTGCGCACCCACGCGTCGAACTGCAGCACCGATTTATTCTGCGGCTCGGCGCCGTACACATCGCCGCCCGGCAGGCAGGCGTTATGCGTCCATGCCCCGTGGCGGTTATCGAGCGCCTTGGCGATCAGATCGACCGCCTCCTCGGCCAGCTTGCGGAAAGTGGTGATCTTGCCGCCGAAAACACTGAGTATCGGCGGCCCGTCGCTGTCGACCTCCAACCGGTAATCGCGCGTCACGGCCTTGGCGTCGGCGCCGTCCTCCACCAGCGGGCGCACGCCCGAATAGGTCCACACCACATCCGCCGGCACCACAGGCTTGACGAAATACTCGCTGGCCAACTGGCACAGGTAGGCGATTTCGTCCTCGCCGATGGCAACCTGGTTGCTGTCACCGTGATAATCGAGGTCGGTGGTGCCGATCAGCGTGAAATCTCGCTCGTAAGGTATGGCAAAGACGATGCGCCCGTCCGGATGCTGGAAGATATAGGCGTTGTCATGCTCGAAGATACGCTTGACGACGATATGGCTGCCTTTGATCAGGCGCAGGTGGCCGCCCCCTTCCTTGGGCAGCGCCGCGTGCAGCAGATCGGCGGTCCAGGGACCGGCGGCGTTGACCACGTAGCGGGCATTGACGCGGATATTGCCGCAACTGGGTTTATACAAGGTCGCTTCCCACCCGGCCGGCTGGCGCACCAGCGAATTGCAGACCGCTTGCGTCAGGATGGTGGCGCCCTTCTCGCAGGCGTCGATGGCGTTCAGCACCACCAGCCGCGCGTCATCGACCCAGCCGTCCGAATAAATAAAGCCGCGCTTGAACTCCGGCTTGAGCGGTTTGCCGGCCGCGTGGCAGCGCAGGTTGACGCCGGACGACGCGGGCAGCAGCTCGCGCTTGGCCAGCAGATCGTAGAGCATCAAGCCGGCCCGGATCAGCAGCGCGGGGCGCTGCCCTTTCGCGTGCGGCATCACGAAGCGCATCGGCCACATGATGTGCGGGGCGGCGCGCATCAGCGTTTCGCGCTCGATCAGCGCCTTGCGCACCAGGTTGAATTCGTAGTATTCCAGATAACGCAGGCCGCCGTGTATCAACTTGGTCGACGCCGACGACGTATGCGACGCCAGGTCGTCCTTCTCACACAAGACCACCGACAGTCCGCGCCCCGCCGCGTCGCGCGCGATGCCGGCGCCATTGATGCCGCCGCCCACTATCAGGACGTCGCAATCGAGTGTGTGCTGCGGTTCCGCCATGTCTTCCCCGGCTGTATAGCCAAATTAACCAGATTACTGTACAAGTTACTCTACGTTACGTGAAATTTGCCTTTCCTCATAGAGGCCGGCACCCAATCCACCCCAAAAAGCCACGTTCCGTTTAAGAGAACGCAAATTTTGATGGTCTATAATCGGCCCAACCGTTATCACCGTGAGATCGTGCTTTGACCGCTTCCCCTATCGCATTACCAAAATGGCTGAACCGCCGTAACGCCATCCGAGGCTTCATCGTGACCGGCCTCGTCGCCCTCGTCGCCGGCGGCCTGCTGCTGGCCTATGTGCTGCTGTTTGTCGCCCCCAAGCTACCCGCGCTCGACGCCGTGACCGACTACCGCCCCAAGATTCCGCTGCGCGTCTACACCGCCGACAACGCCCTGATCGGCGAATTCGGCGAGGAGCACCGCGACTTCGTGCCGATCAAGGAAGTGCCGGAACTGATGAAAAAAGCAGTACTGGCCATCGAGGACAAGCGCTTTTATGAACATAATGGCATCGACTGGCGTCGCGCGCTGGGCGCGGCGCGCGCCAATCTGGGGGGCGGATCGCGGCGCCAGGGCGGCTCCACCATCACCATGCAGGTGGCCCGCAATTTCTTCCTGACCCGCGATAAGTTCTACGGCCGTAAGCTCAATGAAGTTATGCTGGCGATGAAAATCGAAGCGGCGCTGAGCAAGGATGAAATCCTCGAGCTATACATGAACCAGATCTATCTGGGCCAGCGCTCGTTCGGCTTCGGCAGCGCGGCGCAGACCTACTTCGGCAAATCGCTCAAAGAGCTCGATGTCGCCGAAATGGCCATGCTGGCCGGCCTGCCGCAGAATCCGGCCCGCCACAATCCGGCGGTGAACCCGAAACGCGCCAAACAACGCCAGCGCGTGGTGCTCAAGTCGATGCGCGACCTCGATTACATCACCGAAGACCAGTACCAGAAGGCACTGCACCAGACCTTGCGCGTGAGCAGCCGCGGCCAACAGTTCGACACCCATGCCGAATACGTGGCCGAACTGGCGCGCCAAACCGTCTACGCCCAGTTCAAGGAGGATACCTACACCAAGGGCATCAGCGTCTACACCACCATCCTCAAGGCGGACCAGGACGCGGCCTATGAATCGGTGCGCCGCAATGTGCTCAACTACGACCAGCGCCACGGCTATCGCGGCCCGGAGGCCTTCATCACGCTGCCGGCGGACGAGGAAGATCGGGACGACGCCATCGAGGAAGTGCTGCAGCGCCGCCCGAGCAGCGATCGCCTGATTCCGGCGGTGGTGCTGGAAGCCGGTCCGAAGGCGGTCAAGGTGCAAAATCCCGCCGGCGAGGAGATCACCATCACCGGCGACGGTCTGCGACTGGCCGCCGGCGCCCTCACCGACAAGGCCAAGGACGCGGTGCGCCTGCGTCCCGGCGCGGTGATCCGCATCATGCAGGGCAATAAGGATGCGTGGTCGATCTCGCAGGTGCCGCTGGTTGCGGCGGCCTTTGTGTCCATCGACGCCGTCAGCGGCGGCTACCATGCGCTGGTCGGCGGTTTCGATTACAACCTGCAGAAGTTCAACCACGTCACGCAGGCCTGGCGCCAGCCCGGTTCCGCGATCAAGCCTTTCGTCTATTCGGCCTCGCTGGAAAAAGGCTTTTCGCCGGCCACGCTGCTCAACGACGCGCCGCTCGACCTGACTAGCGCCGAAACGGGCAATGAGCCATGGAGTCCGCGCAACGACGACGGCAAGTTCGACGGCCCGATCACCATGCGCTACGCGCTGGCCGAATCCAAGAACGTGGTGTCGGTGCGTATCCTGCGCTCGATCACCGTGCCTTACGCGCACAACTACCTCGGCAAGTTCGGTTTCGATTTGGCCAAGCATCCGAAGAACCTCACCATGGCGCTGGGCACCGGCTCGGTCACGCCGGCGCAAATGGCGGGTGCCTACTCGGTGTTCGCCAACGGCGGCTACGCGGTGGAGCCGTATCTGATCGCTAAAATCGTCGATGGCGAGGGCAAGATCATCAGCGAGACCAAGCCGCGCACCACCCTGCCCGACGAGGCCCGTGTGATCGATCCGCGCAATGCCTTCGTCACCGACAGCATGATGCGCGAAGTGACGCGCACCGGTACCGGCGGCGCGGTGGCGCGACTGGGCCGTCACGACATGGCCGGCAAGACCGGCACCTCCAGCGAGGCGGTCGACGGCTGGTTCGCCGGTTACGGCGGCGGCATCGTGGCCGTATCCTGGATGGGGTACGACGATTCGAAATCGTTGGGCGGCAAGGAGTTCGGCGCCACCGTCGCGCTGCCGATCTGGATCGACTACATGAAGGTGGCGATGAAGGGCCGTCCGCCGCAGGAGCGGCCGACTCCGGCGGGCATGACGCAGGTCGGCGGCGAGTGGCTGTACGACGAGTTCACCGGCGACGCGGCGCGCACTACGCTCGATATCGAGGAAACGCCGCCGGGCGCCGAGAACATCGTGCCGATGGCGACCGGCGCGGAGAACATCGCGCCCGTGCCGCCGCCGCGCGGCCAGTAAGCTGGCCGCTTAGCTGGCGGCGGGAACGGTCAGGCCGACAGATAGCCGCGCATCATGCGCACGGCGCTGTCGGCGAACATGTCAGGCGTGACATTGGCGGCGCGGTACTTCCAGCGCTTGACGTACCAGTCCTGGAACGTGGCCATGATGTGGGCCGCGACCAGGTCGGCGCTGCCCTGCGGGCGGCCGGGAATCCGTGCGATGACGTCGGCGAACAGCGACTGCACGTACAGCTCCGACGCCTTGGCCGTGTGCCGGTGCTGGGCCTGCAGCACGCGCGAGTCCATGAAGACAAAATAAAACCACGGCTGCAAAATCTCGGAGACATAGATCGACGCGCGTATCAGCGCCTCGAGCTTGTCGAGCGGCTCGTTAAGGTCGTCGAACAGGCGCGGCATCTCGTGGGTGGCGTGGCGCACCACGTCCTCGATCATCTCGGCCAGCTGATCCTTGTTACTGATATAGCCATACAGCCCACCCATCGACAGTCCTGTCTCGTGGCACAGGTCGCGCAGGTTCATCGCGCGGAAGCCGACCTCGTTGGCGAGCTTGAAGGTGGCGTTGAAGATGCGCTCGAGATTTTCCAGTGCCGGCTTGCGGCGTTTTACCGTGATGCGCTCGGCATTGCGCTCCAGCAGATAAGACCAGATATTGACGCCGTCAAGCGGCGTCATGCTCTGGAATTGTTCCAAGTCGAATTGTGCCCGCAAGATAGTCTCTGATGTGGTGTTATTAATAACGTATCCATTCATCTTAGCACAGGCCGGCAGCGGCCCGAATCATCGTCAGCGCGGCGGTCGTTGTCTAATGGACATAGCGGGCGATGAAGTAGACACCGGTCATCAATAGCGAGGCGAAGCCGTAAAGCTTCCACATGTGGGACATCTGCATCTTGTAAAGGGCGATACGCTGTTCACCCAGCGCATCCTTGACGTCTTCGCGTTGAGCGGTCAGCGCTGCGAAGAAGTCTTCGCGTTGCGCGGCCAGCGCACCCTTGAATTCGTCGCGTTGGGCGGCCAGCGCTGCGAAGAAGTCTTCGCGCTGCGCGGCCAGCGCATCCTTGAATTCGTCGCGTTGGGCGGCCAGCGCTGCGAAGAAGTCTTCGCGCTGCTTGGCCAGCGCCATATTGAATTCGAGCTTTTGTTGGTGTAGGAGCCCGATAATACGGTCGGTGGACGCATGGATCTCATTGCGCAGCGACTGCACGTCTTCCTTGGTCGCGAAGCTGGTTCGTATCACAGCCACATCCACCTCCACCGCCGTCATGCGCTTCTCGACCACTGCGAGACGCACCTCGACCCTCCCATCATAAGCGCCGCGAGGGGCGTTTTCAATCGGATTTTCTTCGTTGTTAGCAGGCATGATCGCTCCTCAAGGCACGGGCGGAACGACCAACGTAACACGCGTGGGCGACGCTTCGTTTGAGGCGGATCACACAAAAAAAAGCAGCCACGAAGGCTGCCTGACTGTACCGCTACGCCACGAGGTGGCTTGATTATTGTTCGAATCCCACACAATATGCGGGCCAGCGGCTTTCAGGTCAACAGTTATCGCAGACTCTGTGGCGCGGCTGGAACAATCGCACACGCAAGAACCCACCGGAATGCTGCGATGAAATTTCCGATACACCCGCCGTTGCTCGCCTGAATCAGGTAGAGTGGCACTTCTAGCAACCCGGCACAGCAACCTCCACTGTAACCATGGCTTACCCAATTGAGCACAAACTGGTCATCGGCATCGCCTCCAGCGCGCTGTTCGACCTGACCGAATCCCACAAGATCTACCTGGAAGGCGGCGCCGAAGAATACCGGAAGTATCAGGAGCAGCATATCGACGTCATACTGGGAAAGGGAGTGGCCTTCCCGTTCATTCGCCGCTTCCTCGGCATCAACAAGCACTACGCGCAGTCCTCGCCGGTGGAGGTCGTGCTGCTGTCGCGCAACTCGCCCGAGACGGGTTTGCGCGTGATGAATTCGATCGCGCACTACAACCTCGACATCTCCCGCGCCTGTTTCGTCACCGGTAAATCGCCTTACACCTATTTGCCCGCCTTCAACACCTCGCTGTTTTTGAGCGCAAACGAGGAAGACGTGCGCAACGCGCTCGAGGCCAACTATCCGGCCGGACTGGTGCTGCCGTCGCGCACCGAGGACGACGATGACGACACCGAACTGCGCGTGGCCTTCGACTTCGATGGCGTGATCGCCGACGATGAATCCGAAACCGTCTTCAAGCGCAACAACGACGTCGACGAATTCCACGCCCACGAACGCGAACGCGTGGCGATCCCGCACCAGCCGGGCCCGCTGGCCGACCTGTTCCAGAAGCTGTCGTTGATGCAGCGGCTGGAGGAGCGCGCGCAGCGGCGCGATCCCGGCTACAAAAAGATCCTGCGCATCGCCATCATCACGGCGCGCAGCGCGCCCTCGCACGAGCGCGTCGTCACCACGCTCAAAAGCTGGGGCGTATCGGCCAACGAGACGTTCTTCCTCGGTGGCATGGAGAAATCGCGCGTGCTGGCCATCTTCAAGCCGCATATTTTCTTCGACGACCAACTTAGCCATTTGAAGTCGGTCGGCGGCACGATCCCGATGGTGCACGTGCCGTTCGGCGTGGCCAACCGGCCACCCAAGCTGACCATCTAGCCGGACCACGGGGCGCGCGGGCATCGTCTATAATGTCGGCATCGGCATCGGCGCTCGCAGCACGGCGCCCCTGACCGTTGACTAGCCACCCGTAACCGTTAAATCTGCGTCGCCCTTATTGTGCCCTTAGTCTTAGCCAAATCGATTCCCAAACCCGGTAACCGCTTCGCCTTGCCAACCTTGCACGGCTCGTCGGATGCCTACGCGCTCGCGCTCACCGCGCTCGAACTGAAGTCGCAGGGCCAGATGCTGGCCGTGATCGTCGCCAATGCCAGCGACGCCCAGCGCCTGCTCGACGAAATTCCATGGTTCGGTGGCGACAAACTGCGCTGCCACTTGCTGCCGGATTGGGAAACGCTGCCCTACGACGCCTTCTCGCCGCACCAGGACCTGGTCTCCGAGCGCCTGGCAACTTTGCACGAGATCTCCAGCGGCCAGTGCGACGTGATGCTGGTGCCGGCCACCACGGCGCTGGTGCGCATGGCGCCGCCGTCGTTCCTGGCGGCTTACACGTTCTTCTTCAAAAAAGGCGAATCGCTCGACGAGGCGCGCCTGAAAGCGCAACTGACGCTGGCCGGCTACACGCACGTGACGCAGGTGATGTCGCCCGGCGAATACTCTGTGCGCGGCGGCTTGATCGACCTGTTCCCGATGGGCTCCGCCCTGCCCTACCGGCTCGACCTGTTCGGCGACACCATCGAAACCATCCGCACTTTCGACGCCGACACCCAGCGCTCGCTGTACCCGGTCAACGAGGTGCGGTTGCTGCCGGGCCGAGAATTCCCGATGGACGAGGCGGCGCGCACCACCTTCCGCAGCCGCTGGCGCGAACAGTTCGAAGGCGATCCTTCGCGCTCGGTGGTCTACAAGGACATCAGCAGCGGCATCGCCTCGGCCGGTATCGAATACTACCTGCCGCTGTTTTTCGAAGACACGGCCACCCTGTTCGACTACCTGCCGCAAGGCGCCGCACTGGCGCTGGTGGGCGACATCGACGCCGCCATCAAACGCTTCTGGACCGACACCGGCTCGCGCTACCGCTTCCTGAAGGCCGACCGCGAACGCCCTATCCTCTCGCCCGAAGCCCTGTTCCTGTCGGATGAACAGTTCTTCACGCTGGCCAAGCCTTACGCACGGCTGGCGATCTCCAAGGATGCGGACAGCGGCGCCTCCGAGCTGTCGGCGCCGGTGCCCAACATCGCCGTCAACCGCCACAGCGAAGACCCGCTGACCAACCTGCGCGCCTATCTGCTGCAAGCGGGCCGCCGCGTGATGATTTGTGCCGAGTCGAACGGACGCCGCGAAACGCTGCAGCAGTACTTTGCCGAATACGACCTTGCGCTGACGCCGGTCGAGGGCTTCGAAGGCTTCGCCACCTCCAGCGCGAAACTGGCGCTGGGCGTGGCGCCGCTGCACGCTGGCTTTGAGCTGTCGACGCCGAACGAAAACCTGATCTTCATCACCGAGACCGAGCTGTATGCGGGCTCGGGGCGCCGCGTCGGCAAGAAAAAGCAGGAAGCCGTCACCCAGGTCGAGTCGATGGTGCGCGACCTGTCGGAACTGAAAATCGGCGATCCGGTGGTCCACATCAACCATGGTATCGGGCGCTACATGGGCCTGACCAGCATGGACCTGGGCGAAGGCGAAACCGAATTCCTGCACCTGGAATACGCCAAGGACACCAAGCTGTATGTGCCGGTCTCGCAGCTGCACGTGATCTCGCGCTACTCCGGCGCTTCGCCCGAGGACGCGCCGCTGCATTCGCTCGGCTCGGGCCAGTGGGAAAAAGCCAAGCGCAAGGCCGCCGAACAGGTGCGCGACACCGCCGCCGAGCTATTGAACCTGTACGCCCGCCGCGCGCTGCGCGAAGGCCACGCGTTCGAGTATTCCGCGCACGACTACGAACGCTTCGCCGACAGCTTCGGCTTCGACGAAACGCCGGACCAGCAGGAAGCGATCAACAACGTCATCAAGGATATGACATCGGGCAAGCCGATGGACCGTCTGGTGTGCGGCGACGTCGGCTTCGGCAAGACCGAAGTCGCCCTGCGCGCCGCCTTCATCGCCGTCATGGGCGGCAGGCAGGTCGCGATCCTGGCGCCGACCACGCTGCTGGCCGAGCAGCACGCGCAAACCTTCGCCGACCGCTTTGCCGACTGGCCGGTTCGCATCGCCGAGATGTCGCGCTTCCGCACCGGCAAGGAGATCACGCAGGCGATAAAGGGCATGGCCGACGGCACCCTGGACATCGTCATCGGCACCCACAAGCTGCTGTCGGACGACGTCAAGTTCACCCGACTGGGCCTGGTCATCATCGACGAGGAGCACCGCTTCGGCGTGCGCCAGAAGGAGGCGCTCAAGTCCTTGCGCGCCGAAGTCGACGTGCTGACCCTGACCGCCACGCCGATTCCACGCACCCTGGGCATGGCGCTCGAAGGCCTGCGCGATTTCTCCGTCATCGCCACCGCGCCGCAAAAGCGCCTGGCGATCAAGACGTTTGTGCGCAGCGAAGGCGAATCGATCATCCGCGAAGCCTGCCTGCGCGAATTGAAGCGCGGCGGCCAGGTGTATTTCCTGCACAACGAGGTCGAGACCATCCAGAACCGCATGGCGATGCTCACCGAGTTGCTGCCGGAGGCGCGCATCGCGGTCGCCCACGGCCAGATGCACGAGCGCGACCTGGAAAAGGTCATGCGCGACTTCGTGGCGCAGCGCTTCAACATCCTGCTGTGCACGACGATTATCGAAACCGGTATCGACGTGCCGACCGCGAATA
>Ga0308163_10001931_pt1 | contig 20609 bp, 27 predicted proteins | sample PhyTR1_FD_201037 | JGI IMG/M metagenome (GOLD analysis project Ga0308163, IMG submission 201037) | Phyllosphere microbial communities from UC Gill Tract Community Farm, Albany, California, United States - DLSLT.R1 | ecosystem: Host-associated > Plants > Phyllosphere > Unclassified | place: USA...
GCGAGCACGTCTTCGCCTCGCGCCGCCCACAGGCTGGACGCCGACCCGCCTGACGGCGTACGATCCCCCGAAAGGGGAACACGACATGGACAGCAGGACGGCAGCCCAGCGACTGAACGGCAGCGAGTACCGCGAGGAAGGCTCGCCCGAGCTCTTCGCCGAGATGAATCGCCACCGGCTGGTCGCCTTCTTCGGCTGCAGCGACGATCTGATCGAGATGCGCGGCGCCATCCACGACGAGGCAAGCGAAGGCAAGGTCATGCTGACGTCCAGCGGCCTGCTGGTGAACGACTGCCGCAGCCGCGACTGTCCGTACTTCGCACAGATCGCCCGCTACGCATCGACGGTGAACGGCGAGTACGGCGAGGACGGGTGGCGGTTCGCGACCGATCTGCCGCACGAGCGCTTCGAGGTGCTCGAGGACGGCCAGCGCTTCGGCGAGGGACTGGTCGTCTGCATGGACGACATTCCCTGAACGCGAGGAAAAAGAAGATGGCCGACGATATGCGCGACCGCCCGCGGCGGAGCGAAAGCCCGTGCGCCACGACGGGCTGCCGGTACGAGGACACCGCCTACTCGCTCGACCCGGACGGGCTGTGCCTGGGCTGTTCCGACGACCGCGAACGCGACCGGCACGAGATGGAATCCGAGATCCGCCAGGACGCCATGGCATGACCGGCCTGACGGCTCACTTCAGCACGCTCGCCATCGGCGCGCTCATGCTCACCATGGTCGTCGGCAGCCTCGTCCTGATCCGGAAGTATCCGGACGGCATCGACGAGGACACCCTCACCGGGTTCCCGCACATGTTCATGGTGACCAGCGCCTGTTTCGGCTGCGTGCTGGCGGTCGTCCTGACGCTGATCGTCACGGGCCAGATAACCTTCGAAGTCTCAGATCATCCAGGAGAACGACGCCATGAAGGCGATCACGGCGCGAGAACTCGCACGGACGATGGTGCATGGCCCCCGCAGCATCCCCATGGTCGTGAACGGCTGGGGCGTGCAGGCCGTCGAGGTGGCGCACGGCCGTCTGCGTAGGGACGTCATGGGCGTCTCGTTCTCCGAGATGCCGGACAAGCCCCGGGACAAGGCGCTCGTGCTGCGCTTCACCGACTGCGAGCCGATGACGCTCGCGCAGGTGCAGGCCGTCTTCGAGGAGCACGGCGACCTCGAGGTGTTCGTCTGGGGAACGCCGGTATCGGCTGTCCGCTACGTCGAGACCTACTACGACCGGGAGAAGCGGCGGCACGTCTTCTGCCGCGGCACGCACGAGATGGTCGCGACGCCGCTCCACTGGACGGAACTGTCCGACGGGACGCGGGACGAGACGTACATCTGGACGAAGCCCGCGCCCACCCCTACCCATTCAATCGAGGAATAGACCATGACGACGACCTGTCCGCGTTCGGACCTGCTGACCGCGTTCGGCGCGGCGCTCGATGCCGAACTCGAGATCTCGCCGATGATCATCGTCGGCGGCACCGACGACTCCTATCCCTGGCTCAATTCGCTTTCGGACCTGTCCGAGGCCTGCGAGGCCGGACGCACGATCTGCTATACGGCAGACACCCCCGACAATGTCAATGATCTCCGAGACTGGGTAGGCAGCCGCGAGGACGGTGACGAAGGCCTCCACACTATCGCGATCCTGACGCAGGGGATGGGCGAGACCAGCCTCCTGAGCGACATGCTGCATGCCGTGCGGGACGATGCATGGGGCGAGCACATGGTCGTCGTGGTCATCGACCCCGACCAGCTCGACGCGACGCGACGGGACATCCGCACGATCCTCGGCGTCCACCAGGCGCTGGTGCCCGTCTGCTGGCAGGGCGTCGAACCACGCGCGTGCGAGGTCCGGATCGTCGCCAATCCCGTACGGTTCCACGGGCATCAGGGCCGCCTCGTGCGGCTCGGCGTCGCCCTGGGCTCTCCCTATGCCCACAACGTCGTCCTAAACGTCGAGGGAGCCACGAAGGAGGCCGACAGCCCCTACGACGCTCTCGCTGCGATGTTCCCAAGGACGCATCAGGAACGCTTCGACATGCCGCCGGACAGTGACTTCGCAGCCCTGGCGACCATTCGCGACGGAAATCTGTACGTCAGGATCGACGACCTCGAACAGATACAGGCGGCAGACTGAGTCCGCGCCATCATACTGTCAGGAGAAAGCCGTTGTCCGACATGAACCGCCTTGCCACGCTGATGCAGCGTCTTTCGCAGACCTACGACGCCGACGTCGCCATCTCGCCCATGATCGTGGTCGGCGGCAACGATCCCCAGGATCTACGGACCGGATGGATCGGGTGCAACAAGGCACTGGAGCAGGCATGCAGCATGGCCGAGACGCATCCGCTCACATACTGGGTCAATGCGGACGGCCTGTCGCAGCTGCGCTCGCACGCCACCGATCATGGTTTCATGGTCGGTCTCGAGACACGCACCGCCATCCTCAACATGCAGAGCAGCAGGGACGATTCGCTGCTGACGAACATGCTCGACATGATGTACGACGACGCGGTGCAGGACTACGTGGTCATCGTCGTGATCCGGCCGGATCAGGTGGATGCCGTACGCGCATCGATCCAGGCAGGACTGAGCATCCCGGCCCCGCTGGTGCCCGTCTGGTGGCAGGACGCCGACATCGATCCCATGCGGATGTCCATCGTCGGTCATGCGACGCTGGTCGGACGATCCAACGGCCGCTACTTCATCAGCGCACATGTCGCCAAGCCCTATCCGCACGAGATCGAGATCGACATGGACATGGGCGACATGGAAGACGACCAGGCGCTCGAACGGCTTCAGGAGCTGGGACCGGACCGCAGCTTCGCGGTGATCGCCGGAATCGAGGACGACCGCGTCCGGGCGGCGTTCGGCGACCTGGTCCTTCTCTAGAACAGGGACAGGACGTCCGGCCCATGCGTGAAGCCGGACGGTCCTGCGGGCCTCCCCGTCGTCCGTATCCGACGCGGCACCCTCTCCTCCTGATACGCCGCTCTGACGGCGGCAGGAACAAGCTGCACGCAATGTGCGACCGACGCAACCGTTAACTACGTCCTGACGACGGTAACCAGATCGCCGACCCGGGCGGCGTCGAACAGACGCCTGGCGAAGCCTTCGGGAAGACCGATGCAGCCGTGAGTGGCATACCCCTTCTCGACCAAGCTGCCGTGCAGCGCGACGCCGTCACCGGTGAGCCGGAGCATGTATGGCATCGGCGCATCGTAGAGCGACGACCGATGAGAACGGGCACGCGCGAGGATCGGGAAGGTCCCGGCAGGGGTCGGCCGGTCGTCGGCCCCGTACAGAATCACGGCCGTTCCGATCTCGTCGCCCCCGCGAAAGACGGATACGGTCTGGCGAGCCAGATCGACCCTTACCCTGAGCGGTCCGCGACCGGCTCCCTCCTCATTCCACACGTGATCCCCGTAGCTCATCGCATGACCGACGTTCAGGAGGCTGCGCACGACGATCGGCGGCGCGCCGTCGGCGGCCAGCACGGGCCTGCTGCCTTCGGGATAGACGACGCGGTCACCGCCGTTCACCGGTAGCGCGACGGGAGCGGCAATCGCCATCCGCGGCCGGGCCTCGGCCGGACGCCCCTGCGACATGACCATGCCGGCGGCGGAGGACACGCCTGCGACCGCCACCAGCGTCAGTACGGGCCTGACCCAGCCAGTCATGCGGCCAAAGCCTCCCTGCGCCGCATAGACCGGCTGCGGCGCAGCGAACCGCCGACGACGGCGAAGCCGAGGATCATCGACACCCAGGTCGCAGGCTCGGGAACGGGCGCGGTCACGACCGGCACACCGGGTGTTCCCGGCAGCACGCCGCCCCCGCCTCCGCCACCGATGAAGCCGCCTCCACCGCCGATGAACCACCCGCCCCCGACGAGACCGCCGCCCGGCAGACCGGGAACGAATCTGCTACCCGAGGACGGGACGCCCGGATAGAATCCGCCGACCTCGAACGGAAACTCCACCGGGAACGGCGGCGCTTCGAAGCCGGCGAACGGGACGTCCGGAACGAACGACGTGACCTCGTGGTCACGGAAGGACGTCAGCACCCGCTCGCGCGGTACCCGCACGAGGCGCGGCGGCTTGGTCGTCCTCAGACTGTCGCCGTCACGCGCTCCGGGCGAACGCATGCCGAGCAGCTGCGTCGGATCGGAGACGCCCGCTGCACTGGCGACCGCCGCGACCGCCTCGGACGGACCGACGCCCATCACGGTGCCGCCGGCTCCGACGTACACGCCCAGACCGGAAAGACACGCTGCGCACATGAGGAGACCACGTCCGCGACGAGTTCCCCATACAGCGGTCAGCGAACGGCCCAGACTGATCATCGCAGTATTCCCCTCTTCCGTATTGCGTATGCGACCATGTGCGACCATCATATGTGCACATCAACGCCCGTACAGTCTATATGGTTGTGTCGCTTCTAAAGTACATTATGGGACACCGTGGAGCGATTCCACTGACGGATGCGGCTTGCGCATTGGCCCGGCGACGAAACAGATCGTGGCACTCATGACGACGCCTCTGCGTCGTCTGGTCCTATTCCTGTCGGAATGAAAGTGTTCCCATGAAGGGAACGGAAAATGAAAGGTATTACGTCATGAGCAAGCCCATCCCAGCATCGGTCGAAGCCAACCGCGCGAAGTTCCGCGAGCAGGGCATCGCCAACAAGACCGCACGCGCGACCGCACACGCCGATCTGATCGCCTCGCAGAAGCTCGTCGGCCAGGGCAACCGCGAGAGCCGCGCCTCGAACCTGTCGGCCAACGTCGAGAAGTTCCGCGCGATCGGCGTCGAGAACGCACCGCTGAAGGCACAGGCCAAGGCCGACCGCATCGCCGGCGCGACCGCGCGCAACGAGCAGCTCAAGACCGAGGCCGCCGAGCGCAAGTCGGCGCGCATGTCGGCGCACGCCGAGCGCAACGCGTCGATGAAGAAGGTCGCCGCGTAAGCGGGCCGGGCGGTCCTTCCGGGACCGCCTCCATCGGGACCGCCGCTCCCCTCGGGAGCGGCGTCTTCCGTCAGTCCATGCCGAGATGCGCCGTGGCCTGACGGAAGACGCCTCGCGAAGACGCGGGCCCTTCATTTTTTCGCCCAAGGTCGAAAACCCGAAGCGGCTCCAGCACGGACAGGAACGAAAGCATGCGCCTAGCCCATCTCCTCGCGATCGCGACCGCGCTCTCGGCATGCGGCCAGAGCAATCTCGGACGCCAGGACGACGACTACGGCGGCGCCGGCGAGATCGTCGACATGCGCCCCCGGGCGACGCCGAGCGCCGCACCGGTCGATACGTCGAAGGAGGACCTCGAGTCTCCCGAACTCCACGACGTCGGACCGATAGTGGCTCCGACGGCGGCTACAGCACCGCGGCCGCCGGCGACGGCCGCACGGTTCGTCGACCTCGGCACCGAGGACGGATCGCGCAGCGGCGTGAGCATGTCGGTGATCCGGGATCGGACGACCGGGTGCGAATACGTCATCACCAGCCTGTACGGCGAGGACCTCTCGACCGAGCGCCGGATGGAACGCACGCCGCAGGGCTACAAGGTACAGCGCTGCGTCCGCCCGACCGGGGGCAGCGGCTACGTCTGGATAGGATCGACGCTCCCCATACAGATCTCGACGGTACGCGACACCCAGACGGGATGCGACTACGTGCTCGGCACCATGTACGGACAGGCGTCCTTCATGATGCAGCGCATGGAGCGCACCGGCAGCGGGGACAGTACGCCGATGTGCCGGGTGCAGGAAGGTGCCGGACAGCAAGGGTAGGCTCGATCTTCCTACCGGTATCGCGAACGAGGGCAAGGAAGGGAAAAAGATGCAGTACACAGCGCTGGCCGCCATCGCCGTGCTCGCCTACGCGATCCTCGGCCCCGGCCCCTACCAGACGGTCGCGGGCACGATACGCCGGATCCTCGGCCTGCGCGTCCGGATCGTCCACGGTCGCCGCATGGCAGTCGTCGACGGCGACACCATCCGCTTCAGGCGGCACCGACTGTTCGGCCTGCTCGGCTACGACCTCGTGAGGGGACGGCTCCGGGGCATCGACGCGCCCGAGTCCGGCCAGCCGCAGGGACCGGCCTCGAGCCATGCCCTGCGCTCGATCCTCGTGAACGGCGGATGGCACCTCATGATCACCTGCTGCCACGACGTCTACGAGCGCGAGCTCATGTGGCTGATCGGCATCAAGGGCCCGGTCGGGCTCCGCATGCTCTGGCAGGGCCAGGCGGTGGCGACCACGATCGCCGGCGCTCCGGTCGCGTTCGTCGCCCGCATCCTGCGCCGCGGCATGTGGGGCAAGGGCAGGATCACCGACCCGGCCGCCTGGCGTGCGCGCAACGACCACCGGCTGATCCGATGATCCGCAACCGGCAAGGACCGACATCATGAAGGCATACTGGCTTCCGGGCATCTCGCGCTACCGGCTCACGGAAGAGGAGGCGCAGGCCGAGGCGTCGGTCTCGCCCTACAGCGAGGCCGAACTGCCCGAGTCCGCCGAGGGGATCGTCGAATCGATCAACGCGATGATAGCGCAGCACGAGCGCAATATCGCGGCATCCGACGCCGCATACGAGCGCGAGGAAGCGCGCGCCAGGGCGCTCGGCTACCCCTCGCTACGCACCGCTCTCGAAGATCTGGCCACGCTGACGGGCCAGTCCACATCCACCTCAACCATCACATCGCCACAGGACGCCAAATGAGACCGACAGTACCGTTCCTCGCAGTCGCGCTGGCAACGGCGGGCTGCCACGCAGCCAGCAGCGAGCCACTGAGCGAAATGACCCGTGCCCGCGAGGTCATCTCGGACAGCCTGCCGCCCAACCACCCGTCGAAGGGTCCTCTGCTGCTCTATGCGATGCGGCTCGACGATGCGCTGCGCAACCCCGGCGACCATGCATCGGTCCGCGCGGCGCTGGTGGCGACGAACTGCCTCGGGCTCATGCCCGGCGGACACCTGCCGTCCGAAACCAGGAACGCCGTCAACGCGGCGCTGGTCAGCTCGCCGTCCCGCGAATCGGCCTACCGTCGCTACGTCATCGACTCGTCGTCCATGGCGCTCACTCGCCAGGAGGTGGAATGCCGGGAGGAGTGAGCGGACAATCCGCCCCAGCCGTGCGACGGAAGCGCTCGCCATCGACGACGATCCATCCTACAATCGGACCGAAGGGAAAAGAGATGCGCGCACTGGACCTGCCGATGGCGATACTGCTCCACCTTCTGCTCGGTATCGTCGGTCTTTCCCTGATGGGCATGGCCGCGTTCATCCTCTGCGTCGGCGCCATCGGCGCGACGCTGTCCGGGACCGGCTCGGGTACGGCCGCATAGCGGCGGACACCACCCCGCAAGCATAGACCAGACGACACCGACGCCGGCCGCATGCGCGCCGGCGCGCCTCGTCGTGCCCTGAACGCGTGACGCCGGCCCTAGCGGTGCGGGTCGACGCGCGCAGATGAAATTCCTCAGCAGTGAAACAGAGAGTCCTTCCGAAAGGAAAACGGGAGGCAGGGAGCCATAGAGATGCTGGAAGTCATGAAGCGACTGATGAAGTCGACGCGCGGAGCGGCAATGCCGCTGATCGCCGGAGGAATGATACCGGCACTCGCCGCAATCGGGTCCGGAATCGACTACGGTCGGCTATACGTCGTCAAGACCCGACTGCAGACCGGCGTGGATGCGGCGGCGCTGGCAGGAGCCCGCGCGTACGCGGTCGACGACGGCTCCGGGAGGGCACGCGACGCGCAGGCGCAGGCCTACTTCGACGCCAACTACCCCGACGAGTTCATGGGGTCCACCGGCGTGAAGCTGACCAAGAGCTTCACCAAGATCAAGGACACCAACGTCACCGAGATGACGGGGGTGGCAACCCTGCCCATGAGCTTCATGCAGATCTTCGGCGTAAAGCCGATGGAGGTATCGGCGACGGCAAGCGCGGAGCTCCAGCCGCACCCGCTCGAGGTGATGATGGTCCTCGACAACACCGGCTCGATGCAGACCGGCCTCAGCAAGGGCCGCACACGCATGATGGCGCTCAAGGAAGCTGTCGGCACCTTCCTGGACGTCATCCATCAGGGAAGTACGCAGCGGCCTGACGTCGCGATCGGCATGGTCACCTACGACGTCACCACCAACGTCGGAGCCATCCTGCAGAAGTACAATGTCGCGATCGCACCGTCCGACGGCTTCACCAACGTCGGAAACTACAGCGGCAGCTCGTCGACCTTCCCGTCCAATCCGCTCGCCTGGAAGGGCTGCGTGAACGACGACGCGACGATCCGGGACGTCAGCAGCAACGTCGGATTCCAGGATCCAGGAGCCTGGGACGTGACGCGGACACTGCCCGGAGAGAAGGGCAACCCGCCAGTGACGCCATATCACTACATGCCCAACATGGCCTCCGCCGCGTCGTACCGCACGACCGCGACCTATCCCGCAGACTACCGGTCGGACACGAACAGTTCCTATTTGGGCGACGGCCGCAAGAACAATCTCTACCATCTGGGGACGAACACGACCGTCGCAAACCGCCTGGCCAACACGCCGGCCTACCGCCAGCACTTCTACGACATGTACATCGGGCTCAACGCCAACCCCAATTCGGCTGACGACGTAATCGTGCGCGCCCAGGACGGAGGCCCGTTCGTGCCGGGGTCATCGACAGCGTGGCGAGTGGAATACACGCGCATCCCGTTCTACAACGACAGCGCCGACTGGGCGCAGCCGAATCCCCTGTACGGCTATCCCATCAACAGGACTACGCCCCGAAACGGCTACACGCTATGGATGTCGTCGCCCAACTTCCAGTGCCCGGAGCCGGCACTCGAGATGAAATACGGCAGGAGCCGCTCCGAATACAACCGCTACGTCGACGAGTCGAACTACCCCGTGGTGCCGGCATACGGCACGCTTCATCACATCGGCATGCTGTGGGGCTACCGCCTGCTGGTGCGGGACGACGTGTTCAAGCGCGACGTGCCGACCTCCATCCGCCCGAAGCGCGCCCTGGTATTCATGACCGATGGGGAATCCGTCGCTGGCAACTTCAGCACGTTCGACAGCGCATACGGACCATTCCGCGCACGACGCATCTCCTCGTCAGCCACAAGTCAGTCGGCCTACCAGGAGCAGGTGATGCGCCGGTTCTCCAAGGTGTGCGAAGCCGCCAAGTCGGAGAACGTCGAGGTCTACATCATCGGCCTGACCGCCGCGGGCAACACGGAGACCGCGTTCAGGAACTGTGCCGGCCAGAACTACTACCAGACCAACAACACCGACGAGCTCCGGCTCGCCTTCGAGGAGGTGGCGACGGATCTGATCGACCTCCACCTCGTCAAGTGAGGAGACCACCCATGGTACGTCCATCCACGCTGCGGGCTGATGTCCGCGGCGTCACCGTCGTGGAGTTCGCGCTGATCTTCCCGGTGCTCCTCATGGTCATCTGCGGAATGATCGAGTTCGGCTACGTCAACCTCGCCAGGACCAGCCTCGAGGCGGCGGTCACGGACGCGGCGCGTCAGACGACGGTCGACCTCGATCTCGAACCCAAGGAGCGCGAGGCGCGCATGAAGGCCATCATCCGTGACCGAATGAGCCCGCTGGTCGGCACGAGCGGCTCCAACATGACCATCACCAGCAAGGCCTTCGCCAACCCTGCCCAGTCGGCTGCCGAGGACTTCGACGACACCAACCGCAACGGCGTCTACGATCGTTCGACCGACACGAAGCCGGGCGAGCCGTTCACCGACCGTAACGGCAACGGACAGTGGGACTCGTCAGCACCGCTCGACAGTGCCCTCGGTGGCGAGGGGGACATGGTGCGGTACCAGGCATCCTACCCGACGCCGCTGTTCTTCTCCCGGATCATCGGACTGAAGAGCGCGACCATAAACCTGCAGGCCACTGCGATCGGCCGCAATGAACGCAAGGGCCAGACCAAGTGACCATGCTCCGCAGGCTCCGCAAGGACACCAGAGGCGTCGCCTTCATCGAGTTCGCACTCTCGCTGCCGTTGCTCATGATCCTCATGACCGGCGGCATCGAGATGGGCAACCTCGTACTGATCAAGATCCGCACCGAGCGTCTGGCGCGCACGATGTCGGACATGGTCGCCCGCGAGAGCGGCTCGCTGGAAGGCATGTCCGAGCGCGAGCTGAACGACGTGCTGTTCGCCGCAGTACGCAACAATCCCGGCCTCTCGCTCGACAAGGACGGACGGATCGTAGTCACCGCCGTGCTGGGCATCGACGCCAACAACGATGGCGTGCCAGAACGTAACGCCATCCAGTGGCAGCGCTTCGTCGGCAAGTACACCTCGGCACCGATAGCAGTCGGATGCTGGACGACGACCACGGCAGCCACGCTTCCCCGGGCGCGGCAGCTGGTGGCCAATGAGCCGATCTATCATGTCCAGGTCACGCAGAAGTACCAGCCGCTGCTGGTGGTCCTGTTCGACGCCATGAAGGTGCCGACGGAGGTGACGGACTCGGCCATGTTCCGGGGACGCGGTTCCCACTTCAGGCCGCTGATGACCTCGCTCAACGAGACGGTGCACGACAGGTGCGACACGCCGGACGGGATCTGAGCGCGACAGGCATAGTGATCATCAGAAAGGAAAAGAACATGGCAGCTCCAGCACGTCTCACCAGGATGCTCGTGAGCCGGGGCCTTGGCCCGGCGTCGGCAAGCAGCGACGTCATCGTCGCCACGCCGCAGACGTCGGTCGTCCGGATGCGGGCACCGCGATCACCGGAAGGAAGGCGGATCGAGGCGCTGCCCGCCTTCTCGCGGACCTCGGTCGTCGCGATGCGTCAGCCGAAGTCGATGGCGATCGCACATCTCGAGACGCCGACATCCGGCGCACGGCTCGACCAGTCGATGGTCAAGCGCAGCGTCCAGGTCGACGCTACGGTCGAGACGCAGACCCCGGAAGAGCGACAGGCGCTCATGGAATCCGTACGCCAGGAGATCCGGGAGATGAACGCCGAGATGGAGCGCAACGCCCGCCTGGGGTTCGTCGACCACGGCACCATGGAACCCTGGCAGACCCGGCGCCGGTTCGGCCTGAAGGCCTGATCCATCCATAAAGCACCTTGTGCGACAGGACCGACGCGGGATACCATTGAGGCATGAGGATCATCGCACGCAGCCGCATCGGATTCTGGACCGCCTTCGAGACGGACGACGGCGCCTATCTGAACGCCCGCGATAGCGACGGAGGAACGGCCAGCATCGTACTGACGGACGCCGACGTCGTGCTGCTGGAAGGCGACGCGGCCGTCTGTCACGCGCATGCCCTGCACCTGGCTAGGACCGGCCGCCGTCTGGTCACTTCCCTCCCCACGCCGCTCCGCGGCATGCAGGAACCTGGACCGCACGAATGGCAGCCCAGGAAGCCGGTCACGACGTCCGGGATGCTGAAGGCCACGTAGCCTGACGGGCGACGGCTCTGGACCGTACCGCGACCATCGCCGCATCGGCGAGGAATGCGCTGAGCGGTCGCCGAGAGCCCTGGAACGATCCTGAGGAAGGAAAAGACATGACGAGATCCATCGTCGCGGCATTCGCCGTGACGGCGCTGCTCTGCGCGTGCGGTCCGCGCACCGGGACGGGATGCATGTCGCCGGGCGAGACCGGACGCATCGAGAAGATCGCCAGATACGACGTCGACGGACGCTTCGGACACAGCCAGGCGCGGGCGATCCTCCGCTTCGGCATGAAGCGCTATCTTCCGGCACGCGGCGCGATCCGTATCTGCCTAGCGGACGACGACGAGGCGCTCGCCCTGCTGAAGGTCGGCGACGTGCTGCACCCACAGGGCATGACGGACATGACGCCATGAACGGAACCTCGAGCAACGACCGCCTCGCGGGCCGACTGGCCGACGCCTACGGCCTGACCATGGACGACGCGCAGACCGCGGTAGCCGGGCTGGCTGCGGAAATCGCCGAGGACGTCGCGTTCGAGCGGCACGGCGGAGACGTCCTGCTGGTGGACGGCGGAGAGGTCGTCGCCACGCTGTCACTCGGCGACGTGCTTCCGCCGATAGCACCGGCCTGCGACACGCTGGATCCGTACGGCGACCGCAAGGACGTCCTGATAACGCATGCGTGACCATGGTTTCGACCGCCTGGACGGCCGCCAAGCGCTTCGTACGCAATCCGCGAGGCTGGACGACGGTCTATCGAAACCCGGACGGGAACAGAAGTCGTCGAGTTCTGGATTGCTCTCCAGCAAGACCGCTTCGAATTCCGGCAGATGTGGATGCCGGCCTTGCACGGCCTGAAACCCCCTCGACCGAATGGCGTGGCGCTCGCCCATCGGTGGATAGCCGACGGCAAGCCCATCACCCCCTGACCGGAGGACAGCATGAAACCCAAACCGATGAAGTCCAAGGCGAAGCTCAATCCGCCCAAGGACATCCATCGCGGATTCGAACTGATTGGCTCCGCCAGCCATTGGCAGGCCTTCAGCGTCGCAACCGGTGCCGAACTGTGGGACAGCGGCTTCCCCAGCCGCGAGGTTGCGGTATCCGTGATCGATACCCTGCTCGATGACTGAGCGCGGCAGCCCCCAAGAGCGGATTGAACATGATCAGGAATGACATCGACACACCGCCGGAAGTTACCACCGAGGACGTCAAGGCCATCCGGCAAGCTCTCGGCCTATCCCAGACCGGCATGGCCAGGTTGATGCGGCTAAAGGGCCGGCCTGCGACACGCTGAATCCGTACGGCGACCGCGAGGACGTGCTGCTGCGGCATGCGCCGGCAGGCAGGTACATGGCGTGAGGACGCCTGGGTAGAAGACGGGTGGAAGGGAAAAGGCAGATAAGGCCACCTTCCAGCTGGCTTCGAGACGTAGGAATTCGTGAAAGGAAAAGACATGTTCGAGAAGCCAGTGATCGATCTTCCCCGCACCGCTCCGTGCGAGGAGCCCGTCAATGCCGAGCTGCCGGAATCGGAGAACCTCTTCGACTCGTTCACCGACGAGCTGGTCGACCCCGAGGACAGCGCTCCCGAGATCGAGATGCCGTTCCAGACCGCTCGCGGTCCGTCGGTGCGCATGCCGATCTACGGCAAGCAGGAATCGCGTCCGGAACGCACGCTGCCGCGCGCGGCGCGCGAGCAGGTCGCCAGCCGGCCGGCGCCGTCAAACGATCTCGGCGACGATCCGTTCGCCCAGCTGATGAGCAAGTTCAACGGCTGAAGACACCGGGGTGGCCATGCGGCCACCCCGCCTCTTTTTTGGCGGCTGCCAGAAAAACAGGCAGAACACCCGACACGACCATCCTGCAAATGTTCTCCTTGAGAAGAGTTGAGGAAGTGTTTAAGGATGGCATGTTTTCCGTTCGGGGTTTTCTTACGCATGAGACTGCATCGCAATGCGCGGCAAGCGCTGCTCGGGCTGAGCGCCCTCCTCATGTCGACGGCGGCGTGGGCGGATCCCATTCCGGGACTCTACAACACCGGCCTCAGCGCGTCCGGCGAGCGCCTCCCTGGCAACGGCGAGACGGATGCGCACTACCAGGTCAACGGTCATGCCGCGATCACCTACTACAACGGCGCCTACTACCCGACGAACGATTCGCAGTGGATCGGTGAGACCGCGAACGGCAGCTACACCGCACCCTTCGTCGACGGCAAGGCGCGGATCTACTATACGCTGAGCTTCGACCTCACCGGGCTCAATCCGGCCACGGCGCGCATCACCGGAAGCTGGGGCGTCGACAACTACGGCATCGCCTACATCAACGGCAAGAAGTTCTCGACCAACTCGGTCGGCTTCTCGTCGCCGACAGCCTTCATCATCACGTCAGGGTTCCAGGCCGGGCTCAACACCATCACCTTCATGGTCGAGGACTACGGCGCTCCTGCCGCCTTCGTGGTGTCGGGGATCTCCGGCACGGCGGACAAGTCGTCGCCGCCTGCCTGGACGGCCGGATCCTACGGCGCATGGTCCAGCACCTGCGGCGCGGCGACGCGGACGCGGCCGGTGACCTGCGTCACTCCGGACGGTGGCGCCACGGTCGCGGACTCGCTGTGCACCGCACCGAAACCGGGGACCTCGGAGAGTTCGTATCAGACCTCGGGCTGCGGCTACACCTGGACGCCCGGCACCTACGGCAGCCCGGCACCGGCATGCGGCGCGACGACGATATCGCGCACGGTTACCTGTACGCGCTCGGACGGTCAGGACGCGAACGCATCGCTGTGCGATCCGGCCACCAAGCCCGCCACGGAGACGGCGGCAACCGACTATTCGACATGCTCGTTCTCCTGGCAGGCCGGCGGCTGGTCGGCCCCGTCGACGACCTGCGGATCGGCGACGCAGACGCGCGACGTCTGGTGTCTGCGTTCGGACGGAACACGCGTCAACGCCATCAACGAGTCGGCATGCGGCGGCGGCAAGCCCGAAGCCACGCAGTCGTCCTACGAAACCTCGGGCTGCGGCTACTCGTGGAAGACGGGGGAATGGAGCGGCCTGATCGCCGCCTGCGGTGCGACCGTCGAGAACCGCAGCGTCACCTGCGAGCGCTCGGACGGCCAGGCCGTTCCCGACGCCTCGTGCCCGTCAGGCACCCGCCCGGCCGACCAGCGCGCAGGCACCAGCTACGCGACCTGCGGATACACGTGGGAGGCCGCCGCCTGGAGCGCTCCCTCCAAGACATGCGGCAGATCGACCCGCACGCGCGACGTGGTCTGCCGGCGTTCGAACGGCGATCAGGTGGCCGACACGTCGTGCACCGGCCAGCGCCCCGAGACGACCGAGACGGTCACCGACTTCTCGGCGTGCTCGTACGGATGGCAGTACACCGCCTATGGCGACCCGGCGCCAGCCTGCGGACCGAGCGTGCGCACCCGCACCGCGACCTGCCTGCGCCAGGACGGATCAAGCGTCGACGGCACGTTCTGCGGAACGCAGGAACCGCTCAGCACGCCATCCGAGGACTTCTCGGCCTGTACCTTCCAGTGGACCGCCGGCAGCTGGAGCACGCCCTCGGCGTGCGGCGAGACGACCCGCACCCGCAGCGTGTCGTGCGTCCGCCAGGACGGCGCTCCCGCCTCCGACGCGCAGTGCGCGGCGGGAACCCGCCCGACCTCGAGCGAGCCGGTGATGGACACCTCGGCCTGCACCTACTCCTGGCAGTACGGCGCATGGACGAAGCCCGCCTCGTGCGGTCCCGTCACGATGATGCGCACCGCGACATGCGTGCGTCAGGACGGACGGACCGTCGACGACGCGCTGTGCGTCTCGCCTCGCGAGACGCTCGAGCAGCAGACCGTCGACTACGGCGCCTGCACCTACCGCTGGACCGAAGGCAGCTGGAGCACGCCCTCGGCGTGCGGCCAGACGACGCGCACCCGCACGGTGACGTGCACGCGCTCGGACGGAACGACGGTCGAAGCCGGCCAGTGCGACGAGGGCGGTCGCCCCGCGACGTCGGAGCGCGTCACCGACACCTCCGCCTGCCAGTACAGCTGGGTGCAGACGGCGGTCGGCGAATGGGACGCATGCGTCAACGGATCGCAGTCGCGCGCCGTGACGGCCGAATGCCGCCGTTCCGACGGCACGGTGGCCGCAGACGCGCTCTGCCAGTCGGCGCGCCCGTCGTCCGAGAACCGAGGCTGCACCAGCCCCGTCACGCCGCCGCCGACCACCGGCCCGTCGGGCGGCGAGATCATCTTCCGCCGCGTCATCGACGTCGTGCGGAAGTGATGATCAGGACCGCCACCCGCGGCCTTCTGGGTCTCGCCGCGATGCTGCTGTCGACGGCCGCGTGGGCGGACCAGATCCCCGGCCTGTACAACACGGGGGTCGACGCCGCAGGACGACCGATGGCCGACGGTCAGCCCGAGATCCACTACAGGGTCAACGGGGAGCAGGGGACCACCTATCAGCACCCTGCATGGGTCGCGGCCGACGACGCCCACTGGATCTCGGCGCTGCCGAACGGTCAGTTCACCGTCAATCCCGGGCAGTACACCCTCACCTTCGACCTGACCGGCCTGGACCCGAGAACCGCACGGATAGTCGGAAAATTCGCAGGCGATGACGAGGCGACTGTATCGCTCAACGGTGGCCCCGTCCTCGCCCATGTCGGGACGTACGGAGGGTTCGCGTCCTTCACCATAGCCTCGGGATTCCAACCCGGCATCAACGTGCTCACCTTCACGGTGACGGACGGCGGCGGCGCACCGGCGGGCCTGACCGTGTCGGGACTATCCGGAACAGCGGAACGGATGCAACCGCCCGCATGGTCGGCAGGCGGATACGGAGCGTGGTCGGAGACCTGCGGCACCGCCACCAGGACGCGAACGGTTACGTGCGTCAGCCCGACCGATGGCGCTACGCTGTCGGAATCGTCATGCTCGGCGGCGGGTCCGAAGCCGGCCACGGCCGAGACGTCGTACCAGACGTCAGGGTGCAGCTATTCGTGGACGCCGGGCAGCTACGGCAGTCCGGCACCGGCATGCGGCAACACCACGATGTCGCGTACCGTGACCTGCAGGCGCTCGGACGGACAGGACGCCGACCCGGCTCTATGCGATCCGGCGACGAAGCCCGTCACGGAAGCGGGAGCCACCGACTACGGCCTGTGCTCCTACTCCTGGACGGCCGACCCCTGGTCTGCCCCCTCGACCACGTGCGGCACGGCCACGCAGACCCGCGCGGTGATCTGCCTCCGCTCTGACCAGAGCACGGTCGCGGACTCCTTCTGCTCGCAGGCGGGCGCAAGGCCGGTCACGAGCCAGTCGTCCTATCAGACATCGGGCTGCGGCTATTCGTGGGATACCGGCGAATGGAGCGGCCTCGTCGCCGCATGCGGGCCGACCGTCGAGAACCGCAGCGTCACCTGCGAGCGATCGGACGGCCAGGCTGCACCCGACGCCTCGTGCCCGGCCGGTACCCGCCCGATCGACCAGCGCCCCGGCACCAGCTACGCGACGTGCGGCTACGCGTGGGAAGCCGGACCTTGGAGCGCGCCGTCGAGGACCTGCGGCACGTCCACCCGCTCCCGCACGGTCTCGTGCCTGCGTTCGGACGGAAGCACCGTGTCCGATGACAGCTGCACCGGACAGCGCCCGGAGACGAGCGAGACGATAGCCGACTTCTCGACCTGCTCCTACCAGTGGCAGTACACCGCGTTCGGGGAGCCAGCACCCGCATGCGGTCCGAGCGTGCGCACCCGGACGGCGACCTGCCTGCGTCAGGACGGCACTACCGTGGACGGCACGCTCTGCGGAGCGCAGGAGGCGCTCAGCAAGCCCTACGACGACTTCTCGGCATGCACCTTCCAGTGGTCCGCCGGTAGCTGGAGCACGCCCTCGGCGTGCGGCCAGACCACCCGCACCCGTACCGTGACCTGCACGCGCTCGGACAGCACCACGGTCGAGGCCGACCAGTGCGACGGCGGATCACGTCCATCGACGTCGGAAGCCATCACCGATACCACCGCCTGCCAATACAGCTGGGTCCAGACGGCGTTCGGCGAGTGGGGCGCATGCGCCGGCGGATCCCAGTCGCGAACCGTGACGGCCGAGTGCCGCCGTTCCGACGGCACGGTGGCTGCCGACGGCCTCTGCCAGTCGCCACGGCCTTCATCGGAAAGCCGCGGCTGCACCGGCCCAGTCACGCCACCGACGACGGGTCCATCGGGCGGGGAGATCATCTTCCGGCGTGTCATCGACGCCGTCAGGGAATAGTCACATGCGAAAGACCGCCATCCGCGGCATCATGGGCGTTGCCGCCATGCTGCTCTCGAGCACCGCGATGGCGGAGACCTACACGCCCAATGCCGAGTTCTTCGCACCACGCACGTTCTCCTTCGAGACCACGCGCGGCGTCACCAGCGCACCGACGATCTGGTCGGCCGGTGTTTACCAGCGTTCCGCAGGAGACGGGGCGCTGGGGTACTTCCTGTATTCTGACCAGAGCATGGCGATTCATCCGTCAAGCACCGGACCATACTCCGTAATCCTCAGGTTCAGAGCGCCAAGGGCCGGTTCGTACCGGTTTACCGGATCGATATCGGTCGTCGATCAGGAAAACGGGAGCGGGATCGGCGTCAGCTGGACCGGGTCGTCACGTCGCGTGCTGGACAGGGGGCAAGCCCCCGCCTCCATCTCGACGACCATCGAGATGACTGCCGGTCAAGAGTTCTCGATCGAGATCGATCCCAACGGCACCGCGGCATACGACACGACCGGTCTCGCGCTGTCAGTGGAAGGTCCCGATGCGCCACGTCTCTGGACAGCCGGATCCTGGAGCGAATGGTCCAGCACGTGCGGAACTGCGACACGAACGCGCACCGTGACGTGCGTGGACGGGGAGACAGGGCAAAAGACGAGCGACGCAAGCTGTCAGGCATCTACCCGACCTTCCGCTTCCGAGACATCTACGCAAACCTCGGGCTGCAGCTACTCGTGGACGCCGGGGAGCTACGGCAGCCCGGCCCCCGCCTGCGGAACGACGGCCATGTCACGCACCGTGAGCTGCACGCGTTCGGACACGCAGGACGCCGACCCGTCGATGTGCGATCCGGCGACGAAGCCCGCCACCGAGACAGCGACCACCGACTACGGCACGTGTTCCTACTCCTGGACGGCCGATCCGTGGTCGGCTCCATCGACGGCATGCGGCGAGGCGACGCAGACCCGCTTGGTCGGCTGCCTGCGCTCCGACGGGACTACGGTCGCAGAAAGCTCCTGCGCCCAGGCAGGCGAGCGCCCTTCGACCTCGCAGACGACCTATCAGACCTCAGGATGCTCGTTCTCCTGGACGACCGGAGAATGGTCGGGCGCGGTTCCCGCCTGCGGCCCGACGGTCGAGAACCGGAGCGTGACATGCGTCCGCTCCGACGGACAGCCGGCCACCGACGGCTCGTGCCCCTCGGGAATGCGCCCTGCCGACCAGCGCGCCGCCACCAGCTACGGCACCTGCGGCTTCTCGTGGGAGGCCGGTTCCTGGAGCGCTCCCAGCAGGACATGCGGCAGCGCGACCAGGACGCGCGACGTGGTCTGCCGTCGATCGGACGGCACCCAGGTCGCCGACGCCCAGTGCGGGTCGACGAGACCTGAGGACAGCGAGACGGTCACGGACTTCTCGGCATGCAGCCATACGCTCAGCTACGGCGAATGGAGCGCGACCGCACCGGCCTGCGGCGACAGCGTCCAGACGCGCGCCGTAACCTGCATCCGCGAGGACGGCGCGACCGTCGACGGCGCACTGTGCCCGGCACCGGAGCCGCTCACCCGTCAGGCGACGGACTATTCGACCTGCAGCTTCCGCTGGGACGTCGGATCATGGTCGACGCCGTCGGCGTGCGGCCAGACGACGCGTACCCGGGCCGTGACGTGCCTGAGGTCGGACGGCGGACAGGCCACGGACGCGCAGTGCGACGTCGGCGCCAAGCCCTCGTCCAGCGAGCAGATCCAGGACACCAGCGCCTGCCAGTACTCATGGGTCCAGACCTCGGTGGCTGAGTGGAGCGCGTGCGTCGGCGGGACGCAGTCGCGGTCCGTGCAGGCGGAATGCCGCCGCTCGGACGGCAGCGTGACCTCGGATGCGCTCTGCAGCGCCTCTGGAGCTCGGCCCGAAAACGAAAGCCGCGGATGCACCGGCCCGGTGACGACGCCCACGCAGCCCGGCACCGGACCCGCCGGCGGTCAGGTGATCTTTCGCAGGGTGATCGACGTCAGCCGCTGACGGCGAGGCCCATGTCGGGCGTTCAGTCGTCCTCATCCTGCGGAACATCGCGATCGCTCCACCCTGCGGCCGGCCTGCCTCGAGAAACCTTGCGGGGACGAAGGGATGCAGAGGGGAGGAAAGAGACCACGGTGTGGTCGCGCAGGACGAACACCCCCTCCGCGGTACGGACGCGCGAGACGCCAGCCTGCATAGCGCTCTCGACCAGAGGCGACCTGATCTGCGCACGGATACGGTCCATGTCGATGCCGAGCGCGCGCTCCATGTAGCGGATGATCGCATGGTCCGAGACGCCGGTGCCACGAGGAGGCGACGGCTCGGACGACTGCTCGACCGTCATGTCGGACGTCCTGCCGACGATCGTACGGGATGCCGGCATCGCCGTGACGGCCAGGCGTCGCGAGGCGGTCGTCCGGGAGGCGGCGCGATCGACGGACGGAGGAGGTTCAGGAGGCGCATCGCCCGAGGCGACGGCACGTCTGCGGCGCTCGGCATAGGTCTCCTCGAGACGGATGTCGCGGCGGCGGGCCCGCTCGGCGGCGACCGACTGGCTGCGCTCGACGAGCTGACGCCTGACCTCGCGGAGACGGACCAGATCCGCCTGAAGCGACCGACCGAGCGCATCGAGATCGTGCTGGGACAGCGACGGAAGATCCCGCGCGGTCTCCCCGTTGCCTTCCTGCCCCTCGCTCTCCTGCATCATCGGCATGACCGATAGAATGGCCGGAACGGGCAGACAAGAGTCCGCCGCGGGCTCCGAATCCCAATACAGGATAGACCACGACATCCAGGAGGACGGAAAAATGGAAGAACTGCCGAAGGGCACGCCCCTCGCCCTGACCGATACCAACATCGCCCTGATCGCCCGAATGGTGGCATTCGAC
>Ga0308163_10001932_pt1 | contig 20598 bp, 17 predicted proteins | sample PhyTR1_FD_201037 | JGI IMG/M metagenome (GOLD analysis project Ga0308163, IMG submission 201037) | Phyllosphere microbial communities from UC Gill Tract Community Farm, Albany, California, United States - DLSLT.R1 | ecosystem: Host-associated > Plants > Phyllosphere > Unclassified | place: USA...
CGACTATTGAGAAAATCTTCACCGCGTTGAATTTCAACGCGATCGTGATCGATTTGACCGAAACCCGTAGCATCGACAGCACCACCCTGGGCCTGCTGGCCAAACTGTCGATCCTGTCGCGGCAAAAGGTCGGCCTGCTGCCGACTGTCGTCACCACCCACGAAGACATCACGCGTCTGCTGCAGTCGATGGGCTTCGAGCAGGTGTTCAACATCGTCAACCACCCGGTGCCGTGCCCCGAGTGCCTGGACGACCTGCCGGATCAGGATCAGTCTGAAGAAGTGGTGCGGATCAAGGTGCTCGAAGCGCACAAGATCCTCATGGGCCTGAACGATTCCAACCGTGAAGCCTTTCATGATCTGGTGAATGCCCTCGAAAGACACTGAGTGGCCTCTGTGGCGAGGGGGCTTGCCCCCGTTGGGCTGCGAAGCGGCCCTGAACCACGTCACTGAATTTCTGTGGATAGACTGGTTTGCAGGCTTTGCGACTGCTGCGCAGCCGAACGGGGGCAAGCCCCCTCGCCACAGGGTCATCTCCTGCCATCAATCATCATTTGCCACTGAATCGCACCAATAAAAAAGGGCGAACCTTAACGGGTTCGCCCTTTTTGCATTTCAGCCGCTCAAATCACAGCTTGGCCTGCAACAGCGCCTCGAGCTTCTCCTGGTCTCGGGCGAACTGACGGATGCCCTCAGCCAGTTTCTCGGTGGCCATCGCGTCTTCGTTGGACAACCAGCGGAACTGCGCTTCGTTCAGGCTCAGGCGGGCTTCGCCGGCGTGGCCCGGGGCGAGTTTACGCTCCAGTTTGCCGGTGTCTGCCGCCAGCTTGTCGATCAGGTCCGGGCTGATGGTCAGACGGTCGCAGCCGGCCAGTTGCTCGATCTGGTTCAGGTTGCGGAAGCTGGCGCCCATGACCACGGTCTTGTAGTCATTGGACTTGTAGTAGTTGTAGATGCGGGTGACCGACTGTACGCCCGGATCATCGGCGCCGGTGTAGTCGTTGCCGTTGGCCTTCTTGTACCAGTCGTAGATGCGGCCCACGAACGGCGAGATCAGGAACACCCCGGCGTCAGCGCAGGCGGCGGCCTGGGCAAAGGAGAACAGCAGGGTCAGGTTGGTCTGGATGCCTTCTTTCTCGAGAATCTCGGCCGCGCGGATGCCTTCCCAAGTGGACGCGATCTTGATCAGCACGCGGTCACGGCCGATGCCGGCCTTGTCGTACAGCTCGATCAGGCGGTGTGCACGCTTGAGCACGGCGTCCTGGTCGAACGACAGGCGCGCATCCACTTCGGTGGAGATACGGCCCGGGATCACTTTGAGGATTTCCTGGCCCACGGCGACGCCGAAACGGTCGCTGGCCAGGCCTACGTCGCCCTTGCAGTCGCTGACGCACGCGTTCAGCAGTTCGGCGTAAGCCGGGATGGCTGCGGCTTTAAGCAGCAGGGAAGGGTTGGTGGTGGCGTCGACCGGCTTGACCCGGGCGATCGCTTCGAAGTCGCCGGTGTCGGCAACCACGGTGGTCATTTGTTTGAGTTGTTCCAGCTTGGAAGTCATGGGTGTGCTCTGTCCTGTGGGTTTGACGACATTACCCGAGCGCTGACAGCCACTCAAGGGCATCAAGGCGTAACGGGTTCCCCGGTGGCAACAACCTGAGAACGGCTGTTTGAAAGGTGGGGCGCGGTATCGATGAATACGATGCCAAAATCGGCCGCAGGTTCAAAGCAACTGACGGCTAACGCCCCTTGAGCGCGTTGAGAGAGGGCTATTGCAGGTTCAACTGGGTCCTGACTGCGGATTCGGCTGGTTTAGCCTGGCCGTCGGAGGTTTGCAGGCCGAAATTCTTCTCTCGGTCGTTGCTGCCCGTGTCGCTGTTTTTCCATTCGTAGATCGAGGTCAGCGCAATGTTGCGGGTTTTGATATCGGCGACGAACACACTGATTTTGCTCGCCTGACCCTCGGTCCCACCGTTTGAGGCGAGCGCCGAGATGCCCCATTCGCTGATCACTCCCGGCAGATGGAAGTTCTGCTGGATGAACGCCTGAGCGTTGCTGATCTGCGTGCCCGTCATGCCATACGGATGATAGGAGATCGCGCTGAGACATTTGGGGTATTCACTGACGATCCGGTTGAGGGCCTCCGTGGACGCCGAGCCGGCGGTGGGTGGCCGGGCGAAGCCAAAGCCGATCACCGGGGCGGCCGGAGGCTGGTCCTGCAGTGTCTTGCACGCCGCGCTCATGAACGGCACGAACGTTGTGTCGAAATTGCCGGTCGGCCAGTAGGTGCCCAGGTCCGGCTCGTTCCACAGTTCAATCGCCACCAGTTGCGAACCGTAGGTCGTCGCCAGGCTGGTCAGCGCGTTGGCGTACGTGACGCCGGCGCTCGTCAGATCATTGGTCGGTAACGGCTTGGTCGCGCGCAGGGTCATCAATACCGGCAGGCCAGCGGCGCGGGCCACGGCGAAGGCGTCGCTGATCTGCTTTTGATACGTCGCGCTGGCCAGGCTGTCGGTCCAGACGCCAAAGCGCACGAAACTGAAGCCGGTGGCTTTGATCTGCTGGGCGTCAGCGGCGGAGAAGGTCTGAACCTTGACCTGAACACCAACGGTTTTATTGGCGGGAAGGGCCGGGAACAGTTCATTGGCGTGACTGTGGCCGGTTGCAGCCAGCAGCAACAGGGTCAAAGCGCCCAGTCGTTTGAGAGGTGCTGATTTCATGTCGGTTCTCCGGTGAGAAGTGACAACGGCGAAAAGTATCGGGTGATAACCGATTCGAAACTGACAATTGAACTAAGTGCGTAAATGTTAGTTTTTGTCAGGAAATCTGGCTCTGAAAATCACAGTTATTTTTAGTCCGGTAATTCCGTTTGGGCGACTTTTGGCGCTGTGGTACTTAATACGCTGGTATTAACAGGGCGAATCTATTTCTGAGTGCAGGATGATCTAGTGGGTTCATTAATAACCGCACTGGATGTTGGCAGAATGATATTACACAGGAAAGTAAACCTTGTTCAGAAATATCCTGGTTGTGTGCGTTGGCAATATTTGCCGAAGTCCGACAGCAGAACTTCTGCTGCGTAACGCGCTGACTCCCTCAACGATCTCGGTGACCTCCGCAGGCCTCGCGGCGCGGGTTGGTGAAGGCATGGAAGCGTCGGCGCGCCAGGTGCTGGAAGCCCGCGGCCACAGTGCCGAGGGTTTCATGGCGCGGCAATTGACCGCTGATATTGTCAATGAATCGGACCTGATTCTGGTCATGGAAAAACAACATGTGAATCAGGTGCTGAAGATTGCCTCTCACGCCAGAGGCAAAGTGTTTCTTCTTGGCAAGTGGCAGAGCGAACGAGAAATACAGGATCCGTATCGTCAAGGTAAGGCCGCTTTTATTCATGCCCATGCATTGATTGAAGATGCTGTTAGCTCGTGGGCGCAGCGCCTCGGACATTGATGAATATTCTTCAGATCAGTGAATGGTAAGAACAGACTTATGCAGTTACCGTCAGTAATCGCCAACCGTGATAACGATCAAGACACTATTGATCTTCTCGGCATATTTGGCAGTTTGATCGACCAGAAATGGCTGATCGGTGCCTTCACCGGTGCCTTCATGGCCGCCGGCGTAGCCTATGCGGTATTGGCGACGCCGGTGTACCTGGCGAACGCGCTGGTTCAGGTCGAACCGAAAAAGAATGACATGCTCGGGTTTTCCGACCTCAGCAGCATGCTCGGCGGGCAATCGCCGTCGGTGACCGAAATCGGCATCATCAAGTCCCGCGCGGTGATCGGCAAAACCGTCGACGACCTGCGTCTGGACATCGACGTCACCCCCAACACCTTCCCGGTCATCGGCGGTTTTCTCGCCCGGCGTTATCGCGGCGAAACCGAGTTCAGCGTGGCGCCGCCGCGTTTCGGCTTTAACAGCTACGCCTGGGGCGGTCAGCGTCTGGAGTTCACCCGGCTCAATCTGCCCAAAGAGCTGATGGGCAAGAAGCTCACGCTGGTGGCGGGCGACCAACAGCACTTTCAGTTGTTCGATGACAACGACAACCTGTTGGCCGAGGGCGTCGCGGGCGAAGCCTTCGCGCAGGGCGGGGTAGAGGGGCAGATCGCTCAGCTGTCGGCCAACCCGGGCACCCGATTTGAAGTGGTGCGCAATCCACGGATTGTGACCATTCAGGGTTACCAGGATGCGCTGGATATTTCCGAGCAGGGCAAGGAATCGGGGATTATCCGTCTGGCGCTGGCCAGTGCCGACGCCGCCGAGGCGGTGAAGATCCTCGACAAGATCGCGGCGCTGTACGTGGACCAAAACGTGCGCCGTACTTCGGCGGAAGCGGCGCAGAGCCTGGCGTTTCTGCAAAGCCAGTTGCCGCAGGTCAAACGTGATCTGGCCAAGGCCAGCGATGCGCTCAACGCCTACCAGACCCACGGCAAGACCGTGAATATTTCCCTGGAAACCCAATCGGTGCTCGGTCAGTCCGTCGCGCTCGAAACGCGGATTTCCGAGTTGAAAATGCAGCAGGCGGAACTCGATCGCAAATTCACCAAGCAGCATCCGGCGTATCGCGCCCTGATGTCGCAGATCGGTGAATTGACCCAGCAGCAGAAGGCGCTGGAAGGCAAGGTTGGCGATCTGCCGGCCACGCAGCAGGAGCTGCTTAACCTGACCCGCGATGTGGAAGTGGCTTCGCAGATCTACACGCAGTTGTTGAACAAATCCCAGGAGCTGGACATCGTCCGTGCCGGTGCGGTGGGCAACGTGCGTTTGGTCGATCCGGCGGATGTCGACCTGACCAGCCCGGTCAAACCGAAAAAAGCCCTGATTGTGTTGATCGCAACCTTCCTCGGTGCTTTTGTCGGTGTGGCCCTGGTGCTGCTGCGCAAATCCCTGAGCAAAGGCCTGGAAGGGCCGGAAGCCATCGAACAGCTCGGGTTGCCGGTGTACGCCTCGATTCCCTACAGCGTCTTGCAGCGCGAAGAGGACAGTAAGAAAGTGCGGGTCAAAAGCACGGCGCAGACGCCGGCCTCTCTGCTGGCTCTGCGCAATCCGACCGACCTGTCCATCGAGTCGATCCGCAGCCTGCGCACCAGTCTGCATTTCGCTGCACTGGATTCGACCAACAACCGCATCATGATCTCCGGCCCCAGCCCGCAGGTCGGCAAGACGTTCGTCTCGTCCAACCTCGCGGCCGTCATGGCGCAAAGCGGTCAGCGCGTCTTGCTGATCGACGCCGACATGCGCAAGGGCCATCTGCACAAGACGCTCAATGTGCCGATCGACAATGGCCTGTCGGACCTGCTGGCCAAGCGTTGCAGCATCGAGCAGGCCGTCAATACGGTGGAAATCGACAACCTGCACTTCATCAGCCGTGGGCAGGTTCCGCCCAATCCTTCCGAGCTGTTGATGCACGTCAACTTCCGCGACCTGCTGGCCGAACTGAGTGAGCGCTACGACGTGGTGATCATCGACACGCCGCCGCTGCTGGCGGTGACCGACGCCGCGATTGTCGGGCGCGAAGCCGGCATCAGCCTGATCGTCACCCGGTTTGCGGTGAACCCGGCCAAAGAGATTGAAATAACCATTCGCCGCTTCGCCCAGAACGGCATCGAGCTCAAGGGCGCGGTGTTCAACGGCGTCGAGAAGCGCACAGCCAGTTCCTACGGCAACGGTAGCTACGGTTATTACAACTACGAATACGCGTCCGACAAATCCTGAGTGTCAGCGATTGTCCTTACAGGCAAGGAAGTGGGTGGGTTGTGAAAAAAATATTGCACGTGGCTGAAACGATAAAAGGTGGGGTCGCCACCGTTATCCGCACCATCTCGGCTTCCCCCGAAGGTCAGGATTCGAATTACGAGCTGGTCTATCTGGTGCCGCTCGATCAGCAAAAAGAGCTGCACGGTATCGATGAACGACAGATTCGCACGTTCGAACGCAGCGGCCGCGATGTGCGTTCACTGCTGCGTTTCGCCTGGCAACTGACCCGGGTGATGCTCAAGGAAAAACCCGATGTGGTGCATTTGCACAGCACCTTTTCCGGGGTGATCGGCCGTTGCGTGTGCGTGCTGCTCAAACCATGGCGTCGACCAAAAATCGTCTACTGCCCGCACGCGTTTTCATTCCTGATGGAAAGCTCGCCGATCAAGCAGAAGCTCTACGCGTGGATCGAACGGGTCCTGCAGCGGGTCACTGACGTGATCATCTGCGTCAGCCGTTACGAGATGGACAAGGCGGCGCGCTTCGGCATTCAGCGCAAGCGCATGAAGCTGATCTACAACGGCATCCATCAGCGTGACGAAGCGCCGAAGGTTGATAGTCCCGAGCCGATTCATTTGCTGTTCGTCGGTCGCCTCGACTACCAGAAAGGCTTCGACGTGCTGCTCAAGGCCTTCGCCAAGGTGCAGCGCAGCGATCTGAAACTGACGGTGGTCGGCAGTGCGGTCAACGAGGACACGGTTGAATGCCCGGAGATGGACGCGGTCGAGTACCTGCCGTGGGTCACGCCTGCCGAAGTGCACGCGCTGTATCAACGGGCCGACGCGCTGATCGTCCCGAGTCGCTGGGAAGGTTTCGCCATGGTGCCGCTGGAAGGCATGGCCATGGGGTTGCCGGTGATCGCCAGCAATTGCACGTCGCTGCCCGAACTGGTCACCCATGAAGTGTCCGGCTATGTCTTCCCCACCGGTGACCACCAGGCGCTGGCCGATGTGCTGGCGCGAATCCAGAAGCCGCGGTTGCTCGACCTCGGCAGCGAAGGCCGGAACATCGTGCGCGAACGTTTCAGCGCTGCACTGATGATTCGCCAGACCTATGACGTGTATTGCGCTCCCACTTATTAAGTAGAACTCAGCTTATGAACGTAACGATTTTGCATGGCTACAGTGCGTCCAACTCCGGTGACGGCCTGCTCGTCGATCTGGCCATCGCGCTGGTGCAGCGCAACTTTGGCGAGGACACTTCGATCAACGTCGTGGCGTCCGACCCGCAATCTTTCGCCTACTTGCCGCACCCGCGTTTCGACGCGCCGGTGATGGCGGCCAAGGGCCTGGGTCGGGTCAAGCAGGCGGTGTTCCTCAACCAGTCGTATGCCGGCCTGGCGGATCTGTTGCAGAAGACTGATCTGATCGTCGGTGTGGGTGGCGGCTACATGCGCTCCAAAAGTGCCTTCGAACACATCAAGCTGAAGCTCGGCCACGCCAAGCAACTGGAAACGGCGATTCTCAGTAAGGTGCCGTCGGTGTACCTGCCGCAAAGTATCGGCCCGTTCCATGGTGAGAGCCGCAAGATCGTCGAGCACTACGCCAGCGCCGACGCGGTGTTCGTGCGCGATAACCGCTCCTCGGCGATGTTCGATGCCTGCGAAAACGTCTACCGCGCGCCGGATCTGGCGGTGCAGTCGTTGGCCGGCAAGATCCTCCAGCAACCCAAGTTCACCCGCTGCGCCGCGTCGCCGGCCACCGTGTGCGTGGTGCTGCGCAAGCCGCCGGAGTGGAGCAAGGACAAGAAGGTCGCCTACGTCGCCAACCTGAAGTTGCTGCTGCAGCGCCTGAAGAACAAAAGCAAAGTGGTGTGCGCCGTGCAGAGCGCCGTTCGCGGCAACGATGACGGTGCGTTCTATCGCGAACTGGGCATTACTGAAGACTTGCTGTCGTTGAAAGCCACGATTGCCAAATATCAGCCGGACCTGGTGATCTCGGTGCGCCTGCACGGCGCCATCGAATCGCTGCTGTCCGGGGTCCCGGCGTACCACATCAGCTATGAGCGCAAGGGCTTCGGCGCTTATCAGGACATGGGCGTGGAAGACTGGGTGATCAATGGCGCCGACATCAATGTCGACACCATCATCAACACCGTTTACGCGCCGAACGCGCTGTCGAATTTCGGCAAACGCCTGACCGACACCTGCCGCGAGATCGAAGCAAAAACCGTGGCCATGGACGAGATCATCAAAGGGATCGTTCGATGATATTTCGCCTGCTGCTGCGCGGCGGAGCTTTAGGCGCGAAGTTTCTGCTGGTGCTCGCCATCACCCATTACCTGGGCTACGAAGCGTTGGGGTTTTACGGGGTGGTGGTCGCGGCTTCGCTGATCGCCTCGAAGTTCTACAGCGTCGGTTTCAGTTCCGAGATCAATCGGCTGATCAGTGTCGGCGGCAGCTCGCGGCGAGTGGTCGACAAAGTCCTGCTGCTGTACCTGGCGGTCGGGCTGGTTTTGTCGCTGGTCACGGTGGGGATTTATTCGCTGTTTCAGCAGGTCGAGGCGACCACGGCGCTGATCCTTTGCGTGACGCTGGTGCTGCTGACCGAACACCTGTCGTTCGAAATCAACTCGTTCGTGTTTTCCGCGCAGAAAGCCACGGCGGGCGCGCTGCTGTTTTTCATCAAGACCGGGTTGTGGGCGTTGCTGGCGGTGGGCGGGATGATGCTCGACCGGGTGTCCGGCATCGCCAATGTGCTGTGGCTGTGGGTCGCGGCCAACGTCTTGGTGATCGTCGCCGGTTACCTGATCGTGGTGAGCGTGCACAAGGGCCGCATCAGCGAGACGCTGGCGACAGCGACCGTATGGAAAGCCGGGCTGCCGTTCTATTTCGGCACGGGGCTGATCGCGTTGAGTCAGTACGCCGAACGCTTTCTGATCGCCGATCTCGAACCCTACGCCAGCCTCGGTAAATACGTGTATGCGTGGTCGGCGGCGAACACCCTGCAGGCATTGTCCTATGCGGTGGTGGCTGTGGTCGGCATTCCGGTACTCGCCAAGCGCTTTCAGGCTGATCAACAGGCGTTCACGGTTCGGCAGTTGTTCGTCAACAAATGGGTGATGCGCTCGCTGGTGGTATCGGCGGCGGTGGCCGTGCTGATTTATCTGTTCTTCAACGTGGTGCTCGATTACGTCGCCACCAGCGTGCCGCGTCCGGATAACGCGATCCTCGGCGTGCTGATCTTTTCCTTTGCCCTGCGGGCCATCGGCGACATCGTCTGGGGCGGTTTGATCGCTTCGAAAAACAGTCGAGTGTCATTCGCCAGCGCGGCGATCTGCCTGCTGGTGTCGGTGCCGGTCAGCTACCTGCTGATCAAGCACTATTCGATTTATGGCGCGGCGTGGGGCAATGTCTTCGCGATCGTCGTGCAGCTTGGCGTGATTGCTCTGTTGACCCGGGCGACCCGTGCAAAAGGGGCACTGGCATGGGGTTGAAGTTGCCGTGCATCGAGTTTCGCGGGCGCAAACTCGATTCTTCGCTGTCGTTCCTGATTCTGTTCACCGGGCTGTTTCTGTCGGTGGCGATGCCGCTGCTGATCCCGCGTGATCCGGGGCCGGATGCGATGACGTTGTGGTCGTCCTACGCCCGGGCGGACAACTGCAATTTCTGGAACCCGTTCTCGCCGGACCGCTCCTCCTACGAGTGTTCGGCGTTCCTGCTACGGCCCACCGGGATCAACCTGACCAACGCCTGGGCCTACGGGATGTTCTGCAATTTCTTCCTCACGGCGATTCCGGTGGTGGTGTTCCGGCGCATGCCGCTGGCGATCTTCGGCACCCTGTGTCTGTGGGGTGTGGTGCGTTCGTTTTTTCTGGAAAACCTGACCAAGGAAATCATCGTGTCGGTGGCGGTGCTGAGCATTTTGTTCAGCGCGCTGACGCGCAAATACCGTGGCGGCTTTTTCCTCTCGGCGGTGATCTACGGCGTGCTGATCCGGCCTTACTGGATTCTGTTTTCGCTGTCCTGGGTCGGCGTCTGCGTGATGAAAAAGTACGTGTCGCGCTTCACCTTCTTCCTGATGCTGTTCCTGTTTTACCTGGCGGTGGCCACGGCGATTCAGCTGGCGCTGGGGTTTCCGGTGTCGTCGATCCGCGCGAGCAACAACGAGTTGCGCACGGCGGGCGAGGAGGGCTCGAAATCGCTGATCGTGTCGTGGCTCAGTGGCAGTGATTTCGTCTCGCAGGCGCTGGACTCGATGATCATCTTCTTCCGGCTGTCGTTCCCGGTGGAGCTGATTCTGTTGTCGGGGCCGGGGCAGGTGATCTTCGTCGCGCTGATGATCATGACCGCGCTGCTGCTGTTCAAAGTCATTACCTCCACGGATTACAAAGGCGCGCCGATCGAGACCAAACCCAAGGAACTGATCGCGATTCCGCTGGCGTTTTTGCTGGTTCAAGGGTTGTTCGAACCGGACTTCGGCTCCTTCGCCCGGCACTTTTCCATGGTGGTGCCGGTGCTGTTTGTCGGCCTGGGTCTGATGTTGCGCGCGAACAAACCGGTGCGGGTTGAATCAAGAGTTCTGAATTGAGGCGGGTGCTGTATGTCGAGCAAGAAAAAGTCCCTGGAGATCGAAACCCTGCGCGGCCTGGCGTGCCTGCTGCTGGTGCTCTATCACGTCATCGGCCCGTTGGGCGGGGGGCTGAAAATCGATATCGGCTCGCCGTTCCGGGTGATCGCCGACTCCATGGTGTACGTGCGCATGCCGCTGTTCACCTTCATTTCCGGCTACATCTATTCCATCTACAAAATTCGCGGCAATGACTTTTCCGCGTTCTTCAGTGGCAAGGTGCGACGGCTGATCGTGCCGCTGTTTTGCGTCGGCGTGCCGTTCTCGGTGTTGCAGGCGGTGGGGCCAGGGGTGAACAAGGACGTCGGGGTGATCGATGCGTTGTTGTCGTTCTGGGTGCCGATCAACCACTTCTGGTTCTTGCAGGCGGTGTTCATCATTTTCATGTTCGTCGGCCTGCTGGAATGGCGCGGGATGTTGCGTTCGATGACGCGCTTGTATTGGCTGTTCGCGTTCGCCGCCGGGGTGTTTCTGCTGCCGCCGTTCAAGTTCGATGCGTTCGGCATCAATGGCGCGATTTATCTGCTGCCGTTTTTCGTGGCGGGGATGATCGGGCAGGAAAATGTCGAGGCGTTGAAGCAGCGGTTCAAGGTGATCGGGCCGCTGGTGTTTGTGTTGATTTCACTGACGCTGCTGTACGTGGCAGCGATTGATCGCGAGTTGATTGTCGATCGTCGCAGCCTGATCGGGTTGACCGTGGGGTGTGTGTCCTGCATCGCCTTGCTGTCGAGTGACATGCGTTCGAAGTGGCTGACCTGGCTGGGTGGCTACTCTTACGCGATCTTTTTGTTTCATGTGCTGTTCGCGGCGACTTCGCGGTTTGTCCTGGGGCGTCTCGGGGTGAAGGACGAGAGCCTGCTGGTGCTGGGGGGCTTGACCTTTGGCTTGCTGGGGCCGGTGGTGCTGTCGATGATTTTCAGTCGCTTCAATGTCACTTCGGTGCTGTTTCTGGGCGAGCGTGCGGCGAAGAAGAAACCGGCGGCGAGCATTGCTCCGGTGCCAGCCAATAGTTGAAAAGCTTCGCGAGCAGGCTCGCTCCTACAGGGTTCAGTGGTGGACACCAATCACCTGTAGGCGCTGCGGCACGCTGCGATCTTTTGATTTTGATGTTAAAGATCAAAAGATCGCAGCCTCGTTTCACTCGACAGCTCCTACAGGGAATTGGTGTACGGCACCGATCCAGTGTGGGAGCGGGCTTGCTCGCGAAGGGGCCATTCCAGACTGAAGGAAATAAAGCATGTTGGCAGTGAATGACGCTCAACCCGTTGCGGCGACGGTGGTTGAGGTGGGCGATGCCCGCGAGCGTTTTGCGCAGTGGCGCGAAGGCAAGGCCGGCAAGGTGTTGTCGGTCTCGGTGATCGGTGACAGCTACAGCGCCGGGCAGGATTTCTACCTGAACAAACTGGTGCAGCGCGTGGCCGGGGAGGTCGGTTTTGCCGGCCCAGGTTATGTCGGCTTCAACCATGGTGCGGCGCTGGGCGGCACGCATTTCAAATACACCCGCAGCAGCAAAAAGTATTTCGCTGGCGACTGGCAGGTCTCCGGCCTCGGTCAGGCCAGCCCCGACAGCCGCACGGTGACCGGCAAGCCCGGCGCCTGGTTGCAGATCGACGCCAATCCGACACCGGCCATCGACACCGCCGTCACCCAGGCGAAATTGCTCTATCTGGGCAACGGCGAGTCCACAGAGATTCGCTATCGCTGGACACCCGCGCAAGACTGGAAACCGTTGACGCTCAAGGGGGACGGCGTTCAGGAAGTGCCGCTTGCAGGTCTCTCTGCAGCGGCAGACTGGTCATTCAAACTGGAAGTCGTGAAGGGCGCGCCGACGTTGTTTGGCCTGTGGATGAGCAACGATCAAAACGGCGTGCGGGTATCGAAACTGGCGGCATCGGGCGCGGCATCTGCAGACTTCTATCACCAGGATCCGCAATGGCAGGTGCAGTGGAAAGCCGTCGTGTCGAAGATTCCCGCCGACATTTACCTGATCATGCTCGGTGGCAACGACCAGGGCTTCGGCGTCAAACCCGAACAGTATCTGCACAACGTTCAGGGCCTGGTGGCGATGATCCGCGAGATTCAACCGGCGGCGAGCATCAACCTGATCATGCGCCAGGACACTACACGTTCCAGTGCTTATCCGATGTCGGCGTATGCCCAGGTGCTACAGCCGTGGGCCCAGGCGCAACACCTGGGTTACGCCAACCTGCAATGCGCGTTTGGCCCTGACGTCAAACGTTATGCCGCCGCGATGATCGGCCCGGACAAGATTCATCCAAAGCCGGCCACGGGCGGCAAGGTGATTGCCGATTATTTCTATCGCTGGATCGTCAGTGGCATCAATGCGGACAGTTGCGACACCACAAAACCCCTGTAGGAACGGCGGTACGCTGCGATCTTCTGATTTTGTTTTCAAGATCAAGATCAAGATCAAAAGATCGCAGCGTACCGCAGCTCCTACAGGGAGTGTGTTTATTCGAATTGTTCGATCTCGCTCAACAGCTCCGCGAGCTTCTGCGGCATCAACTGCGTAGCGCAACGGGTCTCCACATTGATGATGATCGCCGGCTCGTTGCAGCACAGACGCACACGGAATCGCCAGTCGCTGAAAATCACTTTCAGGCCGTCACGGTCGTCCATTTCCAGTGCCTGCTCGGCGTAGCGTTGTTTCAGGTGGGCGAGCAGGGGATAGGGATCCGCCAGCGTCCGGCGGATGTCGCCGGACGAGGGAAACATGCCGATGCGTTCCACCAGCAAAATGCTGCCCAGCCACGACTCGTTGGCGCTGGGCAACGGCTGATGGCGTGACAGCCAGCTCACCACCCCGAGGTTGCCCACCTCCCGTTCTATGTCCGCTGAATGTTGTGCCATGTTCATGCTGGTCTCCTGAGTAGAGAAGTGGGCGGGGAACCGTCTCAGCGGCCCTTGAGGTACACGTTGTCGTAGCAGAAATTGGTCGCCTGCAAGTAACCCTCGGCGTCGCCGCAGTCAAAGCGCATGCCCTTGAACTTGTAGGCCAGCACGCAGCCGTTCTGCGCCTGTTTCATCAGCGCATCGGTGATCTGGATTTCGCCGCCCTTGCCCGGTTGGGTGTCGGCGATCAGGTCGAAGATGTCCGGGGTGAGGATGTAGCGGCCGATGATCGCCAGGTTCGACGGAGCGTCCTGCGGGGCCGGTTTTTCCACCATGTGGTTGACCCGGTAGATGCCGTCGGAAATCAGCTCGCCGGCGATCACCCCGTACTTGTGAGTCTGGTCGGCCGGGACTTCCTGGATGGCGACGATCGAGCAGCGGAATTTCTTGTACAGCTGGATCATCTGCGTCAGTACGCCGTCACCCTCAAGGTTCAGGCACAGGTCATCGGCCAGTACCACGGCGAAAGGTTCGTCGCCGATCAACGGACGGCCGCTGAGAATCGCGTGGCCCAGGCCCTTCATTTCCACCTGACGGGTGTAGGAGAAGGTGCAGGTGTCGATCAGTTCGCGGGTGCCGGCGAGGAACTTCTCTTTCTCGGTGCCGCGGATCTGGTGTTCGAGTTCGTAGCTGATGTCGAAGTGGTCTTCCAGCGCACGCTTGCCCCGACCGGTGACGATGGCCATGTGTTGCAGGCCGGCGTCCCGTGCTTCCTCGACGGCGTATTCGATCAACGGCTTGTTGACGATCGGCAGCATTTCTTTCGGCATGGCTTTGGTGGCCGGCAAGAAACGCGTGCCGTAACCGGCGGCGGGAAACAAACATTTACGAATCATAAAAGTATCCTGAACAGTCATGGAACACAGGCAACGGAGGCGCGTCCTCATAAAGGACGTGCAAGTTTCAATCATTATTGAACGACTGCTTTAATACCTGACTCAGGCGGTGAGTGGCAATTAGCAGGCGGGGTAAAACATGACAATGTTATGAGATGTCGGTAACAGCGTTATTAGTTATTTTTAGTCGGTATCTGTTGATAGTGATGAGTGTACTTGGAGTGCTAATAAGTACCAGGCAATAGAGTTTGACCTGCAAAAATATTTATTGCCAGTGGTTGAACTAATTTTGTTTGAGGCTGTTGTCGCCCTTCTTTGTGTGGTGCGCCACAGAATGAATAAAAGGGACTTGACACGCTACTTGTCACTTATCCAATGACGGACCGCGCTATGAAGATTCTGGTAACGGGGGGCGCTGGCTATATCGGCTCGCACACCACACTTGCGCTGCTTGAAGCAGGTTATGAAGTTGTTGTACTGGATAATCTTTGCAACAGCAGCGAAGCAGCGTTGCATGCCGTTGAAGGCATCTGTGGCAAAAGTGCCTGGATGATCCGCGGCGATGTCTGTGACCGGGCACTGCTCGACCGGATTTTCCGCGAGCACAACATCGACGCCGTCCTGCATTTTGCCGGGCTCAAGGCCGTCGGCGAGAGCGTGCGCAAGCCGCTCGAATACTACGAGACCAATGTCAGCGGCAGCATTAATCTGTGTCAGGCGATGGCGGCGGCGGGGGTGTTTCGCCTGGTATTCAGCTCGTCGGCCACGGTGTATGGCGAGCCTGAGCAGATGCCGATTCGCGAGGATTTCCCTACCGGCAATCCGACCAACCCTTACGGCCAGTCCAAGCTGATCGTCGAGAACGTGCTGCGTGACCTGAGTCAGGCCGAGCCGCGCTGGAGCATCGCCTTGCTGCGCTACTTCAACCCGATCGGCGCCCACCACAGCGGGCACATGGGCGAAGACCCCAACGGCATCCCCAATAACCTGGTGCCTTACATCAGTCAGGTGGCGGTCGGCAGCCTGCAAGAGTTGTCGATTTTCGGCAACGATTACCCGACGGTCGATGGCACCGGCGTGCGCGATTACATCCACGTGGTCGATCTGGCGGACGGGCACCTGAAGGCGTTGCAGTCCATCTCGGAGCGCACCGGCATTCATACCTGGAACCTCGGCACCGGCGATGGCTACAGCGTGCTGCAAGTGCTCCACGCCTTCGAGCAGGCCTGTGGACAGCCGGTGCCGTATCGGATGATGCCGCGTCGCAGTGGTGATATTGCCGAGAGCTGGGCCGATGCCTCGAAAGCGGCAAAGGAACTCGGCTGGAAAGCCACGCGCAATTTGCAGGACATGGTCACCGATACCTGGCGCTGGCAATCGAACCATCCGCGCGGTTATCTCGAATGATGTCGTTCTAATACTGAATGTTAGTTTCGGTCAGGTGTTAGATAACGTCGGGAAAATACGCTGGAAATGCCTTTTGCAAGTCCGTAGATATAAACCTGCCGTTCGACTTTTATCAGTTGGGTAAGACTGTGAAAGAACAACGGATCTTGTTCGCACTTTTCGCGGACTTGAACGCTACCACCTCTAACACAGGCCGGTTTTTAACAGGCCGAATGTTAGAAAGGAGTTGATATGAAAAAAGTGATGGCGATTGCCCTGTTGACGATGTTGAGCAACTGGGCGTCCGCCGCTGAAGCGCCGCTTACTGCGGTGACCAATGTATCTGGCAGTGTCGCGGCTTCTACAGCGCCCGCAGCCAGTACGGCAATGGTCGCCAGTGCAGTCGCAGCGTCCAACAGCGGCGGAAGTGCCAACGGCGGTACCACTGGCACCACCGGTACCACCGGCACCACCGGCACGCACAACTAACAGGAACATTTGTTAGTGCTGTACAGGGTCGCCCGACGCAAGTCGGGTGACTTTATTTTTAGATTTGCCTTGAATAGCGTAGTGCCATTATGACTCGTAGTTTTTCTCTTTTGCTGTTGGCAAGTATCGCTTTGCAAGGTTGCATGTTTTCCCCGGGCCAATACCTGAGCACCAGTGACATCACGCGCCAGGGCGCCAGTGAAAGCAGTCGGGTCGAGCTGATCCCGATCACGCCCAAGCTGATCTCGACGACGCGCGCCACGCAAAAGCGTCAGTCGGTGCCGGCGGAACTGTTGGCAACGCCAGCCGAATATCGCATCGGCAGCAACGACGTGCTGTACATCACGGTCTGGGATCACCCGGAGCTGACCGCGCCATCGGGGGCACAACAGCAGATCGACGCCAACGGTCGTCTGGTGCGCTCCGATGGCACGCTGTACTACCCGTTCATCAAGGAAGTGCAGGCCGCCGGCAAAACCATCCAGCAACTGCGTGCGGACATCGAGACGCGTCTGTCGGCGTTCATCGCCGAGCCGCAGGTGGATGTCGCGGTGCTGCGTTTCGCCAGTCAGAAAGTGGTGGTCTCGGGGGCCGTGGCCAAGGCCGGTCCACAGCCGATTTCCACCAACCCGCTGAGCGTGGTCGAAGCCCTCGGCTCGGCCGGTATCGACACCAACAATGCCGATTTGTCCGGCCTGCTGCTGACCCGCAATGGCCGGGTGTATCCGCTCAATCTGGATTCGCTCAACCAGCAGGATTCCGAGCTGCAGTATGTCTACCTCAAGGGGGGCGACCAGCTGTACCTGCCGTACAACGACAACAAGCGCATCTACGTCATGGGGGAAGTCAATCAGCCCCGTGCGCTGAGCTTCAAGACCGCGACCATGAACCTGTCCGATGTGCTCGGTTCGGTCGGTGGCCTGAGCCAGACCACCTCCAACGGCAATGCGGTGTATGTCATTCGCGGGGTGGAAAACCTCGATGTCGAGCCAGCGAAGATCTATCAACTGGAAGCCCAGTCGCCGACCGCCATGGCGCTCGCTTCGCATTTCGAGGTACGCCCGCAGGATGTGGTCTATGTCGGCCCGGCCAACGTGACGCGCTGGAACCGCTTCATCAGCCAACTGGTGCCGTCGGCATCGATTGTCGGGACCGGTGCTTCCGCTGCGAAGAACTGGAGCGAATTCAGTAACAACAGCAAATAAGGCCGACAGTGAAAACCTTGAAAGTTGGCGTCTGCCTGATGGCGGCCTTGATGTTGTGTGGCTGTAACCCGCTGATGACCGCCTCGGTGCGCAACCTCAAGTCGGCGGTGCTCGGCCCGGATGAACTGGACGTGAGCGCGGCCCAGGTGGCCGAGGTCAAGTACCCGCAAATCAAACTGACCACGCCGTCCGGCTCCGGGGTGCTGGCGCTGGTGCGCGAGCGTGAAGACCTGCAGTTCTGGGTCGCCTCCGGCAAGCAGGTGTTGCTGCTGCGCGATGGCCTCGCCGTGCGCACGATTGGCCTGGGCGTGGAGGGCGATCTGGACGGCACGCGGCTGTCCGACAACGCGCCGTTCAAACAAGGCCTGCACCGTGTCGCCGATGGCTTCACCAGCCGGCGCTGGATCGACCTCTACAAGGGCCAGGAAGTCGGCTTGATCGTCAACAGCCGCTTCGTGCGCCGGTCCACCCAAACCCTGGACATTCTCGACAAGGAATACACCGTGCTGCGTGTCGACGAGCAGATCGACGTCCCGGCCATCGGCCTGCGGGCGACCAACCATTATTGGGTCGACCCGGTGGACGGTTTCATCGTGCAGAGCGAGCAACAACTGACCTCGCAACTGCGCGTGCGCATCGTGCAACTGACCCCTGATCGCAGGCATCTGCCGTGAAGCGCTTGCGGATGTTCTCGGCGTGTCTGCTGTTGATCAGCGGCGTCAGTCAGGCCGCAGTCACCGTCAGCGGCGATGTCGCCAACCCGGGGCCGGTCGAATTGCCGCCGGGCGGGCGCTTGCTCGATGTGATCAGCGTGGCGCAACCGAATGCCGAAGGTTACTGGCTGGCGGGCGTGTTGCTGCGCCAGTCGTTGCTGGAGGAACAGGCGCGGCTCAAGGCCGGGGTGTTGTTCGATCTGGATGTGCTGCACCGGATGGCCTCGCTGTTCGACCGCCCCGACCGTGCGGCGCTGGCATTGCGTCTGGCCAAGCAGGTGCAGCAGATGCCGGTTACCGGGCGCCAGGTCGCGGATCTGGACCCGGTCGCGGTGGAAGTCGGTTTTGCGCGCAACATTCGTCTCGACGATGGCGATCGCCTGATCTATCCGACGCGGGTCGACGAGGTGCAAGTGCTGGGCGCGGTGGCCGACACCTGCCACGTGCCTTATCAGCCATTGCTGGAGGCGCGCGAGTACCTGGACATCTGTGCGCCGCTGGACGATGCCGAGGCCGATTACCTGTGGCTGATTCAGCCCAATGGTGCGGTCCGGCGCGTGGGTATTGCGCACTGGAATCGCGAGAGCGGGCACTTTCCCGTGGCCGGCAGCAAGATTCTGGTGCCGGTGAAAAACGATGATCTTGATCCGCCTCTTCCTGAACTGAATCAGCAGTTGGCCGAATTGATTGCCACGCAGCTGGCTGAGGTGGTTCGTTGAAGTTACGTTTTGCAGCTGTGTTGTTATTGCCGTGCGGCCTGGTGCATGCCGAGCCGCGCATTACTCAAAATGATTTCGGTGGCACCGGCCTGTTGCAGACGCCGACGGCGCGCATGGCCCCGGCTGGCGAGCTGAGCGTCAACGCCAACCGCACCGAGCCTTACAGCCGCTACAGCGTGTCGCTGCAGCCGCTGGACTGGCTCGAAGGTTCGTTCCGCTACACCGCCATCACTAACCGGCCCTACGGCTCCGAGGCGCTGAGCGGCAGCCAGAGCTATAAGGACAAGGCGGTCGACGCCAAAGTCCGGCTCTGGCAGGAAAGCCACTGGGCGCCGGAAGTCGCGCTGGGCTTCCGAGACATCGGCGGTACCGGCTTGTTCTCCAGTGAATTTTTTGTCGCCAACAAACGCTACGACAATTTCGATTTCAGCGCCGGCATTGCCTGGGGTTATCTGGGCAATCGCGGCGACATCGACAACCCGTTGGGCTACGTCAGTGATCGCTTTGATACCCGGCCGGCCCTTGAGGGTACCGGTGACGTCAACTCTGGCTCGTACTTTCGCGGCAAGCCGTCGTTCTTCGGTGGCGTGAGCTATCAGACGCCGTGGGATCGGCTCAGCCTGAAACTCGAATACGAAGGCAACGACTACAAGCACGAACCGAAGGACAACGTGATCGAGCAGGACTCGCCGATCAACCTCGGCGCGGTGTTCAAGGTCACCGATTCGGTCGACGTCAGCGCGGCGTGGGAGCGTGGCAACACGGCGATGTTCGGTATCACGTTCCACACCAATTTCGTCAGCCGCAAGGCGCCGGCCAAGACCTACGACCCAACGCCTGAGCCGCTGCCGGCGAAGGCGCCGGGTACGCCGATGGATCAGGTCAACTGGGCCGATGTCTCGCAACGCTTGCAGCAAAATGCCGGGTACAAGGTCGAGCGCATCAGCCAGCGCGATTCCGAACTGATCGTGTACGGCGAGCAGCAGCGTTACTTTCATTCGTCCAAGGCCGTTGGCCGCGCGAGCCGGATTCTCGACAACAGTGTGAACGACGACATCAACTGGTTCACCGTGGTCAACAAGCGTTACGACCTGCCGCTGGAGGAGACCAGCGTGCCACGCCAGACCTTCCGCGAAGTGATCAACAACGAGGAGCCGCTGGAGTCGTTGCACCGCACCACCGAGATCAATCCGGCGATGCCGCACAACGAGAAAACCCTCTACACCGAAGCGCCGCAGCATTTCAACTATGGCGTCGGCCTGGGCTTCAAGCAAAACGTTGGCGGCCCTGATGGTTTGCTCTATCAGTTCAGTGCCGATGCGGACGCCGAATACCGCTTCAACCGCAACACCTGGTGGAACGGCCTGCTCAGTGCCAACCTGGTGAACAACTTCGACAAGTTCACCTACGATGCGCCGAGCGGCCTGCCACGTGTGCGCACCGATTTGCGTCAGTACCTGACCACCTCGGAAGTGACCATGCCGTTGTTCCAGGTCAGTCACGCCGAGCAGTTGGACAAAGACCTGTATGGCATGGTCTATGGCGGGTATCTAGAGTCGATGTTTGCCGGTGTCGGCGGCGAGGTGCTGTTCCGTCCGACCGGTGAGCGCTGGTCGGTGGGGGCGGATCTGAACTACGTGCGCCAGCGTGAATTCGACCAGGGTTTCGGCCTGCGCGACTACTCGGTCTGGACCGGCCACGTCACCGGTTATACCGACCTGCCGTACGACACGTTGGCCGCGGTCAGCGTCGGTCGATACCTGGCAGGCGACTGGGGCGGCACACTCGACATCTCCCGCGAGTTCTTCAACGGCGTGCGCTTCGGCGCCTGGGCGACGATCACTACCGCCGGCAGCGCCGAGTACGGGGAGGGTAGTTTCGACAAGGGTCTCTACCTGTCGATCCCGTTCGACGAAATGATGAGCATGTCGACCATGCGTCGCGCCAACCTCGTCTGGGCCCCACTGACCCGTGACGGCGGCGCGAGGCTCAATCGCAGCTTCCAGCTGCACTCGA
>Ga0308163_10001934_pt1 | contig 20579 bp, 19 predicted proteins | sample PhyTR1_FD_201037 | JGI IMG/M metagenome (GOLD analysis project Ga0308163, IMG submission 201037) | Phyllosphere microbial communities from UC Gill Tract Community Farm, Albany, California, United States - DLSLT.R1 | ecosystem: Host-associated > Plants > Phyllosphere > Unclassified | place: USA...
TACTTCTCCATATCCACTTCCGGATTGCCGAAGGCGGCGCCGGCTTCGGTCTTGGTCATGGCCACGGCGTTGATCAACGCCGCTTCGGTGTGCACCACGCGCATGCCGCGACCACCGCCGCCGCCGGCCGCCTTGATGATGACCGGATAGCCGACCTTGCGGGCGATTTGCACGATGGCTTTCGGATCGTCCGGCAGCGCGCCGTCGGAACCGGGCACGCAAGGCACGCCGGCCTTGATCATGGTTTGCTTGGCCGATACCTTGTCGCCCATCAAACGGATCGATTCGGAGCGCGGGCCGATGAAGACGAAGCCGGATTTTTCCACGCGCTCGGCGAAGTCGGCGTTCTCCGACAGGAAGCCATAGCCCGGGTGGATCGCTTCGGCGTCGGTCACTTCGGCGGCGCTGATAATGGCCGGCATGTTCAGGTAGCTCAATGACGAAGGCGCCGGGCCGATACACACCGACTCGTCCGCCAGCTTGACGTATTTGGCGTCTTTGTCCGCTTCCGAGTGGACCACAACCGTCTTGATGCCCATTTCGCGGCAGGCGCGCTGGATGCGAAGGGCGATTTCGCCACGGTTGGCGATAAGGATTTTTTCAAACATGATAGGTTCGCGTATGTCTGTGAGTACCGGAGACCGGCAACGTCAGGTAGAGGAGGGAATGCGGAACAAAGCCGGCGCGCCCGTCACCGAAAGGGAGGGCGCGAACCGGACTTAGCCTATCACAAACAGCGGTTGGCCGAATTCGACCGGTTGGCCGTTCTCGACCAGAATCTGGGTGATCGTGCCGGATTTGTCGGCATCGATTTCATTCAACAGTTTCATCGCTTCGATGATGCACAGGGTGTCGCCTTCCTTGACCACGGCGCCCACTTCAACATACGCGGCCGAACCTGGCGCCGACGAACGGTAGAAGGTGCCGACCATCGGCGATTTGACGATGTGGCCGGTTGGCTCGGCGGCGACGGCCGGTGCCGCTGCTGCGGCGGGCGCGGCGGCTGGCGCGGGAGCGGCATGGTACTGCGGCTGCATGCCTTGCGGCTGCATCATCACCATCTGGTTTTGCGGCAGGGCCGACGATTTGACGATGCGTACTTTGCTTTCGCCTTCGGTCACTTCGAGCTCGGCGATGTCCGACTCGGCGACCAAATCAATCAAGGTCTTCAGCTTGCGTAGATCCATGTAACCCCCGGAATATCTTGTTATGTAAAGTATGAACGGCGCCGCCTCGTGGGACGATTCCGCGTTAAGTTCGTAATTATTGCGCGCAGATCGCGTAGATTAACGCCTTTTAAGGGCGAAGTCGATGGCAAACCGATATCCTTCGATACCCAGTCCGCAGATCGTCCCCAGCGCGATCGCGCTCAGGAATGAATGGTGGCGAAATGACTCGCGCTGGTAAATATTGGAAATATGCACTTCAACAAACGGAATGGCGACCCCGGCCAACGCGTCGCGCAGCGCCACGCTGGTATGAGTCAGGCCACCCGGGTTGATGACGATGGCCTCCACGCCTTCCGTCCTGGCTGCGTGGATGCGGTCGATCAACGCGCCTTCGTGGTTGCTCTGAAAGCAAGCCAAGGTTGCGCCGGCCGCCTCGGCCTGGGCCTGGGCGGCTTGTTCTACGTCGGCCAAAGTGCTGGCGCCGTAGACCTCTGGCTCCCTGGTGCCCAGTAAATTCAGGTTGGGACCGTTGAGCAGTAGGAGGTTTTTTGCCATGGTTCTAGACCGTTTTCCGCGAAAGTTCCGCATTTTGCCGCCAACTGCCGGCATTGGCAAGAGAAAAAAACGCGCGCACCGTCCGTCGTCGCCCCTTAGAGAGTTGCCAGGTCCTTGCGCAACTCGTCGAACTTCAGGCGACCCAGATACGTCTTCTTGACCTGGCCGTCGGCGCCGATCAGCACTGTGTAGGGCAGGCCGCCACCGGTGTTCCCGAACTGCCGCGACAGGTCGGTGCCGCTCATGCCGGCCACCAGCACCGGGTAGGTGATTTTATATTTGTCGCTAAAAGCCGCGATATTTGACGGCGAATCAATGCCGATCCCAATAACTTGCAGCTTCTTGCCCGCTTCTCCGGCCGCCAGCTCGGACAGCTCCGGCATCTCCTGCACACATGGCGCGCACCATGGCGCCCAGAAGTTGACCAGCATCGCCTTGCCTTTATATTGGGCCAGCGCGGTCGGCGCGCCCTTGGCGTCCGGCAGCGTTTGCGCGTACAGGGCGCCCACCGGACCAGTCATGCCGGCCGGCGCGGTGTTGGTGATCGGTGCGGAATTTTGCTTGTTGAAGCCAACCCAGGCGCCGGATGCGGCGAACAGGACGGCGACGCCGACATAGGCGGCCAGATGTTTTTTATTCATGATTGGGGTGTGGGTTGATATCGTCTTCGTGGGTACTACTAACTAATAAGGCGCGCACGGTCGCAATGTCGGCACGCACCAGTTTGTCGCCACGGGTTTTGACCGCGCCGCGCATGTCGTCGAGCTCATACAGCGCGGCATGCACGCCTTCGTTGTGCCACATGAAGCTGACCGTCTCGACCGGATCGTAGCGTGGCCCCTTGAAATGCGGCGTCTCGGAGATGTCGATTTGCACATTGCGGTTCAGCAGGAAGATCTCCACTTCCTTGGCGCTGTCGGCAAATAGCTGCAGGTGGATGTCGTCGTGCGGGCCGGCGGTGCCGTTCAGCACTGCGCCGGTCAGGAACGGGTGGAACGCGGCCAGGCCTTCCATGATGTCGACCGCCAAAGTGCGCAGCCGGAACAGGCGGGCCGGCTGGGTGTCCGCATGGAACAGCGACTGGTAGATGCGCACCTCGGCTTCGATCTGCGCGTTGTCCGGCAACAGGTTAGGCGGCGGTTGCGTATCGCCGAGGATTTGTTTGGCGGCCTTGCGCTTGGCGGCGTTGTAGTCGGCGCCGTCCTGGGCGATCAGGCGCGCGGCCGCGGCGGCGATCTCGGCGCGGAGCAGCAGGACTTCTTCGATAACATTCGGCGTCATGGACGAGATAATACTCTGAACCGGGAAATCGGCGGCGCCTCAGGTAAAATCGCGTATTCACTTGTGCGGATCGATCCTGTTACACACCATGCATATTCATATTCTCGGTATTTGCGGCACCTTCATGGGCGGCCTGGCGGTCCTGGCGAAAGAGGCGGGCCACCGCGTGACCGGCTGCGACGCCAATGTTTATCCGCCGATGAGCACCCAGCTGGAAGCCCAGGGCATCGAACTGATACAGGGCTACGGCCCGGAGCAGACCGCGCTCAATCCCGACCTGTACGTGATCGGCAATGTCGTTTCGCGCGGCAATCCGCTGATCGAGGAAATCCTCAATCGCGGCCTGCCGTATGTGTCCGGCCCGCAGTGGATGGGCGAACATATATTAAGGGACCGCTGGGTGCTGGCCGTGGCCGGCACGCACGGCAAGACCACCACCTCGGCCATGCTGACCTGGATACTGGAAGACGCCGGCTACGCGCCCGGCTTCCTGATCGGCGGCGTGCCGCTCAACTTTGGCGTCTCGGCCCGCATTCAGGGGCGCAGTGACAACAACCTGGATTCGATCTTCTTCGTCATCGAGGCCGACGAGTACGACACGGCCTTCTTCGACAAGCGCAGCAAGTTCGTCCACTACCACGCCAAGACCGCGATCCTGAACAACCTGGAATACGATCACGCCGACATCTTCCCCGACCTGGGCGCCATCGAGACCCAATTCCATCATCTGGTGCGCACGGTGCCCGGCATCGGCCGCGTCATCTATAACGGCGACGAAGCGTCGCTGCAGCGCGTGCTCAAGCGTGGTTGCTGGAGCGAGCAGGAGAGCTTTGGACACAACGACGGCGCGGCATGGGCGATGAAGGAATACGATGACGGCAGTTTCGACGTCATTTTCGGCGGCGAGACGGTGGGCAAGGTCGAGTGGAACCTGACCGGCAAGCACAACCGCGCCAACGCGCTGGCCGCGATCGCCGCCGCCCGCCACGTCGGCGTGCCGGTGGCGCAAGCTGCCAAGTCGCTGGCCACGTTCGAAAACGTCAAGCGCCGCATGGAGCTGCGCGGCACGGTCAACGACATCACCGTGTTCGACGACTTCGCCCACCATCCAACCGCGATCGCCACCACGGTCGGCGGCTTGCGCCAGAAGGTCGGCAAAACCGCCCGCATTCTGGCCGTGCTCGAGCCGCGCTCGAACACGATGAAGCTGGGCGCGATGAAGGATGCGCTGCCGGGCAGCCTGAGCGACGCCGATCTGGTGTTCGGCTACGGCAGCGAGCAGGCGCTGGGCTGGAGCCTGGGCGACGCGCTCGCGCCGCTGGGCAAGATCGCCAGCGCCTACGAGGACATCGATGCGCTGGTGGCGGCCATCGTCAAGGCGGCCCAACCGGGCGACCAGGTCATCGTGATGAGCAACGGCGGCTTCGGCGGCGTGCACAACAAAATCCTGGAAGCGCTGGCGCGATGATTCTTTATCTGCACGGATTCCGCTCGTCGCCAAAATCGATGAAGGGGCGCGTGATCAGCGAGCGCATGGCCGCGCTGGGATTGTCGGACCAATTGGTGTGCCCGCAGCTGCCGGCGTCGCCGAAGCTGGCGATGGAACTGGCGCTCTCTTTAATAGAGGGCGTGCCGGCGCACGAGTTGAGTATCGTAGGCTCCTCGCTGGGCGGCTACTACGCCACCTGGCTGGCCGAGCGCATCGGCTGCCGCGCCGTGCTGCTCAATCCGGCCATCGTGCCGCTGCAGGATCTGGACAAGCATGTCGGCGTGACAACGCAATTCCACTCCGACGAGCCGTTCGAGTTCAAGCGTGAATACATCGGCGAACTGCGCGCGCTGGCGGTCGATCCGATCACCCGGCCCGAGCGTTACTTCCTGATCGCCGCCACCGGCGACGAAGTGCTGGACTATCGCGACATGGTCAAGCATTATGCGGGCGCGCGCCAGCACGTGATTGACGGCAGCGACCACAGTATTTCCGAATTCCCCGAGTATCTGGATGCGGTGCTGGCATTCTGCGGCATCGAGGCCGGCCGTTGAGGGTGCGGTTGAGGACGTCGTTTTTGCTGGCGTCGCCCACCCGTGGCGCTTCCCTGCGGCAGACCCAATGGCAGCCGCATGTGCTGGCATTGAACCCGCCGCCGCCGCTGCGCGCGTGGCTGACGGCCGATGGTTCGCTGACCGCCAGACTGAAGGAGCACAGCCAGACTTTCCGCGTGCAGTGCCTGCATCAGCGCGTCGCGCGTTGCCTGTCCGACGAGGCCGCCGCGATCGGCCTGCACCGTCCGGGCCGCGTGTGGGAGAGGGAAGTGCTGCTGCGGTGTGATAATACGCCCGTGGTGTTCGCGCACACGGTGGTGCCGATGTCGGCGACTGCCGCCGATTGGCCTTTATTTAGTGCGCTGGGCGAGCGCTCGCTGGGGACGACCTTGTTTGGCGATCCGCGCGTGCGGCGCGGCGTTTTGGAATTTGCAAGATTGCGGGAAGAGCATCCGTTGGCGCAACGCGCGGCGGCGGCCCTGGGCCTTGAGCTGGAACGGCCCCCGCGAGAGCGCATATTATATGCACGGCGCTGTTTATATCGGCGCCGTCAGGGTACCCTGCTGGTGACGGAAGTGTTTCTGCCTTCCGTGCTGGACCTGAAACAACAGCGCAGTCATAACGAATAAACAACGAACAGAAGCGAGCAATGAATCTATTTTTCGAAGAATCCGGCGATTTCAAGGTCGGGACCATGATGTCGCAAGCGGGCGAGGCCTATCAGGTGGAGATGGCCAGCGGCAAGCGCAGCAAGGTCAAGATCAAGGACGTGCTGCTGCAGTACGAGAAGCCGTCGCCGACGGATTTGATGGAACAGGCCAAGGCCGTTGCCGCCGAGATCGACCTCGACTTCCTGTGGGAAGTGGCGGGCGAGGAGGAGTTCGGCTTCGCCGAGCTGGGCGCCGAGTATTTCGGCCACGCGCCGTTGCCGGCCGAAGCGGCCGGCTTGATCCTGAGCCTGCACTCCGCGCCGATCTATTTCTACAAGAAGGGCCGTGGCCGCTACAAGGCCGCGCCGGAGCAATCCCTGCGCGCGGCGCAGGCCGGCATCGAGAAAAAGAAACAGCAGGCGTTGGTCCAGGCCCAGTATGTCGAGGAGCTGAAGGCCAACAAGTTGCCGGAATCGATGAAAAGCATCGTCATGCAACTGCTGTTCAAGCCGGACAAGAATTCGATCGAATACAAGGCGATGGAAGCGGCGTGCAATGAATTGCACACCAATCCGCAGCGTTTGATGCTGGCGGCCGGCGGCGTGGAGTCGCCAAAGGCGCTGCACATGGCCAAGTTCCTGTTTGAGAGCTTCCCGCGCGGCGCCGGTTTCCCGGACGTGCCGGTGCCGGTGGCGCCAACCAAGCTGCCACTGGCCGACGTCAAGGCGTTCTCGATCGACGACGTCACGACCACCGAGATCGACGACGCCTTCTCGGTCACCAAACTGGCCGACGGCAACGTCAAGATCGGCATCCACATCGCCGCGCCCGGCCTGGGCATCAAGCCGGACGACGCGGTCGACAAGATGGCGCGTGCGCGCATGTCCACCGTGTACATGCCGGGCGATAAGATCACCATGCTGCCGGATGCGATCGTCGACGCGTTTACGCTGGCCGAAGGCAAGACGTGCCCGGCGCTGTCGCTGTACGCGACGCTGAACCCGGCCGACTGGTCGGTGATCGCCACCGAGACGCGCGCCGAGATGGTGCCGATCGAAAGCAATCTGCGCCACAACGACCTGGACGACCTGGTCAATGAGGAAACCTTGGCCAGCGGCGAGGGCGACTACGCCCACAAGGAAGAGCTGGGCCTGATCTGGAAGTGGGCGCAGGTGCTGGAGGCGGCGCGCATGGTCAAGCGCGAAGGCTTCGGCCTCAAGCCGGAACAGAACAACCGGGTCGACTTCAACTTCTATGTCGAGAACGATATCGTCACCGTCAGCCGCCGCAAGCGCGGCGCGCCGCTGGACAAGATCGTCGCCGAACTGATGATCTTCGCCAACAGCACCTGGGGCAAGCTGATGCATGACCACGGCGTGCCGGGCATCTACCGCAGCCAGGGCCAGGGCGTCGGCGGCTGGGCCGCCAAGATGCAGGTGCGGATGGTGACCCATGCCGCGCCGCACCAGGGCCTGGGTGTCGATCAGTACGCGTGGAGCACGTCGCCGTTGCGCCGCTATACCGACCTGGTCAACCAGTGGCAGATCCTCGCCTGCGCCGAGCACGGCGTGACGGCGCCGCTGGTCGCACCATTCAAGCCGAAGGACTCGGAACTGTTCGCCATCGTGTCGCAGTTTGACGCCGCCTATGCGGCCTACGGCGACCATCAGTCGAATATGGAGCGCTACTGGTGCCTGCGCTGGCTGGGCCAGGAAAACGCCCGTCAGGTCGAGGCCGTCGTGCTCAAGGACGAGGTGTTGCGCCTGGTCGACATTCCGCTGATCATCCGCCTGCCGGGCATGCCGTCGGTGGCGCGCGGCGCCCAGGTCAAGATCGACATCCTGCGTTGGGACGAGGTCGATCTGTCGATCGAAGCGCGCATCCTGGAAATCCCGACCACCGAAGCGGTGGCCGCCGATGCCGAGCTGGACTACGAGGAAGAAGAAGCAATTCCCGCCGCCGACGCCAACGATCCCGAAGCCGCCGAGGAAAACGCGGCCGAAGCAAGCGAGGCGGCGCAAGAGGCGACAGCGAGCGAGCCGCCGGCGGCATGATGTTCAATCCGCGCGCCAAGATCAGCGTCGTGCCCCTGTTCGGTGAAGAAAACCTGGTCATCGTCGACGACTTGCTGCTGGAACCGCGCAAAATGATCGAACTGGCCAGCCGCTCGCGCGCGGAATTCAGCAATGCCGACCACAACTACTTTCCAGGCCCGGAACTGAACCTGACGGCGGAGATGACCCAGGCCTTCGACCAGTTCGTGGTCCAGCATGTGCGCAAGCCGCTTGGCGCGCGCCGCACCACGATGCTGGCAACGCGGCTGGCATTGGCCACGCTGCAGCCGCCGCAGCTGCGCAATTTGCAGCGCGTCTGTCACTTCGACACCGTGCCCCAGCCCAACCGGGAAGGCACCGGCGCCATGGTGCTGTATCTGTTTGAGGACCCGCGCCTGGGCGGCACCGGCTTCTTCCGGCAAACCTGTTCGGCGTCCGAGTTCGAGCACATGGTGTTGCAATCGGGCGTACTTGATCGCCAGGCATTTAGCGCGCTGACCGGCGCCGGCGACGGCTACGCGGTGGCCTCGGACCGCTACTTTGAAAAGGTCTACACCGCGCAGCCGGCGTTCAACCGGGCCATCTTCTACCACGGCACGGTGCTGCACAGCGCCGACATCCACAGCCCCGCGCTGCTGCGCGACGACGTGCATACGGGGCGGCTGACCGTCAACGCCTTCTTTAACTTGCGCCGCAACGCCGCCTGATGAGGGTGGTAAATCGGTTAAAATCAGCGCACTGCCTTGAACCGACGAAACTGAAGCCTGCCGCGTGAAATCTTTCAAAGAAAACCGCTTCCTGTATATCGCCATCGGCATCTCGGTGGTTGCGCACGCCGCCATGCTCGCGGTGCGCTTTGTTGCCCCGACGCCGGCGCCGGTCAAACCCACCGATCCCGGCCTGGAAGTCATCCTCGTCAATGCCAAGCACAGCAAAGCGCCGCTGAAGGCCGAGGCGCTGGCCCAGGCCAACCTGGATGGCGGCGGCAATGTCGACAAGGGCCGTTCCAAATCGCCGCTGCCGGACATGCGCAAAACGGAAGACGGTGAAAGCATCAAAGCGTCCAAGCGCCGCATCTCCGAGCTCGAGGAGCGCCAGCGCAACCTGCTGACGCGCGTCGCCAAACCCGATCCATTCAACGCGCCGCCGGTGACTGAAAAGACCGCGCCCGATCCGCTGCCAAGCGGGGCCGACCTGCTCGACGCCAGCAAGGCGATCGCCCGCCGCGCCGCCGAAATCAGCGAAACCATCGAAGACCAGAACAAGCGCCCGAAGAAAACCTTCATCACGCCGAGCACGCGCGGGGTTGGCTACGCGATGTACTACAAAACGCTGCAGAAGCGCATCGAAGACATCGGTACGCTGAACTTCCCCCAGAAAAACGGCCGCAAGCTGTACGGCCAACTGGTGCTGTCGATTCCGGTCTTCCAGGACGGCACGATCTACGAAAAGGAAGGCGGCATCAAGGTCGACCGCAGCTCCGGCAATGCCGCGCTGGACGACGCCGCCATGAACATCGTGCGCCGCGCGGCGCCGTTCGGCAAATTCCCGCCGAACATGCTGTCGGCCGACAAGGACGATCTGTGGGTGATCGTCACAACGTTCAAATTTACCCGCGAAGACAAACTACAAGCCGACATGAGCGGCGGAGGACGATGACGATGGACCGCTATTGCGTGTTCGGCAACCCGATTGCCCATAGCAAATCGCCCGAGATACACGCCGCCTACGCGGCCCAGACCGGTCAAGACCTGCACTACGAAAAACGGCTGGCGCCGCTCGATGGCTTTGCCGCCGCCGTCCACGCGTTTATCGCCGAAGGCGGCCGTGGGGCCAACGTCACCGTGCCGTTCAAACTGGAGGCGGTCAAGGTCGCCAACGCGCTGACGATACGCGCGCAGGCGGCCGGCGCGGTCAACACCTTGCAATTCACCGAGGACGGCATCATCGGCGACAACACCGACGGCGCCGGCCTGGTGGCGGACATCGTCGGCAACGCCGGCGTGACGATCACCGGCAAGCGCGTGCTGTTACTGGGCGCGGGCGGTGCCGCGCGCGGCGTCGTGCTGCCGATCCTGGAACATCGTTCGGCGCAACTGGTCATCGCCAACCGCACCGTGGCCACCGCCGTGCAGCTGGCGCAACAGTTTGCCGCGCTGGGCGGCGAGGGCGTGGTGTCGGGTTGCGGTTACGCCGACATCGACGGCGCTTTCGACATCGTCATCAACGCCACCTCCGCCAGCCTGGGCGACGAGGTGCCGCCGGTGTCGCCGTCGGTGTTCGCGCCGGAAGCGCTTGCTTTCGACATGATGTATGCAAAGTCCCCCACCGTATTTTTGCAGTTCGCCGCTCAACATGGCGCACGGCTGCGTGACGGTCTGGGCATGCTGGTGGAGCAGGCAGCCGAAGCGTTCAGCGTGTGGCGCGGCGTGCATCCGGCCACCGGCGACGTGCTGCAACGCCTGCGCGACCAGTTATGAGCGCCGCCAAGGGAGGCCGCAAACTGGCCTGGGTGAAGTGGATTTTCATTTTGCCGGTGCTGCTGTTCGTGGCGGTGCAGCTGTATTTCTTCCTGCAGATCTGGTGGTGGGTCGATCACAATCCGTCGCGCACCAGCTTCATGCGCCAGCAGGAATCGGCGCTGCGCGAGAAAAATCCCAAGGCCGAGATCAAGCAGGTCTGGGTGCCGTACAACCGTATCTCGAAGAACCTGAAACGCGCCATCATCGCTTCCGAAGACGCCAATTTCTCCGAACACCAGGGCGTGGACTGGGAGGCGCTGCAAAAAGCCTACGAGAAGAACAACAAGAAGAGCAAGGTGGTGGCGGGCGGTTCCACCATCACGCAGCAGCTGGCGAAGAATCTGTTCCTGTCCGGCTCGCGCAGCTATCTGCGCAAGGGCCAGGAGCTGATCATCACCTATATGCTGGAAACGCTGATGGAAAAAGAGCGCATCTTCGAGATCTACCTGAACGTGGTGGAGTTCGGCAGGGGAATCTTCGGCGCCGAGGCGGCGGCGCAGCATTATTACCGCGTCAGCGCGGCCAACCTCGGCGCGTCGCAGGCGGCCAAGCTGGCGGTGATGCTGCCCAATCCGCGCTTCTACGACACGCACCGCGACTCCGGCTATCTGGCGCGGCGCACTGGCGTCATCCTGCGCCGCATGGGATCGGCGGAGCTGCCGTAGGATTGTTTGGCCCGGCTGACCGCCGGCAAGCGATAAAATGATCGGAAAAGCCACCCGATAGAGCGAAAAACCGCCCGGCAGGCTGGCCTCGGCAGGGGCTTTGCGGGTACACTTGCGCTGTTTCCAGAAGGCTCGCGTACCCATGATTAATGTTTTCGTTCTCCAGAATGGCCGACTGAACCAGGTGCCCATCGACAGCCGCGCGGACCTGGAACAGGTCGATCCGGTATGGGTCGACCTGACCGACCCGACGGACGACGAACGCGCATGGGTCAAGGCCATCTACGGCGTGACCTTGCCGGGCGAGGACGAAGTCAAGGACATCGAAGCGTCGGCCCGCTATTACGAAGCGGAAAACGGCGATTTGCACCTGCGTACCGATTTCTTGCTTGAGGAGGACGACGGCCCGTCGCGCGTGATCACGGTCGCCTTCATCCTGGCGCGCAAGATGCTGTTCTCGGTCCACACCGACGATCTGCCGGTGTTCCGGCTGGTGCGCATGCGGGCGCGCTCGCGGCCCGGTTCGATCGCCGATTATATGGACGTGCTGCTGGACCTGTACGCGACCGACGCCGAGTATTCGGCCGACGCGCTCGAAGGCATTTATCAGAGTCTGGAAGAGGTCAGCGGCCGCGTGCTGCAGGAACAGTTCACCGACCAGGACGCTGCCGCCGCGCTGAACTCGATCGCCCACGAGGAAGACTTGAACGGGCGCATCCGCCGCAACATGATGGATACGCGGCGCGCGGTCAGTTTTTTGATGCGCGGACGCTTGCTCAATGCCGAGCAGTTCGAAGAGGCGCGCCAGATTCTGCGCGACATCGAATCGCTGGACGGCCACACGTCCTTCCTGTTCGATAAGATCAACTTCCTGATGGACGCCACGGTCGGTTTCATTAACATCAACCAGAACAAGATCATCAAGATCTTCTCGGTGGCCAGCGTGGCTTTCCTGCCGCCCACCTTGATCGCGTCGATTTATGGCATGAACTTCAAGCGCTGGTTCCCGGAACTGGACTGGGCGCTCGGCTATCCGTTCGCGCTGGCACTGATGATCACCAGCGCCATCGCGCCGTTCTGGTACTTCCGCCGGCGCGGCTGGCTGAAATAACGTAGGATTTCCGTAGGGCGGATTAGGCGGAACGCCGTAATCCGCCACGCGCCGCCGACGGAGCTTGGCGGATTACGCTACGCTAATGCGCCCTACGTGGTTTAGATCGGCGCTCAAGTTAGCGATTTTAGGCGCTGCTCCCTGGATTACGGCTTAGCCGCGCGCCAGGCGCAGGCTTGGACGGCTTGCCTTGCCGGTGTTGGCGGCCGGCTGCGCCGACACCGCCCGGCCACGATCCGCCGCCAGCTTGAATTGCCCGACCAGGCTGGCCAGGCCGGCCGCCTGCTCCTGCAATTCCTGCGCGGCGGCCGAGGCTTCCTCGACCAGCGCGGTGTTTTGCTGCGTCATGCCGTCCATCTCGCCGATGGCGTTGCTCACTTCGCCGATGCCCTGGCTCTGTTCCGCGCTGGCGACGCTGATCTCACCCATGATCTCGGTCACGCGCTTGACGCTGTCGACCACCGCGTGCATCGTCGTGCCGGCTTTTTGCACCAGCTCCGTACCGGTGCCGACCTTGGTGACGGAGTCGTCGATCAGCGCCTTGATTTCCTTGGCGGCCGAGGCCGAGCGCTGCGCCAGGTTGCGCACCTCGCTGGCGACCACGGCAAAACCGCGGCCCTGTTCGCCGGCGCGGGCCGCTTCGACGGCGGCGTTCAGCGCCAGGATGTTGGTCTGGAAGGCGATGCCGTCGATGACCGAAATGATGTCGACGATCTTCTTCGACGATTCGTTGATCGAGCCCATGGTGTCGGTCACTTGCTGCATCACTTCACCACCTTGTTCCGACACCGACGAGGCCGACTGGGCCAGCGTATTAGCCTGGTGGGCGTTGCTGGCGTTTTGCTTCACGGTCGAGGTCAGTTCTTCCATCGCACTGGCGATTTTTTCCAGCGACGACGCTTGCGTGGCGGTCCGCGACGACAGGTCTTCGTTGCCGTGGGCGATCTCGGACGAGGCGCTGGCAATCGCGTCCGTCCCCTGGCGCACTTGGCCGACGACCGAGGCCAGGCTGTCGCGCATGGACTTGATCGCGTGCAGCAGGCTGTGCAGGTCGCCGTCTTTGACATCGACATCGACCGACAGGTCGCCCTCGGCGATCAGGTTGGCGATCTCGGCGGCGTAGCCCGGTTCGCCGCCGAGCTGCTTGAGCAGCAGGCGCTTGATCAGGGCCGCGATCAGCAAGCTCAGGACGAAGGCGACCACGGTCAAGGCGATGGCCCAGCTGCGCACGTCGGCGGCGCGGTTCTCGGACAACTCGCTGGCGGCGTTGGCATCCTTCTGCGCGGCGGTGACCAGCACGGCGATGTCGGCGACGATCTGGCGGCGCAGCGGGCTGCATTCGGTGACCAGGAACTTGCCGAACGCTTCCATCTGCTGACTCTCGCGCAGTTTGCGTGGCTGTTTCAGCGCGTCGGCCATGGCCAGCAGGCCGGACTTGACCTTGTCGAACTGCGCATTGCCGGCGAAGGCGGGGGTCATTTCTTCCACCGCGGCCAGATACACCGCCTTTTGTTCGTCGACAATGGCCAGTTCCTTGGCGGCCTGGGCTTCGTCGGTGAAGATATAGGCATTGCGCGCGGCCAGGCCGGTTTGAGCCAGCGCCTCGCGCGCCGCGTACAACGGTACCAGCCGGGTGCCGGTAAGACGGTCCTGATTTTTGACGGCGTCGGAGATGGACGACACGCCAACAATCGACACGGCGGCCAATATCAGCATGAAGGCGGTGAGCATGCCAAAGCCCAGGCTTAGCTGGGTACCTATTTTAAGTTTTTTGAAAGCGTTCATAGTTTTTCCGGGACATGTTGAGTGTTTCCACAGAATCCGGCGGCTGCTGGCTAGGGAAACGGAACCGCAAAGCGGCGACAATGTTGTGTTATTGGCTGTCGCGGGAGTTGGGCGAGGCCGGATGAATTGCTTCTATTGAATGTGCTGGTAGTGCTGCATAACTACGGATGCTAAATTGTTGAACGCGCCGGCGAGGGTGGGGGCGGCGCGTGCCGGTGCGGCCCTTAGCGTGGAGCGCGGCGCTGAATTTCTTCCGATGCCAATGCGGCCAGTTCGCGCAGGGAGCGTACTTCGCGGTCCCTGAGTTTGCGCGGTTCCCGGTCCAGTATGCACAGCGTGCCCAGTGGCAGATTGCCGCCGTCGAGCAGTGGAAAAGCGGCGTAAAAACGAATATGTGGCTCGCCGACGACCAGCGGATTGTTCTGGAAGCGTGGGTCGCGGGTCGCGTCCTCCACCACAAACAGGCCGTTTTGCAGGATCGCGTGGCTGCAGAAAGCCCAGTCGCGCGGGGTCTCGCCGACGTCCACGCCGATGCGCGATTTGAACCATTGACGGCGCGAGGTCAGCAGACTGATGAGTGCCATCGGCGAGTCGGTGACCTGGCTGGCCAGCCACGTCAGGCGGTCGAATACCGACTCCGGTGGCGTGTCGATCAGCCGCGCGGCGTCGAGCGCCAACAGGCGCTCGGCTTCGTCGTGCGCGACCGGATACAGCGGCGCGGCCGCCGGCAGAAATTCGACGCCGCTAGCGGCCCGGGCGATGACCGGGGCGGCCGCAACGCTCTCGCCGTTGCGTTGCTCCATCAGGCGGCGCACCGCGCTCAGTCGCACACGGCGGTGGCCACCGGGCGTCTTCCATGACGGAATCGCGCCGTTTTCTATCCATAGCTGGGCCGTGCTGACGGCGACGCCTAGCAGCTCGGCGGTAGCGCGCGTGGTCAGGACGGTGTCTTTGCTATTGGGCATCGGTTGGCTTTCTGTCTGGTGAATGAGCAACACATCATGAAAACAATTATACGTTAATTTCTTCAAGGAAATTAAAATAATTGATGAAAATGATGATTTAGTTGTTTTCAGGAAATCAAACAGCAACTATATGTAGCATTGGACGCGTGCCGATGGCCGGCATCATCAAAATCGTCATTTATGAAATATTCGTATCTGCCTGGTCGTCGGCGGCCGTTGCCAACTTTCATAACGGTAATAAAGTCGCCACAGCTTTCCTTTAGAATGGCCGCCAGTCACACTCTGCCGGCCACAAGTCATGAACAAGAAGCGCCAATTTTTCCCCCGCCAGGTGGTCGAGGCCGGCGGCAACCGCTGGGACTGGGCGTTGCTGCCCATCGTGCTGGCCGTGTTCGTGCTGCTGGCCTATGGCGGCCAGCAGATGGCCCGTCCGTACGAGCTCGGCCAGGCGCTGCCGCTGTCGCTCGACCCGGCCAACCTGCCTTACTACCTGCTGCGCACCACCTTGCGCATGTTCATCGCGCTGGCAGCGTCGGTGGTGTTCGCCTGCGTGTTCGCCGCGCTGACCACCAAGTACAAGCTGGCCGAGAAGGTGCTGGTGCCGCTGCTCGACATCCTGCAGTCGATCCCCATCCTGGGCTTTTTGTCGATCACCGTGACGGCCTTTATCGCGCTTTTTCCGGGCAACCTGCTGGGCGTGGAATGCGCGGCGATCTTCGCCATCTTCACCTCGCAAGCCTGGAACATGGCGTTTTCCGCCTACCAGGGTTTCCGCAACGTGCCGGCCGAGCTGTCGGAGGCCGCCAGCGTGTTCCAGCTCTCGGGCTGGCAGCGTTTCTGGCGGCTGGAGCTGCCGTTCGCCATGCCCGGCCTGTTGTGGAACATGATGATGTCGATGTCCGGCGGCTGGTTTTTCGTGGTGGCGTCGGAGGCGATCTCGGTCTCCAACCAGAACATTAAGCTGCCCGGCATCGGCTCGTATATCGCGCTGGCGATCGAGCGCAGCGACCTTGGCGCGATGGGCTGGGCGGTGTTTGCCATGTTGATCGCGGTGCTGATGTACGACCAGCTGTTTTTCCGGCCTTTGCTGGCGTGGGCCGACAAGTTCCGCTTCGAGGAGGCCGGCGGCGACACGGCGCAGCAATCGTGGCTGCTCACGTGGCTGCGCCGCACCGAGCGCACGCAGGCGCTGGTGGCGTGGTGCGGCGACCTGCTGTCGCGCTCCATCGCGCTGTTCCGCCTCGGGCATGACGGCACTTCGGTCCGCGCGCGCCGCCACACGCAGGCGCGCGGCGCGCAGCGGGTATGGGACGCCGTCATTGCCGCCCTGGTGTTCTATGCCCTGTGGACGCTCGGTCACTTCATCAGCACGGAAGTCGGCTGGAGCGAGGTTGGACGGGTGTTCGTGCTCGGCCTGTATACCTTGCTGCGGGTGATGCTGCTATTGGTGCTCGCGTCCGTGATCTGGGTGCCGGTGGGCGTCTGGATCGGCATGAATCCGCGCTGGGCCTCGCGCACGCAGGCGGTGGCGCAGTTCCTGGCCGCGTTTCCGGCCAACCTGGTGTTCCCGGTGGCGGTGATCCTGATCATGCGCTTCCATCTGAACCCGGACATCTGGCTGTCGCCGCTGATGATCCTCGGCACCCAGTGGTATTTGCTGTTCAATGTGATCGCCGGCGCCTCGACCATACCCACCGAGCTGCGTCAGGCGGCGCAGAACTTCGGGCTGACCGGCTGGCTCAAATGGCGCCGCTATCTGCTGCCGGCGATCTTTCCCAGCTTCGTCACCGGCGCCATCACGGCGTCGGGCGGCTCGTGGAACGCCAGCATCGTGGCCGAATATGTCAGCTGGGGCAGCACCACCGTCAAGGCGCATGGACTGGGCAGCTACATCGCCGAAATGACCGCCAGCGGCGACTTCCCGCGCATCGCGCTGGGCATCGGCGTGATGTGCATCTTCGTCATGGGCTTCAACCACTTCGTCTGGCGCCGCCTGTACACGCTGGCCGAGAGCCGGCTGCATTTTTAGGATCAAACGGGGAATCATGAGCACACCTATCGTCGAATTGAAATCGGTCGGCAAACACTTCCGCGCCGCCGACGGCTCCGCGCGCGCGGTGCTGCAGGGCGTCGACTTCACGCTGCACGAGGGCGAGATCGTGGCGCTGCTGGGGCAGTCCGGCTCCGGCAAATCAACCATGTTGCGCATCATGGCGGGGCTGATCCCGGCCGACGACGGCCAGGTGCTGTATCGCGGCATGCCGTTGTACGGCACGGCGCGCGGCATCCGCATGGTGTTCCAGTCGTTCGCGCTGTTCCCGTGGCTGACGGTGCAAAAGAATATCGAACTGGGACTGGAGGCCCAGGGCATGCCGGCGGCCGAACGGGCGCAGCGCGCCGAAAAGGTGATCGATCTGATCGGGCTGTCGGGCTTCGAGGGCGCGCTGCCGCGCGAGCTGTCGGGCGGCATGCGCCAGCGCGTCGGCATCGCCCGCGCGCTGGTGATGGAGCCCGAGGTGCTGCTGATGGACGAGGCGTTTTCCGCGCTGGACGTGCTGACCGGCGAGCGCCTGCGCGAGGAGATCCTGGCGTTATGGCAGTCGGGGCGGATTCCGACCAAGGCGATTCTGGTGGTCTCGCACAACATCGAGGAAGCGGTGATGATGGCGGACCGGGTGCTGATCTTCGCCAGCGATCCGGGACGGGTGCGCGCCGAGCTGCCGATATCGCTGCCGCAGCCGCGCAAGGCGGCGGGGCCGGAGGTGCGCCATCTGATCGACCAGGTGTACGAGTTGATGACGGCGGGAGCGGGGCGGCGCGGCTTGATCAGCGAGAAGGAGGTCAAGCTGCAGCTGGGAGACCGTCTGCCGCAGGCGAACATCGCGCACATGGAGGGGATTTTGGAGCTGCTGGCCGAGGAGCCGTTCTCCGGGCGGGCCGATTTGCCGCAGCTGGCCGAGGAGACGGAGCTGACCGACGCAGAGCTGCTGGAGGTGCTCAACGCGCTGATTTTGCTGGGTTTCGCCTATCTGACCAACGGCGATATTTTGCTGACGGAGCTGGGCGGGCGCTATGCGCTGGCGGTCAACGCCGAGCGGCAAGCGATGTTCGGCGCGCAGTTATTGGAGCATGTGCCGCTGGTGGCGTATATATGCCATGGGCTCAAGCAGGACAAGTCCGGGGATTTGCCGGAGGAGTTGTTCCTCAAACTGCTGCGGTTCACGCTCAGCGACGAGGAGGCCGAGAGGGCGCTGCGCGTGGCGATCGAGTGGGGGCGCTACGGCGATCTGTTCGAGTACAACTTCAATACGGGCGTCATCGAAACATGAGGCCTTGGCGGCCTGCGGCACCGGCGAAACCCGCACCCCGTTGGCCCGGGGTCGGACCCCATGGGGTCCGACCCCTTCGTCTTGGGGTGAAGGCCGCGAATCAGGCCGCGAGCTTCTTGAACACCCGCCCGGCCGCCGCGATGGTCTCGTCGATGACTTCATCGCTGTGCTGCGCCGACACGAACCCCGCCTCGAACGCCGCCGGCGCGAAATACACGCCCTCGTCGAGCATCGCGTGGAAGAAGGTGTTGAAACGCGCCCGGTCGCCCGCCATCATCTCGGCGTAATTGTTCGGCGGCGTTTCGCTGAAATACAAACCGAACATTCCGCCCACCGAATCGGCGCAGAACACCACGCCGGCAGCCTCCGCGGCCTCGGTCAGCCCCGTCGCCAGGCGCGCCGCCGTGGCGCTCAACTTCTCGTAAAAGCCCGGCTCCTGGATGAGTTTCAAGGTCGTCATCCCGGCGGCGACCGCCACCGGATTGCCCGACAACGTACCGGCCTGGTAGACCGCGCCCAGCGGCGCCATCTTGCTCATCAACTCGGCGCTGCCGCCGAAGGCCGCCACCGGCAGGCCGCCGCCGATCACCTTGCCCAGCGCCGTCAAATCCGGCTTGATGCCGTACAGTTGCTGCGCGCCGCCCAGCGCCACGCGGAAGCCGCACATCACTTCGTCGAAGATCAGCACCGCGCCATGCTCGGTGCACAGCGCGCGCAGCGCCCGCAGGAACGCCTCGCTGGCCTTGATCAGATTCATGTTGCCGGCCACCGGTTCGACGATGACGCAGGCGATTTCGTCGCCAAACGAAGCGAACGCCTCCTCCAGCTGCTCGACATTGTTATAGTCCAGCACCAGCGTGTGCTTGACGAAGTCCTCCGGCACGCCGGCCGACGTCGGATTGCCGAAGGTGAGCAGGCCGCTGCCTGCCTTGACCAGCAGCGAGTCGGCGTGGCCGTGGTAGCAGCCTTCGAACTTGACGATCTTGTCGCGGCCCGTGGCGCCGCGCGCCAGGCGCAGCGCGCTCATGGTGGCCTCGGTGCCCGACGAGACCAGGCGCACCTGTTCGATCGACGGCACCAGCCGGCAGATCTCCTCGGCCATCAGCACTTCGCCTTCGGTCGGCGCGCCGAACGACAGGCCGCGCGCGGCCGCCTCCTGCACCGCCTTGACCACCTGCGGGTGTGCGTGGCCGACGATGGCCGGACCCCAGGAGCCGATGTAGTCGATATAGCGCTTGTCGTCCGCGTCCCAGAAGTACGGGCCTTCGGCGCGGGTGATGAAACGCGGGGTGCCGCCGACCGAACGGAAGGCGCGCACCGGCGAGTTGACGCCGCCCGGCGTGGTTTTCTGGGCGCGGGCGAACAGGGTATCGTTTTTCGAGGTGGTGATCGAGTTCGTGGTCATGATGGCATCTTCAATATCAGGTGTGTGGACGGCGACCTTGCCTACTGCATATCGGCGGCCGTGGTCAGCAAATGGAAAAAGCGGTTGGGCACGAACTTGCCCATGCCGTAGCGTTGCGCGTGCGCCAGCGCGCCGACGGTGTATTCCTGCGCCGCGGCCACCGCCTCGGGCACGTCGGCGCCGCGCGCCATGAAGGCGGCGATCGCCGCCGACAAGGTGCCGCCGGCGCCAAGGAAGGGTCCGGGCAGGTGCTGCCAGGCGTCGTGGCTGACCACACCCTCGGCGCCAAACAGGGTGTTGGCCAGGATGTTGGGCGATGTGGCGTCGCCCTGCGGCGTGCCGGCGGCGGTGCCGGTGACCAGCACGAATTCGCAGCCCAGGGCCAGCAGGTGTTCGACGTCCGATTCGAGCGTGTCTTCGGCGCCTTCGCGCCAGGTTTCGGCCAGCCGGCCCAGTTCCACCAGCGACAGCATCAGCAGGGTCGCCTGCGGCACCAGCAACTGGCGCACGGCGGTGAGCAGTTCCTCGGCGTCGTCGTCGGGCAGGTCGGGCAGGCGTGAACTGAACGGATCGAGGATCAGCGGCGCGTCCGGATAGTCGGACAGGATCTCGGCGATCGCCGCCACCTGCTCGATATTGGTCAGCGCGCCGACCTTGAAGGCGGCCATGGTCATGTCCTCCAGGACCACGCGGGCCTGGTCGGAGACCCAGTCCGGATCGATTTCCTGCACGTCCTCGACGCGCGCGCTGTCGCCGATCAGCAACGCGGTGGTGACTGCAAGTCCGGTGCACGAAAGGGCCGAAAAAGCGGCCAGGTCGGCCTGGACGCCCATCGCGCCGGCCGGATCGGCAGCGCCGAAGCTTAATATGAGAGGAGAAGTTTGGTTTTGCACGGCTGGTAGATTAAGATACCTAATTCAGCATTTTACTTGATTGAAGGGTGGCAGAACGTGAGTAGCAATGAAACAACGCAGGAGTTCCAGACCTGGATGTGCCTGATCTGTGGCTGGATCTACGACGAGCAGGCCGGACTCCCGGACGAAGG
>Ga0308163_10001936_pt1 | contig 20556 bp, 19 predicted proteins | sample PhyTR1_FD_201037 | JGI IMG/M metagenome (GOLD analysis project Ga0308163, IMG submission 201037) | Phyllosphere microbial communities from UC Gill Tract Community Farm, Albany, California, United States - DLSLT.R1 | ecosystem: Host-associated > Plants > Phyllosphere > Unclassified | place: USA...
CTGGAAAAGCGTTTGTCCGGATGCCGATGCATTTCCGACACTAAAACGCTTTGGCAAGGCGGCATCTTTGGCAGACATATGCGACTGAATATGGTGTTCATGGTTATCTACATGCCGGGGGTCATGTACCGCAAGGGCCACATAACCAAAGACGCTCACCTCAATATTCCCCGTCGGTTGAAATGGTGGATATGGGGCCTATATGGTTGGCTTTTGACTAACGTGAGCGCGATGGCCGCGCTGTATTACGTTATAAAAACTTCTTGATATCCCTTCCTTCGGCGCATGCCTCGACGTTACGAAGGCAAGCGCTGAACCATTCCCCGCTCCGCCCCCTCTTAGTCCCAACAGTCAGACGCCGCACCTCCCCCGCCGTCTACACTTCCTACACGACAAAAAGAGGATTCCTCCATGCTCTGGAAAAAAGGACGTCGCAGTGACAACGTCGTCGACGCACGCGACGACACCGGTGGTGGTGGCGGAGGCATGCGCATTGGGGGCAAGGGGCTGGGCATCGGCGGGATTGTGATCATCGTCGCCATCGGCCTGTTGACCGGGCAGGACCCGATGCAGATTCTCGGGCAGCTCACCGGGCAGGTGGGCACGCAGCAGACGTCGGCGGTCAATCCGCAAACGCGGCAGGCGCCGCCGGCCAATGACGAGCAGGCGGATTTCGTGCGGGCGATCCTTGGGGACACCGAGGACACTTGGGGACAGATCTTTCAACAAGGCGGGCGGCAGTATAAAAATCCGACCCTGATCCTGTTTCGCGGCCAGGTTCAGTCTGCCTGCGGTTATGCGACCTCGGCCAGCGGGCCGTTTTATTGCCCCGGTGATCAGCGCGTTTATCTGGACATGGATTTCTTCCGGGAAATGACGCAAAGGTTCAAAGCAGCAGGGGATTTCGCTCAGGCTTACGTGATTGCACATGAAGTTGGCCATCATGTGCAGACCTTGCTAGGGGTTTCAGCTAAAGTTGACGCCGCCCGCCAACGTGGCATGCGCATGGAGGGCGATAACGGTCTGTTGGTGCGTCAGGAGCTGCAAGCTGACTGCCTGGCCGGTGTTTGGGCCGCGAACGCACAAAAGCGTTTGAACTGGCTTGAGCCCGGTGATATTGAAGAGGCGCTGAACGCCGCCAACGCCATTGGCGATGACCGCTTGCAGCAACAAAGCCAAGGGCGTGTAGTACCGGACTCGTTCACCCATGGGACGTCTGCCCAGCGCGTGCGCTGGTTCAAGACAGGTTTTGCCCAAGGACAAATCAACCAATGCGATACATTCGCCGCCAAGAGCCTCTGATCACATGATGAAACCGCTTTCGATCCTGTTGTTGGGCACCCTGATGAGCGTGACGGCTCATGCTGCGGATCAGGCGGTCAAATCCATCAGCCCCGACCGGCTGCTGATCAATGGAACGTCGCAGGCCACGCTGGGGCTGAGCCAGAGTTGGGTACGCCCCAGCCCGCAGATCCAGCGGGTGGTCATTGTGTTCCACGGACGCCTGCGCAACGCACAGACCTATCTGCGCAGCGTCGAGCGCGCGGCGAACCAGTCCAAGCAGCGGTCCAGAACCCTGCTGATCGCACCGCAGTTTCTCGATGAGAAAGACATCGCCGCGCACCATTTGCCGGAAACGATCCTGCGCTGGCACGCCAACGACTGGATGGCAGGTGAAAAATCACTCGGTTCCAAGTCAACCGGCGTCAAGCCGATCAGCTCATTCGTGGTCATCGACCACATCCTCAAGCGCTTGAGCGACAGCAAGCTGTTCCCGAACCTGAAAGAAATCGTGATTGCCGGGCATTCCGGGGGCGCGCAGGTGGTGCAGCGCTACGCATTGATCGGCGGCAAGGAAGACGCGTTGCTGAAGAAGGAGGGCATCAAGCTGCGTTACGTGATCGCCAACCCGTCGTCGTATGCGTATTTCGACGCCACGCGCCCAGTGCCGGTCGATGCGGCGACGTGTCCAACGTTCGACACCTGGAAATACGGCTTGAACAAACTGCCCGCCTACGCGGACAAGGAAACCGCCGCAGGGCTTGAAGCTGGCTATGTGAAGCGCGACGTCACGTATCTGTTGGGTGAATTGGACACCGACCCGAACCATCCTGCACTGGACAAGGATTGTGGCGCAGAAGCACAAGGGCCGAACCGGCTGGTGCGGGGGCATAACTACTTCGATTACCTGACCAAGCGCCATCCGGAAGGCCTGAATCAGCGCCTGATCGAGGTAAAAGGTGTCGGCCATAACGGCGAAGGGATGTTCACCTCGCCTGAAGGCCAGGCGGCGTTGTTCAAGGGGAATTAAGGACCGCGTCTGCGGGGGCGAGGAAACGGTCACTGGATGTCGGCTAAGTACCGGCCCTGTGGGAGAGATTCTATGGTTCTCAGACCCGTGGCGTCAGTCCGTCTCTGAGGATCGCAAAGCCTGACAGCGTGCGTCACATCGCAGATGACGCAGAGCGTCATTGAATGGGTTACCACGCGGAGCGTGGGAACCATCAGCCTGCTCGCGATGGGAGTTAGCCAGTTTCATCGAAGGTGAATGACACACCGCATTCGTGAGCAAGCTCACTCCCACAGGTTTTGTATTTATTCAACGATTGAGGTGTTGATCTAGGCAGCGCAACGCGCGCTGTGGCTTTTGATCTTCATACCGCAGCAGCCCAGACACCACAAAACGCGACTTGGGTGCAGGCTGAACGCAGGCGGCGTGGAGTGGGCCGAGCGGCATGGATGCCGCGAGAGCGCCGCAAGGACATGGATGTCCGTTCGGCGCGGGCCCACGGAGCGTCGCCGGAGTGAGGGTATCCCGACGAAGGAGGAACCAAGCCAGGAGCCAGGACACTTGGCTGCCTCTTGAAACAAAGAGGGGTGTCCTTTCAAGTAACCCGCCGAAGGCGGACAGTTTGGCCGTCAGGACAAACCAAACCCTCAGCCGTCACCCCAAACAGTGGAAATGCACACCATAAAAGCGAGCTTGCTCGCTCCCACCGGTTGCACAGGCATCAGGTCTCGCGCCCTTCCTGCACCATCTCCCGCAACACCCCACAATCATTCGCATGCCAATCCGTCAGTTCCGGCCATGGGTTTTCCGGCAGGTTGACCAGCACCGTGTGAGTGCCCGCTGCTTTCCCGCAGGCCAGGTCGAACTGGTAATCGCCGACCATCACCATCTGCGAGGGCTGGACATTCCAGGCCTGGGCCAGTTTCAGCAAACCGCCCGGATCAGGTTTGGGCAGCGCTTCATCGCGTCCCAGCACGTCTTCCACATTGAAACAGTCGGCAATGCCGATCGCCTCCAGCGTGACATGCGCCAGTTCTCGCGCATTGCGGGTGAGGATGCCGAGTCGATAACCACGCCCGGCCAGTTCCCGGACCAACTCGACCGCCCCCGGCGCCGGCTTCGATGCAACGGCGAGCTCGCGCTCATGCTCCAGCAACCACGCGTGTTTCTGCGCAGCAACGTCCGCCGGCAATGCCGCCAGATGGCTGAGAATGTCGTCTTCCTGCGGGATGTTCAACGCGCGTTTGATGGCGGGAAAATCGTGCACGGCGATGGTCAGGGTGCCGTCCATGTCGAAAACCCAGTGACGCAGTTGTGAGAGGCTCACGACCAGTCCTTGCGATGGCGAATCAGGCCTTCCTGACTGACCGATGCGACAAGCTTACCCGCCCGGTTGTAGACGCTGCCTCGCGAGAAACCACGCGAATTGCCTGCCCACGGGCTGTCCATGGCATACAGCAGCCAGTCATCGGCACGCAGCTCCCCGTGAAACCACAATGAATGGTCAAGGCTGGCGATCTGCATGTCCTTCTGCCAGACCGTCTTGCCGTGAGGCAGCAGGGATGTGGTGAGTAGATTGAAGTCGGACGCGTAGGCGAGCATGTACTTGTGCAGCGCCGGGATGTCCGGGAGCGTGCCGTCGGCGCGGAACCAGACATACTTCACCGGATCGGTCGGCTGGGGGTTGTACGGGTCGGACTCGGTCATCGGGCGAAACTCGATGGGTTTGGGGCACAGCAGCTTGTCTTTCATGTGCGCGGGAATCAGGTGTTCGCGCTGACGCATCAGTTCGACTTCGGACGGCAGGTTTTCCGGGCCGACCACCTGAGGCATCTGGCTCTGGTGTTCGAACCCTTCTTCGTCGTACTGGAACGACGCACTGCAAGTAAAAATGGGCTGACCTTTCTGGATGGCCGTCACGCGGCGGGTGCTGAAACTGCCGCCATCGCGCACGCGATCAACCTGGTAGACGACCGGAAGATGGGCATCGCCGGGGCGCAGAAAGTAGCCGTGCAGGGAATGAACATGGCGCTCGTCTTCGACCGTCTTGCTGGCGGCCGACAACGATTGGCCCAGTACCTGACCGCCAAACAGCTGGCGAAAACCAAGGTCCTGGCTGCGCCCACGGAAGAGGTTCTCTTCAATCGGTTCCAGGCTCAACAGTGACACCAGATCATCCAGCACATGGCTCATTCGGGGCTCCTCGCACACAGTCGTCACACACCATTCATTGCACAATCCGCCCCCCGAGGCCGAAGCACGGCAGTCACGGGGCGGTGGGCGAGATGATACAGGTGTTTGTAGCCCGATTCCCACGATTCACAAGGTCGCCAGCCACTGCTGGCGGTTGATGCGATAGAGCACGTGAGGCCGCAGCGGGTGGCCTTCGGGCAGATTCGGGTGATCGAAATCATCGACCGGATTGTTCTGCATGCCTATCGCCTGCATGACCTTCTGCGACGGCAGATTGCTGACTGCCGTGAACGACACGATTTCATCCAGTTCGACGTGTTCGAACCCGCAGCCCAGCACCGTCCAGGCGGCTTCACTGGCGTACCCCAGGCCCCAGTGTTCGCGGGCCAGGCGCCAGCCGATCTCCACCGCCGGTGTGAATGCGGCGTCGAAGCCCACGACGTTCAGACCGGTGAAACCGATGAATTCCCCGGTGTCCTTGCGCTCCAGCGCCCATAGACCAAAGCCGTATTCAGCAAAATGCCCCCGCACACGACCGATCACTTTGGCGCTTTCGAGCCGTGTGAGCGGCGCAGGAAAATACCGCATCACCTGTGGATCGGCGCACATGTGGGCAAAGGCTGGCAAATCTTCGTCCCGCCACTGACGCATCAACAAGCGCGCGCTGTTGAGCTCAAGTATCGGCTCCATTGAACATCTCCCCTGCCCCGCGCCTCAAAGTGTTCACCCGTTACGACCACCACGGCGCTCAGCCAAATCGCTGTGCGCTCGCGGTCATAACTGGCAAGATTCCCCGTCAAACCCTACTCGTACGCACTATGTCCCTGCCGCTTATCTATCACGAAGACTACAGTCCGGCGTTCCCGCCCGACCATCGTTTCCCCATGGACAAATTCCGTCTGCTGCACGACCACCTTATTGACAGCGGACTGACGACGGATGCTCAGTTATTCCGTCCAGAGGTCTGCCCGGACGCTATTCTCGCGCTTGCCCATGACCCTTCGTACATCCGGCGTTACATGGACGGCGACTTGTCGCGCGAAGATCAGCGTCGTCTGGGGCTTCCCTGGAGCGAAGATCTCGCCCGTCGCACCGTGCGTGCCGTCGGCGGGTCGTTGCTGACCGCCGAGAAGGCGCTGCAGCACGGTCTGGCCTGTCACCTGGCGGGCGGCACCCATCACGCGCATTACGATTACCCCGCAGGGTTCTGCATCTTCAACGACCTGGCGATCATCAGCCATTACCTGCTGCAGAGCGGGCGCGTCGACCGGGTGTTGATCTTCGACTGCGACGTCCATCAAGGCGATGGCACGGCGCGCATTCTCGAACACACGGATGATGCAATTACCGTCTCGCTGCATTGCGAAAAAAACTTTCCCGCGCGCAAGGCCCAGAGTGACTGGGATATTCCGCTGCCGATGGGCATGGGTGACGATGACTACCTGAAAGTAGTCGATGACACCCTCAATTACCTGCTGCCGTTGTATCGACCCGACCTGGTGCTCTATGACGCGGGTGTCGACGTGCACAAAGACGATGCGCTGGGCTACCTGCAATTGACCGACGACGGTGTGGGGCGTCGCGATGAAGCCGTGATGCGCCATTGCCTGGGTCGAGACATCCCGGTGATGGGCGTGATCGGAGGCGGATACAGCAAAGACCGCGAAGCCTTGGCGCGTCGGCACGGGATTCTGCATCACAGCGCGCAACGGGTGTGGATGTCTGAAGGGTTGTAGCCACCGCCGAGCGCCAACAGGCTTACCCACATCCACTGTGGAACCGCCTGTGGATAACCTGAGCGCAACGCGACAGACGCCATACGGCGCAAGGTGTAGAACAGGCTGTACGTTTTTTGCTCAATAGTTGTCCACAGGTCGTTCGTTTGCCATGCACCTCGGTTAGAATGCGCGCCCCCATGTCAACGATCCGCAGCTTGCCCATGACCTCAGACACGCCCTCCACTGCCCACTCTGTCGCCATCATCGGTGGCGGCCCTGCCGGCTTGATGGCGGCCGAAGTATTGAGCCAGGCGGGCTTCAAGGTCGATCTGTACGACGCAATGCCGTCGGTGGGACGCAAGTTTCTGCTGGCCGGCGTGGGCGGGATGAACATCACCCACTCCGAGGCCTACCCGGCGTTTCTGTCGCGCTATGCCGAACGCGCTCCGATGATTGCCCCGCTGTTGCGAAACTTCGGTGCCGAGGCGTTGTGCGAATGGATTCACGGGCTGGGCATTCAAACCTTCGTCGGCAGTTCGGGCCGGGTATTTCCCACGGACATGAAAGCCGCGCCGCTGCTGCGCGCCTGGCTAAAGCGCCTGCGCGACGCAGGCGTCGTTATCCACACCCGTCACCGCTGGCTGGGCTGGAATGCCGACCACAGCCTACGCATTGCCCACGCTGAAGGCGAACTGACCCTCCAGCCCGCGGCGACCTTGCTCGCATTAGGTGGCGCCAGTTGGGCACGCCTGGGCTCGGACGGCGCGTGGTTGCCGTTACTTGAGGGACGCGGTGTGCCCGTCGCGCCCCTTCAAGCGGCGAACTGCGGTTTCGAGGTCTCGTCCTGGAGCGACCTGTTGCGCGACAAGTTTGCAGGCGCGCCACTGAAGAATATCGCCATCGGCCTGCAAGGGCATCCTCTGCGGCTGGGCGAGTGCGTGCTGACCAAGACCGGTGTTGAAGGCAGTCTGGTCTACGCGCTGTCGGCGCAGATCCGTGAAGCGATCAATCAACTGGGCTCGGCCACGGTGGAGATTGATCTGCTGCCGGGGAAAAGCCTGACCGATGTGCAGAAAGCATTGAGCAAACCGCGCGGCGCTCGTTCCATGTCCAAGCACTTGCACAGTCAGCTTGGCATCGACGGCGTGAAGGCAGGATTGCTGCGTGAGTTGGCGCCTGTCGAGGCGTTCTCTGATGCGGCGCAGCTGGCACAGGCCGTGAAGCGGTTGCCGTTGACGCTGATCAGGCCCCGTCCGTTGGACGAGGCAATCAGCACGGCAGGAGGCGTTCCCTTCGAAGCCTTCGACGAGCGCCTCATGCTCAAGCGTTTGCCGGGCGTGTTCTGCGCCGGCGAAATGCTCGACTGGGAAGCCCCTACCGGCGGCTATCTGCTCACGGCCTGCTTTGCCAGCGGCCGCGCGGCAGGTTTGGGGATGGTGGAATGGTTGCGCGGTTAAGCGGTTAAGCGGCTCATCACCGCCGTAGCCTAGCTAAGCCCGCAATGCCTTATGCCACTCGATCAACCCGCTGTTCCATGGCAGGCAGTGCCCCCGGCTTGCTCTCCGCCGTCTTGGCGTTGGCAGAGCCCCCAAGTACCCGTTTGCCCAGTTCGTAGCCTTTCATCTCAATATATTTGTGGGCGAATCCCGCGATCACGACACACAACACCGCAACCGCCACCACAAACAGGTTGTTGCCGAGCATCGACCCCGTGTCCATGAAGCGCTGACCGCCGATCATCGGCGCCAGCTCCAGGCCCGTGACTTTCTGCGCCACGATGAACACCGTCGACAGGCAGAACAAAAACGCTGCGTGGGTCATGTAGATCGAGTACGACAGTTTGCCCAGCAGGACGAACACACCGGTCTTGAGCAGCCCAGACACCAGACCGCCTTCAAACGCGAACAGCAACACCAGCCCGCAGAACGTCAGGCTGCCAACGGGCGAGCGATAGTCGAAATCGTTCATCACGATCCAGTACGTGGCGTACATCATCGCGCACTCCAGAACGGTCATCAGCCACGGGCGAGGCACGAATTTGTCGCGGATCAGCAGGTACACCACATAGGTGATGTTACCGGCGAAGAAGCATGACAACCCGAGCATCGCGCGCTCGACCAGCGGCTCGTTTCCCGAAAAGATCAACGCGAAGGCCGTCAGCGATATCGCGGCGAACAGCAGGAAGCGGTTTTTCATGGAGAACAGGCACAGGGCGCCAAACAGCATGTAGATGTAAAACTCGATGCTGATGGTCCAGGACGGGTAGTTGAACGACATGGTTTCAGTCAGCGTGGTCCAGGCCTGAACCAGGAACAGGTTTGGCAGGATTTCTTTTGGCGCGAAAAGCCCGGTAAAGGGCACGTTGTTCAGGTAGAAACCCTTGTTGTAGGCGATCCAGCGAACCGTCTCGAACAGGATGAATACGGCCAGCATCACCAAGTGCAGCGGATAGAGGCGGAACACACGGGAAATGAAGAAGGATTTGAATGAAAGGTTCGGCTTCATGCCATAGGTGTGAGCGAGAACAAAACCACTGAGGACAAAGAAGAAATTAAGCAGTACCTCGTCTCGTCGGAAGAACGGCAGCTGGATGAACGTGTCAACCACATGCAAGTGGAAGAACACGACCAGCAATGCGCAAACACCTCTGAAACTGTCGAGGGTGGTAAATCGCTGAACAGGTTTCATAACGCAACTTCCATACTGGTTAGAAGACCGCCAACCTTGGCGGAGACTGAAGCCAGTACACGGTATTTTGTTCGGCCAAACCTCGACAGTTGAAATATTTCATCCCTGATACAGACGAGGGAGGGAAAGTTGACGCCAGCGTTTGAAGGTCACGGTGAAGGGCATGCGAAAACCTGATGGTCAAACGAGCGCACCGGTTGATTTAACGCAATTGGCCTGTTGCCGCCCCCAAAGGGCGCAACAGGCCAGGTCGTATCAGATCACCAACCCGCGTTAGGTATCGGCGCATCCACTGCCTTGAATCAGGTAGTTCAGGGTGTGGGTTTCTCCCTTGGAGTCCTGATACACCAGCGTCATTGGCTCAATGCCACAAACGCCCTGATCGGGAGTCTGGCTGATGACCTTGGCAATATCGGGGCCGGTGTGGCTGTTCGAGTCCGCGTCCTGGGCATGTGCGGCCAGGGAAAACAAACCCAGTAATGTCACTGCGAATAGATTTTTCATGGTCCTCTCCTCAGATCCGCGGCGCTTGACCGGCCCGTAGCAACTGGCGCGCCGAGTCGGCGATCATCATCACGGCGCCTGCAAGCATCAGCACATCCTTGAGCACCAGGCGACCTCCGCCGGAGAGGTAAGGAAATCCATAGTTGGCATCGCCCAGATTGGAGACCCACGCTTCGGGAGTCGTGACAAGGAACGAGAGCGTGACGATGGGGGTCAGGAACGCGAGGATCGATCCGACCATCCCCAAGCGGCGTGAAAATGCGTAGGACAGCACGAGCAAGCCGATCAGGATTTCAACGGTGCCCAGACCGTCAGAGAACGCATAGGTGTGGTTGCTGACCTGCCATTCCCGTTTCACCGGGTCGAGCTGGCCTTCATGGGTCAGGTGTTCCTTGTACTCGTGCGGGTGTTCATAAAAGAACGACATTACCGGGCTGTTGGCCACGAACGGGGTGATGCTGTCGGCCTCGTAGGGCACGAACTTCAATGCACCGATCCAGATAAAGATGATGGCGACACCAATCCTGATCAGATGGATGCCGAGTTTGTCGAGGCGAGAAGCCTTTTGCAGCAGGGTATTGAGCGTGAGCATGGCGTTGAGCCCTCTGTGATATTCAGTAGGCTCAGGTTAAGGAGACGCGGATCGGAGATTACGTCCGATCCGCTCAAGCTTTTGCGTGATCGTCTCAAAACGGATCGAGGGTACTCCGTCTTTCTTTATTCGCCTGTGGGGCCTTTCCCACTATCAACCACAGCGATGATCGCTACCAATACGATTGACTTCTTAATAATCCAGTGCCGCGTAACATCACCTCCATACCGAGTTACCAACTGACGAATTCTGGAGCAACCCTCATGAAAACCAACTCACTGATCCTTGGCCTGGCCTTCTCCGTACTGGCAAGTACCGCATTCGCACTGCCCGCAGTCGATGCCAGCCAACACCTGAATGCGCCGGTCGTTGCCGAAAATGGTTCTGACCACACCAGCCTAGGCCGCATCGCTGCTGATGGCGCTGACCGCGTAGGTGCCAACCGTGTTGCTGAAAACGGTTCTGATCACACCAACCTGGGTCGCATCGCTGCTGATGGTGCTGATCACGTCGGTGCAAGTCGCCTGAGCTGATTCTCGCTCCGCTCCCTCCCAGCCCGGCCTTTGCCGGGCTTGATTGTTTTTGGCCTCCGCGAACGCCCGTGCCAAGGCGCTCCAAGGATGCCCGCAGGAAAAACTCCCGCCATTGCTCCGACATTCCTTACAGATTTCCCGGTTCCAGCCGATGCATTCGTACATTTGAATGTTTTGCTGGCTTTGAAGAACAACAACTCTCCAGCTGACGATTTCAAAAAATGGACATTCTGGAGAATTGTGATGAAGAGCTGGTTCGCCAACATCAGCGTCAATATGAAGCTGGCCCTCGGGTTCGGTGTCGTGCTTGTTTTTACTGCCCTGCTTGCACTGATCGGCTGGAACAGTCTGGGCAACATGACGTACCGCAGTGATCGCGTGGCCGACATCACCAAACTTGGCTACAAGCTCACCGACCTGCGCGTGACGCGCCTGCAGTACATGCTCAGCAACGGCGATGAGACCGTGGCCCAAACCGTGCAGACGGCTCTGGACGGCTACAAGGCCCAACAGCAATACCTGCACACCACGTTCAGCAACCCACTGAACGTACCCACGATCAAAGCGTTGGGCGATCAGGTCAGCGCTTATCAGAACTCACTGAACAAGATGCGCGACGGCTATAAGACCAGCGCCAAAGTACGCGCTGACATGGGTGTCGATGCCGTGAAGGCGGCCGAATTGATCGCCGCGATCAACGATGACGTGATGAAGCTGGACCCGACTGACGAACGTCGTTTCGACCAGTACCAGGCGATCATCAAGGCCAAAGAAGACGTCATGCTGGTGCGCTACGAAGTGCGCGGTTACACCGGCAACGTCAATGCAAAGACCGAAGAAGCCGCCACTCGTCAGCTGTCTGCCGCCATCAGTGGCCTTGAGAAACTGAATGCGACGTTCGGCAGTACGCATGCCGATCGGTTGAAACAGCTGGAAGCGTCGCTGATCGGGTACCGCAACTCGGTTCAAGGCTTCAAAGCCGCCACCGACAGCATCAACGCCGCGCGCGCCGAGATGACCGAAGAGCAAGCCCAGATCATCAAACTGAGCCAGCAACTGATCGACATTCAGAACACGCTGGGCGAGTCCGATGTGCATGAAGCGCGTACGTTGCAAATCGGCGGTACCCTGCTGGCGCTGATCTTCGGTGCTCTGGCAGCGCTACTCATTACTCGCCAGATCACCGGCCCGTTGCAGGAAACCCTGACCGTCGTCGATCGCATTGCTTCCGGGGATCTGTCGCAAGACATGACCATCACCCGCAAGGATGAACTGGGCGTGCTGCAGCATGGCATTCAGCGCATGGGCACCACCTTGCGTGAACTGATTGGCGGCATCCGTGACAGCGTCACGCAGATCGCCAGCGCGGCCGAAGAACTGTCTGCCGTCACCGAGCAAACCAGCGCTGGCGTCAACAGCCAGAAAGTAGAAACCGACCAGGTCGCCACTGCCATGCACGAGATGTCGGCGACCGTTCACGAGGTCGCGCGCAATGCCGAACAAGCGTCGGTCGCCGCCTCCGATGCCGACAAGCAGGCCCGTGATGGCGACAAAGTCGTCGGCGAAGCGATTGCACAGATTGAAAAGCTGGCCAGCGAAGTGGTCCGTTCCACGGACGCCATGAGCGTTCTGGAACAGGAAAGCGACAAGATCGGCAAGGTGATGGACGTGATCAAGGCCGTTGCCGAACAGACCAACCTGCTGGCGCTCAACGCCGCGATCGAAGCCGCTCGCGCAGGCGAAGCCGGCCGTGGATTTGCGGTCGTGGCCGATGAAGTCCGTGGCCTGGCGCAGCGCACCCAGCAATCCACCGAAGAAATCGAAGGCCTGGTTGCCGCCCTGCAGAACGGCACGCGTCAGGTCTCGGACATCATGCTCAGCAGTCGCAACCTCACCGACAGCAGCGTGGCGCTGACCCGCAAGGCCGGTACGTCACTGGAAAGCATTACCAACACCGTCTCGAATATTCAGGCGATGAACCAGCAGATTGCCGCTGCGGCCGAGCAGCAAAGCTCGGTGGCCGAAGAAATCAGCCGCAGCATCCTCAACGTGCGAGACGTCTCCGAACAGACCGCTGCCGCCAGTGAAGAAACCGCCGCGTCCAGCGTCGAACTGGCCCGTCTGGGCAACCAGTTGCAGATGCTGGTCAGCCACTTCAAGGTGTAAATCGGAAAAAAGGCCGCGCCGGGTTCAACATCCGGTGCGGCCTTTTTTTTATCTGAACCCGGTGTGGCAAATGGCGTCTGTGAATCCGAGGTCGCAAGAAAGGGATTTACTCAGCGCACATTTGCCACATACTGCCCGCGCTGTTTTATTCGTCAGATTCACCTCTAACAACGCCAGGTTCATCTTCATGAAAAAAATTCTGCCTTACCTGCTGAGCGCCGCCATCACCTTTATTCCTGCGGCTTTTACCCACGCGGCAACGGCCACCGCCCCTGTTCAACTGATCGTCTTGAGTTCCGGCGGCATCATGGGCGCCTTCAAGGCCGTCACCCCGGATTACGAACAACGCGTGGGCGTCAAACTGCAAGGTGAAGTGGCACCTTCCATGGGAGCAACCCCGCAAGCCATCCCCAATCGTCTTGCACGTCAGGAACCTGCCGACGTGGTGCTGATGGTGGGTGCCGCGCTGGACAAGCTGATCAAGGACGGCAAGGTCGATCCGAAAACCCGCGTCGATCTGGGCAAATCCTACATCGCCATGGCTGTCCGTCACGGTGCGCCGCACCCTGATATCAGCACCATGGAAGCATTCAAACAGACCCTGCTCGACGCCAAGAGCATCGCGTATTCCGACAGCGCCAGCGGCGTTTACCTGTCACGGGTTCTGTTCAACCAGATGCACATCGCCGACCGCATCCAGAGCAAAAGCCACATGATTCCCGCCGAGCCCGTGGGAGAAGTGGTGGCGCGTGGGGACGCCGAGATCGGCTTTCAGCAACTGAGTGAATTGAAGCCGGTGGACGGGATCGACATCATCGGGCTGATCCCTGACCAGGCTCAACAGATGACCCTGTATTCGGCCGGTGTCGTGACCAAAAGCAAACACCCCGAGCAGGCGAAACAGTTTCTGGAGTTCCTGAGCTCGTCGGCGGCAGCGCCTGCGATCAAGTCCAGCGGGCTGGACCCGATTGCGAAATAGATCCTGCTGCGCCGATTTCTGTGGAGGTGGGCCAGGCGCGCGCCCACAACGGGCGTTTCAACTCAGGTCCAACTCAATCAACTCGCCTCGCACATCGAGGCCGTCAATGTGCAGCATCCCGACCGTGATCGGCAGCTTGAAACGCCGTGGTCCGGCGCTTCCCGGGTTGATGAACAGCACACCCTGTCGCGTCTGCTGCAGCGGCTTGTGAGAATGCCCGGTCACCACCACGCTCACGTCAGACGGCAGAGTGTCTGGCACGTCCGCCAGGATATGGGTGACGTAGATCGCCAGGTCGCCAATCCTCAAGGTCGCTTCGTACGGCACCTCCGACGCCCAGGCATCGTCGGTGTCGTTATTGCCGCGCACCACCGTCAGCGGCGCGATGTCCCTCAAGGCGTCGAGAATCCCGGGCTTGCCGATGTCGCCCCCATGGATCAGGTAATCACAGCCGCGCAACGCCTCAAGCGCCTGCGGCCGCAGCAAGCCGTGAGTGTCGGAAATGAGCCCGACCTTGATCGTCATCGGTCAGTTTCCTGCCGAAGGAACAGGCGTCTGCCGGGCCTGCACCCGCTTCATGCTGAACATCGCCAGCAAGGCGACCAGCGCCACCAGCGATGCGAAAAACTCGCCGACATGAGTCAAGCCAAACGCCTGCACGCTGAAACCGACCGCCACCACCGGCACGGAAATCGACACGTAGAGCACCACAAAGAATGCAGACGTGACGGCAGCCTTCTGATCAGGCGGACTGCTCGCAGTCACCGCCCCCATGCCCGAGCGCAGGATCATGCCCTGCCCGATCCCCGCGAGCAGGCCGGCAAGAATGAGCAGCAGTAACTGTGCGGTGGCGATGCTCAGTCCCAGGGAAATCATGCCCAGCATCAAGCCCACGCAGCCCAGGTTCATGTGTTGCGATTTAGGAAGCCACTGCAATGAGGCCTGACCCACGATCGATGCCACGAAGAACAACCCGATCACTGCACCGATCACCAACCCGCCCCGCTCCTCCATGATGTGAATCATCACCGAGGGCACCATGCTGGTGAACAGTCCAGCGACGCTGAAACCTGCCAGCCCGGCAATCGACGCGGAGATGAAAACACCGCGAACCGAAGCCGGGACCGAGGGTTTCTGAATGCCGAGCTTCAATTGCGCCGGACGCTTCACGGTCTCGCGAATCACGGCAATACCCAGCGCGGCCAGCAGCAACAACGCAAGGTGTACATAGAAAATCAGGTGCAACGGATCGTCCAGGTACTGCGAGGTGAAGCCTGCCAACAAAGGCCCGAGCCCCAGTCCCAGCATGTTCGCGGCGGTCGCCATCAACGTGGCGTTCTTCCAGGATCTGGGCGCCAGCTCAATCACCGCCACCGTCGCCGTACCGGTCATGATGCCGGCCGAAAACCCCGAGAACAGACGCCCGATCAGCAAGCCGCCTATGGAATCCGTGCACAGGAAAATCACCGCGCTGATGGCCCCCATCGACAACCCGGCGAGCAACATCGGCCGCCGCCCCAACTGATCCGACCAACTCCCGACCGCCAACAACGCTGCGATCACGCCCGCCGCATAAATGGAGAAGATGATCGTCAACCAGCTGGCATCGAAGCCCAACCGTTGCTGATAGATCGCATAAAGCGGTGTCGGCAGCGTGGTACCCACCATCGCGATCAATAACGCGGCCGCCGCTATGAAGAAGTCACGGGAAGAAGATGAAGCGGACAAGGTCATGAATCCTCCAGACCCATTAAACGGACACACATTATTGGCGGATTGCGTACAAAGTGCTGGAAAAGTTTCTCCGGGCAATGGACCGCAGCGCTAACCATTGCGTTCGACTCAACGCCCGGGCATCTGCGCAGAGCCACGGAAGATGGCGATGAAAACGTTAACATTAGAGGCCGCGACAGCACCGCGTTCGCCCTTCATCGTGCTAGCCTTGCGCAATCCTGCAACGATGCGGCCTCCTCGCCCGTTGCCCGTTCCAACGTCATCAGAAGCCCAATGAGCAAAAAAACGCCCGTCACCATTTCCGACATCGCCCGCCGTGTGAACATGACGCCGGTTACCGTTTCTCGTGCATTGAACAAACCCGATCTGGTCAAGCCCGCAACCCTGGCGCGGATTCTGGAAGTGGCGCAGGAACTGGACTATGTGCCCAACGCGTTCGCCCGAAGTCTCAAACGCAGCGAGAGCATGATCATCGGTGTGATCACGGCGTCAGTGGACAACCCGTTTTACAGCGAGATGATCAAGGCGATTTCCCGCGAGGCGAAAAAACACGGCTACACCATCATGCTGGTGGACACCGATGGTTCCGAAGAACTGGAGCGTAAGGCGGTCGACACCCTGCTCAGCTATCGCGTCGCCGGCATCATCCTGTCTCCGGTGTCGGATGAACCGGAGTATCAGCCCGCTTACCTCAGTCGCCTGAGCAATGGCGAGATTCCTGTCGTGCAACTGGACCGCGCGCTGCACGACAGCCCGTTCAGCCATGTCGTGCTGGACAACTATCACAGCGGGTTGAAAGGGGCGCGCTACCTGTTGTCGCAAAACCCGGCGATGGCGCGGCTGCTGGTGTTGACGGGCCCGGCGCATTCACGGATTTCCGAGGAGCGTCTCAAGGGCGTGAAAGCTGCCCTCGCAGAAAGCGGCAAGCAGGTTCAACTGGAAGTGTTTGCCGGCGATTACACCCTGGCGCCTTCGTACCGGAGTACGCTGGATTACCTGAACGAACAGTCGGTGCCCGATGCGATCTTCGGCTTTAACCAATTGATCACCCTCGGTGCGATGAAGGCACTGCGTGATCGAAACATCGCGCACGAGAGCGTGCCCATCTGCGGCATCGACCGGTTGCCATTCGCCGATATCTTCGGCATCCCCATCGCGTGCATCGCGCACGATGCATCGCGCGCAGGCAGCAGCGCCGTGACCTTGCTGCTGGAGCGGATTCAGGATCGGTATCTGCCGAAAGCGAAGGTGGTGATTGTGGGCGAGCTAGGAGAATGGCGTGACGGGCTGATTGGCTGATGCAGAACCTGTAGGCGCGCGCTTGCCCGCGATGGCGATATAGCTGGAACAATCGCGTTGCCTGACACGACGCCATCGCGGGCAAGCGCGCGCCTACAGATTGCACGTTATTTGCTGGTATACCCCCCATCAATCGGCAGTGACACGCCACTGATCATCGACGCCGCATCGCTCAGCAGAAACAGGATAGGCGCCGCCACCTCCGAGGTTTCGGCAAAGCGTCCAAGCGGGATGGCCGCCAAAGCGGGATCGCGTTTGCTCGGCTCGCTCCAGGCCATCTGCGCCATCGGGGTCAGGGTCACGGTGGGGTTGACGCTGTTCACGCGAATTCCATATTTGCCCCATTCGCCACACTGCACGCGGGTCATGGCGTCCATGGCGCCTTTGGACGCGCAGTAACTCAGGTGGTCATCCAGAGCCACCAGCGAGGCCTGACTCGACACATTGACGATGCTGCCCTTGACGCCCTCGCCGATCATCGCCTTGGCCACGCTGGCCGCCACCATCGCGGCCGCGCGCACGTTGACCGTCATCACCTGATCGAACGCCGAGGCACTGACCTCGGTCGCCGCTTCCAGGATGGAAATGCCGGCGCAGTTGACCAGGCCGTGCATCACTGGTAATTCCGCGAGAATTGACGCCAGTTGCACCTGATCGGCCATGTCCACGCGCAAGACCTCACAGCCCTGACCGGCCAGTGTGTCCAGTGCAGCCGCATCGCGCCCCAGGGCATACACGCGGGCGCCTGCGCTCAGCAGTTGTTGGGCAACTTCCCAGCCGATGCCGCTACTGGCGCCGGTGACCAGCACACGCTGACCACTGAAATCAAAACGGGCGGTGTTCACATTCACGCTCCTTGCAGACGATGCATGATCGGTTTCAGCGCCGGGTACAGCGCCACGTAATCGGCGAACAGGCGCGAATAGAGCGCGACGTTGTCCGCTTGAGGCTCTGCCCGACGTTCCAGTTGAACCCAGCCTTTGTGTACCTGTGCTTCATCGACCAGCCCGACCGCATGAGCAGCCAGCAGCGCGGCACCGAGGGCCGCCTCGACCTCCTGAACGATGGTGTAGACCGGGAAATGGGTGACGTCGGCAATGATCTGCATCCACAGGTCCGAATGGCTCGCGCCGCCGACCACTATCAACCGAGGGTCCAGCGACTGCGCGCCTTTGGTGCCGGCCTCGATGTTGTGGCGCAACGCGTAGGTGACGCCCTCCAGCACCGCGCGGTACAGGTGAATCCGCGTGTGATAGAGGCTCAGGCCGACAAAGCTGCCGCTGGCTTTCGCGTCCCAGACCGGGCTGCGCTCGCCCATCAGATAGGGCTGAAAGAGCACGCCGTCGCTGCCTGCGGGAATCTGCGTCGCGGCGCGTTCAAGAATGACGTGGCTGTCTTCGCCCGTCTCGCGCCCCTGCTGTTCTTCCGCCTGACAAAACTGCTCGCGGAACCAACTGACAGACGCGCCGGCGGTGATCGCCCCACCAAAAATATAGAGGTCTTGGGCACCGTTGAAGACGTGGGGGAAACTGACAAGGCCATGCCGCGCATCGACCTGTTGATTGAGGTAACCCCAGCACATGCTGGTGCCGATCATTGCGACGTGGTTGCCGGCTTGGGTCACGCCAGCTGCGAATGTCGCCATCGCGGCATCGACGCCGCCGCCCAGCACGGGCGTACCTGCCGACAGGCCCAGACGTTCGGCCCACTCGTTCAGTAGGCCGCCGACCACGTCACCTGAATGCACCAGACGCTCGGGCATCATCGATTGCGCGATACCCAATGCGTCGAGCATTTCAGTCGACCAGCCTCGTTCCTCGACGTCGTAAACGCCGCCAATATTGCCGGCCGAGCTGTGATCGACCGCCACCTCCCCGGTCAGGCAGTAATTGATGTAACTGTTGGGCGGCAACAGGTACAGGGTGTCAGCCCAGACGCGTGGCTGTTTGTCCTTGAGCCAGAGCATCTTGGTAAAGCCGTAATAACTGTCCACCGAGTTGCCGGTGATGGCATACAGGCGTTCCAGATCGACGTTCTGCCTGACCCACTCCACCTGTTCTTCGGCGCGTCGATCCATCCAGATCAGGCACGGGTAGAGCGGTTTGATCTGGGCATCGACCGCAATACCGGAGCCGCCATACAGGCTGCTCACGCAAAGGGATTTGACGCTGTCTTTGGGTACCGCGCTTTTTTTCATACAGGCGGCGACGCAGAGTTCCACCGCGTCCAGCCACACCTGAGGCCATTGCTCGGCCCAGCGCGGTTTAGGGGTGTCGACCTTGTAGCTGTGACTGTGCTGCGCGACCATCCGGCCCTGAGCATCGACCAGCAATGCCTTGGTGCTCTGGGTGCCGATGTCGACCCCGATGACGTATTCCATCTTCGTGCGCTCTCTTGTTATTGGGTTGGTTCAGCTGACACGGCTCGATCCTTGGGTTCTGCCTCGATCCACTGTAGGAGCTCACGAGCCCTGCGAGGCAGCGATCTGGCGCGAAGCGGCAGTAAACCCTGCGACTGAGATCTGTCAGACAGACCTCTATCGCAGGTTCTACGACTGCTTCGCAGCCGATCGCTGCCTCGCGGGGCTCGTGAGCTCCTACAGGACCGGAAGTAGCCTCCTCACCCGGTTCATGAGCGCCTACAGGGATTGTGTTTCAAGCTGAACGTCAGTTGACCGGCTTCAGCAGCACCTTGATCGACTTGGTCGAATCCGCCAGGGCAAACGCTTCTGCATAGTCATCCAGACCGAAGTCGTGGGTGACGATGCCTTCGGACGTCACCAGACCGCGCTCGAACAGATCGATGGCGATCGGGTAGCAATACGGACCCAGGTGGGCGCCGCGCACATCGAGTTCCTTGCGGTCACCGATGATCGACCAGTCAGCGCTGGTTTCAGCCCCGAACACACTGAACTCGACGAAACGACCCAGCTTGCGGATCAGGTCCAGCCCTTGGGTCACGCCGATCGGGACACCCGTGGTTTCGATGTACACGTCGCAGCCGTAGCCATCGGTCAGGCCGTTGATGATCTCTTTCGCATTGTCGCGGCTCGGATTGATCACCACGTCAGCGCCAAATTTCTTCGCCAGTTCCAGACGTTCGTCGACCATGTCGATGACCACCAGTTTCTTCGGCGTCTTCAGGGCCGCCACCTGCACCATGCAAAGACCCAGCGTGCCGGCACCGGCAATTACCAGCACGTCATCGAGCTGCACGTCGCCGCGGTTGACGGTGTGAATCGAGCAGGCCATCGGCTCGATCAGCGCGGAGTCTTCCAGCGACACCGATTCGGGGATCTTGTGCACGATGGCGGTTTTCGGGATACGCATGTACTGCGCCATGCCGCCCTCGGCGACGTCCTTCTGGAACCCGAAGATGTTGTGCACTTCGCACATCCAGTACTTGCCGGATTTGCAGAATTTGCACTTCTCGCACGGCACGATCTGCTCGGCGATGACCTTGTCACCCACTTTCACGCCAAAGTGTTCTTCAGCGCCCTCGCCCACCGAATCCACATAACCGAAGAACTCGTGACCCGGCACAACCGGCGCCTTGACCCACGGGCTTTCGCCGCCCCAGAACATCGCGGCGCCCGAATGGCATTTGCAGTCACTGGCGCAGATGCCGCACGCGCCGATGCGAATAACCAGCTCGTTGATGCGCGCAACCGGCTTGGCGATCTGCTCCAGACGGTAGTCTTTCGGGGCGTGGCAGACGACGGCTTGCATGGTGGTTTTTGTGTTGTTTTCCATGTCGGGTTTCCTTGTGAGGCTGATGGATGCTCTGTGGGAGCGCGCTTGCCCGCGATTGCGTCATGTCAGACGACAACCTGTTCCAGGGCTGACGTCATCGCGGGCAAG
>Ga0308163_10001937_pt1 | contig 20527 bp, 14 predicted proteins | sample PhyTR1_FD_201037 | JGI IMG/M metagenome (GOLD analysis project Ga0308163, IMG submission 201037) | Phyllosphere microbial communities from UC Gill Tract Community Farm, Albany, California, United States - DLSLT.R1 | ecosystem: Host-associated > Plants > Phyllosphere > Unclassified | place: USA...
AAATGATGCTATAAATGTTATGGAAACAAATTATCGTTGCCATATTTTTCATAATAAGCCTCCATCCTATGAATCGTGTCTTCGAAATCCGTATGGAAGTTAGATCGACGTATGGTCGACTCTACTAATTAAAAGCTCATCGAAAGATGGGCTTTTTTTGTTTAAAAAATCTTTTGATTTTAGGAATTAGAAATCTTAATTTATCATTACTTCGACATGCCATGCAGAGCATAGCGAAGAGCGGGATACAAATGTCCACGAAAATCTTTTAGACATCACCAATTAAATACCAAACCTACCTATTCTATGGGAAATTTCAACAGACAACTACTCGCTAAACATTCTGTAGTATATGGTGAAAAGCTAGAGGACAATATTCGAATATTAACTTCAATCGCTAAGCCGATGTGGGCAAAGATAATTGCCAGACTAAATCATCTCGCCAGAACCAGAGATGATTATCCACCAAAAGAGCTGTTCGCAGAGTGGTTTAATCGGGATAATGTTGAGTTGGCAAACGAAATATGGGACAAATTCGTATTCGGCTATAAGGAATTGGGAGCCAGCATTCCTCATATTAAGATTATAAATATTTGGAGCAACTTGACCTTGTTAGACCTTGTACTATCTATTAATTACGAGCAACCCGAAGGCTCAAATAAACCAGAACTAGAAGGGAATATTTTAAAGTTATACCTCGCAATTAATGAGGAGGCGGCGGATCGAACAGACAAGATCTTCGCTCAAATACCAGCTAATGATTTCCCTAACATCGTTGATCGGTTCGCAAGGATCGGAATTACCTTAGTATACCCGTATCATGACCTGAATCATTTCGAACCGATTGAAATGTTTTTTGCCAATTTTATAAAGACGATATATTGCTTGAAGTGGCTTGAAGCTACTAATCTTGAACTTTTGAAAAAATTTCTTGCACCTTATGGAGTAGATGATTGGAAAGATTATTTGAAAGCAGTCTTACCTGTTGCTCACCTTGCAGCTGTCCCCAACAACGACACGGGTTTAAATTATCTGGAAATAACCAACAGCAAAAACAAGGAGAAGGCAAAAGTAATTTTAGATCATTTATCACTGAAGCATGATATTGAATACATCCTAAAAAATGATTTTCTCCTATCAAGGGCTAATCCATTGTATCGCGTCGGGGAAGAAAGTTACCTCATACTTGATTCGCTCCTGACGGTCAATAGAATTTATAATTCTATGTTTTTCGAACTTCTTCGTATAAGTGAAAAAGAAAGGGAATTAAAATTAGGTAAAGGTAAATTCTTCTCAATATATACTTTCGAATTTATAGAGCAATATCTATCATATACAATACTTGATGAGATATATTCAAAAACACGCTATATACGGTTCACAGGACAGAAAATTGCAATAGAATTCGGGATTGATACTGAGCCTGATTATTACGTACGTAATGGAAACAAGATTTTTCTTTATGAAATTAAGGGCAGTTTTGTGACAGGACCAACCAAACAGTCTGTCAATTTTCAGGAGATTGAACATGAGTTGAAGGAAAAATTTCTTTTTGACACATCGGACAATGGAAACAAAGCTGTCAAGCAACTGGCAGAGCGAATGAAAATTTTGTTTGAAAAATCTGCCAAATCTGTTTACGATTCAAATTACAACCCTAAAAATATCAGGATTTTTCCAGTGTTAATCGTTTCTGAGCTAATGATGACAACGCCGGGAATGAACCACATTTTAAATGAATGGTTACTGGCGGAGATTGCAAGTGATGATACTTTGAAAGCATCAAAAAATAGAATCCATCAATTGACAATTATTGATATTGACACCTTGATCAGATTTTCCAAGGAATTTAGAGATGATCCAGCAATTTTCGAAAGCATGCTCCTTGAGTATGAAAGGGCATCGAATCCAGCGAGGGTTGATTCTATAAAGAAAAAAACAGGGGTGACGGAGCAAGAGCTTGAAGCGAGGATTTGGTCAACACTAGACTCATTCGGATTTTATCTGCGAAGGGTATTGAAACCTAGAATTCCTGAGATTTTTTATGAGTTTGCGGGCGATCTCTTTGAAGAACCCGAATAGGGAAAAATAAATTTTTAATGTAAATATTTAACTCTTTGTATTAAACCCGCCACTAAGAGACTTAAGCTAGCATTAATATGCAACTTTCGCTTCCTAAGTCGGCTGGAAATTTATTAACTGTATGATACCATTAGATAATATAACACTAACATCCATTTTCAATAAATGCTTTGAAGAATGCCTGAATAATGATAAGTACCAGGAAAGAACTGAACTCGAAAAAAAATTTATTGACGAAATACCGAATGACAGCAATTTGAGCGATTTAGAGAAGGTGATAAAAATGTCGCATGTTTTCAAAAAAGATAAAGGTTACGCGAGAGAAATGTTTTTTAATATATGTATGAACGAGAATTATCTTTCAAGCGAGCTTCTTACTAAGCTATACGTCTCTGTCCATACGATGGCAAATCCATTTCGATTTTTTAGCAGGGATGGAATGGCAGAGGTTTTCTCAAAAATAAACCTGCCATTTACTTGTTTTGAAAGTGGAGATAAAATTGACAAACTACCTATGCGCCTGGAAATATTTCGGGGTCTACGTGAAAACACGATAGATTTAGACAACTGTGGTTTTTGTTGGAGTTTAAATGAGGCTACAGCGACTTGGTTTGCAACTGCTGGACACACAATTTCAGGATACTTGGTTTCAGGCTGGGTAACAAAATCCGACATTCACGGATATGTAACCTCTAGGGATGAGGATGAAATTGTGATCACAGCAGAATTAGTTAACGACAAAATTATAAAACCTGTTTTGTAAATCATTTAAATAAAAAAAATCAATTCTATGCAATCGACTTGATAATTTTTAAAATAAACCCCTCGCTGGCGCACGCGTATTACGTGTGCAAATTCAAAGCCCCCTCATAACCAACGAACATCAATTAATCCCTTACCACCGCTATAGCCTATTGCGCTACAATACTTCCAATATCATGCTTCATTCACAAAGCCAGAACAACAGAATACTGTGGCAAAACTGACCTTATATAAGCCTACTTTATAATAGAATTTGTATTTACAATTCATCGTATTTTAATTTTACTATTTATTCACACGCAACACGCGTGCGCTAGCGAGGGCCAATCCACTATGGTTTTATAAAAAGAATCTCCTATTGAAACCATTCAACTCATTACTAGCGATAATCGAAACTTTATAATTAGCATCAATATTTAGAACTAGCTTAACCTCATTCTGTCCATATATTAAAGGAATGCGCAATTCAATAACTTGTTCATAAACCCCGGTACTATTCATGACTTCAAATATTGGAAGTATCAAAGTAAATTGACCAACAAACCCTTCAACAATCAAAATAAATTTTAAGTGAACCGGAACTATTTCATTTTGTGGAAGCAAGGAGCTATATATTGTATTAAGTTCAGGCAATGCTGCTACTTCAATTTTAATTTCTTTAGTTTTACGATTAACAACGCCAAGCTGCCGAGCTTTAATCGCAAAACCAGTATTGTAAACACTCAAAAGTAAATCACCCTTAACGATTCCATTTATAACACCACCTTGATAAGCATTTCCCAAACAAACAGCATTTTCCATGTATTTATCGATAACCTGAATGCCGGCAAAAAATTCATTAATAATTTCCCTAACTGTAAATATTTTTGCCCCCTGTCCAGTCAGCATAACCACATCTATCTTATGCATGCCCCTACCTTCTAGATTTGAACGCATAATATTATTAATATGCCGCATGATTTGCATATTTAAGGATGAAGTACAATCTCTGAAATCCTCTCGAGTTAAAATGATGCTATAATCTACTAAGTTTCCAGAACCATCGTCCTGATCCGCTAAAACGAAGCTCTGTAGTTCGGCAGAACTTAATGCTTTTTTGACTCGCTCAGCTTCTCCTTGCAACAAGCTAAAATTAAATCCATGAAGTTGTGGATATTTTTCCTTAAGTCGAGCCGACGCCAAATCTAGTACAGCACGATCATAATCCATACCACCCAAACTATTATCACCTAAAACAGCTCTAGTTTCATAAACGCCATCTCCGAATTCTTGAATTGACAAATCAAAAGTCCCACCACCTAAATCAATCACGATAAAAGTAAAGTCGTCATTCTTATTCTTCAAGTTATTTACAATTTTAGGCAATAAGTAACACGGAGCTGTTCCCTCATCTAACATTCTAACTACGTTTAAACCTGCCTTATCAAAAGCTTCCCTCAATGCGGCACTTTGTTTTAAACTAAAGTTTGCAGGCTTTGCAACGACAACCTTTTTAAAATTGTATCCGAAAAATTCTTCAGCACTGATTTTAAGTGAACGAATAATTAAACTTGCAAGATGTTGAGCAGTATATTTTTCCCCAAAAACATCAAACTCATTCGTTGAACCTAAATGACGTTTAATAAATGAAATACTAAAAAGCTCAGTAGAATCAACATATTTTAAAGTTGCATTACCAATTATATAACTGCCATTCTTAAAGAAACTAATGATGGATTGCAAAAGAAAATCACCACTAACTACTGGAACCAATTCTATGTGACCGCGTTGACTCATCATACCGCACACGCTGTAACTTGTTCCAAAATCAATAGTTAATATGGGGTCAGATGGCATAGCGATGCCATAATTATGAATCTTGGGTAAAGGACGTATTTCATGGCCTGCCAGAATAAAAGGTTCTGAAATTTTCTGCGCTTGCAATAATTCAAGAATTTGCTCAAACCTATCTTCTGGATGTAAAAAATGTGCATATGCTTTTCTAACATCTGAATTATTTAATATAAAAGCGCACAGCTCGTCATAAGCAACTATGTATATATGTGGGATTAGATGGTGATAGAATTCGATTAGTTTTTCCATCTTATCTCTGCCTCCACGTTGATAACCAGGCGTCAGGACGGCATTGGTAACGAAAATATACTGATCCGGAGTAGGATAATTTCCGGATTCAAACTTTCGGATTTCAGAAATAAATTGCGTTTTGATCCACTCATATTGATCATGGTCATGAATATCTCTTGCACGAAATTTTGCCTGCACTAACCACAGGCCATCATAAACAACCTCTGGAGATTCAAAACTGGACTTTCCACGAAAAGTTAATTCCCTACCCCCATCAGCACCAAGACCGAAAACGAGCGAGCTACCTCCTAAAATTCTCTGAAATAAAGCTTGTACTAAATTTTCGAAATCATAAGGATTGAATTCATAGAAATTATAAGACATAACACCGAGCATTTGAAAATAAGGACACCAAAACATTCGATAAATGGCAAAAAGTATTCTGCCATTTTAAACTGAAGGATACTGGAAACATAATTTGAGCAATTAATCTAACGTCACAAGATATTAATTATCTTGGTTTTTATAATAATAATTAAGAGTCTTAATTACTTCCCGTCTATTTGCCACCTCACAAAATGCAAGTTCTTTTCACCATCTCCAATAAATTAATATCTTTAATGCAACTATTGATAACGCTCATTTCAATCGTTACGCTCAACAACTGAGTAGATCAATTTTCTTTTCACTCACAGCATATAACTGTGATTTGCGTTATGCTTAACTGAGCGTCTTTAATTACTCATTAATTAAATAATTTAATGCTAAAAGAAGACTATTTCGAGAATGATAACTTCACACCAGAAGAAAAAGCAAACACGGCCTTTCAAATTGTAACTGGCATGAGAGATGTATTAAATATGGCGCTAAAAGGAAACTATGTACCAACTTACGAAAAGGCTCTCGCATACATTAAAGACATATCCCCTAATATCCATCAAGCCATTATTGCACACCTACCTGAAAAAAACGAAAGCGATCTGGTTAAACGCTTCAGAGAAGAAGCCCAATCTGAACTAAATTCCGAGGAGGAAGAAGCCTCTGGACTCGAAATCAACGATGTCGCAGTTAGAATGATTAATGCAGCAATCGATAAATGCGATAATATTATTCAAAGTAATAAAGAGGCATCCAAAGATGGAAGAGCAAATAAAAACTACAAAAGGCAACTAGTAGCAGCTCTTAAAAGTTTTATTACTAGAACACTCTCCGAACATGAATTACTGATCCACGATTTTACTGCAGAAGAAAAACCAAGCTTTGAGTTAATAGATAAAGAATTTGATCGTAAAGATTATAATCTTCCTGATGGAAAGATTTTGCGTATTTACCTAGCCCACCCAAATAAAATCGAGTATACTTTAGGTGTTGACGTCATTTATGAATGTTACGACCTCACTCTTCGACAAGTACGCTTTGCCAATTTGCAATATAAAACTTGGAAACTACTTTCTCTTTCCTTTGATGAAAGAGAAGAGAAGCAACTTAATCGCCTTAAAACAAATAACTGTGATTGCAAACATTGCGAAGTACCAACAGCTTACGCATCCACTAGCCCTTATAGATTCCCATACTGTTCAGCCTTTGTGCGTCCAACTAATAAAATTTTAGCAAAAGGCTCCAAAATGAAAACAATGGGCGATCACATCCCACTCTGTAGACTGAACCAACTACGGGAAAGCGGACAACCCATAGAAAAGTACCAAGTCCAAAACGCCTCCCTTACACAACAAAGCTTTGAAGAGGCCTTCAATAAGTATCATGTCGGTAGCCGATGGATGCAAATCGGAGACTTACAACAGTTCTACGAAAAGAGAAAACTAAAAGACATGGCAGATAACATCCGCATTATAGTACAAGAAATAGATTTTCCAGAAGACGTGTATTAAAATATCGTGAAATCACATTTAAAACAAAATAATTTCAGCATGATGATATCCTGGCAAACTGCAAAGTCTTTAATCCTTTCTCAAGTGAAGAAAAACAATTTACTTTCCTTGAAATCAAAATACGGACGAAAAGTCGTTCTCGTCCCACCCTATACATGCGTATCCAGGCGCTTCAAAGGAGACGAAGGCTTCCTTATACAAATCGGTAAAGCAAAGTTTATTGATGTTCCAATGTCCATGATCGAAAAACTTTATAAAGCTAGCATCGAAAGTAATAAAGAATACGATAGAGAAATTTTTCACGCCACTTACCCAGGCCTTGCAACGCATAGCGGGACACCATGTTACATAAGCACCATTGGTCAAAATTTTCTAAAAGCAGGATTAGCCATTCAGACTGGTCGTAATAAATTTCGGACCACAGATAATTACTTACTATAATAATCACCTCCACACCATAACTTGAAAATGAAGTCTATCAAATTCCTAATTTCAAAATCAATATGATACAACATAATCACTTAAATAATCTAAATAACTCATTACAAAAAATATCATCCCTTAAACCTATACTTTTCGGAAAAGCCCCTAACATCGGAAAATTTAGCTTGTTCTGACCACCCAATTTCAGGAGTCTTAGTCCTCCACATGGTAAATATAGCTATGGATACAAGTTTTCTTCACCATATTTTTCGTAATAAGCCTCTACTCTATGAATCGTGTCTTCGAAATCCGTATAGAAGTTAGATCGACGTATGGTCGACTCTAACATAGTGGGCAAATCAAATTTTTGTTTGGTTTGCCCCTTTTTTTTACCCTCAAAAATGGCCTTAAATGCGCCTAGAACGCGTACAGCCTCATTCCTTCGAACAGTTCGATGTTGTGTTCCGTCAAAAGTGAGTTTTTGGTGATATATCGAACTAATTAATCGCCTTTTTCCTTCACAATCTACCTCTATATATATTTCATGAAGGTTTTTGACCAATCTAGTCGCTTTTCCGATTAATTCGCCAATATTCTCTTTTCCCCTGGATAAATCGATGAGTCTATTTTACAAGAATAAGGATATTTCTTTCACAGTCTGATTTTATTGTCCTGTATTCAAAATCAAGAATTACATCATTCAGCATCTTGTCCCTAGCCTGGGGATTTCGGCAATAGTAGACAGCGGATTCCGTTCCTAATTGTACACCCTTAGATTAGCCCGACTTTGAGCAGGACATCTTGAGAAGAGTCCCAAATATATCCATTCCTATCAGAATCACCGCAAAAGAAATTTTGTCAATGCTCTGCCTCCCATCTGCACAAAACTTGACTCCACGGCATCCCGGATAGATGTTCCAGTCAATAAAGCTGTTCTGGGGAAAGATTACATCCAAAAACCGACAGACAAAAAACTCCAGCAACACGCTTTCTAAAAAAATCATTTTTAAGCACTTTAGCGCTCCGCTGAAGCTGCCTTGAGCACAAAAACAACCATTGAATCAAGCTGGCTTTAAATCAGCTTTAAAACCGCTTAAAATTAGCCGAGCGACCACTTTTAAGCAAAAACAGTGGTCAGTTTAAACCGAAAAAAGTGGCCACTTTGCAGAAAAACAAGTGGCCACTTTTGGAATAATCCCCAATCATATTGAGGCTATTAATGGAAAACTTGGTATCGCTCGCGGTTAACCGGGAAAATCCTGATCATGCCCAGGCTTTGCAGTTTTGTTAAAATGGAATGGTTTAGGGGACTGGTAGCAAAAGTTGGTCTTTTCGATGGGTCATTGATTTCTTCGAATTTTCCGCCCAAATGTTGAAGCAGGACTGCGTTTTCGGTGACAGTAAAATCCTGCAGGTGTTTTTCAAACAGCATTACTTTTTGTTCCCGCAACAGGTCCTGTTCAAGTAAGGCCTCAATGACTACATAGGATCTGGATTGGTAGGGCGCAGATACGAAGTGGTTCATCACATTGGCCGCAAGCGGGGTGCTCTCCTGAATGGCTGAATAAGGCACTTCTTCGGCAAGTTGCCGCTTTTCGCTAGCGGAAAGCTGGCTGTTCATCGAGGCAAGGTAATCGCTGGTTTTCAGTTCGTAAACAGATGGGGCCGATAAATATTCGCTAATTTGGTTTTCGATCAGTACAGGGATCAAATCCGGGTACTTGTTTTTAACCTTGGTAAAGTTGTATTCAGAAAGAAAGATGAGGCCCTGCTGAATTAATTTTTTGGTTCTTTCCCTGGTGAGGTTGGTAAAGATAGCCTGACCATTAAAAGGTTCAGTTATGGATAGGATGAGCTTCTCGAAGGCTTCCTCACTCAGGTAACTGGTGACCAGCTTAACTGCAAAAGTTTCATCCTCCAAATTTGCTGTAGCAAGTTCCGTATAATTCTGCTGTTCATTTAAAAAGGCAGACAAGTCTTCACTGATTGAATTCTGGAGCGCATAAAAACTCAATACATTTCCCCAGGTGGGTTTTATCTTATTGGCCTTTAAAACGGGTGTCCATAAATCCTGCGCAACCTGGTCAAATGCGCTCAGCTTTACTTCCTGCAGCTCAATGATTTTTAATTTCAGGTCCATATTCATCTCCTCGCCTAACCAGTAGCTTACCGTATCCTCTGATTCTTTGGTATTTTCCGGTAGTTTCAATCCGACCATGAGTAAATAGTAAACGATGTCCGATTGAAGATAGGCCAGTAATTTATCGGCTTTAGAAGCTACGACGGTAGAGAGATTTGCCGTCTTCAATTCTTCAGGGTTGATCTGTACGGTTCCTTTGTTTCTCGCCATTAAACTGATCATATGTTCATTGATCTGGTAATGGTTTTCATTGTAAACCAGGTTAAAAAGCGGTGAGCTTACCTGCTGGTCATCGAGTTTACCAAAGCTCAAATTGAAATGCTTAAGTACCTCCAGGACTTTTGGCTGATCCACATGTTCATGGGTATAGGTCAAAAAGTCCGGCACCCACATCAAATACCTGGAGAAAATGTCTTCTTCATTGATGCCCTCCATTTCCGCTAGGCTTGCGGTGTTTAGTATAGAAACCATGATTTTATTGGTGGTCTCTATCGAGATATCATTATCCCTTGAAATATAGGTCCACATCCCTTTCCAGTTGAGGTAAAGCACTCGGATAAGCGCATCAAAATGCGTGGTATGCTCAAAATACTCCTTTAAGAATTCCAGACTTTCTTCGGTAGCATTGCTGAGCTGCCCGTTTAAAACGGTCAGGAACCGGGCGTATTTATTTTTATGGGTAAACAGGTATTCAATCAGATTGAAGTTTAAGATTTCTTCCAAGATAAAATCTTCGGGTTCAAACCTGTGCAGGAGTTCCTCGATATTGTTAAGCTGATAGCTATAGTCAAGTGGTTCCTGGTTGCGGACAGATCGCAGGAATACAACATCGGATTCGGTCAGGCTTTTGGGATAAAAATAGGACATGTAGTGCTCATAAAGTTCATTTAGGTATCCGCCCCGGAGCAGGTATACGAGCAGTTTTTCTTTCCGGAATTTTTCATCGAGGGCTTCCACTGCTGACTTGTTTTCCGCCAGCAGCATTTTAAAGGGCCTGGTAGCAATAAACTGGATCTTTTTCGTCAGTTCGCTGATTTCCTTTTCCAGGTTGATTTCAGCGTTCGCTTTGGATTCAGTAATAATCCTTACCCGTTTTTCATAACTGTTATAAGGGTCTACTAATCTTTCGAGTTCCGGAAAGGATTTTCCGCTACCCCTTTCCTCGGGATAGGTGTTATAATAATAATAGGATATCCTGGAGCTGCTTTGAAAGGCCTTGAAGTGTTCTTCACTGGTCATTTCTGCCAGGGCTACTCCCCCGTTGACGTTAATTTTGGTAACGTTGTTTCCGGAATCCTTTACAAAATGCTGCAGATAAAGCATCCTAAGTTCAGTGATGCTTGTAGCAACAGTGTCCTGAAGCAGCCGGAGTTCTTCCTTGGCCTTGCTCAGCCGTTCAGCAAAGCCTTTGGACAGTGTATCGGTGAGCAGGGATTTTTGGGAAAGGACGGCATACACCATGCCTTCATGAACGTGCAGGGCAGCGAAATCCTGGGGATAGATATTCTTATAGACAATCATGCCCATGAGTTCATTGGGCTCGAAACTGCTCCCGGAGAGTTGCTTGCGGTAGAGCATGAACTCATTGAAAATGTTTTTCAGGATGCGCATATCGCTTATGTAGAGCGAAATATCATAAAGAAATTTCTTTTGAAGCAGATTTTTAAGCCCCGCTTTTTCCAGACTATCGGTCAATACGTTGATGGAATTGGAATGGTTGATGGCCGGGAGTACCGGCAAAATAAAATCAAAAAACTTGGTGCGATTGTTTTCCCTGAATATATCGTCCCGCACGGCATAGACGAAAACGATACGGCGGCTGACCTGAGCAGAGTTGTTGAGCAGCAGGTTAAGTTCCCTGAGTTTGGTGAATATCTCAGGATCATTAAAACGGTCCAGGTCTTCCAGGATGACGATGTTATAAGGCTGTACCTGAAAGAAATACAGGATTTCATCCAGGTGTTTGTTCAGGATGCTGTTGGAAATGTCATTGCTCATTTCAATCTGCCCTGTAAGGTTGATTTTGCTGAACTTTGCGGTAGCTAAAAGTTTTATGGCTTCTATCAATACAAGGAAAATCCCGTAAAGAAAAAAGGCGGCACTTAGCAGATATAGTAAGGCTTCTATCCAGAGCTCCATGGGTTTCCAGCTGTACAATTGCTGGCGGAAGCTGTGATTGGACACATAGTAAAAACATAGGCCCAGAAGTATTAGAAATACTGGTTTTTTCCAATGCTTTCGCCATTCGAATTTTTTGATCCGCTTGAACCTGGATTCAGGGAGAAGTTCATCAGTCTCGCGGTAGAAGATTTGCTGGAGGATGCTGAGCTCGACCAGACGGTGCTGCTCGATGCGTTCAGCTTCATTGAGTTTTTTAACCCGGTATAACGTTTGCCCGTTATGCTCATATTGTTCTTCTATCCCGTCTCTAAAAGAGGCCATGGAAATGGGCAGGTAGTGATAGTCAGGGTACTGTTCCTTGAAGGCTCTGAGTATGCTGCTTTTTCCGGAACCATAGGCGCCGGTGAGCGCGATATTATACACGTCGGTATTTTCGGTGGCCCAACGGAGTGCCAATAAATAATCCTTTGATTTGGTGGCGTCTGATTTGGGGCTCAGATCAGAAAGGTGAAAAGGATTTGGGGCCTCGGTTTTTGGAAAGTACCTGGTCTTCCAGGCTGGAAGCCTGATTTCCAGATACAAGATTACCCTTTGTTTAAGGGTGGGTTTAGGGGTATTCATGATGATCGCTAATTTATGCCTAATGTAATGAGTTCTGATTAGATTTTCAAGTCAAGGCTTTAGAGATGATCAAAATAAAAGGTTGCTATTGATTTTCGTCAATCAGCGTTTTAGGAAATATTTAGAATTGGATTTAGCGCATCGGAAGAAAGAAAAGCGAATGTTTAATTCAACACGCCTGCGAATAGGTCTTTTTCAATCGACTACAGTTATATAGAGTTTAGCGTACAGGCTCATATTGATTAGCTAAATTGATTTCAGGCATCGGTTGTTAGGTAATACTTTTAAGAACCTGTAGCACAGCAATATCAATAGTCCCTTCACGCCTACTAGCCTGTCGACTTCGTCCGACGTAAGTTCATTTAAGGGTTTTTGAATTATAAGGAGTTTAATAGCTATGGTTGGTGTAGGTGGTTACTTGCTAAAACTGAACTCTGTAGGCTGTAAATATTTTCATCCGCCTTTTATAAAGATATTTTGCACGAGAGATTATGCTTCAGAACCTTAGGTTCGAAAACTAAAACGGAAGATCATCATCTTCATCGTCTGAATCGTCCGGTGACGCCCCGTTATTTATTACAACCTCATCAATATGCTGAGCAATTTCCTTGGGTAAATCAAATAAAAAGTGCACTAAGTCATCTTTAATGGCAAACTCTTTCGGATTATCATAGCTGGTAACTGCAGATACAGTCGTAAGGCCTCTTAGGTCCAACTTCCTGAGTACCTCTTCGTATCTTTGGGATAGCGTGTGATTTAATCCTTCTATATCTTCCCAATCGTGGATAGCACTAATTTCATTTGCTGTTTGCCAGCCGGTCCCAAGCTTGTATTTACTTCGGGCAATCATATAATGAAGTACCATAAGTTCAGCATCGGAGACTTTTCCCGCCAAAATATCTTTGATAAACTTTTGAGACTGAGAGGAAAGACTTGGGTAGTCTACTTCGGTTTTTTTCTCCTCTATCTTATTTTTCAAGGCAATCCCTTTTTCGATTGTTTCTTTTATCGCTGATTTTACTGGACTGTTGGTTCCTGCAATTTCAGCAACGATGTCTTTCTTAGTTAATATTGGTACCAGATTACCTGATAGCGCTTCTATCTCACTACCGAGTCTATCAATGCGCTGAGAGAGTACTGTATAGTTTTTTGAAACCGCAAAATGCGCTTCAAGGACCTGGATGAATTGGGTTAGCCGGTCTTTGTCATTAATGAAAAAACCAATTTCCCTGGGATCAATCGCTCCAGAATGAAATGATTTATCATCGAAATCGAAACCAGGAAGAAATATGGTTGCATGGTCGTTCTCGACTATCCAACTTGCCCCCATTTCATTTAAGCAAGCAATACTTTTATAATATTCAGGGGATAATAGATAAATCACAAAACTCTTGTCATTGATCTGAGTCTTAAGCCAGTCAAAAATATTGTTCCCTATTGGTATTCCATACGCAGGATTGCTTGTGAAAACGATCTGTTCATCTTTTATGCCGATACCGATAAGAAAATCGACTAAAGCTGCACCATAATTTTTATTTGCACTGGCATGGGATATAAATATTTTCATAGGTTTTGAAGCTGCTGTTTTCGCCGGCTCATTTTTAGATAGTAGTTCGGTAACGTAGTTTGTCCTGGCAAACCAGGAATAGCCTTGATCGGTCAATTTGTAAACTGTACCGCTATTAACCGGATCGTATCCTTTATTGTCGAAGGCTAATTGTTTTTCCGCTTTTAAAAACAGGATAGAACGTTCAACATCTTCCAGCTCTAAGTTATTCTCTTTGGCAAGTTCTACAATGCCAATCAATTGTTTTTTCTGATAGGCTCGATAATAAGCGCGGAAGACGGTATCAACAATTTCAATTTCTCTGGCATCCATAGATTGTAGCGTTACTGATTGAGGGTCTCTTTTTATGAAAACTTCGCCTCAAAATTAAAGCGAAAGTTAGGAATAAATTCGCGAGGGAGATTTTTTATCTCAGTAAATTTATAAAACTGAAAAGGCATGACCACCGGCCATGCCCTTCACCAACCATCTAACTAACTATTCCCTAAATCTAGAAAAAGCAGGTTTTTGGGTTTAACCCCGGATAGGGCAAGTTTAACGCTTCTGCCGCTATCCCTACCAGGCCAGGCATCCGCCATACACTGTTTTTTTTCGATACAATCACAAATCATATCTAATGAAATCAGGTCAGTCGGAATATTATTACCTGAACCGTTTTGAGGGGGGCCAGAAGTAATGCCAAGCCCCTGGAAAAGGAGGAACTGCAAAGAATCAGTTTACAAAATATTCAAAGCTATCCCAAGATAATTAATTGTAAATGAATCGATATCAATAAATTTAAATAACAAGAACAACATTCACCGTTACGCCAAGATTCTTTAATACCACACGAGAACTGAAATAATTAAGCTACATAAAAAATAATAAACGATAAAATGAAACATGAACTTGATAGGCTGCTTAATTATATTCTTTTAGATCCTGCTTTAATTATATTTTCTTATCTCACCATTGATCCATATTATGGAAAACAAAAATTATGCAAACAACTAAAAAACATTTTTTATTAGGTATTTTATTGATTCTTAATGCTTTTCTGTTTTCCTGTAAGAAGGATCGTGGGAGTAAACAAGTCTTAAATGATAGAGAAATCAACCCAAGCTTAGTTTATAGAACGCCACAGACAGATAATGAAAAGAGATTAATACTTAATCTAAAGAAATCGACGGATATAATTAAAGACGTTTATAAAAATATTGAAGCATTAAAACTTGTAAATGTAGCAATACAGTCAAAAGTTTATACAGATCAATCTGTAAAATTAAGTGATTTGATTTATCCAAACGAGGGTCAACTTGCTTCATCTTTACAATTTAAAAGACTATCAGAGTCAAATAATGTGCAAATAGAGAGCTTTGCAAAATCTTTTTGGGCTATTGCTGATAAAATGAAAGATGTGGAATTTACAAAGTTTTTATTTAATTTAAAACTTAAGGAAATTTTAAATGATAATCTTTTACGAAAGGGAGATTTAAAGGCGCTTTCGGGTCAAAAAATAGCTTCAATACCTAATAAATTATCCAACAATAATGAAGAGGTAGGACCAACTGACGAAGATGGCATTAGCATATATTTTCCCTATGCCGAGCAGTATATCAACCCTTATGATAATTCTGGTAATTATACTCCACAAACTTCAGTGATGACCGCCACTGCCGATGCTGATGAAGGTTATGGTTGGAAACCAATTATCAATAATGCAGGAACAATCATAAGTTATCAAGAAGTAATAATAAATGATGATTATGCTGAAATGCATCCGACACATATTATTGGGATAAATGGTATTGAAGTTATGGATCCTGAAACAATTAGTAATACAGCAAATTTTCCTCCAGGTCCTCCAGTAGTAGTTCCAGATTTACCTCGCCCTGTTAAACAAGTTTATGTTGGGGACGTACGGTGCAAAAAACAATATTATGCTTTAATAAGTTTTACTGGTAATGGAGGTGGTTCTGAAATAAGATTTACTCGTGCAGATGGATATCTTAAAGTGGCAGATGGGCATGTAAAGGCAGATCATTTTATTATAAATGGACCTGAAAGTATAAGTAGAAGAGATATAAGGAAGGAAAATTGGACAGACTGGACAGTGCAGTGGGATGCAGATTGGGAAGGTGAAAATAAAGAACAAAATCTAGCCATTTATGAAGAAGATAATAGGAATTCAATTACGCTAAGTGTTTCTTTATCAACCAAAGTTAAAGTGGGGACAGCTGAGGGTACTGGTACGATTGGTGGTACTTTCAACTTTAAATCAGACGATGCTATAATTCGTCAACAAAACCACAAATACGATGTTTTCTTTGTTTGAATAGAGGATATGGGGGGAGCCTACTCGAAATGGCTGGTTAGTTTATGATCAGAATTCGCAGGTAAGTTTTACATTACCAGATAGAACGTTAACAAATTAATAGACATGGAAATCTTTAGGTTGGTTATTCAACCTAAAGATTTATCTTCTAACTTAGAATTAATGAAAATTTACTTAATAGCTCTGATGTTAGTTCTAATCAACAGCTTTAAACTATCAGCACAACAAGACATGTCCAAATATAAACTAACTACGTCTTTTGGTTACGGTGTTGAAAATAACTGGGGTAATACTGGGTTTTATGTTGGTTTAGCAGTAGAAAAGGAAATAAAAAAATGGATAGTAGAAGTTGGTGTTGATTATTTCACTACCAATATTTACAATTCTTATAAAGATAACCCAACCTTTTATCTAAATGAAGAAAGAAAATATAATACTATTTTTTTAAATACAAATATCCAATATGTTATTGGAAGCGAAAATTCGCTTTTCAACACAAAAATTAAGATTGGACCAGCCTTGAAATTTTATAAAATAAAGACACTTTTGAGTGCGCAAGTTTACGTCTTTTCGAATAATTCATCTGGTTTATTCCCCATAGTGCCTGGCACTGAAAAATATTATGAAAAAAAAGGAGTTAATGTATCATTATATAATGGGTTCAGTTGTGATACAAAAATAAACTCTAACCTAAGGATAGGTGTATTTCTAGATATTTATAGCAACCAAATATTAATTGAACATTTTATACCAGGTCTTAATGCTACATTTAAACTTTAAAAAACATAAATATACCCACTCGGAACAAAATCTTGCCTGTTTATAAAATTCAACATATATTTCGTGTTGAGTTTTCTTTTGATACATATTAAAACTTATGTATTAAGGAAAAGTACACATCAATATAAAACATCAGATAGTGAAATATATTGAGGGAGGCCAATACAAAAGTGTTACTAGAGAATATTTAGTTGATAAAAAAGTTTATTTTTTCTTTCTCAAAGATTCCCCAAGGAGTTCAACTTTATGGGCCGATGGTGTTAGTCTGTAAAGTATTGCATCTGCAAGGCTTGGTTCGTTAATGAACTCATAATATTTATTCAGCGGAAGCTGGGAGGTTATGATAATTGAACCACTGCCACCTATGAATTGGAATAGCTGGTAAACTATAAAGCGTAATATTCAGTTCAAATTTGACACGACTTTTTTCTCCTGATACTCCTAAATATGCCCTCGTCAAATGCTTTTGACGCAGTTTTTTTTATAGCATCCCCTTAGCATAATTATTAGGATTGTCCTTAGGCTTTTCCCCCATCAAAAAGAGAAACAGATGTAGCTTTTAATAATTCAAGGAATTAGACAATATAAGTTTGTCTCAAAAAACGAACCTTATTTTAATATTTAAAATATTTCGCAACTTTTGCCAATTCCTGCAAATCAGGTAAGAAAAAGTTCGAGATCTGTCCAGTAACGGCTACTTAAGGAAGCAACATGTTTTTGTTATTTCCTTTTTGTAAGCCAATAAAATTCTGTGGCCCAAAAGAACTAGCTTGGTGAATTGAGCCTTACGAGCAGGCACATGAATGAAACGGAAATACGATATTAATTCAGATCGTTTTATAAATACGGGTGAACACTATGAATTTCAAGCGCTTCCTCGGCCAAAGTCATCAAAATGTTTTTGAACCATTTGGATGAAGCAAAAGTTCTTATCTGCCTACATTCACTATTTGGAATTACTTCCATTTTCCCTTTTTTTAACATTATGACTTGTTCAAAAAACTCATAAAGCGTTCCTCCAGTATTCAAAGCATGAGCAGAAAGTGGGTGGCCAAGATTACTTATGTCGAATTTTAGATCTTTCAGGGGGTTCAAATTGATCGTTGAGCTAATACCATTTTCTGCATTTGGTAGACCTCCCAGTGGATAAACCACTGTGGGTTGATCCACTCTCGCCAAAAATATTTTTCTCATAACTTACTATTAATCAATAGCCTTATAAACTATACAAATTGGAGCAAAGGGGTAATTCTATTCTGGTTTATCCATCCGTGACCCAAGAACTTCTGCAAGCCGCAAAAAACCTTAACAACGGGTGTTTTGCGCTAAGTTTAAAAACACCAAGAAGAAGTGCCACCCTTGCAACCAACATTTTGTTAAACAACCTAAATAAGGACTTCTACCGAACATAGCTTCAGAAAATCAATGTAGTTACCCCCAGAGGATGTTCTGCGGTTTAGCAAAAATATTTCACCATTGTTAATTCTAGAATTGTTGTTATTGGTAACGGACAGGGTGGCCCCGTAATAAAAAAACTTTGTTTTCCAGTACGATATTTTAATACCAATGGTTGTTCGGTCAAAAAATAGTTAGGGGCAACTCATAATCTTAAGAATATAAAAGAGTACGGAATAGAAATCAACCTAGCCGTACTCTTTCTATTTATCATAACAATTCCTATTTATTGCGCAACGCTTCATTTAATGCATGGTGATTTTTTTTCGCAGCCTGTAAATCAAGGTTATCCATAGCAGTAATATTCCGATGGCCAATGCAAGCCAAAGCCACAGGGCTGAACTCCGGGTTGATTTTTTGATGAATTCCTCCTGTTCAGTTCTGGTTGTTTCCCTGGCCAGTGTTTGCCGTTGATTAGCGGTGATTAGTTGATTCTCGTTGCGCTTAACAAGCGTTTTCTGCTGTAACTTTCCTTTCCAAACCAACTGGCTGGCCATACCTTTGTAGCCGTTAACCGCATCATAAGTGAAAACACCAGCAGGTAAAATTTCAACGGTATAATCCTGGCGGGAACTGTCGGTAATGACATCCTGTTTGCCTGAAACGATCGATAAATCCGTACGCATTGCAGTGGCTTCCGTTTCAAAGGTGTTTGTTTTCAACAGTTGTTTATCTTTTATACTGCCACAGGCTAGCACAAGGAGGGTGATGACCAGCAACAGACTAAATTTTCTCATGCTTTGGTTCCTCCTTCCTTTTAGTCCAATCGGCAAAATACCGGATGGTATTCACCAATCTTCTTTTTCGGTACACGCCGTCGCCTTCCCTGCTCCCGGCAACATTGGTATTACCTTCAATGGTGATGATCCAATGGCCGTCCAGGCGTTCTACAAAGCCACAATGGGCAATGCGTTTTAAGGAAGGGAAATAGATACCAAACACCGTGGCGGGTTTAACTTCGGTGGTTTGTTTCTGAAGCGGAAAAAGGGCCGGGCTCCAGGCGGTGCGGGGGTTTGTATAACCCGCCTGCCCGAAAACCCAGCATACAAAGGCAGCACACCAGGGCGCTCCTTTTTTGAAGCCCACATAATTGAGATATTGCTGCACCTGCCCCCCGTCATTATGGCCTGTTGCTTCTCTCACGCCAATTTGTGATTTCGCTATTGATATTATGCTTTTGCGGGCATGAGTGGTTTGGTTTTGAATAAAATTACCGAGTGGTTTTACCACAAAGGATCGGCCTTCGACACCACTCAGGCTGGCGCTTGATGAAGATATTAAAAGACCAGTGCCAACCTGAAAACGATCTTCACCTAAAATACGGCTACTAAACAGCCTACCGCTGCCAATAGTAATAAGGCAAATGATGCCCAGTAAAATCCGAATTGTTGCCATGTTTCTAAAGTATTAAAGTGTAATGCTATATTGTTAATTGTCCCGAAGCCAATCCGGTTCAAGAACCGGCTTAAGATATACCAGGATAAGCTCAGCATGATCAAAAAACAGATCACTGCCAGCAGCAACAGCTGCCATATTCCCTGATCAAGTAAACCCACGTTAGCATCAAGCTTTCGCAAAAAATCTGGCAAGCAACACCAGACTAGTAGCATGATGACCGCAATTAGCATGTATTCCAATTTCCATGATCTGACGGCATAGTCAGATAATTTAAGTTTATAAGTTTTCATATTGATTAAGATTAAGAATATCGGGTGGCTGAAAATACGACCCAGGTGGGTTAACCACCCGACATCCTGTTAAATAATTAAATGGTATCAACCGCTACTAAACAAAGTGCATTGTATGCTCCATTATTTAATGTGTAATAAAGTCCGTTCACCTCCTGGTAAAAACCGATCCCAATAACGAGACCGATGGGATTCACCGCATTGGGCGGCAAATTAGAAGTCAACGTCTCCGCCAGGGATTCTTTGGTAATTAGTTGATAAGGCGAGGATTCCATCAATAATACACTTGTTTCCACCTCTTCGTCCAGGCTAATCAATGCAGCTCCTGCGGTAATTCGATAGTGGGTTGCGCCTTTTGGTTTTGCAAGATGGACATCCGCTATCACTGCAGGTAATTCCAATGAAACAATGCCCGATACACGATCAATGGAGAAGGCAGGTGTTACAAACAGCGTATTGTTTAAAGGCGCAGTCTCATTGAAGTTAAAATCTTTCAACACCTTAAAGCTAGCCGGCTTTACCTTGCGCTCGCCACGGATATTTTCGGTGTCAGCCCTCATCATCTTGTATACGCGGCCCGTTAACCTGGTGGCCATCTTAGGGTCATGAGTCAATAGGATC
>Ga0308163_10001938_pt1 | contig 20501 bp, 20 predicted proteins | sample PhyTR1_FD_201037 | JGI IMG/M metagenome (GOLD analysis project Ga0308163, IMG submission 201037) | Phyllosphere microbial communities from UC Gill Tract Community Farm, Albany, California, United States - DLSLT.R1 | ecosystem: Host-associated > Plants > Phyllosphere > Unclassified | place: USA...
TCCCGGTTGTCGAGCATGGCTCTACAACGCGCCCGTGAACTATGACCACAGCCAAAGCGCCCGGTTTTATATTATTTTGCAGTGCCATCAGTCTAGCCCTCTGTCGCCACAAGAACTCCATTAGTGGATCGTCGGCACAAAACGGCGCCGGATAAATCCTGTAGCCGGGCAAGCGGTTGGGTAGAATCGGCAAATTGTTTCCGACACATGTAAATAAAGGAAGGCCAATGCCCCAGCCCTACAGTGCGCGCAGCCGCGCCATCGAACCCTTTCATGTGATGGCGCTTCTGGCGCGCGCCAATGAACTGCAAGCGGCGGGGCACGATGTCATCCACCTGGAGATCGGCGAGCCGGACTTCACCACGGCCGAACCCATCATCAAGGCGGGGCAGGCTGCATTGGCGGCGGGCAAGACTCGCTACACCGCCGCGCGGGGCTTGCCTGAGTTGCGTGAGGCTATTTCCGGCTTCTATGCCCAGCGTTACGGCGTCAATGTGGATCCGGGCCGCATCTTGATAACGCCTGGCGGCTCCGGCGCCTTGCTGCTGGCGGCGAGTCTGTTGGTCGATCCCGGTAAACACTGGTTACTGGCTGATCCGGGTTATCCGTGTAACCGTCATTTCCTGCGTCTGGTGGAAGGCGCGGCGCAATTGGTGCCGGTCGGGCCGCAGGTGCGTTACCAACTGACGCCGGATCTGGTCGCACAGCACTGGAATCAGGACAGCGTCGGTGCGTTGGTCGCCTCGCCAGCCAACCCGACGGGCACCTTGCTGCACCGTGACGAGCTGGCTGCGCTGTCTGCGTCACTCAAGGCGCGCAACGGGCACTTGGTGGTGGACGAGATTTACCACGGTCTGACTTATGGCACCGATGCCGCCAGCGTGCTGGAAGTGGACAATGACGCGTTTGTTTTGAATAGTTTTTCAAAGTATTTCGGCATGACCGGGTGGCGCCTGGGGTGGCTGGTGGCGCCGCAGGAGGCGGTCGGCGATCTGGAAAAACTGGCGCAGAACCTTTACATCAGCGCACCGAGCATGGCGCAAAGCGCCGCGCTGGCGTGTTTCGAGCCGCAGACGCTGGCCATTCTCGAAGAGCGTCGCACTGAATTTGGCAAGCGAAGGGACTTCCTGCTGCCCGCCCTGCGTGAGCTTGGTTTCAACATTGCTGTCAAGCCCGAAGGCGCCTTCTATCTCTACGCCGACATAAGCGCCTTCGGCGGTGACGCCTTTGCGTTTTGTCGGCATTTTCTGGAAACCGAACACATCGCGTTCACGCCGGGGCTGGATTTCGGGCGTCATCAGGCCGGCCATCATGTGCGTTTTGCCTACACGCAGAGCCTGCCGCGACTTCAGGAGGCCGTTGAGCGTATCGAGCGTGGACTGCGGAGCTGGAAGGCCTGATGCGTTTTGCTCCCGAACTGGAAGAAGGTCGCCTGATCCAGCGTTACAAACGCTTTCTGGCCGATATCGAAACGCCCAGCGGCGAACGCCTGACCATTCATTGCCCCAACACCGGCTCAATGTTCAACTGCATGATGCCTGGCGGGCGCGTCTGGTTCAGTCGCTCCAATGACCCCAAGCGTAAGCTGCCGGGCACGTGGGAAATCAGCGAGACCCCTCAGGGAAGATTTGCCTGCGTAAACACCGGCCGCGCCAACAAATTGGTGGAAGAAGCGCTGTTGGCGGGCGTCATCACAGAGCTCAACGGTTTTACCGCGCTCAAGCGGGAAGTGGCGTACGGGCAGGAAAACAGTCGGGTCGACTTCCGTCTGGATTACCCCGAGGGTTCGCTCTACCTGGAAGTGAAAAGCGTCACGCTGGGGTTTGATGGTACGGCCGTGGCGGCGTTTCCCGACGCGGTGACCCAACGCGGCGCGAAGCATTTGCGTGAGCTGACCGCACTGGCGCGCGAAGGCGTGCGCGCCGTGCTGCTGTATTGCGTCAATCTGACCGGGATTGAGGGCGTGCGTCCCGCCGAAGAGATCGATGCCGCCTATGCCGAAGCGCTGCGTGAGGCCGTTTTCGCAGGCGTTGAAGTCCTCGCCTATGGCGTGCAACTGACGCCGGATGAGGTGCGCGTCGACCGTCGTCTCAAGGTTCATCTGGCTGAAAAGGGCGTGCTCGATCCCGTGCTGGCGGGCTGATCCAGATGCCCTGCGCGTCTTCGCCGCAGGTGATGACGCCCAGGGTTTTGCCTTCACACGGCCCGGCGATGCATTCGCCACTTTCGATCAGAAACAGTGCCCCGTGGGTCGCGCACTGGATCAGGCTGGCGCTGCTGTCGAGAAACCGGTCTGGGTGCCATTCCAGCGGCACGCCACGGTGCGGACACCGGTTCTGGTAGACGTAAACCAGACCGGCGCGGCGTACTGCCAGCACTCGCAGGCCATCAATCTCGAAGCCACGGCTTGTTCCTTCGGGCAGCTCATTACCGTTGCACAGGTAGTTCAGCGGAGTCTCCTTGGCGCTTGACGCGCAAATGCAAATAATTATCAAATTGCCCGGTTGTCATGGCGTCTAGTCTGACAGCTCTGGAAATGACGCGTCGATCCAGCGTACACCCGGCTTGATCCTTGAGGGATGTCGGGCGCGTTCCCTCTCTATAAGGACTCTCCCGCTATGCGCTCCCTGAGCAAACTGACAGCGATTCTTGCCGGACTGTTATTGAGTCAGCTGGCGTCCGCTCAATCGCAGCCACCTCAGCGTTGGGTCAGTGCGGGCGGGGCGCTGACGGAGTGGGTCGTGGCGTTGGGAGGGGAGTCTCATCTGGTTGGCATCGACACCACCAGCCAGCACCCCGAATCGATCAAATCGCTGCCCAGCATCGGTTATCAGCGGCAGTTGTCGTCTGAAGGCATTCTGAGCCTGCGTCCGAACATTCTGGTAGGCACCGAAGAAATGGGCCCGCCGACGGTTCTTGGACAACTTCGATCGGCAGGCGTGAAGGTGGAGGTGTTGTCCGCCAGCGCGGACATGACGGCGTTGCAAGGCAACTTGCAGAAGCTCGGCGCGTTACTCGGCGATGAACCCCGAGCGCGTGAGCTGAGCGAACACTACGCGAAGCAACTGGACACCCAGCACAACTGGGTTGCACAGGCACAACAATACCAACCGGCGCCCGGCGTCATCCTGTTGGTCAGCCATGCCGGGGCAGCCCCGATGGTGGCCGGCGTGGGGACCGTGGGTGACTGGTTGATAAAACAGGCCGGTGGCCGAAATCTGGCGACTCATACCGGCTACAAGATTTTCTCTGCCGAGGCCATGACCGGTCTGAATGCTGATGTGCTGGTGTTCACCGACCGTGCGCAGAACGGGGCCTCCTCTCGCGAGGCATTGCTCAGGGAAAACCCTTTGCTTGCCTCGACGCAGGCCGCACGCGATAGCCGCCTGATCGAACTGGATCCGACGCTGTTGGTCGGTGGTCTGGGCCCTCGTCTGCCGGATGCGATGAAGACCTTGTCCAAAGCCTTCTATCCGGCAACTACCACCCTCAACGCCAAGGTGTCGCCAGCTCAATGAGGGCGATTGTGCAGCCTCGAACGTTATTCACCTTGCTCAGTCTCGCGTGCGCCCTTGCTGTCTGGCTGTCGCTGGCATTGGGGCCTGTGAGCTTGCCGTTGCTCGACACGCTGCGCGCCGGTCTGCGCCTGCTCGGGGTGCCGCTGGCAGGGGATGACGTTCAACAGGCCGAGCTGATTCTTGGCCAGATTCGTGTGCCCCGTACGCTGCTCGGGTTAGCGGTGGGGGCTGTGCTGGCATTGTCGGGCGTGGCGATGCAGGGCTTGTTCCGCAACCCACTCGCCGACCCCGGCCTGGTTGGTGTATCCAGTGGTGCCGCGCTGGGTGCGGCGGTCGCCATCGTGGCGGGTGCTTCTCTGGGTGGCTTGCCGCCTGCGCTTGAGCCTTATTTATTGTCGATCTGCGCATTTGCGGGCGGGCTGACCGTCACCGGCATCGTTTATCGCCTCGGGCGTCGCGATGGACAGACCAGCGTGGGCATTATGCTGCTGGCGGGTGTCGCGATGACGGCGCTGGCAGGTTCGATCATCGGCCTGTTCACCTACCTGGCCGATGACGCTGCTTTGCGTACGTTGACGTTCTGGAACCTCGGCACGCTGAACGGCGCCAGTTATGTAAGGCTCTGGCCTCTGCTGCTGGTCTGTGCAGCGGTGATTTTCTGGCTCCCGCGCCGGGCTACGGCGCTGAATGCGCTGCTCCTTGGGGAGTCCGAGGCCCGCCATCTGGGCATCGAAGTGGAAAAGCTCAAGCGCGAGCTGATTCTGTGTATCGCGCTGGGTGTCGGTGCAGCGGTGGCGGCCGCGGGGCTGATTGGATTTGTCGGCTTGATCGTGCCGCACCTGATTCGGTTGGTTGCTGGCCCCGATCACCGTGTCGTGCTGCCTGCTTCCGCACTGGCCGGCGCAAGCCTGTTGCTGTTCGCCGACGTGTTTGCGCGGATGGTGCTGGCGCCGGCAGAACTGCCCATCGGCATTGTTACTGCCTTTATCGGAGCGCCGTTTTTCCTTTTTTTGCTGGTTCGAGGACGCACCTGATGATGAAGGTGGAAGGGGTCAGCGTTCATCGTGACGGCAAATGCGTGCTGGAACACATCGACCTGACCATTGATCCCGGCGAAATGCTGGGCGTGCTCGGGCCGAACGGCGCTGGCAAGAGCACGCTGCTGGGCGCATTGTGTGGTGAGTTGAAAGTGACGCAGGGCAAGCTTTGGCTCGACGAGCAGTTGCTGACGCACTGGACAGGCCAGCAGAGGGCGCGGCGTCTGGCGGTTCTCCCGCAAAGTTCGACGCTGAGCTTCGCGTTCAAGGTGCAGGACGTGGTCGCGATGGGTCGTTTGCCTCATGACAGCGGCCAGCAGCGTGATGCCGAGATCGTCCAGGCTGCGCTGGAAGCCGCCGATGCGCTGCACTTGCACGATCGCAGCTACCTCACGTTGTCGGGCGGTGAGCGTCAGCGCGTTCACTTGGCGAGGGTGTTGGCGCAGTTGTGGCCGGGCGAGGGCGGGCAGACATTGTTGCTGGACGAGCCGACCTCGATGCTGGATCCGCTGCATCAACACACCACGCTGCAGGCCGTGCGTGATTTCGCCGACCGGGGTGGCGCGGTCATGGTCATTCTGCACGATCTCAATCTGGCGGCGCGTTACTGCGACCGGCTGTTGTTGCTGGCGTCGGGCCGCCCTTATGCGCTGGGTACGCCAGACACGGTGTTGGTGCCGGATTCGCTCAAGGCCGTGTTCGGCCTGGATGTGCTGGTTCAGCGTCACCCCGAGCGGGGACACCCGTTGATCATCGCGCGGTAAACCGTTCTGGGAAGTCGTTTTACAAGGAGGTCGCGTGCGTCGTTACCTGCTTTTTCTGATGCTGTCATTGGCGAGCGCCTGCCAGTCGCCGTCGACGTTGCCACCCCTACCTTCCTGGCAAAGCCCCGAGGGGCGTGAGCATAGGGATCTGGGCATGATTCGCGATCTCGGCACCGGACAGGCGTTGACCCCGCAACAGTTGATCGCGCGCCTAGCCGGGGCCCCCCGTGTGCTGGTAGGCGAGCAGCATGACAATCCCGATCACCATGCCCTGCAGTTGTGGTTGTTGCAGGCGCTTGGCGATCAGCGCCCACAAGGCAGCCTGTTGCTGGAAATGCTGACGCCGGACCAGCAGGGCCGGGTTGATAAAGTGCAGCGCGATCTACAAAACGGCCGCTACCCTGCCGACTTGCCCCTAGCCTTAGGCTGGCAGAACGGCTGGGACTGGGCGCTTTACGGGCCGATAATGCGTTTCGCGTTGGTTCAGCCATATCCGGTGCTGTCCGCCAACCTGAGCAAAGAAGAGATCGGGGCGATTTACCACCAGCGTCCCGCGCTGAGCGGCAACCAATCAACCCGCGATACCGTGCGCGCACAGTTGCTGGCGCAGGTTCGCGAGTCTCATTGCGGCATGCTGCCCGAGGATGCCCTTCCCGCGATGCTCGCCGTTCAGCAACAGCGAGACCGCCGCATGGCGCACCGTGTCATGGAGGCGCCGGCGCCTGCCTTGTTGTTTGCGGGCAGTTACCACGTTCGCAAGGATCTGGGGATTCCGTTGCACATGGCGGACCTCAACAGCCCGGATCTTCCCGTCGTATTGTTGCTGGCGCAGGTCGGCAACGAGGTCGAGCCGGGCAGCGCGGATTACGTCTGGTACACCGCTGCGCTGCCCGATCAGGACTACTGCGCGCAGATGCGTCCGCCGTCCTGACAACGCGCGTGATTGGTTGCAGGCAACATCCTTAAGACGTTTCTGATAGTCGCGTAGGTCAGCTCTCTACAGCCTGCGTGGTCGTTCACGCGCACCCTCGCTGGATTATCGTCGCTCCCTCGAACCTGAAGGATGAGGCAAGTGGCATGAGCAGGATGAACGAGAGCGACGAAGCATGGGCTCAGACGGCGGTAGCGTTGATGGAGTTGACGTCGTTGAACGCTGACGACACGGCCGAGCGCATTGTGGCGTTGTGCGAGCGTGCCAAGACACCGGTGGGAAATGTCGCGGCAGTCTGTGTACTACCCAGGTTCGCAGGCCTGGCCCGGCGCACGCTCGACAACGCCCAGGCCAGAGAGATCAAGGTGGTGGCCGCGGTTAATTTTCCCAATGGCGGCGCCTCCGTCGCCACGGTGGTGTCTGAAACAGAGGCTGCTGTGATCGCGGGAGCCGATGAAATCGACTTGGTCTACCCGTTCCACGCGCATCTGGCAGGCGACAAGCACGTCGGTGCCGAAATGATTGCAGCCTGCAAAGCCCGATGCGGTCGACGCGGGACGCTGACGGTCACGCTTGAAACCGGCGTGCTGCGCGATCCCCAGATCATCCACGATGTGTGCAGGATGGCGATCCGCGAGGGTGTCGGCTTCCTCAAGACCAGCACGGGTAAACAGATCGTCAGCGCGACGCCACAGGCGGCGCGGATCCTCATCGAGGCGATTGCCGAACTGGGCGCGCAAGTGGGATTCAAGGCGTCTGGAAATGTGCGCACGATCAGTGAGGCGCGAACCTACCTGGAGATAGCGCAAGCACGGTTTGGCCCCTACTGGCTGCAAGGGCACAGAATGCGATTGGGCGGTTCGAGCCTGTTGGACGATTTGCTGGCGCAACTGGGCATGGGCGCATAATCCCGCTCCGGTTGCAGGCAAAAAAAGACCCGGCAAAAAGCCGGGTCAAAAACCGTGATTAGCCTGATGAGGAGATAATCTGAGAGTCCGAACCAAGGAGCCTTTCAGGTTACCAGCCAGTCTCGCGACCGGATGTGATAATCATAGTGATTCTCATTTGTAAGTCAACAGGTGATCTCAAACTATTTTCTCAATCGCTGGGGTGTGAGGCCGCGAGGCTTCTCTGTCGAGTCCGGTGACTTGCTCATTCAGTGAAGCTTTCACCTCAAGCGGCAGATCGCACCAATGCTGGTCAAGTAATGCGCCCTCAATGGCGTAGAGCAGGACCTTGGAGGTGCGAAAGCCTCGGGTTTTGACCGCGCGGTACGCGTGTATGGCGCCCAACCGGCGCAAGTCTGCTTCGTTGTGAATCCCGGCTGCGTGCAGCCACTGGACCGAGGTCTTACCGAGATTTTTCATCTGTTGCAGTTCGTCTTCCATGTTGCCTCCGTGCAAGGTGTTGCTCCGTGTTTAAAAACCTTAGAGGCCTGGACAAACTGCGGGCTCAAGCCATGGAATGAGTATAGATAGCCATGAAGGAGGGGAAGGTGGACGCTCGGTAATATCCCCCGCTAAGCGCCGGACGGTAGCAAAAGAAGTGATCAAGACGACAAGCGGCGCTGGCCCGGCATGTCCGAGCATGCAGGGCGGGAAGATCGATAACCCGCGCAGGGCGAGTGCGGTGCAGGCTTAGCGTGTGCGGTAACGCAGGCGCGTGCCGAAATTGACCGACATCAGAATCTCGTCGGCGCTTAGCTCGGGAGGGAAGTAAGCCCCTGAGATCTGGGCGTGGGCGATACTTGCGCCCTCCAGCGAAGCGGTCCGGAAATCGACGCCGCGCAGGTCGGCAGACCGAAAGTAGGCGTCGCTGAAGTCGACCTCATCGGCATTCAGTTCTCGCAGATCCAGGCCGCGGAAATCACCGCCGGCGAGGTCGATAGGGCCGTTCTTCGGACGTTGAAGGTTAAAGGCGTTTACGTCATCTCTTCGCAGCAAGGCAAAGAGCGGGGAGTCGAGCTGCTTGGGCTGGTTCATGGCGTCACCTTGTTGGAATTCTGACGCCAGTATAATGCCACTATCGTCGAGTCGTGAAGGGGCTTCCTTCACGACGCGATGATTGGTGAGCGGTCTGTGATTACAGGCCGGGCAGGTACTGACGAATATCCGTGACAAGCTTGTCCAGATCCCCGCTCAGATTGGTTTCTACGTGACGGCTGCGCAGCGTTTCGTCTGCGGTCAGTGGTTCACGGTTCGCCAGTTGAGCTTCGATGACCTCCATGGTGGCGTCGGACGGATCCTGATTCTGAGCCTGACGCTGCGCGAGCCAGCCTTGAATGACCGCCTTGGGCGCCGCGCAGTCGAGAATCAGGAACGGTGCACCGGTCGCTTCCGCCACGTGCGCCGTTGCCAGACGCTGCTCGTGCTTGAGGAACGTCGCGTCGATCACAACCGGGAATCCGGCGTGCAACACAACGGCCGCCAGTTCATTCAAGCGCTTGTAGGTGTCGGCGCTGACCTGGGCTGCGTACAGGTCTTCGCTGTCCCCAAAGAGGCGCTTGCGTTCGATATCAGAACGCAGACGAACGGCGCCCAACGCTTCCACCAGACGCATTGCCACATGGCTCTTACCGACAGCGGAAACGCCGTGGGTGATCGCCAGGAAGTTGGAAGGGATGGCGCTGTAGCTCTCCGCCAGGTTGGCGTAGTTGCGGTACTGGCGCAGCGTGGTGGCGCGTTGCACGTGATCAGCATCGGGCGACAGGCTGAACAGCGACACCTTGGCCCGAACCAGCGCACGGTAGGCTTTGTAGAAGTTCAGCAACTCCAGGCCCGCGTAATCGCCGGTGTGCTCCAGGTACTGGCTGATCAGGCGACGCGACAGACTTTTCAGGCCCCGATCTTCCAGGTCCATCGCCAGGAAGCCGATATCGGCGTAGACGTCGGTCATGCGGAACGGCTCGTTGAATTCGATGCAGTCGAAAATCACGACCTTGCCATCAATCAGTGTGATGTTGCCCAGATGGATATCACCGTGGCATTCGCGAATGAAACCGTCGGCCTTGCGCTGGCTCAGCAGCGGCTTCAGGCGCTCGTAGCTGGCCTTGGCCCAGGCTTCGAGGGCGTCGAGCTGAACAAGATCGGCTTTTTCGCTGAGGAACGGCAGAATCTGCTCGAAGTTCTGGGTGACGGGTGCCATCACGCTTTCGGGCGAGCCCAGTTCGTTTTCAGACAGGACGCGCGGCGCCTTTTCGTGGAACTCGGCAATCTGGCGCGCCATGTCATCAATGTGCGCGGTGGTCAGTTCGCCTTTTGCTTGCAGGGTGCTGAGCAGGCCGTCCTGCGGGAACTGGCGCATTTTCAATGCGTATTCAATCGCCTCGCCCTCGCCGCCCAATTGAGGCGCTTCAGCGCTGCCGGTGATCGGCAGCACTTCCAGGTACAAATTCTCGGTGAGACGCTGATTGAGCTTCAGCTCCTGCTGGCAGAAGTGCTCGCGAGAGGAGAGGGTGGTGAAATCAAGGAAGCCGAAATTCATCGGCTTCTTGATCTTGTAGACGAAGGGGCCTGTGAGCAGCACCCAGGAAATATGCGTCTCAATGACCTGAAACTGCTCCACCGGGTGCGGGAACAGGGCAGGGTTTTGCAGAGCGGCTATCAGTGTCTGGCTCACGGACAATCCTTGAAAGGTGATAAGTCGAAAAAGAAGGTGACTAAAGGTCGCCATTATGGCCGCTTGGCGCATTGCTGCAAACCGCTGAGAGGGCGGTCTGCCGATGATCTTGAAAGTGCGTATAATCCGCCGCCATGACTCGATCCCGCACTTCGAAAAAATCCCCCAAACCCGCCAACAGCCGCCTTCGCAGCCTGTTGGGCTGGGCCCTCAAACTCAGCCTCGTGGGCTTGGTGATTCTTGCCTGCTTCGCGGTGTACCTGGACTCCATCGTCCAGGAGAAATTCTCCGGCAAGCGCTGGACCATTCCCGCCAAGGTCTATGCACGGCCGCTGGAGCTGTTCGTCGGACAGAAACTGTCCCGTGACGACTTCCTCATCGAGCTCGATGCCTTGGGTTACCGGCGTGAAAGCGTGGCCAATGGCCCGGGCGCTGCGGCGGTGAACGGCAACAACGTTGACCTGAATACGCGCGGCTTTCAATTCTATGAAGGCGCGGACCCCGCTCAGCAGATCCATGTGCGTTTCTCGGGCGACTATGTCGCAGACCTGACGGCCGCCAATGGTTCGAAGCTCGCCGTTGCGCGGCTTGAGCCGCTGATGATCGGCGGTCTTTACCCGAAAAACCTTGAAGACCGCATCCTGATCAAGCTCGATCAGGCGCCTCCTTATTTGCTGGATACGCTGGTAACCGTCGAAGACCGCGACTTTTACCATCATTTCGGGGTTTCTCCGAAGTCGATTGCCCGGGCCTTCTGGGTCAACGCCTCGGCCGGACAGATGCGTCAAGGGGGGTCGACCCTGACTCAACAGTTGGTCAAGAACTTCTACCTGACCAACGAGCGCAGTATCACGCGTAAACTGACCGAAGCCATGATGGCGATCCTGCTGGAGATCCATTACAGCAAGCAGGAAATCCTGGAGGCGTACCTCAACGAAGTCTTCGTCGGTCAGGACGGCCAGCGCGCCGTTCACGGTTTCGGCCTGGCGAGCCAGTATTTCTTCAGCCAGCCGTTGTCGGAGCTCAAGCTCCATCAGGTGGCGCTGTTGGTCGGTCTGGTGAAGGGGCCGTCTTACTACAACCCGCGTCGCAATCCCGAACGGGCGTTGGAGCGCCGTAACCTGGTGCTCGATCTGCTTGAGCAGCAAGGTGTTGCCTCACCGGAGGCCGTGGCGGCGGCGAAGAAGATGCCGTTGGGCGTGACCAAGACCGGCTCGCTGGCCGACAGCTCGTTCCCGGATTTCCTGGACCTGGTCAAACGTCAGCTGCGTCAGGACTACCGCGACGAAGACTTGACTGAAGAAGGCCTGCGGATCTTCACCAGCTTCGACCCCATCCTGCAAATGAAGTCGGAAGCCGCTGTTCGTGAGAGTTTCGCGAAGATGGCGGGGCGTAAGGGCTCCGATGATATGGAAACGGCGATGGTCGTGACCAATCCGGAAACGGGCGAAGTGCAGGCCTTGATCGGCAGCCGTCAGGCCGGATTTGCCGGATTCAACCGCGCGCTGGATGCCGTGCGTCCGATCGGCTCGCTGGTCAAACCGGCGATTTACCTGACCGCGCTAGAGCGTCCTCAGCAGTACACGCTGACCAGTTGGGTGCCGGACGAGCCGTTCCAGGTCAAGGGCGCGGATGGCCAGATCTGGAAGCCCCAGAACTTCGATCACAAAGCCCACGGCAACATCTTCCTCTATCAGGGCCTGGCGCATTCCTACAACTTGTCCAGCGCCAAGCTGGGACTTGATCTGGGTGTGCCGAATGTCTTCAAAACCCTCACCAAGCTGGGCGTAACCCGTGACTGGCCGACGTTCCCGTCGATGTTGCTGGGGGCGGGTGCCCTGAGCCCGATTGAAGTGGCGACGATGTACCAGACCATTGCCAGTGGCGGGTTCAACACGCCACTGCGCGGTATCCGGAGTGTGCTGACTGCTGAGGGCGAGCCGTTGAAGCGTTATCCGTTCCAGATTCAGCAGCGTTTCGACCCGGGCTCCATCTATCTGCTACAGAACGCCATGCAGCGAGTGATGCGCGAAGGCACCGGCAAGTCGGTGTACAACGTATTGCCAAGCACGCTGAATCTGGCGGGTAAATCGGGGACGACCAACGATTCTCGTGATAGCTGGTTCGCAGGCTTCAGTCAGGATTTGCTGGCCGTGGTCTGGATGGGGCGAGACGACAACGGCAAGACACCGTTTACCGGCGCTACAGGTGCGTTGCAAATCTGGACCAGCTTCATGAAGAAGGCCGACCCGCTTCCGCTGGACATGGCGATGCCGGATAACGTGGTTCAGGCTTGGGTCAATGCTTCAACCGGGCAAGGCACCGACGCCAGCTGCCCGGGCGCCGTACAGATGCCGTATATTCGCGGCAGTGAGCCGCAACCCGGGCCAGCGTGTGGCGGGCCGACAGCGCCTGCCGAGTCGGTGATGGACTGGGTCAAAGGCTGGTTGAACTAAGCGAAGAGGATGTGAAGTGAACAAGTGGTGGATTCCGGCTTTAACGGCTCTGGCTTTGCTCAATGGTTGCGCCAGTCAGACGCGCAGCAACATTCCCGTGGTGGACGCCGGCTCGCGCGTCTCCAACAGCGAGCGTGTGTCGGCAAACCGTAACGCCGCGTCTCGTGCGCCGGTGCAGAGCCCGGCGCAGGCCCAATCGATTCAAGAAGACTCGGGTGTCACCGTGATGATCCCGGGCGGCGCCAATGCCAGCGCTGCACCGATTTCGACTTTCGTACCGCCGAGTTCGGCGCCGATCAGTACGGCCCCGATCAACACTGCCCCGGTCGATCAGGCTCCGGTCAACAACACCTATACACCGCCTGCCGCCACCGGCAATACCTACAATATGCCTGCGTCCGCGCCGACCGGTATTCCGTCAGCGTCGAGCAGCGGCGGTCTCTCTGCTGACGAGCAACTGGACGGTCCGGTGCTGGCGTTGCTGACCACCGCACAGCAACAGCAGAGCAGCGGCGACCTCAACGGTGCGTCGTCCAGTCTCGAGCGCGCTCAACGTGTCGCGCCGCGCGAACCGCAGGTGCTCTACAAACTGGCGCAAGTGCGTCTGGCCCAGGGCGACGCGCCTCAGGCAGAGCAACTGGCGCGTCGTGGTCTGACCTACGCCAACGGCCGTGCCAGCTTGCAGGCGAGCCTGTGGGGACTGATCGCACAAGCGCGAGAGAAACAGGGTGACGCGGCGGGTGCAGCGTTGGCGCGGCAGAAAGCCAATGGATAAACGGTTTCCAAAGATCGCCGATCAGTTGCTGCTGATCGAGCGTGAGCTTCGCGTGCTGGGCTGGTGGAGAGAGGTGCCACCCAGCGATGAGGATCTGTCGAGCCGCGAGCCGTTTTGTGTCGACACGCTGGATTTCGATCAGTGGTTGCAGTGGATTTTCCTGCCCCGGATGAAAGTCATCCTTGAGCAGGATCTGCCACTGCCGAACGCATCGGGCATTCTGGAAATGGCACAAATGGTCTACGCCAGTCGCGTCCAGGAAACCCGCAATCTGCAGGCACTGCTGGCCCAGTTTGACCGGCTGATCATAGAGTCAGTTTGACGCTCAGTTGCAGGTATCGTCGATGGACCTCTTGACCTCGGCGATACGTGCCTGACGCTCCTCTTCGGTAAAGCGTCTGAACTCCCCGTTTACCTCTTCACGCACCCGCGGGTTGTTTTGCAACTGCGCAAGGTTGGTGCGTTGGCGGTCGCAGTACGCTTTGCGCTTGGCGGCGTCGGCCGCGACCTGTTTCTTCACCTTGGTGTCGATGGCCTGTTGTTCCTGATCGGCATCGGCTCGCGCCGCTGGCGTAGCGGAGGGTGGGGCGGCCGGCTTCTGTATGTCGATTTCCTGAACCGACTGTCCGGCAGGCGGCTGGGCGTCGAAGTGCGTCACCCCCTGTGCATCGACCCATTTATAGATCTGGGCCGCCTGACCGGTAGCAGTCCCAACTGCCAGCGTCAGCGCGGTGGCGAGAATCATCCAGCGCATACTGCTTCCTTAACGTCGTTTGCGGTGCTGACGAAACCTATCACAAGCACGCCGAGACGACCTCATTCGGCGCTTTTTCGCACAGTGTGGGTGAAGAAAGCGCATCGATGACTTGACTTGAGCGGGGCGAATCAGAACAATCCAAAGTTCGCTGTAGAGGGACTGCCAGAAGCAGACCGTCTCGGTAGATCATGAGGCGCACACCCGCGCCGACCTGTAACACCCGCAACGCGTTACCTCGCGCTGGGTGGGAAGACCCCGAAACACTTAGGGGCGCTCCCAATACTTGCTCAGTCAGTGCTGACGTAGTCGGCGACCACCGTCGCTCATGCTCTGCTTTGCAGTAAACCTATTAAGACCCGTCTCCTCGTTTGTGTGGACGGTATTCTGGCGTTTTAGAGGTGAACAACGTGGAGCTTTTATCTGGCGCTGAAATGGTCGTCCGCTTTTTGCGTGACGAAGGCGTTGAGCATATCTATGGGTACCCGGGCGGTGCCCTCCTGCATATTTACGACGCGCTGTTCAAAGAACCGGCCGTGAGCCACATCCTCGTTCGTCACGAACAGGCTGCGACCCACATGGCTGACGGTTATGCGCGCGCCACCGGCAAGGCTGGCGTCGTACTGGTGACTTCAGGTCCTGGTGCAACTAACGCCATCACCGGCATCGCGACCGCCTACATGGACTCGATTCCGATGGTTGTCCTGTCGGGTCAGGTGCCAAGCAACATGGTAGGGACCGACGCCTTCCAGGAGACCGACATGATCGGTATCTCCCGTCCGATCGTGAAGCACAGCTTCATGATCAAGCATCCGTCGGAAATCCCGGAAGTCCTGAAGAAGGCGTTCTACCTGGCGCAGTCCGGCCGTCCTGGTCCTGTCGTGGTCGACATTCCAAAAGACATGACCAACCCGGCCGAGAAGTTCGAATACGTCTTCCCGAAAAAAGCCAAGTTGCGCTCCTACAGCCCGGCAGTTCGTGGCCACTCTGGCCAGATCCGCAAGGCGGTGGAAATGCTCCTGGCCGCCAAGCGCCCGATCATCTACGCCGGTGGCGGTGTGGTGATGGGCAACGGTTCGGCGCCACTGACCGAATTGTCGCAAATGCTGAACGCGCCGGTGACCAATACCTTGATGGGCCTGGGCGCCTATCCTGGTACCGATCGCCAGTTCGTCGGCATGCTGGGCATGCATGGCAGCTACACCGCCAACCTGGCGATGCACCATTCGGACGTTATCCTGGCGGTCGGCGCGCGTTTCGACGACCGCGTGATCAACGGTGCCTCGCGCTTCTGCCCGGGCGCCAAGATCATCCACATCGATATCGACCCGGCTTCGATCTCCAAGACCATCAAGGCTGACGTGCCCATCGTAGGTCCTGTGGAAAGCGTCCTGACCGAAATGGTTGCAACACTCAAGGAAATCGGCGAGACCCCTAACAAGGAATCGGTGGCGACCTGGTGGAAGCAGATCGACGAATGGCGTGCGGGCGGCGACCTGTTTCCGTACAACCGTGGTGACGGCAGCGTCATCAAGCCTCAGGCCGTGATCGAAACGCTGTGCGAAGTGACCAAGGGCGATGCCTACGTCACCTCCGACGTGGGTCAGCATCAGATGTTTGCCGCACAGTACTACCGTTTCAACAAGCCTAATCGCTGGATCAACTCCGGTGGTCTGGGCACCATGGGCTTTGGTCTGCCAGCGGCCATGGGCGTCGCGCTGAGCTTCCCTGATGCACACGTTGCCTGTGTGACGGGCGAAGGCAGCATCCAGATGAACATCCAGGAGCTGTCGACGTGCCTGCAGTACAACCTGCCGGTGAAGATCATTCTGCTCAACAACGGCGTGCTCGGCATGGTTCGTCAATGGCAGGACATGAGCTACAGCGGTCGTCACTCGCACTCCTATATGGAGTCGCTGCCTGATTTCGTGAAGCTGGTCGAAGCCTACGGTCACGTCGGCATGAAGATCACCGATCTGAAAGACTTGAAGCCGAAGATGGAAGAAGCGTTCGCCATGAAGGATCGCCTGGTGTTCCTCGACATCCAGGTCGACGTCGCCGAACACGTCTACCCGATGCAGATCAGAGACGGGTCGATGCGCGACATGTGGCTGAGCAAGACGGAGCGTACCTAATATGCGGCACATCATTTCGCTATTGCTGGAAAACGAACCGGGTGCCTTGTCTCGTGTCGTCGGTCTGTTTTCGCAGCGTAACTACAACATCGAAAGCCTGACTGTGGCGCCGACCGAGGACCCGACCCTGTCGCGTCTGACGCTGACCACCGTCGGTCACGATGAGGTGATCGAGCAGATCACCAAGAACCTCAACAAGCTGGTTGAAGTGGTCAAGCTGGTCGATCTGTCGGAAAGTGCCCATATCGAGCGCGAGCTGATGCTGATCAAGGTCAAGGCTACCGGTGCCCAGCGTGCGGAAATCAAACGCACCACGGACATCTTTCGCGGCCAGATCGTTGATGTTTCCAGCAGCGTCTACACGGTGCAGCTGGCAGGGACGAGCGACAAACTGGACAGCTTCATCCAGGCGATCGGCACCAGTGCCATCCTGGAAACAGTACGCAGCGGCGTGACAGGCATTGCCCGCGGCGACAAAGTACTGAGCATCTAACCTAATTTTGCGAATGGCCTGAACGGCCGAGATAACAGGGGAATTTCATGAAAGTTTATTACGACAAAGACTGCGACCTTTCGATCATCCAGGGCAAGAAAGTGGCCATTATCGGTTACGGTTCTCAAGGCCACGCTCAGGCGTGCAACCTGAAAGACTCCGGCGTTGATGTCACTGTTGGTCTGCGTAAAGGTTCGGCTACTGTCGCCAAGGCTGAAGCCCACGGCCTGAAAGTGACTGACGTTGCTTCCGCCGTTGCCGCTGCTGACCTGGTCATGATCCTGACCCCGGACGAGTTCCAGTCCCAGCTGTACAAGAACGAAATCGAGCCGAACATCAAGAAGGGCGCCACCCTGGCCTTCTCCCACGGTTTCGCTATTCACTACAACCAGGTTGTGCCACGTGCCGACCTGGACGTGATCATGATCGCGCCAAAAGCGCCAGGTCACACCGTCCGTACCGAATTCGTCAAAGGCGGCGGCATCCCTGACTTGATCGCTGTTTACCAGGACGCTTCCGGCAACGCCAAAAACGTTGCACTGTCCTACGCTTCGGGCGTTGGCGGCGGCCGCACCGGCATCATCGAAACCACCTTCAAAGACGAAACCGAAACTGACCTGTTCGGCGAACAAGCCGTACTGTGTGGCGGTACCGTCGAGCTGGTCAAAGCCGGTTTCGAAACCCTGGTCGAAGCGGGCTACGCGCCAGAAATGGCTTACTTCGAGTGCCTGCACGAACTGAAGCTGATCGTCGACCTCATGTACGAAGGCGGTATCGCCAACATGAACTACTCGATCTCCAACAACGCCGAATACGGCGAGTACGTGACCGGTCCTGAAGTCATCAACGCTGAATCCCGCCAGGCCATGCGCAATGCTTTGAAGCGCATCCAGGACGGCGAATACGCGAAGATGTTCATCGCCGAAGGCGCAAGCAACTACGCATCGATGACCGCCAAGCGCCGCAACAACAAGGCTCACGGCATCGAAGTCATCGGCGAGCAACTGCGCTCGATGATGCCTTGGATCGCGAAGAACAAAATCGTCGACCAGACCAAGAACTAAGATTGTATAAATCGGGTTCCGGTAACGAAGAACGCGACCTCAGGGTCGCGTTTTTTCGTTCTGGGGGCTCATCTGGTATAAAGCTGCATCGTTTGTCGGCGCGACGTCGCCGCAAGCATCTGTCGAAATTTCATAGCTGCAAGGTATTGTCCATGAGCGAACGTCCCGAAGAGCCGAACAAGGCCTCTGACGCCGAAAGCCTGCTACCGATCGATGAACATATAGAAGAGGGTCACGACGCCGAGGGCCGCAAGGTCAGGCATCGCGGCATTTATCTGCTGCCGAACCTCTTCACCACGGCAAACCTGTTTGCCGGTTTCTACGCCATCATCAGCGCGATGAGTGCTCAAAGTGCGATGAGTGCGGGTGATCAGGTGGGGGCGAGCAAGTATTTCGCCTTTGCGGCCATCGCCATCTTCGTCGCCATGGTGCTCGACGGGCTTGATGGCCGTGTCGCACGCATGACCAATACCCAAAGCGCGTTCGGTGCCGAGTACGACTCGCTGTCCGACATGGTTGCCTTTGGTGTGGCGCCGGCACTGCTGGCGTTCGGTTGGGCGTTGGGCGACATGGGCAAAGTCGGCTGGATGGTCGCCTTCATCTATGTGGCGGGCGCTGCGCTCCGCTTGGCGCGATTCAATACGCAAGTGGGCAAAGCCGACAAGCGCTATTTCATTGGTCTGGCCAGTCCCGCTGCAGCAGGCGTGGTAGCCGGAACCGTGTGGGCATTCAGCGATTACGGCATCCAGGGCTCCAAGCTGTCTTTCCTGGTCGCTCTGCTGGTCGCGGCGGCGGGCATGCTGATGGTCAGTAACATCAAGTACAACAGCTTCAAGGAGCTGGACTTGAAAGGGCGTGTGCCTTTCGTTGCGATTCTGGCGGTGGTGTTGGTCTTTGCCGTCGTATTCAGCGATCCGCCGCGCATTCTTCTGCTGATTTTCCTCGGTTACGCAGCATCTGGTCCGATTCAGTACCTGTTGCGCCTGCGTCGGCACAAGTAGTCCATACGGCCTCATTTCCCGCATACTCCGCAGCTATAGGTGCTTCAGTTCTCCATCGCTGCGGAGTCAACATGCTGATCAAATCCCCTTCCGCGTCTGACTGCAAAGAGTCGGATGTCACACCAGAATCCTTCTATCTCTCTCGCCGCTCTCTGCTGGGAGGCTCGCTTGCCGGGCTGGCTGTCGGCGCGTTGCCGCGTTGGTCCGCGGCCAGTGATGCATCGCAGTATGCCGATGTTGAACCGGGTGCGGCCCCTGGCTGGTTCAAAGACAAGCTTCCCGCCACGCAATGGCAGGCCATGACGGTCAAGGGCGAAGCCATCACCCCGTTCAAGGATGCGACCCACTACAACAACTTCTATGAGTTCGGCACCGATAAGGGCGATCCGGCGCAAAACGCCGGTTCACTCAAGACCGAGCCCTGGAGCGTGGTGATCGACGGGGAGGTTGGCAAACCCGGGCGCTATGCGCTTGAAGACTTCATGAAGCCTTATCAGTTGGAAGAGCGCATTTACCGATTGCGTTGTGTCGAGGCCTGGTCGATGGTTATCCCGTGGATTGGCTTTCCGATTTCCGCGCTGCTCAAGCACGTAGAGCCGACTGCCAATGCAAAATACATCCGCTTCGAAACGCTGCAAGACCCGAAGACGATGCCGGGGCAGCGATCCGGTTTTGCATTGATCGACTGGCCTTACGTGGAAGGGCTGCGACTGGACGAAGCAATGAATCCACTGGCCATTCTGGCGGTGGGCATGTATGGACGTGAACTGCCAAACCAGAACGGCGCGCCGTTGCGCCTGGTCGTGCCATGGAAATACGGCTTCAAGAGTGTGAAATCGATTGTGCGCATCAGTCTGGTGGGCGAGCAGCCGAAAACCACGTGGCAAAGCATCGCGGCAAATGAATACGGTTTCTACGCCAATGTGAACCCTACCGTCGATCACCCGCGCTGGACTCAAGCGCACGAGCGACGTCTACCGAGCGGCCTGTTCAGTCCCAATATACGGCAGACAGAAATGTTCAACGGATATGGAGAGCAGGTGGCGTCTCTCTATACGGGCATGGATCTTCGGAAAAACTATTGATGCGTTATCCGTTCTGGCGTCTGTCTGTCTTCATTGCGATTTGTATCCCGCCTATCGTGTGGCTACGCCAGGCGTGGTTGCTCGACCTTGGACCCGATCCTGGTAAGGTGCTGGTGGATCGTTTTGGCCTGGGCACGCTCGTGTTGCTCCTGATCACCTTGGCCATGACGCCTCTGCAGCGTGTGAGCGGGTGGCCGGGCTGGGTAGCTGTTCGCCGCCAGCTGGGTTTGTGGTGTTTTGCCTGCGTGGTGGTGCACATGCTGGCGTACGGGTTCTTTATCCTGGGATTCGACTGGGCTCAGCTCGGCGTTGAGCTGGTCAAACGGCCCTACATTATTGTGGGGAGTTTGGGTTTCCTTTGTTTGCTGGCACTGGCGTTGACCTCCAATCGTTACAGCCAGCGCCGATTGGGCGCGCGATGGAAGAAGCTTCATCGGCTTAGCTATGCCGTCCTTGGGCTGGGATTGCTGCATATGTTGTGGATTGTCAGGGCTGATCTAAAGGAATGGGCGCTGTATGCCGGCATTGGCGCTTTCTTGTTGATGCTTAGAATCCCGGCAATTGCTCGGCGAATCCCACGTCGGACGGGGAGAAAACCAAGTGCTGTAACAAAAGTTTAAATAAGTGCTTGACGCTCCTCCGAATGTCTCTATAATTCGCCCCACTTCCGGCGCAGACGAAACGGAAAACTCCTTGATAATCAACGAGCTGGACGAAGTAAGCAGCGAGGAAGCGCTTCGGTACAGATGCCTGAATCGACAGCGGTGAGAAAGGAGTTGACAGCAGGTTGTAACGCTGTAGAATTCGCCTCCCGCTGACGTGAGACGGTAAGTCGAACGAAGCGCAAGTGGTTGAAGTTGCAAAGGAAAC
>Ga0308163_10001940_pt1 | contig 20483 bp, 16 predicted proteins | sample PhyTR1_FD_201037 | JGI IMG/M metagenome (GOLD analysis project Ga0308163, IMG submission 201037) | Phyllosphere microbial communities from UC Gill Tract Community Farm, Albany, California, United States - DLSLT.R1 | ecosystem: Host-associated > Plants > Phyllosphere > Unclassified | place: USA...
TACGGCCAACAGCAGCCGACCAACGGTCGGCTCTACCGCCGGTAGAGCTGACCGTTGGTCAGCTGCCGGGAAGCCCGGCACCGCCAACCGATCCGTCCCGGCGCATTGCGGCCCAGCGTTGGGTTGATCGGTTGGTACGGCCAAGAGCAGCCGACCAACGGTCGGCTCTACCGCCGGTAGAGCTGACCGTTGGTCAGCTGCCTGGAAACCCGGCACCGCCAACCCATCCCTCCCGGCGCATTGCGGCCCAGCGTTGGGTTGATCGGTTGGTACGGCCAAGAGCAGCCGACCAACGGTCGGCTCTACCGCCGGTAGAGCTGACCGTTGGTCAGCTGCCTGGAAGCCCGGCACCGCCAACCGATCCGTCCCGGCGCATTGCGGCCCAGCGTTGGGTCGACCGGTCGTTACGGCCAACAGCAGCCGACCAACGGTCGGCTCTACCGGGGGAGGGTTGGTGTGCGTGTGTCGTTGTGCGGCGCCGTCAGGGCAGGCCGAACAGCCGCTTCGCATTCGCGGTGGTATGCGCGGCGATGTCCTCTGCCGGCTGCCCGCGCAGCCGCGCCACCGTCTCCAGGACCACCGGCAGGCGTGCCGGTTCATTGCGCTCGCCGCGGATGCCCGCGTCCGGCTGGTCGGGCGCGTCGGTCTCCAGCAGCAACTGCTCCAGCGGCATCGTTGCCACCAGCCGCTGCAGGCGCTGGGCGCGGTCGTAGGTCAGCGGGCCGCCCAGGCCCAGCAGGAATCCGAGCTTGTGCAGCTGCGCAGCCTGTTCGTGGCTGCCCGGGAAGCTGTGCACCACGCCGCGCAGGCCGCCCACCTGCCTGATCGCGGCAATCACCGCATCCACCGCACGACGGGCATGCACGATCACCGGCAGGTCGAACTCACGCGCGATCCGCAGCTGCCCCATGAAGTACTGCTGCTGCAGCTCCGCGTCCAGCCCCGCCACGAAGAAATCCAGACCGCATTCGCCCACCGCGCACGGGCGTTCGCGCTCGATCCAGCCGCCCAGGTGGTCCAGATGCTCAGGCCGGTGCGCATCCAGGAACATCGGATGCAGCCCGTAGGCGGGGTACAGGCCGTCGGCCATCCGGCAGGTCTCGCGCAGCGTGGGCCAGCTGGCCGCAGTGACCGCGGGCACCACCTGCACCTGCACGCCCGCGGCGCGCGCGCGCGCGATCACATCGGAACGATCGGCATCAAACTCGCTCGCATCCAGGTGGCAGTGGCTGTCGACCAGGGTCACGCGCGGCGTTTGCCCGGCAGCACCGGCGGCAGTGCGGCGCTTCGGTTCTTCCAGTTGGCCAGCAGCAGGGTGCCCAGGCCCAGCAGGATCTCGTCCACGAACGGCACCGGGTCGGGAATGAACAGCGTCAGCGCGAACAGGCCGGCGGTAAGCTTGAACAGGGTGGGGTAGCGCAGCCGGCGTGCCCATTCCAGCACCGGCAACAACAGGGGATTGGCCATGACGCGCTCCTCGACAGAAGCTGTAAACGCTATCACGGCCTGCAATGACACAGAACCTGAATGGGTAAGGAGGGCGTGCACGCCGTGTGGAGATTCCGTTCAGGCACCGCATGCTGGAATCCCGCTCAAGAACGTTGCGGATCGTCCGCAGGGAGCCGGTTATGAAAAGTACTACTACCACTGCTTTGGTCGCCGCTGGCGCGCTGCTCGTCGGCGGCATCGCCACCGCTGCTTTCATGAAGAGTGGCTCGTCCGCCGCCGATCCGGTAGCCGCGACGCAGACCCGGCCGACCCTGGACACCACCCCGCTGGCCGACGATGGTGCGCGCACCGATGCCGTTGCCATCGAAGACAAGGCCGGCAAGCTGGAGTATGCCGACATCGTCAAGGTGGATCCGCTGACGAAGAAAGAGAAGGCCTACGCCACGGTGATTGGCACCGAACCGGTACGCCAGACCTCCACCACCCAGACCCCGCATGAAGTCTGCCAGGACGTCGTGGTGCAGGAGCGGCTGCCCGAGCGCGACGGCAACGTCGGTGGCACCGTCGCCGGTGCGGTCATCGGCGGCCTGCTGGGCAACCAGGTGGGCGGCGGCAACGGCAAGAAGGCCGCAACCGCCGCCGGTGCCGTGGCGGGCGGCCTGATCGGCAACCAGGTGGACAAGCGCCACGTGGGTGGCCGCGTGGTCAACCGCACCGAGCGCCAGTGCCACACCGAAACGGCGACCTCCGAGTCGACCAAGGTCACCGGCTACAACGTCACCTACCGCAATGAAGATGGCACCACCGGCACCATGCGCATGGCCAGCAAGCCGGGCAATCGCATCCCGATGGGCACCCGCAATGCGGTCACCGGGTACAACGTGACCTACCGCTACGATGGCGTGGAAAAGACCGTGAAGATGGACAACAAGCCGAGCAGCGACCGACTGCCGGTCATCGACGGCCAACTGGTGACCCAGACCGCCGCGCTGGATTCGAACAAGCAGTAACTCCGCGCGGATGGATCGTGCGAGCAACAGGCCGGCGTCGTCCGGCCTGTTGCGTTTTGCGGGGCCCGCCACAGCGCGCAGCCCGGCCTTCTGCGATGATTTCTGCCTGTTTTCCGACGGCCATCGCCATGAGCATCTTCGACCTGCAGCTGGAAACCGACCGCCTGATCCTGCGCCCACCCCGCGTGGAGGACTTCGACGCGTTCCTGCGGTTCTGTTCCGACCCGGAGGTCATGCAGCACCTGGGCGGCGTGCAGGCGCCGTCGCAGGCGTGGCGCAGTTTCAGCTGCCTGGCCGGTAGCTGGCACCTGTACGGTTTTTCGATGTTCTCCGTGATCGAAAAAAGCAGTGGCGACTGGGTCGGGCGGATGGGCCCGTGGCAGCCGCTGGACTGGCCCGGCACCGAAGTGGGCTGGAGCATCCGCCGCGAAAGCTGGGGCAAGGGTTATGCCCCGGAAGCGGCGGTGGCCAGCATCGACTGGGCGTTCAATGCGTTGGGCTGGGAAGAGGTGATCCACACCATCGACGCGGCCAACGAGAACTCCAGGATCGTGGCGCGCAAGCTCGGCAGCACGCTGCTGCGCATGGGCGAGTTGCCGCCGCCGCATGACGGCAAGCCGATCGAGATCTGGGGCCAGTCGCGCGACCAATGGCAGCACCGCCGCCGCACGTGATCGCCCATGCTGCACCCGCGCTTGGCAACCTGCGCAGGTTGCGGCCATGCTCCCGGCGTGGCCGCCTGGGCCGCGCGTCACGGAGGCTGATGGATGTTTGCCGTGGTTCCCGATCCGATTCCCGCACGCATGAAGGCCCTCAACCGGGCTGAGGTCTGCGATACCAACTTCACTGAATTCGTGCAGCAGTGGCGGGGCGATCCCGCGCCGCGTCCGGCCGCTGACGCGCCGATTCTGCCTGGCGGCACGCTCGACGCCGCCGGGTTCGATGCGCTGCTGGAGTCGCAGCTGATCAGCCGCCACCTGGACCTGATGGCGCGCGTGCTGCGCGTCCAGAACAAGGTCTTCTACACCATCGGCTCGTCCGGCCACGAGGGCAACGCGCTGGTGGCGCGGCTGGCCCGGCACACCGATCCGGCGTTCCTGCATTACCGCTCCGGGGCGTTCATGGCCGAACGCTTCCGCCAGTTGCCGGGCATGGACCCGGTGCTCGACGCGGCGCTGTCGTTCGCCGCCAGCTGTGACGACCCGGCCAGCGGCGGCCGGCACAAGGTGTGGGGCAGCAAACCGCTGTGGGTGCTGCCGCAGACCTCCACCATCGCTTCGCACCTGCCCAAGGCACTGGGCACGGCGATGGCCATCGAAAGCGCACGCCGCATCAACCACGCACTGCCGATTCCCGACGACAGCGTGGTGATCTGCTCCTTCGGCGACGCCTCGTCCAACCACGCCACCGCGCAGACCGCGTTCAACACGGCGGCCTGGGCGACCTACCAGCGGCTGCCGGCGCCGGTGCTGTTCGTGTGCGAAGACAACGGCATCGGCATTTCGGTGAAGACGCCTGACGGCTGGATCGCGCAGGCGTTCCGCCAGCGCCCCGGGCTGGACTATTTCTTCGCCGACGGCCTGGACCTGGCCACCGGCCACGGCCAGGTACAACGCGCGCTGGCGCACTGTCGGCGCACCCGGCGGCCCACCTTCCTGCACCTGCGCACCACGCGCCTGATGGGCCACGCCGGTACCGATTTCGAGGTCGAGTGGCGTCCCTTGCCGGAACTGTGCGCGGCCGAGGCAGCCGATCCATTGTTGCGCTCGGCGCAGATTGCGCTGGATTCGGGCTGGATGACGCCCGAACAGCTTCTGCAGCGCTACGAAGCGATGCGCGCACGCTGTTTCGCCGCGGCCGAAGAAGCCGACCGTCGGCCCAAGCTCGACGGGCTGGCGCAGATCATGGCGCCGCTGGCCCCCTACTCGCCGGCGGCGGTGCAGGCCGAAGCCGCACGCGTGGCCGATCCGCAGGCGCGCGTGGCCGCCTTCGGCAGCGAGGCGCAGCTGCCCGAGCAGCTGCCGCCGCGGCACCTGGCCATCCAGATCAACCAGGGCCTGCACGAATTGATGGCCAAATACCCGTCCACGCTGCTGTTCGGCGAAGACGTGGCGCAGAAGGGCGGCGTGTACACGGTCAGCAAGGGCCTGCTCAAGGCCTTCGGCCCGCGCCGGGTGTTCAACACGCTGCTGGATGAAACCATGATCCTGGGCATGGCCCAGGGCCTGGCCAACCTGGGCATGCTGCCGATCCCGGAGATCCAGTACCTGGCCTACCTGCACAACGCCGCCGACCAGCTGCGCGGCGAGGCCTGTTCGCTGCAGTTCTTCTCCAACGACCAGTACCGCAACCCGATGCTGGTGCGCATCGCCGGGCTGGGTTACCAGAAGGGCTTCGGCGGGCACTTCCACAACGACAACTCGACCACCGCGCTGCGCGACATCCCCGGCCTGGTGGTGGGGTGCCCGTCGCGCGGCGACGATGCGGCGATGATGCTGCGCACGTTGGCGGCACTGGCCCAGGTGGACGGGCGCGTGTCGGTGTTCCTGGAGCCGATCGCGCTGTACATGACCAAGGACCTGTACGAGCCCGGCGATGGCCAGTGGCTGTTCCCGTACCCGCCGCCCGCACAGACCATGCGGCCGGGCGAGGGCCGGGTGTACGCGCCGGAGGCCAACGACCTGGTGATCTTCAGCTACAGCAACGGCGTGCCGATGAGCCTGCGCGCGGCGCGCGCCATCCAGGCCGAGCTGGGCTGGCAGGTGCGGGTGGTAGACCTGCGCTGGCTGGTGCCGCTCAATGCCGGCTTCATCGCCGAACAGGCGGCCGACGCCCAGCGCGTGCTGGTGGTGGACGAAGGCCGGCACAGCGCCGGGGTGGGCGAGGGCGTCATCACCGCGCTGGTCGAGGCCGGGCTGGGCCACCTGCCGTTGCAGCGGGTGTGCGGCGCCGACACCTACACCCCGCTGGCGGGGGCAGCAATGTGCGTGCTTCCAAGCGACAATGCGTTGGTAAGCGCCGCCCGGGTACTGGCGCAGGATCTCTGACGCATGTGTGGATTGGCAGGAATGCTGTTGCCGGCTCCGGTAACGGAACAGGCAGCACTGGAAGGCTTGGCGCGGCGCATGGGCGACGCGCTGGTCCATCGTGGCCCGGATGACAGCGGGGTGTGGGCCGATGCCGGCCGCGGCATCGCCCTGGCGCACCGGCGGCTGAGCATCCTGGACCTGTCGCCGCTGGGGCACCAGCCGATGGCGTCCAATGACGGCCGGTACGTGCTGGCCTACAACGGCGAGGTGTACAACTTCGCCGCCCTGCGTGCCGAGCTGGAAGTGCTGGGGCACAGCTTCCGCGGGCATTCGGATACCGAAGTGCTGCTGGCCGCGTTCGTGGCCTGGGGGCTGGACGAGACCCTGCAGCGCGCCAACGGCATGTTCGCCATCGCGCTGTGGGACCACGCCGAGCAGTGCCTGTGGCTGGCCCGCGACCGGGTGGGCAAGAAGCCGCTGTACTACGGCTGGGCCGGCGATGCGCTGGTGTTCGGTTCGGAGCTGAAAGCGCTGTGGCAGCACCCGGACTTCGACAACGACATCGACCGCGACGCGCTGACCCTGCTGCTGCGGCTGGACTACATTCCTGCCCCGCACTGCATCCACGAGCGCTGCTTCAAGCTGATGCCCGGCCGCGCGCTGCGGCTGGACGCGGCGGCGGTGGCGGCCGGTGCGGCGGCGCACCGGCCGGACCAGCAGCAGGTGCCGTTCTGGAATGCGCGCGAGCGCATGCAGCAGGCACTCGCGCAGCCGTTCTGCGGCAGTGACGACGAGGCCGAGGCGCAGCTGGACACGGTGCTGCGCGATGCGGTGGCGCTGCGCATGGTGGCCGACGTGCCGGTCGGCGTGTTCCTGTCCGGTGGCACCGATTCGTCGGTCGTGGCCGCATTGATGCAGGCGCAGTCGGCGTCGCCCATCCACAGTTTCAGCATCGGCTTCCAGGGCTCGGATCACGACGAAGCCCCGTTGGCCAAGGCGCTGGCGCAGCACCTGGGCACCGATCACACCGAGCTGTACGTCAGTGGCGCCGATGCCCTGGCGGTGGTGCCGCAGTTGCCGGCCATGTTCGACGAGCCTTTCGCCGATGCCTCGCAGGTGCCCACCGCGCTGGTGGCGAAGCTGGCGCGCGGGTCGGTCACGGTGGCGTTGTCGGGCGACGGCGGCGACGAGCTGTTCTTCGGCTACAGCCGGTACCAGCGCGCGCTGCGCAACTGGGCGATGCTGGGCAAGGTGCCGGCGCCGCTGCGGCGTTGGATGGCGGCGCATTCGCAGACCCAGGGCGAGGCTTCGCGCACCGGTGGCCTGGCCGCGCTGCTGGCCGAGACCGGCGCACGCGGCATCGGCGATGTGTACCGCAACCGCATCTCGCGCTGGCGCGACCCGGTGGCGGCGGTGAAGGGGGCCACCGGGGCAGGCAGCTTCTATGACCTGGCCGACCCGCTGCACGGCGCCGGCTCGCCGGCCGACGCGATGATGCTGGCCGACTTCAACACTTACCTGCCCGACGACCTGCTGTGCAAGGTGGACCGCACCAGCATGGCGGTGAGCCTGGAGGCGCGCGCCCCGCTGCTGGACTGGCGCGTGGCCGAGTTCGCCTGGTCGCTGCCGCTGGGCATGAAGCAGCGCGACGGGGTGAGCAAGTACCTGCTGAAACAGGTGCTGGGCCGTTACGTGCCGCAGGACATGGTCCACCGGCCCAAGCGCGGCTTCGGCGCACCGGTCAGCGCCTGGCTGAAGGGCGACCTGCGCGGCTGGGCCGATGCACTGCTTGACCCGTCCCGGCTGGCCGCCGAGGGCGTGTTCAACGTCAAGGCGGTGGTGCCGCTGTGGCAGCAGTTCCAGCAGGGCGAGCGCAAGTGGCACACGCACCTGTGGAACGTGTTGATGTTCCAGGCCTGGCAGGCGCATTGGCGCGACGTGCGCGCCACCGTCAAGGGCGGCTAGGTGCCGACTGCTGGTCGGCATGCAGGCGCCATCAACCTGCGCCGCCCGACGAACCAACGACCCGGCGCACCGGTAGAGCCACCCCATGGGTGGCTGATGTGCGGGGCGATGTGGGATTGAGGGGTAGCCACCCTTCACCACGACCGAAGGGCCGCCCGCCTAGGCTTGGGCTTTCCCCCAACGGAGACATCCCATGGCCGAACTGAAGATTGCGGTACTGGTTGGCAGCCTGCGCAAGGGCTCGCACAACAAGGCGCTGGCCCATGCGCTGGAGAAGCTGGCCGGCGGAAAGGCGCGTTTCGAGCATGTGGAGATCGGCGACCTGCCGCTCTACAACCAGGATTTCGACACGGACTACCCGGCGCAGGGCGTGCGCCTGAAAAAGCAGATCCGTGACGCCGACGCGGTGCTGTTCGTCACCCCCGAATACAACCGGTCCATCCCCGGGGTGCTCAAGAACGCCATCGACCTGGGCTCGCGGCCCTACGGCGACAGCGCGTTCGCGGGCAAGCCGGCGGCGGTGGTCGGGGCCTCGGTCGGCGTGATCGGCACCGCGCTGGCCCAGCAGCACCTGCGCAACGTGCTGGCCTACCTGGACATGCCGGTGCTGGGCCAGCCGGAGGTGTTCCTGCATTTCAAGGAGGGCCTGATCGACGAGGCGGGCACCATCACCAGTGAAGGCACCCGCACGTTCCTGCAGGGCTTCGTGGACACATTCCTCGCCTGGATCGCCACGCACGGCGGTCAGCATTGAGCAGGGTGCATCTGCGATAATGCGGTGCGGCGCACGGCCCGGCGTCGTGCGCCACGCGCTGCCGCCGCACCGACCGGCAAGCGCCGTTATACCCAGCTCATCCACTGCTTATCCACAGGGTTGTGCGTGGCTGCGGCGCGCGCGCCGTGCCTACCATGCCCACGCCCGCACCGCAGGAAGTACGCCTTCACATGTCCGCCCGCTCTGGCTTCCGTTCCGACCGCAAAGACCGCGGTGACCGCTTCGACCGCGATGAATCGCGGATCGACCAGCTGCGCGTGCCGCCGCATTCGATCGAGGCCGAACAGGCGGTGCTGGGCGGGCTGATGCTGGCGCCGGAAAGCTACGACCGCATCAACGACCAGCTGACCGAGACCGACTTCTACCGTCGCGACCACCAGATGATCTACCGCGCGATCCGCGAGCTGTCCGAGCGCGACCGCCCGTTCGATGCGGTCACCCTGGGCGAGTGGTTCGAGTCGCAGGGCCGGATGGAACTGGTGGGCGATGGCGCCTACCTGATCGAACTGGCCAGCACCACGCCGTCGGCGGCCAATATCGCCGCCTACGCCGAAATCGTGCGTGACAAGGCGGTGCTGCGCCAGCTGATCCAGGTGGGCACCGACATCGTCAACGACGGCTTCCAACCCGAAGGCCGCGAGAGTAGCGAACTGCTGTCGGCGGCGGAAAAGTCGGTGTTCGCCATCGCCGAGCAGGGCGCGCGTGGCCGCACCGATTTCGTGGCGATGCCCGGCGCGTTGAAAGACGCGTTCGAAGAACTGCGCAACCGCTTCGAGAACGGCGGCAACATCACCGGTCTGCCGACCGGCTACGCCGATTTCGACGCAATGACCTCCGGCCTGCAGCCGACCGACCTGATCATTCTGGCCGCGCGCCCGGCGATGGGCAAGACCACCTTCGCGCTGAACATCGCCGAGTACGCGGCGATCAAGTCCAAGAAGGGCGTGGCGGTGTTCTCGATGGAAATGTCGGCTTCGCAGCTTGCGATGCGTCTGATTTCCTCCAACGGCCGCATCAATGCCCAGCGCCTGCGTACCGGCCAGCTGGAAGACGAAGACTGGAGCCGGGTCACCGGCGCGATCCGGATGCTGAAGGAAACCAAGATCTTCATCGACGACACGCCGGGCGTGTCGCCGGAGATCCTGCGCTCCAAATGCCGTCGCCTCAAGCGCGAGCACGACCTGGGCCTGATCGTGATCGACTACCTGCAGCTGATGAGCGTGCCGGGCAACAGCGAAAACCGTGCAACCGAAATTTCGGAAATCTCGCGTTCGTTGAAGGGCCTGGCCAAGGAACTCAACGTGCCGGTGATTGCGCTGTCCCAGCTCAACCGCTCGCTGGAAACCCGTACCGACAAGCGCCCGGTGATGGCCGACCTTCGCGAATCCGGCGCTATCGAGCAGGACGCGGACATGATCGTGTTCATTTACCGCGACGACTACTACAACAAGGAAAACTCGCCCGACAAGGGCCTGGCCGAGATCATCATCGGCAAGCACCGAGGCGGCCCGACCGGCTCGTGCAAGCTCAAGTTCTTCGGTGAGTACACCCGCTTCGACAACCTGTCGCACGATTCGGTGGGTTCGTTCGAATGACCTGGGGCACGCGACCAACGGTCGTGTGCTACCGGCGCTGGGCCCTGGCCCCGTAACGGATTGGGTACCGGCCGTTGGCCGGTGCGCCCGGCATGGGTCGGTACGCCTGGGCGATGGCTCGCTACGCCTGGGCCCGGAACGGGGTAGAGCCGACCGTTGGTCGGCTGCTCTCGCGGCCGGCGATCCCGGCCGTTCAGCCGAGCAACGCTCGGCTCTACCGAAGCGGCGATTCTGGCTATTCAGCCGAGCAACGCTCGGCTCTACCGAAGCGGCGATCCTGGCTATTCAGCCGAGCAACGCTCGGCTCTACCGAAGCGGCGATCCTGGCCGTTCAGCCGGGCAACGCTCCGCTCTACCATCGCGGCGTCATCACCGACCGTGGGCACTCATCGGCGTATTCCCGGTTTCGTCGGCCGAGGTTGGTGTTCGTCGCATCCCGCTTGCCGCGCGGGCGCTGCAACGGCAACGTGAGCCTGCGGGCATTGTCGCCCGGTGCCGGTGGAGACCGACGATGAAGACGCTGTTCGCGCTGGGGGTGTGGTGCCTGCTGTTCGTGCTGTGCTGGCCGCTGGCGGTCCTGGCGCTGCTCGCCTGGCCGTTCGTGTGGCTGCTGAGCCTGCCGTTCCGCCTGGTCGGCATCACCTTCTCGGCCGTGTTCGCCTTCCTGCGCGCGCTGTTCATGCTGCCGGCACGGCTGCTGGGCGGCGGGCCGGTGGCCGCATGAGCCGGCTGTGCGCTGGTCTGGTCGCGCTGTGGTTGGCGGCGCCTGCGTTCGCCGCCGAACCGCCCAAGGCGTGGGTGGAGCGGCAGAATCCTGGTCAGGAGGGTGCCGAGTCTGCGGCTCGCAAGGAAGCGCCGACGCAACACTGCCGGGTGGTGAAGGAATGGAAGGTGGACGAGGTGGTCGCGCAGCATCGGGTCTGCGAGGACGCGCCGAATGCACCGGCTGCGGCAGCGCCGGAGAAGCGCCCCACGCGCACGTGATATTGATTGCCGCGCGGGGCGGCCGGGGCAGTGCCGGCCGCTGGCCGGCTCTTCGTGTGGCCGGCAAAAAGGGCAGCCGACCAACGGTCGGCTCTACCGGGCTTGTGGGTGCTGCGCCTAGACTGCTGTCTGCTTTCAGACAGCGAGGTGGCCATGACGCTGACGCAACAGGAATCCACCGCGCTCTGCGCATCGCATGGGTTCGGCGCGCATGCCGGCGTGCTGCTGCCGTGGCTGCGGCCGCGCGTGGGATTCAGCCGCCGGGCGGAGGCGGATGCACCGATCGGCGCCTCACGGATCGGTGGCGGGCCGGATGTGCCCGCCGGCTTCACATGGCCCACCCACAAGGGCAGGCCGCTGGATTTCCTGCTGCAGATCAACCTGGCCGACGTGCAGGGCCTGCAGTGTGGGCTGGATCTGCCCGCACAGGGCGTGCTGTCGTTCTTCTACGACATCGACACGCAACCGTGGGGTTATGACCCGGCCGATCGCAGTGGGCATGGCGTCCGCCTGTTCGACGCGGACGGGTTGCAACGTTTGCCTGCGCCGGATGCGGAGACCGCGTTGGCACCGTCCGCGTTGGCGTTCCATCAGTCCTGGAGCCTGCCGCATCCGTTTTCGTCCGAGGGCGAGCAGGTGGCGCAGGCGCTGCGTGACGCGGGGTTGAGCTGGGATGACGACGCGGAGGAGGGCTACTACGCGCTGGTGGAGGAGGTTGCCGACCTGGGCTCCCCGACGCCGGGCGAGCGGCACGGTATGGGCGGCTGGTCGCATAACGTACAGGGCGACATGGCACTGGAAGCGCAGCTGGTCAGCCATGGCCTGTATTGCGGCGACCCGAGCGGATATGGCGATCCCCGCGCCGCTGCGCTGGCGGCCGGTGTGGCCGACTGGACGCTGCTGCTGCAGCTGGATTCGGACGAGGAGGCGATGTGGGGCGATTCGGGAATGCTGTACGCCTGGGTCCGCCGGCAGGACCTGACCGCGCGGGATCTGTCGCAGACCTGGCTGGGCTTGCAGTGTTGCTGACGGAATCGCGCTGGTAGTGCCGGCCGCTGGCCGGCTCCACGTAGGGCTGATCGAGGAGCCGGCCAGCGGCCGGCACTACCGGAGCCATGGTCCGAGGCGAGCGGCAGCGAGCCGTACCACCGGAGCGATGGTCGAGGCGCACGCCAGCGAGCCGTCCCACCGGAGCGATGGTCGAGGCGCCCGCCGGCAGTGGTTGCCACCGCGCAAGCACGCACAAAAAAAACCCCGCCTTGGCGGGGTTTTTCGTTACACGGTCCGCAGGGCGATCAGTTCGCCTTGTGGATCGCGCGCTTGGTCACGGCCATGGCCGCGTCGTGCACCGCTTCGGACAGCGACGGGTGGGCGTGGCAGATGCGCGCCAGATCGTCGGAGGAGCCGTTGAACTCCATGGTCAGCACGCCTTCGTGGACCAGTTCGGACACGTTGGCACCCACCAGGTGCATACCCAGCACGCGGTCGGTTTCCGCGTGGGCCAGCACCTTGACGAAGCCGGCCGGCTCGATCATGGCCACGGCACGGCCGTTGGCAGCGAACGGGAAGCTGCCGGCCTTGTACGGAATGCCCTCGGCCTTCAGCTGCTGCTCGGTCTTGCCGACCCAGGCCAGCTCCGGCTCGGTGTAGATGACCCACGGAATGGTGTCGAAGTTGACGTGGCCCGGCAGGCCGGCGATCAGCTCGGCAACCGCGATGCCCTCCTCGAAGCCCTTGTGCGCCAGCATCGGGCCGCGCACGCAGTCACCCACGGCCCAGACACCGTCGACGCCGGTGTGGCAGTGGTCGTCCACTTCGATCTGGCCACGCTCGTTGACCTTGACGCCGGTGCCTTCGGCCAGCAGGCCCTTGGTGGCGGCGCGACGGCCAACGGCCACCAGCAGCTTGTCCACGATCAGGCTCTTTTCGCCTTCCGCGTCAGCGTAGGTCAGCGCGACTTCCTTCTTCTTGCCCTTGCTGGTCACTTCGGCCTTGGAGACCTTGGCGCCCAGGCGGATGTCCAGGCCCTGCTTCTTGAACTCCTTGGCGGCCGCCTTGGCCACTTCGGTATCGGCGGCCGCCAGGAACTCCGGCAGCGCTTCCAGGATGGTCACTTCCGAACCCAGGCGCTTCCACACGCTGCCCAGTTCCAGACCGATCACGCCGGCGCCGATCACGGCCAGGCGGGCCGGCACTTCGGTGAAGTCCAGGCCGCCGACGTTGTCGACGATGGTGTCGCCGTCGAACTTGGCGAACGGAAGTTCGATCGAGTCCGAACCGGCGGCGATGATGACGTTGGTGCCCTTCAGCTCGACGATCGAACCGTCATGCTGGGTGACCTTGACCACGTTGCCCGGCTGCAGTTCGCCGAAGCCGTAGTAGGCAGCGACCTTGTTGGCCTTGAACAGCATGCCGATGCCGCCGGTGAACTGCTTGACGATCTTGTCCTTGCGGCCAACCATCGCCTCGACGTCCATCTTGGCGTCCTTGAAGCTGATGCCGTGGTCGCCAAAGATGTGGCCCATGTTCCAGAACTGGCGCGAGGAATCCAGCAGCGCCTTGGACGGGATGCAGCCCACGCGCAGGCAGGTGCCACCGAGGGCCGGCTTGCCGTCCTTGCCCAAGGCCGCGTCGATGCAGGCGGTCTTCAGACCCAGCTGCGCGGCACGGATGGCGGCGTGGTAGCCGGCCGGACCGGCACCGATGACGACGACGTCGAATTGTTCAGCCATTGAAATAGTCCTTGTTGCATTCCCGAGCTTCGGTCGAAGCCGGTGGCGCGCAGGCGCCGGGGAGAGAGCAGGGCAGTGCGGTGCAGTGCCGTAAAACCAACACCCCTCCGCGCAGGCGCGGAGGGGTGGCGGGTCTTACAGGCCGAACAGCATGCGGCCCGGGTTTTCCAGCTGGTTCTTGATGTCCACCAGGAACTGCACCGAATCCTTGCCATCGATGATGCGGTGGTCGTAGGACAGTGCCAGGTACATCATCGGCGCGATCACGACCTGGCCGTTCTGGGCGATCGGACGTTCCTTGATGGCGTGCATGCCCAGGATGGCGCTCTGCGGCGGGTTGATGATCGGCGTGGACAGCAGCGAGCCGAAGGTGCCGCCGTTGGTCACGGTGAAGGTGCCGCCCTGCAGTTCTTCCAGGCTCAGCTTGCCGTCACGGGCCTTCTTGGCGTAGTCGGCGATGGTCTTTTCGATGTCGGCGAACGACATGCGCTCGACGTTGCGCAGCACCGGCGTCACCAGGCCCTTGTCGGTCGACACGGCGATGGAGATGTCCGAGTAGCCGTGATAGATGACGTCGTCGCCGTCGATCGAGGCATTGACCAGCGGGAAGCGCTGCAGCGCGTTGGCGGCGGCCTTCACGAAGAAGCTCATGAAGCCCAGCTTGATGCCGTGGGCCTTGACGAACTCGTCCTGCAGCTCCTTGCGCGCGGCCGAGACCTTGGACAGGTCGACCTCGTTGAAGGTGGTCAGCATGGCCGTGCTGTTCTTGGACTGCATCAGGCGCTCGGCGATGCGCTTGCGGATGCGGGTCATCGGCACGCGCTCTTCCGGACGTGCACCGGCCGCCTTGCCAGCGCCGCCACTGCGGGCGAAGTTGACGATGTCTTCCTTGGTCACCGCGCCATGACGGCCGGTGCCGGACACGTCGGCCGGGTCCACGCCTTCGGTGATCGCCGAGAAACGGGCGCCCGGGGGCAGGCCGTCGGCAGCCGACTTGGCCGCCGGCGCCGGGGCAGCAGCGGCCGGAGCAGCAGCGGCCGGAGCCTGAGCCGCCGCCGGGGCGTCGGCCTTCTTCTCTTCGGCCGGCGCGGCAGCAGCGGTGCCACCTTCTTCGATGATGGCCACGACCTGGCTGGAGGTCACGGTGGCGCCCACCTCGAACTTGATCTCCTTCAGCACGCCATCGACCGGCGACGGCACTTCCAGGACGACCTTGTCGGTTTCCAGATCAAGCAGGTTTTCATCGCGCTTGACGGCATCGCCGACTTTCTTGTGCCAGGTGGCGATGGTGCCGTCGGCGACGGATTCGGGCAGTACCGGGGCTTTGACTTCGGTGGCCATGCGGGAGCTTCCTGGTTTGTCTTTTCTAGAATGAGGGGGAGAGGTTATTCGGCAACCGAGTCGTTGAACGGGTTGACCAGCGCATCGGCGATCAGCTTCTGCTGTTCGATGATGTGGTCAGCCATGTGTCCAGCGGCCGGCGATGCCGAACGGGCGCGACCGGCGTAGTGCAGGCTCTGGCCATCGGCCAGGCAGAACTGCAGGTGGTGGCGGATCTGGTACCACGCCCCCTGGTTCTGCGGTTCTTCCTGCGTCCACACCACATCGGCAGCCTTGCCGTACTTCTTCAGTTCGGCAGCCAGCAGCGCGCGCGGGAACGGATACAGCTGTTCGACGCGGATGATGGCCACATCGTCCTGGCCACGCTTGGTCTGGTCTTCCAGCAGGTCGTAATAGACCTTGCCCGAGCACAGCACCACGCGCTTGACCTTCTTGGCGTCTGCGTTGGCATCGCCGATCAGGTGCTGGAACTGCCCATCGGCCAGCTCTTCCAGGCTCGACACGGCCAGCTTGTGGCGCAGCAGCGACTTGGGCGACATCACCACCAGCGGCTTGCGGGTGGTCATGCGCATCTGGCGACGCAGCATGTGGTACGCCTGCGCCGGGGTCGACGGCACGCACACCAGCATGTTCTCCAGCGCGCACAGCTGCAGGAAACGCTCCAGGCGCGCCGAGCTGTGTTCCGGACCTTGCCCTTCGTAACCGTGCGGCAGCAGCAGGGTCAAACCGCTGATGCGGCCCCACTTGGCTTCGCCGGCAGCGATGAACTGATCGATCACGACCTGGGCGCCGTTGGCGAAGTCGCCGAACTGGCCTTCCCAGATGCACAGGGTGTTCGGATCGGTGGTGGAGAAGCCGTACTCATAGGCCATCACCGCTTCTTCGCTGAGCAGCGAATCGATGATGGTGGCCTGTTCCGGCGACTCGACCAGCTGGCGCAGCGGCAGGTAGTAGTTGTCGGTCTTCTGGTCGTGCAGGATCGCGTGGCGGTGGGTGAAGGTACCGCGGCCGACGTCCTGGCCGACCAGGCGCAGGCTGTTGCCTTCGTCCAGTACGGTGGCGTAGGCCAGGTTCTCGGCAAAGCCCCAGTCGCCCGGAATCTCGCCGGCGGCCATCTTGCGACGGTCGTCGTACACCTTGGCCACACGCGAGTGCAGCTCCACGCCTTCGGGCACGGTGTTGATCAGCTTGGCCAGCTGCTTGACCTTCTCCATGCCCACCGCGGTGGAGATGGGATCGGACAGCTTGCCGTTGAGCAGCGCGGGCCAGTCGACGTACATCCTGCTGGTGGCCGGGGTCTTCTCGACCGCCGCCAGCTCGGTGGTCACTTCACCGGCATCGAGCTTGTTGCGGTAGGCATCGACCAGCGCCTTGCCAGCGTCGGCCGGGATCACGCCGGCGGCTTCCAGCTTGGCCGCGTACAGCTCGCGGGTGGTCTGGTGCTTGCGGATCACCTGGTACATCAGCGGCTGGGTGATCGCCGGTTCGTCGGCCTCGTTGTGGCCCCAACGGCGGTAGCACATCAGGTCGATGACCACGTCCTTGGCGAACTTCTGCCGGAACTCGAAGGCCAGCTTGGCGGCGAACACCACGGCTTCCGGGTCATCGCCGTTCACATGGAACACCGGCGCGGCGATCATCTTGGCCACGTCGGTGCAGTACAGCGTGGAGCGCGAGTCTTCCGGATTGGACGTGGTGAAGCCGACCTGGTTGTTGACCACGATGTGCACCGTGCCGCCGACGGCAAAACCGCGCGCCTGCGACATCTGGAACAGCTCCATCACCACGCCCTGGCCGGCGAAGGCCGCATCGCCGTGGATCAGGATCGGCATCACCTGCTTGCGCGCGGTATCGCTGCGGCGCTCCTGGCGCGAGCGCACCGAACCGGCAACCACCGGGTCGGCGATTTCAAGGTGCGAGGGATTGAAGGCCAGCGCCAGGTGCACCGGGCCGCCGTCGGTGCTGACGTCGGCCGAGAAGCCCATGTGGTACTTCACATCGCCTGCGGAGGCGTGGTTGTCGTGCTCGAACTTGCCTTCGAACTCGTCGAACAGCTTGCGCGGATTCTTGCCCAGCGTATTGACCAGCACGTTGAGGCGGCCGCGGTGGGCCATGCCGATCACCACGTCCTTGACCCCGTCCTTGCCGGCGTCACGGATGATGGTGTCCATCATCGGGATCAGCGAATCGCCGCCTTCCAGCGAGAAGCGCTTCTGGCCCACGTACTTGGTGTGCAGGTAGCGTTCCAGGCCTTCGGCTGCGGTCAGGCGCTCCAGCGTGCGGCGCTTGGTATCTGCATCCAGCGCGTAGTCGCCACCGGCGAGTTCGAGCTTCCTGTAGATCCACTGGCGCTGCTCGACTTCGGAGATGTGCATGAACTCCGCGCCGATCGATCCGGTGTAGGTCGCCTTCAGGCGCGCCAGCAGGTCGCGCAGCTTCATGCGCGGCTGGCCACCCACGCCGCCGGTGCTGAACTCGGCGTTCAGATCGGCATCGGACAGGCTGTGGAACGGCAGGCCCAGGTCCGGCGGGTTGGTCGGTTCGGCAAGGCCGAGCGGATCCAGGCGGGCACCGAGGTGACCACGCGAACGGTAGGCGGTGATCAGGCGGCCGACATTGCGCTCGCGCTCGTCGCCGGCCCCTTCGCCGGTGCCACTCTTCAGCGCGCCCTTGGCGGCGTCGGCGATGTGCGCGATGACGCCCGAGTGCGGAATGTCACCCGCTTCACGGCCCTGGAAGCCGTCGAAGTAGGCCTTCCATTTGGGATCGACACTGTCCGGGGAGACGAGGTACTGCTCGTACAGGTCCTCGACATAGGAGGCGTTGCCGCCGGCGAGCTGCGATGACTGCGCAAACTGCTTCAGTAGATTGTCCACGATGGAGAGTGATTATTCGCTTTGTGGGGTAGGGCTCTGGAAGTACCCGGCCGACTGGATGAATAGCCATGCACGGGCGCGTTCAAACACCCAAATTGTACCCCCATCCGCCGGGGAAGGGGCGTTGCAGCGACGCGATCAGGCCCCCCGGTGTCGCTGCCAGACAGGTTGCGCGGCGCCGCCGGGCTCAGATGCCGAGGGCGCGCAGCTCGCTGCAGTCACGCGAACGGTCCCAGACGCGCTGCAATTGCTGCTCCAGCGGCTGCGAACGTGAAGGCAGTGCGATGCCGGCTTCGCCCTCGAGCCGATGCCCCATCAGACGAAAGTAGTAGTCGCCGCCGTCGTTGGCGATGCAGGCCGAGGCCAGCGCCCGGTCAACCGGATCGCTCACCTCGCGGACCTGGACCACGCTGGGCAGGCGCTGCAGCAGGGCCAGCAGCGGCGCACCTGCGGCCTGGACCGCCGCCGCATCATGCACGATGACCCGCAGCTGCTTGTCGTGCGCACGGGTGGCGAAGCGGCGCAGGGCCGCCTGCACGGGAGCGGCGTCCAACAGGCCGGGATCCAGCTGGCGGCTGTGGATCCACAGCCGGCGGCGCGCCCGGTGGATGACCGCGGTGGTCACCGCCACGGCCGGCTGCAGGCCTTCGATGGCTGCGGCGGCCCCGAGCGTGCGGTGCATCTGCAGGTGCGCGATGCCGGCTTCTTCGAAGTGTCCGCCTTCGGGAATGAAGCCTTGACGTGCGTAGAAATCAGCTGCCGGCAACTGGGCATGCAGATGCACGTGCGGCAGCCCGGCCGCCGTGGCGGCACGTACCAGCTGCTCCAGCATGGCCTCGCCGACGCCCCGGCTGCGCCATGCCGCCAGCACCGCCATGCGCCCGATGCGGCCATCGGGCAACAGCCGTCCGGTACCGATCGGCGCCCCGTCTGCATCGCGTGCCAGCACGTGGGTGCAGACCGGATCCAACGCATCGCGCTCGAGCTCGGCCGGCACGCCCTGTTCGACCACGAATACCTGCTGGCGGACGCCGTGGATGGCCGCGTGGTGCGCGGCGTGGTCGGCCCGCTGGACACTGAAGGCGGCCATGTTCAGTGGCGGCGCTGGCCGGCGCCGTCCTCCGGCTCGTCCTCTTCGTCCTCCTCGTCGAAGCTGACCACCACTTCCACGCCATCCTCATGCACGTTCACTTCGCGCACGTCATCGGAAAAATCGTCAACCTCGATGGTGTCCACGGTATCCCGCGCGACCACGATCTCCGCGTCGGCGTCCAGCACCTCTTCCACCTGGTCTTCGAAAGCGGGATCGGTCAGCTGGTAGAAGCCCAGCACCATCAGTTCCTGCAGGGCCTGCCGACCCTTGGCGGTCAGGCCGTTCCATGCGGTAAGGTCAAGCCGCTCGGCGGCGGCGATGCGCTGGGCATCCTTGACCGACACCGCCAGGTCCAGCCCGCTGCAGTACAGGCTCGCGCCACGCTTGGCACGCCGCCAGGCCAGACGGGCCCAGGGATGGCGTTCCAGCAACAGGCCGTTGGCCAGGGCGTGGTCGACCTCGTCCAGCGACGGCGCCGGGCCGCTCGGCATGACTTCGCCAGCGGCGCGGTAGGTGGTGATGAATCGGCCGAACCAGTCGCCCAGCTTGTCCGGGTCGTTCATGCGGATGGCATTGAGCGCGGCCACGACGCGGTTCATCGCCGCCACGTCGATCTCGTTCGGATCCTCCGGCAGCTTCAGGTCGGGGTCCTGGTAGCGTATGCCCTCATCGGCATCCACCACCAGGGTGTCCAGGTAATCACTGATCAGTTCGGCCGATGCCGGTGCGCGCATGCCGAAGGAGAAGGTCAGGCAGGCATCTTCGGCCACGCCGTTGTGCGGCACGTTCGGCGGCAGGTACAGCATGTCACCCGGCGCCAGCACCCAATCATGGCTGGGCTTGAATTTCGTGAGCTGCTTGAGTTCGATGTCCGGGCGGAAATCCAGCGGCGGACGCTTGCCCCTGGTCGATTCGCTGGCATCGATCTGCCAACGGCGATGGCCCTGGCCCTGCAGCAGGAACACGTCGTACTGGTCCACGTGGGCACCGACCGAGCCGCCGGTGGCGGCGAAGCTGATCATCACATCGTCCATCCGCCAGCGCGGCAGGAAATCGAAGTGGGCGATGAGCGCGCGCACGTCCGGGTCCCACTTGTCCACGTCCTGCACCAGCAGGGTCCAGTCTTTTTCCGGCAGGGCGGGGAACACCGACTCCTGGAACGGGCCGGTGCGCACGCGCCAGCCGTCAGTGCTGCGGTCATGTTCGATCAGACGCGCCAGCACGCCGTTTTCGCAGGCCAGGCCGGCGAGGTCCTCGGGCTGCACGGGGCTCTGGAAGCCGGCGAAGGCGTTGCGGATCAGCAGCGGGCGCTTCTGCCAGTAGTCGCGCAGGAAGGTTGCCGGGGCCATGCCCAGCGGCTTGGCGGGGGTGGCATGGACTTCGATGGCGAAGGTCTTGGCGGTGGAAGGGGATTTGCGTGCGGCCATGGGGGAGGTCCTTGCAACGGAGACAGGGCGCGGCCTGTGCAGCCGCTGATGGCCTATTGTCCGCGTTCGGACGGGGTGGTGTCGAACCGGTGGGACCCCCTCGCGGCGGGTGGCTTTTTGGAGCTGCAGCTGGGTTGGGCCGGGCGGTGGGGCTGGTTGGGGGACGGCAAAAACTGCATCCATGCGGGCCTCGTTTCGCGCCATCCA
>Ga0308163_10001942_pt1 | contig 20473 bp, 20 predicted proteins | sample PhyTR1_FD_201037 | JGI IMG/M metagenome (GOLD analysis project Ga0308163, IMG submission 201037) | Phyllosphere microbial communities from UC Gill Tract Community Farm, Albany, California, United States - DLSLT.R1 | ecosystem: Host-associated > Plants > Phyllosphere > Unclassified | place: USA...
GCCGGCGGTGGCCGGCGGGGCAGCCCCGGCCCAGTTGGGGGGAACCGGGCCGGGGCTTGGCACCGCGGGGCAGTGCCGGGCCGGGCTGCTTGGGGGGAAGCGGCCCGGCCCGTTCAGGTTACGCGGCGTCCGGGGTTTCCGGGTCGTCGTCGTAGCCGTCCTCGTCGAACGGCTCGGCGTCTGCCTCGTCGTCGGTCAGCGCCTCGACGGCGGTGGCGCGCTCGGCTGCCCGGTCGATGACCATCTGCTCGATGTCGGACAGGCCGTAGCCCCAGGATGCGAGCCGGGTCAGGTAGGCGGCGCTGGCGGGGTCGCCGCTGTCCCAGGTGTTCTCGTGCATGCCTTCCTCGTAGGAGCCGAGCACAACCGCCAGAGCGGCGTGCAGAGGCTTGGTCGGGTGCTCCTGCGCCCACCCGTCGAACGCGTTCGGACCGTAGTAGGACGACGACTCGACGCCCTCGATGCCGACCAGCGCCGCGGCCGTGGCGTTGCCGCGTTCGAGGGACCGGTGCATGGCCCACCGGTTCCCGGTCAGCGCCTCGGCCACGAGGTTGATCGCGTCCTTCGGGAGCGTTTTGCCCGCGATCTTCGCGGTGAGCCACTGCTGACGGACCGCGGTCGCGCTCTTCCACGCTGCCCGGCCCTCGCGAACCGTCTTGCGGCGGGCCTTCTCTTCGTCGGAGAGCGGCCCGGCGGGCGCGGCCGCGTTCGCGTTCGCGTCGCGGTACTTGCGCTCCTTCGCGATCTTCTTCGGGATGAACAGGCTGGCCTCGGGGCCACTGTAGGTTGCTCGGACGGCCGCTTCGCGGCCCTCGACGTCCTCGACGTCGGCCCGGGTGATCCGCTCACCCTCGGCGGTCACCATGTAGTTGACGCGCACGAGGTTCTTGGCTTCCTCGCTGCCGTACATCGGCTCCCGGTCGCGGATTGTCCATCCGGCCTCGGCCAGTTCCGCGGTGAGCGCCGCGGCGGCCTCCGCGCGGGCGATCTTGTCGCGGACCTGCTGCACGGCGTGCTCGAAGCGGGTGGGGTTGGTTTCTGCGACCTCCACGAGTTCGGCGTGCTCGGCGGGGTGGTCCTCGAAGTCGATCAGGACGGCTGCCTGGTCGAGGGTGATGGTGTGCTGCTCGACGGTCGCGGCCGCGTGGGCGTTCTCCGCGACGCGCAGCCCGGTCTTGACCTCGGCTGCCTTCCGGCCGACACGCTTGGCGATCGTCGCGGCGGACAGGCCCTCGAACGCGAGTTGCTGCCAGGCGGCTGCGCGCTGGCCCTCGGTCAGGTCCTCGCGCTGGTCGTTCTCGATCAACTGCTCCACGATGCGGACGGCTTCGTCGGCGGGTGCTGCACCGAAGTAGACCGGGATCGTGGGCCGTCCGGCTTCGCGGGCGGCGAGGGTGCGGCGCTGTCCGGCTCGGACGACGACGTTGCCCTGCTCGTCGCGGTAGCCGATCACAGGCTCCATGACCCCGTGATCGCGGATGCTCGCAACGAACTCCCTGGGCAGGGGTGCCATCGTCTCACCGGGGCGGACGTTCGTTTCGATGGTGATGGTGGTGGGATCGATGTGCTCGACGGTCCCCGTTGCGGACGTGATGGTGGTGGTGTCAGTCATTGCTCTCTCCTTCTCAGACCAACTCTTTTTTGTGCCTGTCTGGCGAGAGAATCGATAGGGAGTGAGAGGCCCGAGCGAGCGGGTCGTGGAATACCGGAGCGGAGCGAGGATATGCCGCGAAAGCCCGCTCGGTCGGGCCGAAGCGACCTACGATCGACAGCCAGACAGGTACAAAAAGACCATGGAGATCCTGGCCGGCTTGCTGGCTCAACTCAGTGAGGACAGTCCGCCTCCGGCGGAGTCGATCGACCGGAGCTCCGTCAACTTCGTGGGCGGCGCATGTTCGACCGGATTACTGGTCGTGGATGTTCTCGGGAAATGGGAGCCCCATCGCGCGCGCGGTGCAGGAGACGTGCCCGCGCTGCCCGTCCTCGAGGGTGAACGTGTCGCTGGAGTGCGCGGCGGCGCGGTTCCCACATACCGGGCAGACGTCGAGGCTCATGGAGCCATCTTCCGGCATCGGAGGTACAAGTCGCGTCGGTGCTGTCGGTGGTCAATGCGACGATGGCGTCATGAGTGGCGCAGCCAACGTGGACCAGCCCGACGACATGGTGACGGTGGAATCCGACGCTGCTGACCGCAAGGTCTTCCACATTGAGCCCAAGAACGCGGACCCTGCAAAGCGGCGCCGGTACACGCGCACGGAGGTGAGCGAGCGCCTGGATCGGATCGCCGAATCACTGGACGTACCGGATCGGTTGATGCAGCAGCTCACGAAGAACCCGATCAGTCCCGCGCTGACAAGTGCTCTCGAGCAGAACGCTTCGATGCAGAAGTTCGCGACGAACTTCATGGAGAACTCGGCAGCGATGACGGCGTTGGCCGACATGACGCGCCCGTACGACAAAATCGCACAGGCGATCGGCCCGAAGATCCCGAGCGGGATTGACTGGGCGAGCATTACGCCGTCGGTGTCCGTGAATTTGCCCGGCAACCTGCTCGGCACCGGTATGGCGCCGAGCGTCGTCAAGGGCCTTGGCATCTTCGACGGTGTGAAGGCGGTCAGTAGTCTCGGCAAGATCAGTCCGCGCTTCGCTGAGATCCTCGACGACCTCGAAGAGCACCTCCCGAGCAAGTTTGCGAGCGTGCACCCTGCGTCGACACCGGTAGCCGAGTGGAAGCCGGCGGACCTAGTCATGCCAGACCTGGCACCGAACCCGGTGCATGAGACGAATGAACGCATCGGAGAGCTCGTCGAGATTCTGCGTGCGGAGCGTGAGGACCACCTGCGAGATCAGCAACGCGACGCCGAGGCGTTAGCGGAGCAGAAGCGGAAGAACGCCCAGGACCGAGCGCTCCTTCGGATCAGTGAGAAGCGCCGTCGAGCGGATGCTTGGAAGGTTTGGGCCGGGCTCGGTGCTGGCCTGGTGGGTGCCGTGGCTGGGGTCCTGGCGCTGTTCCTCTGATGGGGGGCCGGTTCGGAGCGACGAAGTTCTCGGGCGTGGAGCGCGCACGACGAGGCTCTGACTGACTGCTGCACCCTGCGTCGGCGGTGGATGTGAGGATGGGGCATGGCTTACTTGGAAACCTCCCACCCTGTCCATCACACGTTCACGACCGCCAAGGCCTGGCGTAGCGCGGTAGAAGAAGCCAGTGACGCGATCGTCGCTGCGTTCCCCGAATCGAGCTTCCGATCTGCAGAGGTCACTGGCCCACAGGGTGTCGGCAAGAGCGAAACCAACGACCTGCGAGACGCATGGAGTGCCGTGGGGGACAGCGCTACGTCGGGGGTCTTCGCGGTGATGCAGGACCTCGGTCAGCCCACAGCCAACGACGCACGCCTTGACTTCACGAACTACGGGGAGTTCGTTGTCACCGGGTGGGTGAAGGGCTCGAACAAGGAGCTGGTGGATGGGCTCGCAGGTCGGTTGGGAACAATCTTCGCCCTCCACGACTGAGCTCAGTCGTGTCGTCGATCGCGTTGGACGCGGTCGATGGTCGCGGCGCCGTCGAGGATGCGTAGCTGCTCGGCGGCGTCGCCGTGCGGGTGATGCTTACGAAGTGATATCACTCCGCTAGTTGGATGCGACGATGGCGTACGGCGGTACGCCAAACCCATGCGGCCGTCGCAGCTTGGCCGAATCCCCACTCGACGAGCACGGCGTCCGGGGTGGCGCAGATCGCACGGGCGTCGATACGAATCTGCTCGGTAGCGGTCTGCACCCATGCCCGCACGGGCTGCGGTGGTTCGACGTCGAGGGTGGGGCCGCCGCGGGCTTCGGGCGGCAGGCTTGTAGCCGCCGGCGGGAGCCAGCGATCGCGGCGGCGTCGGGCCATCAGGATCGGCTTCAGGCGCGGAGCGTGCGATGGGTGATGCGTTCTCTGGGGAGCCAGCATCGGTGCGCGTGGCCCGTGTGGACGAACTGTACGTGCACGAGCTCGGGGGAGGCGCGCTCGACGAAGCCGGGGAGCCGTTGCGCCCCGGTCCGGGTGAAGTCGACTGTGACCCAAACAGGCGGCAGATGAGGCGTCGCCTGGGCTGTCGGGTCGGCGTCGACGCCGAATGGCTGATCATCGGGTGGGTCGGGATGATTCGGGGGAGCCCACCGGTACTTGTCCGCGTCGGTCATCGTGACCGGGGGCGGGATGTCGGCTGCATGTGGACGAGAGTATGGGTGGGCGCCGACGTCGCCGATGTCGCCGATGTCGGGGACGATGGGTGCATGACGATCCACCCTGCGATCGTGCTGACCTGTGACGGGTACCAGTGCGACGAGAAGCTGGCGCTGATCGGCGCGAACGCGGTGAGCTACGGCGGTGCTCGTGGCCACGCGGCGTCATACGGGTGGGACTGCTCGGCTGACGGTGTGGACTGGTGTCCACGCTGCCGGGCGGCTCAGGCAGCGTTAGACGGCTGAGGCCGGTCACGCGGCGGTGCTGGACCACCAGAGGGAATCTGGGGCCAGCATGCCGTTCTCGGCCCAGAAGCGGGCCTCACGGTGGTCTCCGCGACGGTCTGCATCGCGGGGGTAGCGCGGCCATTGGCGTTCGCCGGCGGGTTCGTCGGTGAAGGTGAGGGTGCGGGCTGTGACGTGGGGTCGGCGGGTTCGTCGGCGTGGGGCCGTGTGCCGTTGCTCCACCTCGGCTTGCCACCACGTCCAGATGGTGCGTTCGAGCTCGTAGAGGGCTGCGCGAGCCGCGAGGGTGCCGGCGACGCCGAGCGTGCGGGCGGCGCTGCTGCGTAGGTCGCGGGCGTGCAGCCGCCAGGCGTCGCCCACGCGGACGATGAGTCGGTGCTTGCGGAGGCGGGAGAGGATCGTCGTCAGTCGGCCCGTGCGGACGCCGAGCCGGTCGGCGGCCGCGGCGAGTGTCGACGGTCCTGCTATGCGGAGCGAGGCGTACACGCGTCCTGCCTGGTAGCCGAGTCCTGCGCGGGTGAAGAGGTCGTGCGCGACGTCGTGCAGGTCGTCCTCGATCTGGTGCACGAGTTCGGTGCGCCGATCGAACAAAGCCGCCGGGGGGCGGGGGTTCTTGAGTGGTTGTGACCGGACTTGGTGCTGGGTTGTGGAAACTGCGTCGCGGAGTCGCCATTCAGCGGCGTTGGTGCCGTCCGCGGCCGCGGTGCGGGTGACGTAGCCGGCCGCTGCGAGCCGTGTGAGGGCGTCGGCGGCCGTGGTGCGTCCCATTCCGGCCAGGAGGGCCAGGGTGCGGATCGAGGCCGCGACGCGGCGCTTGCCGGTGTGCAGGGTGAGGTGGATTAGGGCGGTGAGCACGCCGCGCTCGTGCGCGGCGGGTTCGCTGCTGTTCCACCGGCCGGGGTTGACCCGGAAGCTGGTCAGGAGCTCGTCTGCGGTGTCGATGATCGCGGCGAGGTCTGTCAGGTCGACGTCGCGGCGTTCGGCCGGGAGTGCGCGGTACGTGGCTGCGGCGGCTTGGGCCTTGGCCCACTGCCGCTCGAGGCGACGGCTGGCTTCGTCGGGAGAGCGGCGCCGGCGTGTGCCGCGGCCGGTGTTCTTGGTGCGGTAGTGCTCCATGCCGGGCGCTGTGCGGGCTGCGTGCTCGACGTCCGCGAACGCCCATCCGGCGTTCGCGGCGGAGAGCAGGCACATCCAGGCCGTCCAGGACGGGTTGCTGCCGCCGGCGACGGTAGCCATGTGCTGCGCGCCAGCGGCCGTCAGCGGCCGGTGCGTGGTGTGGGTCGCGTCGACGGGGCCGGACGGAGTGCTGTTCTCCGGCCGGAGGGCGGGCCTGCGCGTGCGGAGCGCAGCGGTGAGGGCCACCAGGTCGCCCGCGGTCGCGGTGGGGTCCGTCAGCGCATGAACACTGCCGCGGACGATCGTGGAGGCGCTGCCGTCCCGGTGCGGCGCGCCAGGGGGGCGGCATGCGCCGGTTGCGGGGTTGTGGAGCATGCCGTGGTCGAGGGTCGTCAGGACGGCGCCGGCGGCCGCGGTGAGGTCCTTCATCACGTCGACGGCCGCGCCGCCGCGGACGGCGATCCACACGTGGTAGCCGCCGGCCGCGGAGGATCGGCAGACGACGAACGGGATGCCGACCTCCGACAGGGCGTCGGTGAGCACGTCGGCCTCATCGGCGGCACGCTCGATCGCCTCGGGGGTCTTGCCGTCGAGGTCGAACGCGACGAACCGGAAGAGTCCGTCCGCGCCGGCGAGGTGCATGCACCACGGCGTCGACGGAGCCTCCGGCCCGACCGGGTGGATGGTCGGGTACTGGTTCACGTGGAGGCCGCCATCGGCCTCGCGACGCATCGTGCGCACGACGGGGCGCGGCGACAGGCGGCGCGTCAGGTCCCACGCCGTCCCCTCTTGTGAGGACACGACGCGCGTAGCCAGTGCACGTAAAGACGTGATTTGCGCTGAATCGTGCGTTACGATGGCGGCACCTCCTAGGGCAGCCTGGGTGGTACGACGAAGGCTCCCGGCTCCAACCGGGCTTCTTCATCGGGTTCCTCTTCACGGCCTGATTCGTTTGGCGACTTAGGCAGGCTGTGAAGCACATGACTTGGGGCTTCTGCCCCGGACCCCCGCCTAGGCGGGGGTTCTGTCGTTTAGGCGGCTGGGATCGGCAGCTCCTCACGGTGGAACTGGGTCCGGTCGATGACCGACGGCACACCGTCGTTGTCGAGCGACAGGGACAGCAGGATGACCTCGATGGCCTGAGCCTGCGAGATGCCAAGCGCATCGGCCGTGGCGGTCACCACGTCCTTCGCTTCGGGGAGCACGTGGCCGTACACCACAGGGTTTCCCTTGGCCGCCCCCCGGGGCCGTCGAGTCCGATCGGTCATGAAAGCAACGCTAGCGCTACCGGCATCGCGGGAAGCGCTAGCGGCAGTGCGTGTCGCGATGGTGCTGTTCATGATCCGACCTGCACTGTGAACGACTGGTCCCCGAGGACGATGTGGTCGCCATCGTGGAGCTCGACGGGCTGGCCGCTGGGGAGTGGCTGGCCGTCGACGACGAGGCCGTTGGCGGAGCCTCGGTCGGTGACGGTGAGATGGCCGTCGCGCCAGTCGGCTCGGAAGTGCGTCCGGGAGACGCTGCGGGTGGGGTCGTCGACGGAGAACACGGTGTCGACGACTTCACCGGGCGCGGGGGAGGGGGTGCGGCCGACGAGGGCGGAGCCGTCGACGGTGAGCATCTGGCCAGTACTGAACATCAGCCGTGGCGGCGTGCGCCGCTCGCGGAGGATGGTCTGCTCTTCTTCCTCGGTGAGCGCTGTGGCGGGTTCGGGTGCTGACGTCGGCACTGGGGCGAGGGTCACGGGTGCCGGCTCCGGCACGGGTGCTGCGTCGGCCCACCGGTCGAGCATGCTGCGTTGGATCTCCGTTGTCACGAGCGCCGGGTCCGTGTGTTCCTCGGGTGGGGAGGCGACGCTGAACGGGGCGGCGATGACGTCGAGGGGGTCGGCGGCCCCGCAGTTCAGGCAGTGTGAGAGGTTCAGCGGGACGGCGTGCGCGCAGACGCGGCAGGGCGCTTGCCCGACGTAGCGGGGTGCGTTGGGGTCGAGGTCGTCGACCGTCCCGTCCGCTGCGAGCTCTTGTACGAGGGAGTCGGGGTGGATCGCCAGGTCGTAGCTGCCTTCCACGTCGGTGACGTGGAGGCGGACCGGGCGGCGCACGGTCGCTGCGGTGCTGGCGCAGCGGGTGATGATGCCGGCGCGCAGCTGCTCGACGGTTGGTGCGACGAGCTGGCGGGAGGTGCCGTTCAGTGTGAGCTCACCGGTGGCGTCGACGCGCAGGGTTGCGTCGAGCCGGGGGTAGGCGGGGACGAAGGTGCTCACGGGTTAGTAGTCCTCCTTCTTGCAGTCGTCGCCGCAGAGGGTGACGCCGAACAGGGCGAAGAACTCGTTCGGGTTGACCATGGTGGCGGACCAGGACGCGGGGTTGCCTTCGTCCTTCGCGTCCCTCAACGCGCTGACCTGCTCGTTGGTGGAACCAGCCTTGTCGATCTGGATGTGCAGGTGGCAGCCGGTCGACGGACCGTTGGTGCCGACGACGGCGAGTTGTTCACCGGAGGTGATCGAGTCGCCCGGCTTGACCTTCATGTCGGCGGGGTACATGTGCAGGTAGCTGATCGTGTAGCCCTCGGCGGACTTCACGGAGATGGTGTAGCCGCTGGCGACCGTGACGGTGCCGGCCTGGGCAGCGTAGATGGGGGCACCGCACGAGTAGCCGGATGCGCCGCTGGCGGTGCCGGAGGCGCGCGTCTGGAGGTCGTAGCCGGGGTGCCAGGAGGATGCACCTTCGGTGGGCGTCTTGCGGGGTCCGAAGTCGCTGGTGCGGTCGAACGGTGCGGTGAGCGGCAGGACGGTGGACCCGTCGCCGCAGCCGCCCGTGGCGACCGCGGGGCTGGCCGACGCGGAAGGGGAGGGTGCCCCGGTCGCAGCCGCGGCGCTGGTGGTGCCGCCGCCGGTGCCGCTGAGGCCTTGGACGACCTTCGACGCGTCGGACTGGAACTCGGCGTAGTGGTACGGGTCCGCGTTGCCCTGCACACGGTGGATCGCGATGGTGGGCTCGAGGTTCTGCCACCCGTCGACCTTCTGCAGGGCCTTGAAGAAGTTCGTCGCGCTGATCGTCGGGTCCATGCGGTCGGAGTAGGACCCCCAGACGCCGTTGTCGCGCTGCTGGAACAGGCCGCGGCTGTCGGGGCCCACGGCGTCGCCCTTATCGAGGACGGTCAGGGAGGACTCACCCATCGCGGTCATGACGCCGATGATCTGCGCGGACTGGTCCAGTCCGAGCCCTTCGGCGGCGTTCATGATGTACGCGGCGTTCTTCAGCTGATCGCCGCTCCACCCGGCGATCGCGCTGTGCTTGGCGGCGGCGTTCACGTCGACGCTGCCGGCGCTCACACCCGCACCGCATGCGGACGCGGACGCGCTCTTGCCGCCGGCGAGCAGCAGCACGAAGCCGAACAGCGCTGCGATGAACACGACGGGTACCACGATGAGCGCGCTGACGAAGAGTCCCCCCTGCTTCATGCCTTACTCCCCAGGTACGAGAATGCGGTCCGCGAGCCACGGCGACGAGGCGTCGGGCCGGGTGAGGGCGACGATGTACGTGCCCTTGTTCGTGGGAACGGCGACGTTCAGCGCATACGTGGTGGCGGCGGCCTGGACGGCGCCCTTCCCGGTGACCTTGGTCACCGGGATCTGCGACGGGTCGGTGCCCTGGTACGCGCTCGCGCCGTTCTGCGACAGGTACGGGGTGACGCCGTTCATCCACTCGATCGCGGACAGGGTGGGACGGGCGTAGGCCGTCATCAGCTTGTCCGCGACGTCGATCGCGTCGGCCTCGCTGGTGCGGGCGGGTGTCGGAGCCGCCTGCGGCGACTCGTCGTTGTCCGATACCGGCGGCGTCGACACCGCGGACGGCGCTGTGGACCCGGCCGTCTGCGAGGCGTTCGGCCCGGGCACTTCGTGGTCGGGCTGAGTCGTACATGCGCTGAGGGTGATCGTGGCAGCGATGGTGAGCGGCACGAGGGCCGCGGCGCGGCGGCTCACAGGCCCCGGGCCACGGCGGCACCGGCGGCGAGCCATGCGCGCTGTGTGCTCGGGCGCAGCGCACCGTAGTTGAGCACGTCTGCGCCAAGTGCCGGGTCGTACGGGATGGTGACGACTTCCCGGGCGAGGCCGGAGAAGCCGCCGGCCATCCTGGTGAGCTCCGCATCAGGCAGGTCGTGCTTGTGCTTGCTGACCACGACCACGGCTTTGTTCGCGAGTTCTGCGAAGTGGCCGCTACGCTCGTGGAGGCCTTCGAGCAGCAGGGCGGCCGATTCGGCGGCCTTGGCCTCACCGATCGTCGGGACGACGATCTGGTCGGCCTGCTCGATGGCGCGGACCCACATCGGGTCGGTCTCGTCGTTGCCAGAGTCGATGAACACAAGGCGGTAGAACTTCGACGCGACGGCGTGGATGGAGTCGACGGTGCCGGCGTCGAAGCGCTGTTCGGTGGCGAGGACCTCGGGCTTGGACCGGAGGACGTCGTACCGGTCGCGGGTCTGGTGGTGCACGTAGTGCGCGAGGTCCGCGGACTGCGCGCCGGTGCCGAGCAGTTTGTCGACTTGCGGGAGCAGGTCGAGGATGCTGGCATCGTGCGGGCCCTGCTCCGTCGACCAGCCGAGCGTGCCACGTGTCTGGTTGTTGTCCCACGCGAGGACGCCGGCGCCGCCGTGGCGCGCGAACACTGACGACAGGCTGATGGTGGTCATGGTCTTGCCGACGCCGCCCTTGCCGTTCACGACGACGATCGTGCGCGGGCCGGGCCAGTGCTGGCTGACCAGGCGCGTCCACTCCCGCTCGAGGCGTTCCGCCTCGGAGGGCGAGACGCGGATACCGATGCGGGCCAGGAGGCCGCGGATGCCCTGGGTGGCGGGTTCCTCAACCTCTTCGCGGGTGAGGAACGACTGTCGGGCTGCGCGCCGCGTCTCGGGAGCGGCCGCGGGGACCTCCGTCGTCGTCGGTGCGGCGGCGGGGGGCTCGATGGTGGGAGCCGGAGTGGCCTCCGGTGTCGGGGCCGCTGCGGGTGCTTCGAGGACGGGAGCGGTGGGTGCGGGAGCCGTGGCAACGTACTCGCCGTGCTCTTCGAGGCGGCCGTCCGGATGCACAAGGAGTTGGCCCTGACCCAGGTCATCCTCGGTCACGAGGACGACGGCTCGGCCCAGCATGGTTGCGCGCGCTGTGACCTCTTTGAGGATCACGCCGCGCACCTCGCGGTCATCACTGCCGGTGACGGGGTGCTCCACCCCGTCGACGGTGAACGTCCCCGTGGTGCCGCGCACAGTCGCGCGAATGGTGGGCTGATCCTGGTCAAGCTGGGTCATGGTTGCTCTCCTTCTGTCAGACGTTGGGGTTAGACCGGTGACGCAGCAGCCAGCCCTTGAACTCGTCGCGCAGGACCATCCACGACCGGCCTACCTGGTAGGCGGGCAACGGATCGGGATCGTCCTCGGTGATGAGCCGGCGGACGGTGTGTGGCGTCACACCGAGGACGTCGCCCACCTGCTCAGCGGTGAGGCGGACGGGAAGGTCCGCGAAGAGCTCGTCGAGTGCGCTCACGTCAAATAGCCTGTCGTTCACAAAGCGAGTGTATGCACGTAAACGTCTGGTTTGCACGTAGATGCATGATTTGCACGCCGGGGGGTAGGATCACGGGTAACAGCGCTCCGTTCGTCGTAGTGGGGTATTGGTCGGGTTCGCCCCAGTATCGCGCGAGATGCGCGCACCTGCGGCGATACTGGTACTCGGTAGAAAGGGGGGTCTATGCCTGAGGGGCAACATCCATGGATCGCGCGGCCACCGGCTGCGCCGGTCCCTGCATCATCCATCCCGTCTGGGTCGCGCGTTCCGGAGCGGCCGGCTGGCCCACAGTCCGGCGTACCTGCGCCGGACTCAGCGGACCGGCTGCCCCGACGCACCATCGGTTGGCCAGCCGCACTTTGGTGGGTCGGCGCACACGGCGGCGCCGGTGAATCGACGCTCGCACAGCTGTTCGAGGGCTCGCGCCCGGCGGGACATGCGTGGCCGGTGAGCGAGAGCGCACCCGCCTCAGTGATCGTCGTCGCTCGCACCTCTCACGCGGGCCTGCGCAGCGCACAGCTGGCCCTTACGGAGTGGGCCTCGCGCACGGTCCCGGTGACCCTACTCGGACTCGTGACCGTCGCGGACGCACCGGGTCGGCTGCCGAAGCCGCTGCGCGACTTCTCGCAGATCGTCGCCGGTGGAGCGCCGCACGCCTGGCACATCCCCTGGGTAGAGCCCTGGCGGCTCGGCCAGCCCATCAATCTCGCTGACGCCCCCTCCCAGGTGCGCAGCACCGTCGACGCCATCAGGGGCGTCCTCGGCACCACGAACCACCGCTAACGAAAGGCACACCGTGTCCACTCTCCTGGCACTGCACGACTCCATCTCCCACCTGATCGTCGTCGCCGGCGCGAACGTGCCCGACCCCGGCAACGGCACCGCCCCTCCCGGATCGGAGAAGTTCACCGACGTGCTCGGGTGGATCAAGTGGGTGGCCCTCGGCATCGCTGTTGCCGGCGTGATCATCCTCGGCGCGAAGCTCACCATCGACAACAACCGTGGTGAGGGCGGCCGTCACCTCGGCGCGCTCGGCTACATCATGGTCGGCATCATCCTCATCTCGGCCGCGGTCAGCGTGGTCTCGTTCGTCGCTTCCTAACCCCCACCCCGCTCGGAAGGATCGCCATGTCTGACTCCCCGAACCAGGGCCGATTCGGCGGCCGGTGGTTCATCCCGGCCGCCGTCGTCGTCGCCCTCGTCATCGTCCTCGTGGTCGTTCTCGTCATCGTGAACCTCGCGAGCGGCAAGAAGACGCCCGCGGCTGACCCCACGAGTGCTGCACCGGCCGTAACGTCCTCGGCCGTTCCTGCTGCGGCAAAGAGCGTCTGCGGGCTGAAGGGGTACGACACGACCAACACGCTCAGCGGTGCGCCGTCTGCTACGTGGGAGGTCGTCGGGACCGTGCCCGCTCCGACCGACAAGAAGGGCGCAGGGCCGGGGAAGGTCGACTCGGACGGCTTCCGCAGCTGCTACGCGCACACCGCAGAGGGGGCGCTGTTCGCAGTGGCGAACTTCGCGGCCCTCGGCACGGACGCGACGATGTACCCGAAAATGCCGGAGTTGGTCGTAGACGGCCCGGGCAAGACGGCGATCGTGAAGCAGCTGCAGTCGAATAGCGGCCCGAGCACGAGTGGCCTCCGCGCAGAGGTTGCTGGCTACAAGATCGACTCATACTCGGCCGACGTTTCAACAGTGGACCTGGCCCTCAACTACAGCGACGGCACACTCGCGAGTGCGCCGTTGAAGGTGCAGTGGGAGGACGGCGACTGGAAGGTAGTGCTGGCTGACGACGGCTCGTTCCCGATCGCGCCCTCCCAGCTACAGAGCCTCGGCGGATACACGCCCTGGGCGGCAGAGGGGGAGTAACCCATGGCCTGCGGACCGTTCGACTTCGTATGTAAGGGCAAGGAAGGTCTTGGCGATGCGCTGTCGGGTGCGGCCCAGGACGCGCTCGAGAACCTGGTTAAGAACATCGAGCAGGCCGTGGGCCAGATGTTCGTCGCGCTGGGCTCACTCTGGGTGAAGATCCCAACCCCGGACCTGACGTCGGGCAACGGCCAGCAGACCGACAACGAGTCCGCGTCAACGGTCGCGAACGCGGCCAACCTGTCGACGGTGCTCGGCTGGGTGCTCTGGATCTCATTCGGGATCGCGGTCGCGTCGATCCTCTTCCTCGGGGCTCGCATGACCATCGCGCACCAGCGGGGCGAGGGCATGATGAACGTCGGCCGTCTCGGCACCGTCCTAGGCGGCATCATCGTCATGTCCAGCGGCGCGGCAATCGTCGCCGCGGTGCTGCCGGGCATGGGTACGTCCGGCGGCTCGGACACGGTGGCGTACATCCAAGATTCGCTGTGGTTCTACACGGCCGGTCTCGCCGTGCTGTCCGTCATCGTCGGCGGCGCACGGATGGCGTACACGCAGCGGCTCCAACCCGCTCAGGACCTCCTTCGCTCGCTCCTGACGCTCGTCATCGTGAGCGCGGCCGGGCTCAGCGGACTGGGATTGCTGACGGCCATGTTCGACAGCTTCTCGTCCTGGATCCTCGAAGGAGCGACGACCGAGAACTTCGGGTCGAACATCACGACGCTGATCAGCATCGGGGCCTCGTCGGGGCTCGGGCTGATCATCGAGCTCGTGGTCGGTTGCGTCGCGATCTTCCTCAGCGTGGTTCAGATTCTGCTCATGGTGATCCGTGGCGGGATGCTCGTGCTGCTCGCCGGCATCCTGCCGACTGCGGCCGCGTTCACGAACACGAAGGTCGGCCAGCAGTGGTTCCAGAAGTGCGTCGGCTGGTTGATCGCCTTCCTGCTCTACAAGCCCGCCGCAGCGGTCGTGTACGCAACTGCGTTCCGGCTGACGGGCGCGAACGTGTTCGAGGACGACGGGACGGGCATCATCAAGATCATCACGGGCCTGGCCCTGATGACGATGGCACTGGTCGCGCTCCCGGCGCTGATGCGGTTCATCGCGCCGATGGTCTCCGCGGTCGGCGGCGGTGCCGGCGGCGGCGTCGCTCTCGCGGCCGCAGCGGGCAGTGTCGGCGGTGACCTCGCCACCGGCGCGATCCGCAAGGCCGCCTCGGGAGGCGGCCAGGGCGGCGGGCAGGGCGGCGGCCAGGGTGCCGGCAACGACGCCAGCGGGCAGGCACGCACGGGCGGGTCGTCATCGTCGACGAGCGTCCCGCAGCCTGGCGGCGGCGCAACTGGCGCGAACGCCGGCAACGCGGCACGCGCCGGTGCTGGCGCTGGCGCGACCGGTGCCGGTGCGGGCGCAGGTGCCGGCGCAGCCGGGGCCGGAGCGGGCGGCGCTGCCGCCGGCGGTGCAGCCGCAGCCGCGGGGCCGGTCGGTATCGGCATCGCAGCTGCGGGACAAGCGAAGAAGGCCGGAGAGGCCGCCGCGGGCGCGGTCCGCGATGCAACTGAGGACGCCGCAGACGGCGGCCCCACCGGAAGGGCATAGGAGCACGCGATGAGCGAGCAGACAACTGGACCGCGTACCTACGGCAACTGGCGCAAGCCCCGCACTGCGGGCTTGTTCGGCCTCGGCACGTGGGGCACACGGGCGATGTTCCTCGGGATCATCATCGTCATCATCGTCGTGATGGTCGGCGGTTTGATCCCGGGCGCGATCACGTTCCTCGTGTTCGGGATCGCTCTCCTGATGGTCTCGCGGAAGGACGCCGACGGCCGCAGCGCCCTCACCCGGGTATCGAGCCGCGTGGGATGGGCGCGGACCCGCAGCGCGGGTGCGAACGTGTACCGCAGCGGGCCCACGGGCCGCACCCCGTGGGGCACGACGCAGCTGCCGGGCCTCGCGGCGGGCTCCCGGCTCTACGAGTTCGAGGACTCGTACGGCCGCCCTTTCGCGATGATCTACCTCCCGTCCACGGGCGACTACACCGTGGTGATCGGCACCGAGCCGGACGGCGCGGCACTGGTCGATCCGGAGCAGATCGACAGTTGGGTGGCCGACTGGGGTTACTGGCTCGGAGGCCTCTCCGACGAACCGGGCATCGTCGGCGCATCCGTCACAGTCGAGTCCGCCCCCGACAGCGGCACCCGGCTCAGCGCAGAAATCAACGGGCAGATTGACCCCAACGCTCCCGCGTTCGCGCAGCAGATGCTCCGCGAGGTCCTGGCGAGCTACCCGCAGGGATCGGCCAGTGTCCGCGCGTACGTCGCCATCACGTTCAATGCGCAGGCCCGCACGGGCTCTCGTCGACGCGACACCGACGAAATGGGCCGCGACCTCGCAACCAGGCTTCCGGGTCTGACGCAGGACCTCTCGTCGACCGGCGCCGGTGCGGCCCGGCCGCTCTCGGCAGCGCAGCTGTGCGAGGTCATCCGCATCGCCTACGACCCTGACGCAGCCGGTCTGATTGACCGGATGCACGCCGCCGGCGAGCCCACCGGGCTCCGGTGGACCGACGTCGGCCCGTCCGGTCATCAGGCCAACTGGGACTCCTACCACCACGACAGCGCCGTGTCGGTCACCTGGCAGATGACCAACGCGCCCCGCGGCATCGTGCAGTCGAACGTCCTCGCGAAGCTGCTCGCGCCGAACAACGGCATCGACCGCAAGCGGGTCACGATCGTCTATCGCCCGATCGACTCGGGGACCGCGGCCGCGCTCGTCGACGCCGATGTGCGCGCCGCGTCAGCGATTGCAACGGCGGAGAAGGCAGCGACCCGAGACATCCAGGGCACCCGCGCCGCTCTCGCGACCGCACGCGAAGAGAGCCAGGGTGCGGGGCTGGTCAACTTCGGCATGATCATCACCGCCACAGTGGCTGATGCCGAACGCCTCGGGGACGTCCGCGCGACGGTCGACAACCTGTCGAACACCGCGCGCGTGCGCATCCGCCCCGCGTACGGCAACCAGGACTCCGCGTTCGCCGCCGGGCTCCCGCTCGGCGTCGTCCTCCCCAAGCACCTCCGTATCCCGATCGAGTTCAAGGACAAGTTCTGATGAGCGGACGACGTAGCACCGCCGCCCCGACCGCCCCGCAGGGCGGTCGGGGTCGTGGCAAGAACACCACCCCGACCGAGCAGAAGGTCACCCCGAAGCGGCCTCCGGCTCGCGGCTGGTTCGGCCGCGGCGGCGGGGCCGCCGTGAACGTCGAGGCTGCGCCAGAGTTCCGCGGCAGCACCTTCCAGGTGTGCGGCCTCTGGCCGTTCAGCGTCGGCACGGGCGCACCAATGATCGGCGTCCCGCTCGGCCGTCACTTGGAGAGTCGCGGCACGGTGTGCTCGGACCCGATCAGCTGGTTCCAGCGCGCAAAGCTCATCTCCAACCCCTCGGTGTTCGTGCTCGGCAAGCCGGGCTTGGGAAAGTCGACGCTCGTGCGGCGGATGGTGACCGGCCTCGCCGGCTACGGAACCATCCCGCTCGTACTGGGCGACATTCGCCCCGACTACGTGGACCTCATCCGCGAGCTCGGCGGCCAGGTGATCCCCCTCGGCAAGGGCCGGGGGTACGTCAACGTGCTGGACCCGGGCGAGGCGCACGAGGCGGCGCAGCTGCTCATGGAATCTTCCCGCGTCGAGCTATCGGCCGCGGAGGACGCCGAAGCGGAGCTCGCGGCCATGGAGCAGGCGTCCGCCGGCATCACTGACGAGGCCAAGCTGCTCGACATGCAGATGCAGGCTGCGGACCTGGTGCAGGTCGCGGTGAAGCACCGCACCAAGGGCGAGCGGGCCGAAGGGCTCGCGACCGAGGTCCTCGAGGACGCGCACAGCCGACGCCGCACGATGGTGTCGGCGTTGCTGTCGATCGCGCGCGGTCAGGCTCCGACTGACCGTGAAGAGTCGATCATCAACGCGGCGTTGAAGTACCTCGATGACCACTTCGATGGTGTGCCCGTGCTGCGGGATCTGCTCGAGGTGATTCAGCAGGCGCCCGACGAGGTGCGCTTGGTGGCCCTCGACCGTGGCGACATGAAGCGGTACCACGAGGTCACCGACCAGCTGGAAGCGTCGCTCCTGGGCCTGGTGCAGGGCGGTCGCCTCGGTGACCTGTTCTCCCGCCCGACGACGGTCAAGATGGCCCGTGACCGGCCGGTGGTGTACGACGTCGCGCCGCTGATGCACGCCGACCCGGACCAGCAGGCCGCCGTCCTGCTTGCGTGCTGGTCCGCCGGGTTCGGCACTGTCAACGTCGCAAACGCTCTCGCAGAAGCGGGCCTCGAACCGCAGCGCCACTACTTCGTCGTCCTCGACGAACTGTGGCGTGCGCTGCGCGCCGGGAAGGGCATGGTCGATCGCGTCGACGAGCTCACCCGCCTGAACCGCACGGAGGCCGTTGGCATGGCGATGATCACCCACACGATGAGTGACCTCATGTCGCTGCGCGACGAGGCCGACCGGATGACGGCGCAGGGGTTCGTCGAGCGTGCCGGCTACGTCATCTGCGGCGGCCTGCCCGCCCGCGAGATGCCTTTGCTGGACACCGCGATCAACATGTCCCGTGCCGAACAGCAGATGCTCATGTCCTGGACGGACCCACCCGCCTGGGACGCCGAGACGGGCATGGAGGCTGACCCACCCGGCCGCGGCAAGTTCCTGATCAAGGTCGGCGGCCGGCCCGGCATCCCGGTCACCGTCGAACTCACGCCCGCGGAGAAGGCCCCCAGCAACACCAACCGCCTGTGGGAGACCGTCTCCCGCATCGGTGAACGGAGCAGCGTATGAGCCGCGCAGCGAATGGTGCCCGGCAGCCCGGCGGCGGGATGCAGGGCGCCGGGATGTTCTTCCTGGCGTTGGGGATCTTCGCCGTTGTGGGGACGTTCTGGGTCGCGATGACGGTCGGCTCGAAGCTTGCCGGCGTGAACGCGAGCCTGCCCCTGGACCCGTTCGCCGTCGTCGGCGGCACGATCAAGGGCCGCTACACCTGGTCGATGGCGTCGACGTGGGTGGCGATCGCCATCGGCGCGATCCTGCTCACGCTCGTCGTGCTGTACGTGGTGCAGGGCGCTCGTGCTCGCGCGAAGCGCACCGACGTCGACTGGGCCGCGACGTACATGGGCCGTGGTCGCAACCTCGCCCCTCTGTCGGAGAAGGGCGCAACCGCGACCGCGCAGCGGCTCGGCGTCACCGGCTGGATTGGTTCACCGATCGGCGTCACCGTCCTCGGCCTTCGCAAGCTCTACGCCTCCGTGGAGGACATGCTGGTGATGATCGCCGGCCCCCGCGTCGGTAAGTCGACCAGCATCGTCATCCCAGCGATCGTCGGGGCACCCGGTGCGGTCATGACGACCTCGAACAAGCGCGACGTCCTCGACGCGACCCGCGACGTGCGGGCGAAGGCCGGGCGTGTGTGGGTGTTCGACCCCCAGGGCATCGCGCTCGAAGAGCCGACCTGGTGGTGGAACCCGCTCTCCTATGTCAAGGACGACGAGACGGCCGCGAAGATGGCCGCCCACTTCGGTGCATCCATCTCCGGCGGTGCCGCCGGTGACGGCTCCTACTGGACGCAGACGGGTGAGAACATCCTGTCCGGCTTCCTGCTTGCCGCGGCGATCGACAACCGCCCGATCACCGACGTGTTCGGGTGGGTCACCCGGCCCGGCAACACCGAGCCCGTCGACATCCTCGACCGCGCCGGGCAGAAGGCCGCCGCCGACGCACTCGCCTCCGAGGTCAACGGTGAGCCCAAGCGCCGCGACAGCGCCTACGCGACCGCGGCGACGATGGCGAACTGCTTGAAGATCACCCGCATTGCGAAGTGGATTGCCCCGACCACGGGCGACCCGCGCACCGATCCTCGGCCGCAGTTCGACCCGGCCGCGTTTGTGCGCAGCCACGACACCCTCTACAGCTTGTCCCTCGAGGGGCAGGCCACCGCTGGTCCGCTGGTGACAGCGCTGACCGCCGTCATCACCGAGGCTGCCGAGGACTACGCCAAGACGCAGCGGGGCGGCCGGATGGCCACTCCGCTGCTCGGTGTCCTCGACGAGGCGGCGAACGTGTGTCGGTGGCGGAACCTGCCGGACCTGTACTCGCACTACGGCTCGCGCGGCATCATCCTCTCGACCATCCTGCAGTCGTGGTCGCAGGGGGTCGCTGTCTGGGGCAAGGAGGGCATGAACAAGCTGTGGTCCGCGTCCAACGTGAAGATCTACGGCGGCGGTGTCTCCGAGCCGGACACGGACTTCCTGGGCTACCTGTCGACCGCGATCGGTGATTACGACCGCCGGTCGACCAGCGTCTCCTACGGCGACGGGCGCCGGTCGACGTCGCAGTCCGTGTCCCGTGAGCGGATCTTGACCGTCGACGACCTCGGGTCGTTGCCGCGCGGCCGCGCGGTGGTCCTCGGCTCGGGTGTCCGTCCGACCCTGGTCAAGACGGTGCCGTGGCACGCGGGCCCGCACGCAGACGAGATTCGCGCGTCGATCGCCGCCCACGAGGGCGGCGCACCGGCGACGCCGGTGGATGCTGCTGCGACACAGCGGAACCCGTGGCTGGACGCCGGGGCCGGGTCTGGGACGGCACCGTGAGCGACTACAGCGACGACTTCGCGGACGCCGACGCGCCGGTGGGTGAGGTCCCACCACCGGCCGCCGGCGGCCGCGCGTTCGGCATCAGCATCGACGACGTGGCGGCCGAGTACGTCGACGCTGCGGTGAAGGCGCAGATCAAGAAGCAGATCGCGGACGTCGCGGTGGAAGCCGTGTCCACGGTGTTCACGGAAGAGGTCATCGAGGAACTGCGCGCGCGGTCCATTCGCTCGGCCGAGGAAGCGTTGCGCGAGCAGGTCGAGGCCGACGCCGCCGACCAGGACCGCGCTGCCGCCGCTCCGGCGGCGGACGCGGCCGAGCCGCCTGGCGAGCTCGTGTTCGGCTCCGTCGACGAGTTCGTGCGCGAGCAGCTGCGCGTGATGTACCGCCGGGTCGTGGGCGAGCGCTCACCGCGGCGCTGGGCGGCCGACTGGTGGAACTACCCGGAGGCCGTCTCCCGCCTCGATGCGCTCTGGCGCAGCTGGGAGAACGCGCGACAGGACCCGGTGGCTATGAGCGCCTGGTGGCGTGATCACCTCGACCACCACATGCCGATCCTGATGAGCCAGGACGGGCCGTTTGCGACCGCGACGGCATCGGCGGCCGCCGGCGAGATGTTGCCGTGCGACCCGCCGCCGCCGTCGATGTTCCCGGACCAGCGCCTCTCCTGACCACGGCCCACCCCGGACGGTCTCGCTGACGCCCGAAGGACTCGGGCCAGCGCCAGTCGTCGACGTCGAGGGCTGGCGACACCGTGGACGTGTGACCCGGCGCGCGGTCACGCGCCCGGACAGGAACGGTAGGCGCGAGCACAATCCGAGTTGTCC